>Ga0308158_10001088_pt1 | contig 31549 bp, 24 predicted proteins | sample PhyBR2_FD_201038 | JGI IMG/M metagenome (GOLD analysis project Ga0308158, IMG submission 201038) | Phyllosphere microbial communities from UC Gill Tract Community Farm, Albany, California, United States - DLSLB.R2 | ecosystem: Host-associated > Plants > Phyllosphere > Unclassified | place: USA... | reverse complement strand
TACAGGGTCTGCATCATCATTTCTGTCAGCGAAGATGAGCTTCCATCCATCTCATCAAAAGTCACATCTGCAGCATATTCCTTTTCATTACTACGCTGGAGTTTAAGCAAATCGTAATTTAAAGTATCTGGATAAGAGCTGTAAAAAACATCGAAGCTGTAAAACTTCCCATCTTGAGTGACCACTGAGAAATTGGTTTCTTCTTCAAAATCTCTTGTTGATGCTTTTACTCTTAAAACATTCGCAACATCATCAGCCTTGTTGGCAATCAGGTTTTCACTTCCTAAATCAACATATTTAATAGGTGAAGGAAATAATAAGTGTGTTGTTTTATTATACGTAACTTCCATTTTGTAGGATTCAAGCTTTGCCTGATTCAGTGACATCAAACCATCTTTATCCTGTGCATTGACTGAATGGTAGATGATGATGAATAACAGCAGAGTCATCCATTTATTTAAAGTATTTTTCATTGAATTTTAATGTATTATAGGTTAATTTTTAGCCACCAACAAAATTTGATGACCGGCTTTTACAATAACTTTAGGCGTTCTGACCTTTCTCTGGAAATATCCCGAAACTCCCTGAACAACTCCTCGTGTCAGATCAGAAGCTATTTGCTGACCTGCAGATTGAGTCATCATGATGTTTGTTCCGGATGACTGGCTCATATTGGCAACGATATCATTCACCGTATTTTGTTCCGGAGTATAAGGAATGTATAAACCCAATTGACCGTCATTATCGTGAATAGAAATTTCGACAGGCTGTATTGAGCCGCGATACTCGATACTTGATATTTTCATCTGTAATCTCCCGCTCTGAAATTTGCAAGAAGCCTTCAGTAAAGTTCCTGCTGGTACTAATATTCTACCTAACATCATTGGTTCAGAAAGTCGTAGTGAAATGAAACTTTCAGCAGTGACAAGCTGTGTTTGATGAATTACTGCCGGTATGCTGTTCCGGGTTATTTGATTGCTGACGTGATTACCTTGTATACTTATGAATTTGTTTCTGTTCAGGCTCTTTAGAAACGCACTGTCACTAGGCTCACGGTACAAAGCAGATATTACATTTTTGTTGAGATGCTTTACTGAATTAATCTTAACCTTTGGTTGTGTTGGTTCAGATTTCACAGAGGTATCAGATGATTTTGTTTCTACAAAATTTCCATTTTGATGAGAAGATGAAGGAAGATATTTTGCTGCCAATTGGTAAGATTTTTCCATCAGTTCCAACTGCTCATCAATTCCGCTGCCTTTCGGTGTAGAATTATTCTGAAGAGATTCATTTTTTAATCTTGAAATTTCTTTTTTCAAATTGCTGACTTCCTCATCATCTCTACTGTAAAAGTTTCCCAAAGTCTGTTGTGCATTACGGTAACTGTTCATCGCATTTTGGTCGCCATGCGTCAGCATTCCCGACTGGTCGCTCGGGTTCAATTGAGCGGATTGACCTGGTGAAAGATTGGTTACCTGACCATCATTCCAGTAATCAGATAATGTAGTCAAAGTGTTTCTCTTTTCTGCATTTTTCTGTTCCAGCAGTTGCTGTTCATATGCTTTCTGCTTATCAGACTGTAGTTTGTCATCAGCTGCCTGTGGAACTGCTGAATTAAAACCGACATCTTCAATGAGAAGATTCTTCTCTTTGGGTTTAAAAATGAGATAAAGACAACCCGCACACACAACAGCCATTAAAAAATAGATCAGTGGTTTCTTGAATTTTTCAAATCTTTGCAGATTGCTCAATGACTGTTCCTCGTTAGCCGTTATATCGGAATTGCCTTCGGTAATTCGAATCTGGGTTCTGTTCTCGTTATTCATCCTGATGGGTTTTAGTAATTATACTTTGAGGAATTCCCTGAATATGACTAATAGAAAGGATATTGTTTCCGTTAGACGTTTCGTACCAAATGTAGGTGATGGTTAAAACGGTCAGCACCACATAAATTCCCAAAAAAAACTTTGTCAATGTTCTCTGTCTGCTGTAGCTTAAAGATTTCCAGCGGTTTTCGATTGAGTTGATATATTGGTCAACTGCTATTCTGAATTTTTTCATACTATACATTTTAGCGGTCAACAGTTTCGATATCTTTATTTTCAATAACATTGAATTTTTCCATCGTAAATCCCTGAGGATTATTATCAGACCTTACCGAGTTGACAAGTACACAGCTGGTAATTAAACTTCTCTTGGTCAGATTGCTGGATCTGTAGATAAACTGCTTTGCGAAGGTCTGAACCTGGTAAGGATAGCTGTCAAAGTTGGCAGAAACACTGTCGATCTCAATTCTCTGCTGGATATTCCCTGAAATAATTCTGTTGTAATATCCTTTTTCTGAAAGGTCTTTGTAATAATTAAAAGCAGACTGGTCAGCTAAATTGAATGCTCTTTTTACATTACTTTCTATCGCATTTTTATCCGGTGCAATCGTAAAGAAGAGTTCATGAAAACGTCTCACATGCTCCCTTGCTTCTACAGGGCGGTTTAACGACATATCCTGAGATAAGGCAACCATCAATGATTTTCCGTTATCCAATACATAAATTTTCTGACGCTGTTCTTCGGCAAACTCGTATGATTTGTATACAACAACCCATACAACTCCGAAACATAACAGGGCAAAAATAAATGTGAATAATCTGATTTGCCTGAAACTGTTTTCGATATTTTTTAAGATTTTAAATTCCATTTTTTTGTTTTAATTATTTTAATAACCTTCCTGAAATATTTCCTGTTGCTGAACCGGCAGCTGCTCCTGCAATGTTTCCGGACTTCGTTGCAGTCTGATTGACATTACGCATAAAGTTTCCGGCACCTCCTGCCTGAATAACCCAGCCTGTTACAGTTGGAACGGTGAAGTAACCTATGATTCCTATAATCATGTAGATGATGTAAACGGTGTTGGATGTATCCGGAATAAAATTAGGATCAGCCAACATTTCTATGTCCCGTTCCAAAATCAAGGTCTGTATTTTTGCCAGGATAGCGCTGAAAATATCAGCAACAGGTAACCATAAATACACGCTGATGTATCTGGTCAACCATTGCGTGAGTGTTGATTGAAATCCATCCCAAACCGATATAGCAAAGGCAATTGGGCCGAGTATGGACAGAACGATTAAGAAAAAGGTTCTGATCGTATCAATAACCAGTGCTGCTGCCTGAAAGAGAATTTCCAGAAATTCTCTAAAGCCATCTCTGATTTGTTTTTTAACTTCAAACATCTGCCTTTCCATATACATTCCTGACATCGTCACCAGATCTGATGGAGACCATCCCAGTTCTTCCAGTTTTTTATCAAACTCAGCATCTGAAATCAGATAGGCCATTTCAGGATTTCTGAGCATGGCTTCTCTTTCCAGTAAATCCTTTTTCTGCTGAAGTTCATTCATATCCAAAACCTGATCCTCCAACATGGAATGACTGCCTTGAACAACGGGGCTTAAAACCCCGTTGATACTTCCTAAAACCAATGTTGAAAAAAACATAATGCAGATTCCGATAGCAAATGGTCTCAACATAGGAAATAGATCAATGGGTTCCGCACGGCTTAATGCCTGCCAAACTTTAATTGCTACATAAAATAGTGCTCCCAATCCTGCAACACCCTTTGCGACTGCTGCCATATCTGCACACATCGGCATCATCTCATCATAGACTGTTCTTAAAACTTCGTGTAAGTTTGTAGGCTCCATCTTACCAGTATTTTTGATTCGACGTGCCGTAAAGATTAAGCACCCTTTGGGTGTTGTTCTGCTTCTTGGCTCTCAGGTAACTGACAGAAATATTCTTGTTCGTATAGTAGCGAACCAAATTGTGATAGTCTTTTACAGCCTTATATACCTTATCAATGATATCCATCCTTTCTTTATCATTTAATGAAAGACTGCTGGTATTGACAATTTGTTTAAGCTCTTTTAAAAGTTCTGTACTTTCATTCAGTAATGTGGAATAGCCGTTCGCAATAGCCGTCAGTTCCTGAGCATTAAAGTTGGGATCATTCAACATTTTCCCGAAATTGTTCACATACATTTCGGAAACATCGCCAACCAGTAATACAGTCTGCTGAACCTTTCTTGCATCCTTAACAAGATTGTTCACAGCTTTGAGTTTATCATAATATTCCTTACCCTGTTCATAGACTTTCTTGACTTCATTGAAATTCTTGACTACGTTCGAAACAGTATTTGATGTCTGAACAATTTCATTGGCTGAGTTTAAAATTCCTGAAGCCAGATTGGCTGGGTCTGTCACTACAAACTGTGCTTTTGCTGTGGAGGTCAACGCCACCGCTGTAACCATCATCGTGGTCATGATTAAATTTTTCATTGTTGTAAAATTTTAATTGATTAATTTTCTTTTGTCGATTTGATTCGCTTTAGCGAAATCCTCTTGATTGCATGCTCAACATTGCCATCAAGTTCGTAAGCCAGGTTCATGACTTCCATTTTTTCGGTTTCTTCCGTCGTGTAGGCAAGATATTCTTCCGTGGAAACTTCCGTAGCATAAACCGCTGAATGCGTTCCTCCCAATCCAATCCAGACTTCTTTGTAGAGTCTTCTCGGATCATTGTTCATATTGATGGAAAGTACCTGAGCTTTTTCTTTATCCGTCAAACCCAGCATCGCCTGAATGTCATCGAATTTGTTCATGTACTTCCGCTGATCCAGTAAAATCTTGCAGTCGGAATTGTTGATGATACTTTCTTTGACAATCGGAGACTGGATAATATCATCTACTTCCTGAGTGACCACAATAGCTTCGCCGAAGAATTTCCTGACAGTCTTAAACAGATATTTGATATATTCCGCCATGCCTTCTTTGGCAATAGCTTTCCAGGCTTCTTCGATGAGGATCAGTTTTCTGATTCCTTTGAGTCTTCGCATTTTGTTGATAAAGACCTCCATGATAATGATGGTCACAATAGGAAATAGGATTTTATGGTCTTTGATGGCATCGATCTCAAATACAATAAACCTTTTGGATAAAAGATCAAGTTGTTTGTCTGAATTGAGCAGGTAATCATATTCGCCCCCTTTGTAATAAGGCTCTAAAACATTCAGAAAGTTCGCAATGTCAAAATCCTTTTCTCTGACTTTCTTTTTTTCAAGGACAGATCGATAATCTTCTTTTACAAATTCGTAAAAACCGTTAAATGAAGGATAGTCATTGTTATTTTTAATTTTTTCAATATATCCGCTCACTGCATTGGACAGCGCAACTTCCTCTGATCTTGTGGGAGGTTCATCATCTCTTTTCCATAGGGTGAGGATTAAGGTTTTGATACTTTCTCTTTTTTCGATATCAAAGATTCCGTCGTCGGTATAGAATGGATTGAATGCAATCGGATTGTCTTCCGTATAAGTAAAGTAAACGCCGTCTTCTCCTTTGGTTTTGCCTTTAACTAATTCGCAAAGCCCTTGATATGAATTTCCGGTATCAACCAAAAGTACATGAGCTCCCTGCTCATAATACTGTCTCACCATATGATTGGTAAAAAATGATTTTCCGCTTCCGGAAGGTCCGAGAATAAATTTGTTCCGATTGGTAATAATTCCTTGTTTCATTGGAAGATCGGAGATATCCAAATGAATAGGTTTTCCTGTTAAGCGATCCGCCATCTTGATTCCAAATGGTGAAGGTGAATTCTGGTAATTGGTTTCTTGCGTGAAAAAACATAATGCGGGTTCTATGAAGGTATAAAAGCTTTCTTCACTTGGGAAATCTGCTGCATTGCCAGGAATACCGGCCCAATATAAAGTCGCTGCATCTGTTGTGTTATGGCGGGGCTTACATTCCATCAGCGACAACGCGCTTCCTGTATCATTTTTCAATTGCTTTAATTCCGCAGGGTTATCAGACCATGACATCACATTGAAATGAGCACGGATGGATTGCAGTCCAAACGAATGGGCTTCATTCAGGTATTTTTCAATCCATTCTTTATTGATCTGATTGGCTCTGCTGTATCGTGCCAGCGAGTGCATATTCCTTGCAGACTTTTCAAATTTTACCAGATTTTCTGAACTGTTGTCGATAAATAGATACTGATTATAAATGTGATTGCAATTGAGGAGCAGTCCCACCGGAGATGCAAATGACAATAAACAGTCGCTTCTGTCGGTGCTTAGTTTTTCATAACGGATGTGAGAAGAGACGGTTCCCGGTAAATCGTCCGTATCAGAAAGCGTATGCAGACTGATACGATTATTGCCGACTCTCATTTCTTCTGCTCCTAAATTTAAATCCTGAAGGGAAGGGTTAACGTCTCGAGATAATGTAAGATATTGCTCAAGTAATCCCGATTGTTTTTCTGTTCCGGTAATCTCATTCTCCGTCATCCGTTCCAAATGAACATAACCACTGTCATTCATGATTCTTTCAAACTGATCGACTGTTTCCATAAATCTGCTCATCAGCTCCTTATCCCTGATTTCCTTTGGAATAAGCTTTCCTTTGCAGAGAGATGAGAAATTACTCTGCATTCTCATCCTCTCTTTGCTTGTTTTGGTTAGAAAGAGGTAGCAGTAATGATTCAAAAATGGTCGCTCGTTAAAATGCCTTTCAAATGATTTGGATAAAAAGCTTTGATCGTCTTTCGATAAGTCAGGATGATAATTTTCCTTGATAAACCAATCCTGCTTATGAACAATCGTGAAATCAGACAAGGTCTTAATGGCTTTAAACCAAGCTGAATGAATGGCTTCATATTCAGAGGAAGCAACGGTAAATAATTCCGGAAGGCTTACTTTAAAACAAACCGTAACATCAGCATCTTTTGATATAATACAGCTTTCTTCTACTGCCAGCAGCGGAAATTTACTTTCCAAAGTAGCTGCTTTCGATTGATTTCTCATACTGCAGCTTTTTTAGCGTTGGATTTTAGATACCTGAAGATTGATTTTCGGCTGATGATATATTTAGGATGCTTTTTGTTTGCACCCAGTTTCATCAATCCGTGTTCTCCATATTTTCTGTTGAGCGAGAAAGTCTGCCAGATCAATAGACTGGCGCTAATACCTCCTAATCCCAAACAGAAATAAGTACTGACTCCTGCCATGTACATGATCATGATCACAATCAAAAGACCTAGCAGACCGCCTGCGAAAATGAATAGGTACTGCGCTTTTAATCCTTTGAACTCTACGGTTCTTCCGATTCCTTTATTGATATTATAGGTGTTCATAATTTTAATTTTAAAGGAAGAATGAACGGAGAATAGTGGCTGCGACAATCAGGAAGATACAGGCTCCCAACCAGCTTGCAGCGGTTTTGCTCGTGTCAGGGTCGCCACTGCTGAATTTGTTGTACACTTTGACTCCTCCAATGAGTCCGACAACGGCACCTATGGCGTAGATGAGTTGGGTGGCAGGCTCAAAATAGGAGGTGACCATTTGAGTGGCTTCGTTGATTCCGGCAGTACCATTTCCCTGAGCGGATAGATTGATACTCACGAGTAAAGCTACCGCTGAAATCAGAAGCTTTTTTCTTTGTTTTTCCATAATGTAAACAGTTTAATTTGTTAGCATTACCCACAGTATGTGGGCTTTGGAGACAAAGGTGTGCGAAAGGAGTGGTTATTTTAGGAATGTCGCAGTATGTGGAATTATTTGGCAGAGATAGACTTTCTCATTAAAAAATTCTATATTAGTATTTTGGTTAACAGTTTATATATTACAGTTTCATAAAAGATGTCAAATGATTTAGTCGCTTATTCCAGAGCTGGAGACGTGTTTCATTATAGATGGGCTGCACGCCGCTGCTTGTCTTTAGTTCATCCGAATTCTACCTTACAATCTATTGTAATCGAAGGATCGGAAGAGATTGAAAAAGATGGGGAGTATGGGATAGATGTATCTGAATATTATACAATAAATGATAAAAAAACTATAAAATATTATCAACTAAAACATACTACACAGCAAAAGGATACTCCTTTTCTGATAAGTGATCTGAAGCAAACTTTTGAACATTTTGCGAAAAGATTTTTACAGCATGTCACGGAGGCAGAAGTGCCGTTCTTCACATTTCATATAGTAACAAATAGGCCAGTCGATAAATCCTTTAAAAATCATATTTTTTCCTTAGCGCAAGGAAAAAATGTCAAAAAGAGATTCTTAGAAACTATTAAAAAATATACGGACTTGGATTCTGAACACCTAGCTGAGTTCTGTTCACGTATAGAGTTTGAGGATGGGGAAGGTGATTATCACGAGCAAAGAAATGACCTGCACTGGGAAATGTCACAGCTGTTTGCCGGGGCAATAGATAGCGCTCAGGTAGAATATATTGTTGCTCTCGTGCAAGATCGAGTAGTAAATAAATCGCAAAAAAGTATTTACCGGGAAGACATTTTAAAAAGATTTCAAATTTTTTCTGAAAGAGAGCTTTTCCCAGCGCCAGCAATTTGGGAAAAATCAGAACAGATTATCGAAAGAAAACAACATAGTGAACTCATAGAAAATATAAAAAATTCTGTAAATCCTGTAATTGTCCATGCTTCGGGCGGAGTAGGAAAATCTATTTTCTGTAAAAATCTCACTGATACATTACCATCAGGTTCGTTGGCAATAGCGTACGACTGTTTCGGTGCTGGAAACTATCGCAACACAAGTAGTCCGCGACACCGTCACCGTGAAGGGCTCGTTCAAATTATAAATGAATTGTCAGTTAAAGGATTGTGCGAGCCGCTTTTAGTAAAAGAAAATTCTCTTGACAGTAGTATGATGAGTGTCTTTTTGTCAAGAATTAAAGGAGCTGTTAAAGGGATAAAACAAACCAATGAATCTGCCTTACTATATATTCTAATCGATGCAGCAGATAATGCAGAAATGGCTGCTAAAGAAAATAGTGACACTTGTTTTGCAAATGAATTGCTTCGCGAAACGATGCCACAAGGATCAAAACTGGTTTTATTATGCCGGACTGAAAGAATTAACCTCTTAAAGCCGCCATCAAAAGTTTTACTATTGGAGCTTAAGGCATTTTCAGAAAGCGAAACATTACTTAATCTCCAAAGGTTTTTTCCATCTGCCAGTCAGAAAGATGGCAAGGAATTCCATCGTCTCACAAATGGCAATCCCCGAGTGCAGGCTAACGCCCTAAGCCAGAACGAATCTAGTGTTTCAGATCTTTTAAACAGCTTAGGCCCTGCTGGCACTACGGTTGAAGATCAGATCGAATTACAACTAAATAATGCAGTATCAAAAATTAAAGATTTGTTATCTGAATCTTATCAAAAGCAAGTTCAGGCAATATGTACTGGACTGGCGAGCTTACCCCCTCATGTGCCGATAGAAATTTTAGCATCGGCAGCGCAGGTGACGGATAGTGAAATTAAAAGTTTTGTATCAGATATGGGCCGTTCTCTCTGGCTGTATGATGAATCCGTTCAGTTTCGGGATGAGCCAACGGAGACTTGGTTTAGAAAAACTTTTTCTGCTCAGAAAGATAACTTGGAGTCTTATATTACTTTATTAGAACCTTTAGCCAATCACTTTTCCTATGTTGCTGCGGTTTTGCCAAAGCTTTACTTGCAATCAGAAAAGTACGAAAGATTAATCCAGCTTGCCCTTTCAGATGATCATTTACCACAAAACAGTCCAATCGATGCTCGAAATGTTAAAGTTTATAGATTGCAATTTGCTTTTCGTGCGGCACTTCGGTTACATAACTATTACGACGCAGTAAAGATTGCTATCCGGGCAGGGGAGGAAATGGCTGGTAACGAAAGGCAGCTCAATCTATTTAAATCAAATGTTGATCTACTTAGTGTTCTTCAGGACAAGCAGAAAGTTCAGGATATTGCCTTTAAAAGATTGTTAAGAGGCGAGTGGAACGGTTCGGAAAATGTATACACTGCTTCTTTACTCTCTGGTATTGATGAATATAAAGGGGAAGCAAGGGGATACTTGCGAGCTGCAGTAAATTGGCTGCATTTATACTATAATGATGATAATGAGGAGGACAATCATGTTATACATAATAAAGTTTCGTTAAAAGACATTCTGGAAATTACATATTCAACTTTAAACATTGATGGAGAACAAGAGTGCATTGTCTTTCTTAAGCGTTTTAGGTCAAAGGAATATGCATTGATAATATTTCAGGATTTAATAGATAGATTAGTAGATCATGGAAGCTTTGATGTAATTAATAATTTTCTCGAAATTTGCACAACAGAACCTTACTACTTAGTTGCTATTGTTAGTGAGCTTTCGAAAGTAGGTAGATTTCCCGAAAGAAAATATTTAGAAAATGGTTTGGCCTTATTATCAGCTCCAGAAAACACAATTAAAAAACCGACCGAATTTCAAAATAATACTTCCTTCATATCATCGATTGTAAGTTTTATAGAAGCTTGCATTCACCATAAATTTGATGTGCAAATAATCCAAAAGGTCATAAAATATTATGTACCTGAAAGAGCCTCTTCGATGGTTCATCGTGATTATCAATCTACTGAAAGAACGATCTTTCTTAAAGCTTCAGCCATAAGGCATTTTCTGGAAGTAGGTAAAGAGCAAAATGTAGAGTCTATAGTACCCAAAAACCTCATCGACAAGAACTCTTCGGAACGTGAACAAGAAAATGAATTAAGGGATTTTAGACAAGTAATCTATGGGCTTCTTCCATGGTATATTCTACGTGTAAAAACGATCAGTTCAACTGAAGTGGACTTTAAAGAAGAGGTCTCAAAAGCTGAGCAAGAATCTTCCAATGCAAGATCAGGGCGATACAAATCTCACGATACCCTGGAAAATGAAATTGCAGATATCCAATCAAAAATTTTATTAGTAGCCCAAAATCTAAGCCGCACTGATTTACATAGCTTTCACGAAAAATATATAAAAAGCAATACAAGATTGTGGATTCCTGATGAGCTGACTCTTGTTAGAGCAGCCTTTAGAAATCCTCACTTATCTCCTTTACAAGCAAATATTGAACGTAATTATTATAATCGAATCAAAGGCATTAAGGATGATAGCCCGGAACAAACAGCCGAAAGATTTATAGGTCTTGCCAGGGCCATATTCAAATACGAGATCGAAGACGCAGCTGTATATTTTGAAGAAGCTTTAGATATTATATCAAAATTCGGCGATGAGGTGGCTTTAAGATGGGAAGGTATCAGATCACTTGCGAAACAAGCAAGTAAATGTGAAAAAGTATCTGATGAGTTGGCCTATCGCTTTATACGGTGTGCGGAAGTTGTGGGGAATTATGGCGGGAATGAACTTATAGATAGAGGTAAGGCCATTGCAATCTGTACAAGAATGTCACCTGCTATGGGAATAGCCGCAACAAGTAGATGGAGAGACAGGAATGTTGGATTTTTTGAAGAACATCTTAAAGCGCTTTTACAGGAGATGCTGAAATCGGATTTAATAACATCCTCTACTACATGGGCGATGGCGAGGTTTTTTTCCAAACATAAAATTGAATCTCTTCATTCATTAATTTTTGCAAAAGAAATAGAAAAAGAGAAAAAAGAGGCGATTTTTAGCGATGCTATATATTTACTTCAGATTGAGGGGACAGATTTTGAATATTATGAAACAATGAAGAAGATAGCAGTGATAAACAATATTCACTGCGCAGCGCTGGATAAGATCTTACTGAGGAATAAGGAAAAGAAAATTGTTGATGAGGGAGTTAATGTTGCTCCATTAGTCAGATACACAAATCATTTCGATAATGCATTCGATTGGGACGAGCTTTTTAAAGGTGTAGACTTGTTGATCGATGAACAATTTGAAATATGTCTGCAAAAATATAGGGTTAAAAGAAAAGGAACGTTCATATATATAGATGATTTTTGGAATCAGGCTTTTAAAACTTTAGACAGTAAAAATTACTTTCAGTTTATTGATTTATTGTTCATTTCAACCATAGGTCGTCATGAAATAAGTACCTTTTTTAAATTACTGCCTGAAAATTGGAAATCCAAAGTAAGCTTTAAAAAAAGATGGCCTTTAATAATTAGAAAAATCGGTGAAAAATATGCGCAAGATTTAACGAATAAATACTCTTTTAATATTCTAATTGAGGAGCTGCAATTAAATGACGATGATATTGTTGAACTCAAAAAAGGCATGTTTGAAGGGTTGTCAAGCGGACATGAGTTTTCTAATGCTGCAATGTTCTTTGGTTTTGTGAGTGTTGCAAGCTCAGTCATTGAGCCCACCCAAGCAACTGATCTTGTTGATTACGCCTTACAGCGCTGTGAACTTCATATAGAAAACGATTTTGGAGATGGAGAATGGACAAATGATTTAGCAACCTCGGGTTCGATCAACAATCAAATTGCAGGATTGGTATATTCCGCATTGGGTTCTCCGCACTCAAAAGAGAGGTGGAATGCTGTCCATGTGGTGAGAATGCTTGGGAAGTTTTGTTGTGCTGAAATTGTTGATAATCTGGTTAGCTGGATGAAAATGGACAAGATTGGCGCCTTTGGTCATCAAAAATTTCCATTTTATAAACTTCATGCACAAATGTATCTTCTGATAGCTTTTGGTAAAGTTTCTATAGAAAGATCAGAACTGCTTATCTCATATTTTGATACTTTTATTTGTATTGCTACAGAAAATGAACACATACTAATTCAAAAATTTGCATCAGAAATAGTTTTTAATTTGTCTGCTGCGCTCAAAGAAGACGTAGATACTGAAACATCCATTCTATTAGAATCAATAGGGCAAAGTCAACTTACTGCGATAAATCTTGAATATAATGAGACGGTTGATAGTTATTGGCATCAAAACGGACTGGTTGATACAAATCACGGATTTCACTTTGGACTCGATATGGGGGACTATTGGTTTAGATTTCTAGGCGAAGCTTTTGGAATCTCAACGAAACAGCTTGAAGATATTGCGGCTGATGTGATCATTAATGAATGGGAACTAGGTCACATAAATGGATATCGAAATGATCCTCGGCATATACTTTGGGACCAATCTCGTGGTGAGAGCGATACCTGGTACAGTAAAACAGATTATCCCAGAACAGATAATGCCAGCTTCTATTTGTCGTATCATGCAATGATGGTTGTGGCATCTAAGTTATTGAAAAAGATGCCTCTTGCGACAGTAGGAGATTGGGCTGATCAATTTGACTATTGGTTGGAAAAGCACCTTTTAACGTGTGATAACGGAAGATGGTTAGCAGATTTTCGTGATCCGGTACCTCTCCAATATCCTGGATGGATGTCTGAGGACAATGATGTAGATTGGAGATTTAATATTCCTGAGGATTATTTTTATGATAGCTTACTATCCGAATCCGTAGAAGGAGAGGTTTGGATCAACATAGAGGGCGGTTGGGAAGATAAGAAGAGCGATAAAAATGAAAATGTTCGGATTAGGTCGGCATTAGTTAATAAAAATACTTCTCAAGCACTGATGAATGCTCTGCAAACATATATTAATCCATACGATTACAAACTTCCCCATTACAAAGAGTCAAACGTAGAATTAACTTTGAAAGAATTTGAATTAGTGGGTTGGATCAAAGAATTTTCTGCTTCGAAAAGATTAGATAATTATGATCCTTATGCTGACAATATAGATTATCCACCCTATGAGTTAGGCGAAGAGATTATAGAAAAACTAAACTTAACTTCAAATGGTTTGTTTAACGAGTGGTACTCACCAATTTCTGAAAAAGCTTCGATCATTTGCAAAATTTGGAGTAGCCATCGATATGGGTTAGACAAAAATCCAGATCAGACCGGTAAAAATCTAAAAGCATCATTAAGCTTTTTGAAATATATGTGTAAAACCTTGGATTGTAATTTTATTATTGAAGTTGAAATTAAGAGAGATATATCTTACAGCTACCGTCATCGTGATGACGATTACGAATATTCAAAACCAAAACATCAATTATTCTTATTATCAGCAGATGGAAAACTTAGAACTACAGAAAAAAATTATAAACTTGGGTAAACTCTTTGTGAAAGAACTTAAGTTAGAAACCAGTGTTGATACACTGTCCCGATGGATGGCTCACTATATCGCTGAAAAAATTACCATTGCTGAGAAATCTGATGGTGTTGAAAAACAGGATGCGGAAAAAGAATGCTTCAATACTATTTTGCAATTATGGCAACATAGGGCTTCACTTCCCCATGAAAGTCAACCTTTTATGAACTTTGAAAAGATTCTTAAAACCCTAAATAACCTGAATCCGGAGAAAGAACAACCTTTTTTCCACCGCTCATTGCGAAATCAAGATACCAATACAAATATTTTCGAAAATTTTGATCTTAATTCGATTGGAGATTGTATGGATATGGTAAAAGGGATTGACAAAAGCGCTCGAATTTGGATTGAGTTTTTATTACGTAAGGCAGCAAGGAATGTCGCGGATGAAAATGTTAAAGAATGGCTGGAAAATTCTGTTCATTTGTCTGATAGCGCTGATTCCCAAATCATAAATAACTTATTGGATTCGAATCCTGAATTTTATGACGCTGAGAACAAAGACGATTTTGCTAGAAACTATGAAATCTTAATTTTACAGAAAAGGATTGAGGAACTTAAAGCATATTCAAAACTTAATACTATCTTATTAGCTCACTACGAAGAGGACCTAAAGAATATTCGATAGGTCTTACTTATTTGTCCGGCGATTTGTAAAGCTAAATATGGTTTGTAATATCAAAATCTTTTAATTCCTTTTGCCGTAAAATGGAAAAACCGGTTGTCGTTTCATTAGCCAAGGTATTATCCAGAAGTTCTGCTATTTTTTGAGAAGCACCATCTATAGAATTTTCGAGTAGACTGAATAATTCGGTTCCATGTAATTTGTGAACTACAGCTGTAACTTTTTTATTTTGAAAGGACTCATAATGATCGTCGTTTTTCAAAAAATACTCCACAGAGCTTAGTTCTTCAAAGTTTACGCCGTAGGCTAAACCGTTATTCTCTCCCGGTGTTCTATACTTTTTCCATTCTTCTTCCTCTTCTTCAAAATCAGGCTGATTGCTGAAACCTTTTTCCGGTTCTTCCTTCAGAATTTGCTGATCAATGTTTTCATTTTCGTCAAATTCTATATCTAAAGTAGTAGGATTGATTGGTACTTCATCACTTTGGCTTTCAGTGGAAGTCATTGGAACCGACTTTCTTTCAACAGGTTTAGTTTTTCCGATAATCGTTGAGGGTATAGGGTGGTGTTGATTTTCTGCCAATACCTTATTAGATTTCTTTTGTTCGCCTATTTTATCATGTAAAAGAACACAGATTAAAATCAATAGGCAGATTAATATTGCGGTTTCCATAGTTTATAATATAGGTTTGTATTTATTGTTATAACTCTTGATAATCTGCTCGCCAAATTCATCAAAATGATATTGTAACAGATTATCAAGGTAGGCATAGATGGAAATTTTATCTTCCCCGATCACCTGTACAATTCGGGAAAGCCTGTCGTGGAAATCGGGTCTGATGTAAACGGTTTTGCCATCACGTGCATTGGTATCACTTTTTTTTAAAAAGATATCTTCATAATCCAATTCCGATATTTTTTTTATTCTTGCTTTATCTTTAGCGACTGGTTTTCCTTTTGAAACTTCTTCTTTTTTGAGATTCTCATTCTGGTCTTGCTCAGAAGAAGGAAGGCTTAGACCCTCCTTTTTCACACCGTCAACCATAAGATTCATCATTAATTCCTCATCAATATCAGGGGTTGCTTTTCTGTTATTTTTTTCCATTAGCCGGTAAGTTTATAATGTTTAGAAACTCATTGATAAATAAATCAAGCTGACTGATTTTCATTAATTTTTCATCAGCTGGAAGCAGTGTAGAACGGAAGACGGTTTTACTTTCGACTTCACTATCTTTTCTGAAACGGGTACTGCTCTTGATTTGGCTCTGCATTAAGCTTAATCCTAATTGATCGATAAGCTGATTGTAAATTTCATATAATGGGGTGCTTTCCCGTCCATCGACCTGATTCCAAAATAAGTAAATCGTTTCAATCGAAGTTTCTCCTTTTTGCATGATCACATCCTGTAATAGTTGCGTAAAAATGAGAGTGCTTTCCATAACAACACGGTCTGCGGTAATGGGAGTGAAGATATGATGCATTCCGGCCAGTGCTTTCAAGATGCCTGGAGTATTGACAGTTCCCGGAAGATCAAAGAAGATAACGTCAAGAGGTATTTCGGAGCTTGAGGTAAATTCTTCTGCTGCTTCTAAAATGCCGTCGGCTCTCATCTGAACAATAGGATATGCTTTTTTATTAATCGTGCTAAATTGTTTGTAGGCTAATTTTTTTAATGAATTATTTTCCATAATCATCGTGAGGTCTCGGGATTTCATTTTCATGAGACTGTGCTGGGGAAAATCCGCATCAAATACCGCTACATTATACCCAAAACGATAATGTAGAATGCTGGCAGTTAAAGTGGTAAACGTGCTTTTTCCGACACCTCCTTTTTGGGATGAGAAGGCAATGAATTTTGTTTTGATTTTTGATTCCATAATAAGTATGTATTTAAATTGGTATTGCTGTTTCTTGTTTTGTAAATAACTCATTAGGCACTTTTGTTTTCAGGTAATTAAAGAACACAGTATTTATTCAGCTGCTTAACAAATTCTTTATTTAGCTTCATATATACTTATGATTACACAATAGTAAATCTGTCGATCCTTAGTGAAATACATTACTACATCATCACATCATCAAGTTCATGTATGCTAGGTCAAGTATTGATGTATGCACATAATGATATCCGACCATTTCTAGATATTGGTGTACTCACGTTGTTACCTAAGTACCTGAAGGCATTTGTACATCGTTTCGTGTAAACAAAGTAATGCAGATATCTATGTGCTTTCGAAATTGAGGTTGATATTGTCGCTAATAGGTTGCCATTGGCTTTTGATATTGTTTTATCATTGAATGATCACTCCCTTACTTTGTAATGGACGTTTATAAAGGTGGTTTTGTCGGTCTTTTTTATTGGTTTGTAATGAATCAGACTTTTATATGCAGATTGAATCCTGCGCATCCAATCCGACCTAAGGGAGGATTCTGTGTTCATCGGAACACGGCAAGTTGTGTTTTGAGTGCCTCATAACTGTTTTTTGTGCCTCAAAACAACTTGCCCTGCCGGGAGCTGGAAAACACTCTCCAAAGTCGAGGCTTATAAATTATAAAATGGAAAAGTAATGAGTGATCAAAATAATTACAGAAAGAAAGGAGGTAGGAAACCAAAGTTGGATCCCAGCACTCATCGTTATGTATTTCGGCTAAATGATGAGGAAAATGATAAATTATTACGCCTTTTTGAGGAATCAGGATTATCTAATAAGGCGAAATTTATTGTCTCTGTTTTGTTTTCGAAAGAAATTAAAACGGTAAAAATTGACAAGGGTGCTGTGGATTTTTACATGCGTTTAACATCTTTTTATTCCCAGTTCCGTGCAGTTGGGGTCAATTATAACCAAGTGGTAAAGTTACTATACACCCAGTTTTCTGATCGTAAAGCTGCTGCATTTCTGTACAAACTGGAAAAGCAAACTGCTGAACTCGCAGTTCTATGTAAAAAAATCATTGAGATTACAGAAAAGTTTAATCAACAGCATGTTAAAAAGGACTAAGACAATGATTGCAAAGATAGGAAGGAGCAGTAATTTGTACGGAGCATTAGTCTACAATAATATCAAAATTGAGAAAGAAAAAGGGAAGATTTTGTTTACCAATAAGATTATTGAAACGCCATCCGGACAATATTCTGTCGGCCAATTAGCCCAGTCTTTTGAACGTTATTTGGCTGCTAACCGGAACACTGAAAAGCATACTTTACATATTTCTCTTAATCCTGATCCGAATGATGAGGTCAGTGATGAAAGATTTATTCAGCTGGCGCAAGATTATATGGAGGAGATGGGATATAGGGAGCAACCATTCGTCGTATTTAAACATACAGATATTGACCGCACTCATATTCATATTGTTTCAGTATGTGTATATGAAGATGGGAAAAAGATATCAGACCGGTTTGAAAGAAGAAGGTCAATGGAGGTTTGCAGAGCATTAGAAAAGAAATACGGACTGCTGCCTGCAATGGATAGAAGCGGGAAGAGTAAGAAACCTATTTTTAATCCTGTTGACTATCAGATAGGTAATATCAAAAGTCAAATTGCTTCAATTATCCGTCATCTTCCGAAATATTACAGATTCCGGACATTGGGAGAATACAATGCGTTGCTTTCACTTTTTAATATTACCGCTGAAAAAGTAGAAGGAGAGTTAGGTGGGAAAATGCAGAAAGGACTGCTGTATTTTGCTTTAAACAAGGATGGTGAAAAAGTAGGCCATCCTTTTAAAGCATCGTTATTCGGAAAGGATGCGGGACTAAAATCTCTTGAGTTGTACTTTGAAAAATGCAGGGATGCTTTAAGAGATGATGGCTCTAAAAGCGAACTAATTGCTTCTATATCAAATGCCATGGTGTCTCCGACTAATGAAGAGAATTTTAAAACTTATCTGAAAAATCAGGGAATCAATACCGTGGTGAGACGTAATAAAAGCGGGCTGATGTATGGAATTACTTTTATTGATCATCATTCTAAAACAGTATGGAATGGATCAAGTCTTGGAAAAATGTTTTCTTCCAATTCTTTTAATGAGAGATGGAACACTACACCTGACAAAGGTGGAGTAAATGATGTAACGTCCGTAAGTCAAAAAGCAGAAAAAACAAATGAAGATCAACGAAAAGATCTATACTCGGAGCTTCCTCATCATTTGTTTGGATTTTTAGACACTGGACGGACTACTACTCAATATGACGAAGGCTTGCTGTCTGTTGTTAGAGACTTATTTTCTTTCACGTCTGGAGAAGATTATGAAGAGCAGAACTTTGCTCATCAAATGAAAAAAAGAAGAAAAAGAAAGCGATAAGTTTTAGCTTTCCTTTTGTAAAATTGCCTGGACTTTGTTTTGAAGTTCTTTTTTATCAGGCAGATATAATTGGTATTTTGAAACAAAAATTTTGTTAGAGATTCCGCCTGTAGCATATTCCACCAATACTTCATCTTTCTCTGCAGAAAGGATAATGCCAATAGGTTCATTGTCATCTTCTACATTTTCTTCAGCTTTAAAGTAATTGAGATAAAGATTCATCTGCCCAATATCATTGTGCTCAACCTGTTTTATTTTTAGATCGATCAATACAAAGCATTTGAGAATTCGGTGGTAGAAAACAAGATCAATGTAAAAATGTCTGTTGCGTAGCGATATTTTGTATTGTCTTCCCACGAAGGCAAATCCTTTTCCCAGTTCAAGAAGGAACATCTGCAGGTTGTCAATAATTTTTTGCTCCAGAGCCTTTTCCGTTACCTGATGACTCTGCGGCAGTTTAAGAAAATCTAAAATATAGGGATCCTTTATCGCTTCGGTAGAGTCGGTGATAATATGTCCTTTTTCAGCTAATTGTATGACTCCTTCTTTATCTTTACTTAGTGCCAAACGTTCAAACAGCGCTGAGTTAATTTGTCGGTCCAATTCACGGTAGCCCCAGTTTTCTAAAGCAGTCTGCTTTTCATAAAATTTTCTTGCATGATCATCTGAAACCCCCAGCAAAGTAACGATATGAGTCCAGCTCAATTTGGCAGGCACTGCCTGCCATTTTTGATAGGCCAGATAAAATCTACGCATATCAAGAATGTTCCGCCTGCCAAATCCTTTTCCAAAACGCTGCTTTAAATCTTTGGAAAGGTTTGACAATAGGTTACTTCCATACTCTGCACGTTCCTCTCCCAACTGTTCAAATTCTACGATGTGCCTGCCAATTTCCCAATTCGCTTTGACCAGCTCATGATTAACGGCTTTGACAGCATTCTGTCTTGCCGTCTCAATCGTCGATCCGATCGTATTCAAAAGTTCACTGTAGCTAGCTTGTGTTGGTTCCATTATACTTTTCTTAAACAAACAAATTTAATCAATCTTCCTAAAACGATATATACCATCGCTTGCAAAATATAAATTCTGATGAGTGCTAAGTGAAGCCAATTGAAGACGGTAAATTCTGTTCAGGAGAATTACATCGTAGAGAATTTATATTCGTTCTATTTCTTATTCAAAAAATTACTTTATGCAAGGAGAAGACGACTTAAGGGGTTTGGCCAAGATCATGGCGTTTATGAGAGCAGTCAGTATATTGATAATTCTGATGCATTGCTATTGGTACTGCTTTGCATTTTTTCTTGATAGGGGATGGACGCTGGAAATCATCAATAAGATCCTATACAACTTTCAAAAAACTGCCGGACTGTTTTCTTATCCCATTTATACGAAGATATTTGCATTGGTTTTGCTGGTCTTAAGCTGTTTGGGAACGAAAGGTGTGAAAAATGAAAAAATTACCTGGTCTAAAATTAATCTGGCTATGGGTACAGGTCTCATCTTATATTTTTTCAATTACCCTCTGTTACATACACCTATTATCGGTCATTTCTTTTATATTTTTTCTCTTTCAGTAGGATATATTATCTTACACATGGCGGGTTTATGGATGAGCAGACTTTTGAGCAATAACCTGATGGAAGATGTTTTTAATAACGAGAATGAAAGCTTCATGCAGGAAACTAAATTCATGGAGAATGAATATTCGGTCAATCTGCCAACAAAGTTTTATTATAAAGGAAAATGGAATAAAGGCTGGATCAATATTGTCAATCCGTTCAGGGCTACCATTGTTTTAGGTACACCCGGATCAGGGAAGTCTTATGCTATTGTCAATAATTATATCAAACAACAGATTGAAAAAGGGTTTTCCATGTACATCTATGATTTTAAGTTCGATGATCTTTCAACAATTGCTTATAATCATCTTCTAAAGCACAGTAATGGATACAAAGTACAACCACAATTTTATGTGATTAATTTTGATGATCCCAGAAAAAGCCATCGCTGTAATCCGCTAAATCCTGATTTTATGACGGACATTTCTGATGCGTATGAAGCAGCATATACTATAATGTTAAACCTGAATCGGAGTTGGATCCAAAAGCAGGGGGATTTTTTTGTGGAATCACCGATTATTCTTTTAGCTGCTATTATCTGGTTTTTAAAGATTTTTGAAAATGGGAAATACTGTACATTCCCACACGCCATCGAACTGCTGAACAAAAAGTATTCTGATGTATTCACCATATTGACTTCGTACCCTGATCTGGAAAATTATCTATCTCCCTTTATGGATGCATGGCAGGGTGGAGCTCAGGATCAGTTGCAGGGACAGATTGCATCAGCGAAAATTCCTTTATCACGGATGATTTCTCCACAACTGTACTGGGTGATGACCGGAGATGATTTTTCTTTGGATATCAACAATCCTAAAGAACCTAAAATATTGTGCGTAGGAAACAATCCGGACAGGCAGAATATTTATTCTGCTGCGCTAGGTTTGTATAATTCAAGGATTGTTAAACTAATCAATAAGAAAGGACAATTAAAGAGTTCGGTGATTATTGATGAGTTGCCCACCATATACTTTAGGGGATTGGATAATCTGATTGCTACTGCAAGAAGTAACAAGGTAGCGGTATGTTTGGGATTTCAGGATTTTTCACAGTTGACTAGGGATTATGGAGATAAGGAAAGCAAGGTTATCCAGAACACAGTGGGTAATATTTTCAGTGGTCAGGTAGTAGGAGAGACTGCCAAAAGTCTTTCGGAACGCTTCGGAAAAGTACTGCAGAAACGCCAGAGTATGACGATTAATAAAAATGATACTTCGACTTCTATATCGACGCAGTTAGATAGTCTCATCCCTGCGTCCAAGATTTCAACTTTGACGCAAGGGATATTTGTGGGCGCGGTGTCGGATAACTTTGATGAAAGGATTGAACAAAAGATGTTTCACGCTGAAATTGTTGTAGATAATGAGAAAGTGGCTTCTGAAACAAAAGCCTATCAGAAAATACCGGATATTGTATCGTTTGTCAATGAAGAAGGTGAAGATACTATGAAAATGGATATTGAATCAAATTATAAGCAAATTAAAAAGGATATCATCATTATTATAGAAAGTGAAATTGAAAGAATACAAAATGACCCTGAATTACAGTATTTATTAAAATAGGTCTATTCATTTTGTACATTTGATATTACGTTGTATTAAGAATATAAGAAATAAGTTTTATTTTTGTTCTGTTAAAATTATATTCTTGATAAAGAAAGAAATAAGATTTGTATTTGAAAAAATGAAAAATGAGAATTGATAAACTTCATATTAAAAATTTTAGAGGTTATGATGATTTAGAAATCGATTTATTTTCTAATTTCAATTTAATCATTGGTGATAACGGTAGTGGAAAAACAGCATTGTTAGAAGCACTAACAGTAGCAATGGGCTCATTCCTCCTTGGTATTCGCAATTCCTATTCGAAAGGAATTATTCGTGGAGATATTCGCATTGCTACTTTTGAATTTTCAGAAGAATATCAGTTTCCTGTTGAAATAAATGCACTTGGTTCTATTGATGGACATACTTTGAAGTGGCAAAGGTCATTGAATGGATTTAAGAAAAGAACAACTACAACGAATTCGAAACGCATTCGAAATTATGCTGAAATGCTTGAAAATTCAATTTCAATAGGAGAAAATCTTAAATTACCTCTACTGGCTTATTATGCTACTGGTCGCTTATTCGATGAAGCAAAAGATAAAAAAACTATAGCAGCCGAAGATCATAAAACTACTTTATCATCTAGATTTAGAGCATATGAAAGATGTCTTGAAGCAAAATCAACACATAAACAATTTCAAAATTGGTTCAAGGCTAAAGAAATTTCAAGAATTCAAAAGAGAACAGATGATATAGCATTGAGAATAGTACAAGATGCAGTTATTAATAATCTACCTAACTGTAAAAACTTTTACTTTGAGTTTGATCCTGATAAACCGCAAGGATTAAAAGTAGAATTAGAAGATGGTAGAGTTCTACCATTTAGCTCACTTAGTGATGGAACACGAAACTTTTTTGCTTTAATGTCAGATATTGCATATAAAGCTACAACTTTGAATCCTCACTTGAAAGAAAGGGCTCTTCTGGAAACAGAAGGTATTGTGTTGATAGATGAATTAGATCTTCATTTACATCCAGAATGGCAGAAGCGTATAGTTGATTCATTAAAAAATACATTTCCAAAAATTCAATTTATTTGTACTACGCATTCACCTTTCATAATACAAGCAACTGAAGAAAATGAGTTACTGATTATTAAGGACAATAAAATACGTGAAAATGTAAGCGGGGCTAACCTAAGTATTGAAGATATTGCGGAAATACATCAAAAGGTTGAAAACCCACAATGGAGTAAGAAACGGGAAGATCTATATAAACTAGCTCCACTATACTACAATGCAGTTAAAAGCAATACACTAACAACTGAATTGAAAGAGCAGTTTGAGGAAGCTGTGAAACCCTTTGCTATGGATACTGCTTTGTTCTCCGTAATTGAAGAAGAAAAAATTATTGCAGAATATTTAAGAAATAAGAGTAATAATGAGAGCGGTAGATAAAGGAAATTCAACTAAGGTCTACGCAAAATATGGAGACGCACTTGTTGATTTAACAGATAGGTTAGGGCATTATTGTTCTTATTGTGAGATGGGTGTTAATAATATGATTGAAATTGAGCATGTTCACCCTGTTCATAATGGAGGAGCTGAGTTAGAATGGAATAATTTTTTACTGTCGTGTAAATATTGCAATACCATTAAATCCAATAATAATCTTGATAGAAATGGATATTTTTGGCCGGATTTAGATAATACTGATCTGTTGTTTGATTATACTCTTGGTAATGATGTGCTTATAATTAAAACATCTCTCTCTATTGCTCATCAAGAACAGACAAAGCGATTAGTAGATTTAGTAGGACTAGATAGATATCCTGCGTCAGGGAAAGAACCCACCAAGGCTGATAAAAGATGGAGATTGAGAGATGAAGCACTAATTCTCGCAAAAAACTCTTACAACAATTGGTGTATTGTTAAAGATGATATTGCCTCACCCGCACGAATGGTTTTTGCCAATCAGATAGCTCTTACATCGTTGAATGGATTTTATTCAATTTGGTGTAAAGTGTTTGAAAATGAAATTGATGTTTTACAGGAGATTGATAAAGCTTGGAAGCAACGTTATGCTAATTATAAAGAGTTCCACCCGGGAACAATTAATCGAATAATTAGACCGGGTGGAAATATTTAATGCTGGTCATTATTACTAAGGGAATTAAAAAAGGTCTTAAAATTTTCATCTATTCCTATATATGAATTGAAGATTTTCCCTGACTTAGTCTTCATTCCTTTAATTAATGAGGTTTTACCATTGGTTATTAAGCTTTCAATATCATTGATTTTTAGTTGAATTCCGCATATATTTCTAAATTGTATCCAATTGCAGAATTGGTTAGGACATTTGACGACTTTGTCAAAGATGGTTAGCTGATGATTTTTGCATTTTGGACATTGAAGTTTTGGAAGGTTTTCTCTTTCAATCTTTGTCTGTAATAATTCATGGGTAATTGAAGCAGTATAGATCTCTATTTGTTTCTGAAAATCTAAAGCATTAAGCTCATTATTTTCTATTTTTTGAAAGGCCAATTCCCAGTCAGCGGTCATTTTTACATTGGCAATTTTTTTATCTTTAATGAGATGATAGACCTGTAATCCTTTTTCGGTCGGAATCAATGATTTCTTTTCTCTTTTAATGTAATTTCTGTTGAACAAGGTCTCAATGATAGAAGCCCGTGTCGCCGGTGTACCGATTCCAATGTTTTTTAAGATTTGTTGTTCTTTCTTATTTTCCAGTTGTTTTCCGGCATTTTCCATGGCTGAAAGTAATCCAGCCTCTGTGTAAAGAACTGGGGGTTGGGTCTGCTTCTCCAGTATTTTAGAAGATTTTATTTTAAGTTCAGCACCTTCTTTTATTTCAGGAAGTTCCTGAAGGTGTTCTTCAGTGTCAAAAGAATTTCCCTGAATGGAACGCCAGCCTATTTCTATGATCTTGCATCCTTTTACTACAAAATCGTAGTGCAAAGCCTGAAGGGTTATATCGGTGATTTCCTTTACACAAGGTTGTGAAACCGCTTCCAGTAATCGAAAAGCGATCATATCATAAACAGCGTTTTCTCCTACAGATAGTGCGGAAGGAAGCTTTTCAGTGGTAAGCAACCCATGATGATCGGTAACTCCAAGATTATTGACAATACGCTTGTTAAAATTTCCCCATTTTATTAGACCTACTTTTTGTTTCATGGATTCTTTTTTCTGTAAAGTTCTGATAAGATTGGGAATCTCAGCCCATACATCTTCAGGAATGTATTTGCTGCCCGTTCGCGGATAGGTGATGAATTTCTTTTCATATAAAGTTTGGGCAATGTTTAATGTTTCTTCCGCAGAAAAATTCAGTTTTTTATTGGCTTCTTTTTGCAGGCCGGTAAGATCAAAGAGCAGAGGAGCTTGCTCCGTGATGTTCTTACTATCAATCTTTGTAATTGATGCTGTATTGGTATTTCTTTCTATAGCTTTTAAGATATCCTCGGCCTGTTTTTGACTGTTCACCTTGATTTTTAAAATACTTGTAAATTCAATAAAATCCTTCGTGTGTAATAGTTCGATCTGCCAATACTTTTCAATCTTATAATCTCTGTTTTCCAGGTATCGTCTGCAGATAAGTTCCAATGTCGGGGTCTGCACTCTGCCTAAAGAATACATTCCATCACTGGCAACTAAAGTTAAAGCCTGCGTCGCATTGATTCCAGCCAACCAGTCAGCACGACTTCTGCTCTGAGCTGCATGAAATAAACCATCAAACCTGCTTCCCGGTTTTAAGTTTTCAAATCCTTTTTTCATCGCATTTTCAGTGAGTGAACTGATCCATAACCGTTCAAATGGTTTGGTGCATTTAAGATAATCATAAATGTATCGGAAGATCAGTTCGCCCTCTCGTCCTGCGTCTGTAGCAACAATGATGCTGTCACAAACATCAAAAAGTTTCTTGATGACTTTCAGTTGTTTTAATGCTGCGGGATCACTAACGTATCCTTTTTCTGTTTTGAGCTTACGAACAGTGAGTATATAGGGTTTAGGCAATATCGGAAGAACTTCTTTTTGAAATCCCGAAATTCCATAATCTTCAGGCATCCCTAATCCAACTAAGTGTCCGAAAGCCCATGTTATCAGATAATCATTGCCTTCGAGATAACCTTCTCTTTTTTCTGAAGCGCCTAATAGCTGGGCGATTTCTCTTGCAACGCTTGGTTTTTCTGCCAGTACCAGTTTCATAAATAGATTTTTATTGATTATTTTTAACTTGGTTAGAATGTACTTTAGATTGAAGTCTTATATTTTTCTTCCTCTAGTTTTCGCAGGTGCTTTAGGTTTTTCCTGAGATTCCTGCTGTTTTTTATTTTTGGGTGCTTGCTGTCTTGACTGTAGAGGTTCCTTGATTTTCTTTGTCGCCTCATTGGTTTTCCCTTCTGAATTGACCGCAACCTGCGTTTTGTGAGATTCTGCTGGTTGCGCGTGTTCTTTTTGTTTATTTGGATTTTGAAAGGAAAAATCAATTTTGCCTGATTCTTTATTTAAGGTGATATAACCCTGATATTTTTGATCTTTCTTGTCAAGAAGACCATCGACGTATACCGTTTGTCCTGCCTTAAATTGATCGTACTGCTGATCAGTGAGTTCTTTCCCTCTGAATGTTCTTGGAATCTCAGTAGAGTGATTTTGTTGAGTGCTCTGTGACTGTTGATGGTAAGTATTATTATCGAATAGAAACTCAACATATTTTTTATCCGCATTAAACTGTACAGATGCATCAAATGGTTGTCCTTTTGTAGAAATCATACCCTCTAGATAAAGTGGCTTGCCTTCCTGCAATGTTTGCTTTTGAGCATCATCCAGTTTTATTCCTTTAATTTCGTCAGGAATCTTCATATACTCTGCACGGAAGGCGATGAGCTCATTGGTTAATTTGTCACGACTGATGATGGATGGGATTATCTCATCTGTTTTAGGATTCACCAAATCAACAATCCTTCCCATATTTCCGGTATCCATCAAATTTTTCTTGTCTTCAGCGGTAAATTCATGACCTAGGAATTTAAAGTTGAAATTAGGCTCTTTTCTAATTCCGTGGAGATAGACAAGTACTTCACCGTTGTCATTGGTCTGCAGAGAGAGGCGGGCATCGATTCTGGCAACGGTATTTCCTAGCTTGATGGTAACGGGAACGAGACCATTGGTTTTAAATCCTTTCAATAAAGGATCTAAGGCATTCACTTTTTCCAGCTTTTCTTTGGTCAAGCCAAATTTGGACATGATATTCCAGTCAATCTGATCAGCAGAATATTGATATTCTTTTTCTGATAATGGGGTAGTACTCATAATGTTGGTATTTTGTTTTATAACTTTATAGGTGTTTAGAAATTCTTCGCCTTCTGTACTTGGATTTTGAAGATGGTGTTGAATCTGTTTTCCGATTTCCTTCGACTCGTTGAGAGGGATTTTGAAAAAGTTGAACAAAGAAGGGTTTTTAAGTTGACTTAAAAAGTTGGAAAAAAAATTAGAGAACAGATCACCCTGCTTATCAATTTTTAAGAATTGATTTTGATTTCTTTGGGTATTGGGAACGGTTTTCAAATCTCCCTTGTCATCAATAGTTTTTACTGCTTCAATCTTATTGGTTTTCGGATTTAAAACCAATAGAATATTGATTAAAGAAGGATCGGGGTTTTGAGTGTTTGTAAGATCTTCCATGATGTTAAATATATATTTGACATCGAATGTAGCAGGATTGATTGAAGAAAAAAAAGAATGGTAATTTGGGGAAGTATTTGGATGCTTTTGTCTTTAATCATTTAGAAGCACTATGAAGAATTCTTGTTAAAATTGGTTTACAAAATAGATTTCGATCTTATTGACATTATATTAAAATATTAAAAATTATGTGATTACTGTTATTCTGACATTTAACTATCACACATTTGTGTGAAAAGATGTATATTGGTAAAAACTTTTAACTTTCATGAAACACATTATTAGCATTGGAATTGATAATGCAAATGGTTTGAATCCATTACGGGCCGCCGTCTCCGGAGCACAGGATTTTGCGCGTTGGGGAATCACACAAGGCTACACCACAAGTTTATATACAGATGAGAATAATAATGTTACAATAGCAGCAATTTTTAATGAAATCAATAGAATCGTAAGAGATGGTAATTGTGAGCAACTTATTATATTTTTTTCAGGTCATGGTATTCTAAAAAGCCCTGGCCAGGAAGTCTGGCTTCTTTCGGATGCTTTTCACAACCCTAATGAGTCAGTTAATCTTGCAGGCTCGATTGATAATGCTTGGATCAGTGGTGTTCCATATGTTGTTTTTATATCAGATGCTTGCAGAGTTTTACCTACCGAACTTCAATTAACAGGTAACGGCTCAGTAATATTTCCAATAAATGATGTGACAGAAAATGTTAGTGTTATCGATATTCTTTATGCAGCAAGACCAGGGAATATTGCTTTGGAGCAAAGTAGTAAAGTTACCGGCAAAAATTCCGGATTGTTCACGGAAGCAATATTGGAAATCTTACAGGGTCATTATCCTGAGATTATTTTATCAAAGAATAATCACGAGAATTTGAGTACTTACTATAACGTAGATAAATTACTCTTAAATCCAATATATAAAAATCTTGATAATGATTTATGGGGGATCAATCTTATAAATAGTGAATCTCCACTCAAATCATTAGTAAAAAGTAAAGTTAGAAAAGTCAATAGGTTTCTAAATCATAGCCCAGAACTAAGAATACAATATCAGAATCCCAAGCCTTTTTTAGCTGAATTTAGTGATGATGATGCTAAAACAATCTTGGTAGAATCCAAGAGCAAGATAAAAGAAAAAATATCTACTGATAAAGCATTGATAAAAGGTGTCCAAAAAAAAATAAACAGTGGTCTGTCATCATCTGAGACGGAAAATAAGAGCTTTAAATCTATCTTAGCGAATATAGATGAGATTTCTGTAGATGTATATAATGTGAAATCAAATTTAATAAAAAATTCAGAATTTATATTTGATTCAAGAGGTAAATCAAGCTTTGAGACTGAAACAGGATTCACGATAATTGGCACTAATATTATAGATGTATTTTTAAACGGCTATTTTGATATTTTTCGTGAAGGACATAAAACGCATATAAGGGTTTTTACAAACTATAATCCTCTCACTGCGATAATTATTCTTAAGAACGGTCACTCAGTACCTGTAGCGATCCTGAAAGGCTATGTGGGAACTTTAATATTTGAAAAGAATAGACTTTTAACAGTAAATTACACACCAAGTCGAAACACTCGTAAATATGAAATATTTAAGCAAAACGAAGATGGAATAAATTTCGTCAGATCATTTGTTGCAAGTGCGGCAAATGAAGGATTTAACTATTCGCAAACTTTCAAAAATGAATTTACCAGTGATGGTTATTTAAATTTTTCAAATGCTGGAAGTTATTTGCGACAAGAAAAAGCTATAGATCCTTCACTTGGCCTATACGCCGTTTATGCTTATCGACAGGAGGGTAATAAAAAAGATGTTAAATCAGTTTACAGAGCGATGAGAGCTGAAGCGGATAACATGCTTTTTGATGTAGCAATGCTTGCTCAAAAGCTCTCTCGAGAAAATCAACGGCTTGCTCCATTTTGTCCTATGATAGCCCTAGGCTGGGCATATCGTCAAAGCTTTGAACAATATCTCGATCCTATAATAATTGAAGCATCAAATTTTATGGTTCCTGGTCTTTGGACTACCTTTGATAAAAGAGGTACTGAAATAGTAATAAATATGTTTAAAGAATTTGAGTAAAATGAAATTAATTTTTGTACATGGTCGCGCTCAAGCTAAGAAAAATCCTGAAAATTTAAAAAAGATTTGGATTGAAAGCTTGAAAGTAGGACTCAGGAAATCCGGGTTAGATTTACCAATTAGCGAAAAGGATATCATTTTTCCTTATTATGGCGATTTACTAGATCAGTTGATTATAGATTATAACCGTCCTGTTGAGGGAGTTATTACTAAGGGTTCGCAGTCAAATTTTTCCGACGCAAGATTCTTTAATGATTTCTTAGTAGAAGTTGCTTTAAATTCAGATGTTTCGATAAATGGCATTGAAGAAGAAAATGCAAATAATGTTAAAGAAAAAGGTCCTTTAAATTGGGAATGGATTCATTGTATTTTAAAAGCTATTGATCGAAAAAGTTATTGGAGTGAGATGTCATTAAAAAAATTTACTTATGACGTGTTTCTTTATTTAACTATATCTGTAATTAAAGAAGAAGTTCAGAATAAGATTTTTACAGATTTGGGTAATGAACCATTTGTTCTCGTTAGTCACTCGCTCGGTTCGATAGTAAGTTATGATATTCTGAGAGAGCGACCTGAATTAAAAACGAAAAAGTTCATAACTTTAGGTTCGCCTTTAGGAATAACCGCAGTCAAAAAACATTTGAAAAATCCTATTAAAATGCCAGAATGTATAGAAATGGGATGGTACAACGCATATGATGAGAGAGATGTTGTCGCTCTCAAGTCACTTGATGATAAACACTTCAATATTAACCCTGCAATAAAAAATTCTAACCATGTAAGAAATCACACCTCGAACAGGCATGGAATTGAAGGTTATTTAGATGATCAGCAAGTTGCAAAAGAAATTTATGATTCTTTAAAATAATCGGAAGCTGCTATGAACAACTAATCTTTTTTACCATAACAAGAATTTATTTCGACGGCCTTATTGCAGTTAAGATGGGTAAAATAATATTTCTCACCAGTTTTCTCATCCTGATAAACTTCACTATCCCATGTAATTGTCAATAGCCAGCTGTCCCACTTTCTCATTTTATGGATATAAGGATTGAAAGAACACTTAATCTCAAAATGCTTTTTGTTTTTGTCACCCTCGAAACATACGATGACAGAATTATGATCGGGACTTGTTTCGTCAACGATGGTCGCTTTGAGTTTCATGTAGAGATTTTGGTTTTACTAAGTTTTGTGTTTAAATCATTCTCTGCCTTGGCAGTCCGATCTCATGTTCTTGCGGATAAGGTTTTCTCTGTGTCATGCTGACATCTTCATGAAGTGTTCTGGCTGCTTCCAATGACTTTTCTTTATCCATAGAATATCTGGGATCGGGAATGAAGGGCATCTTAGCCATTTTATGAATGGTGATGGTTGGAAAGTGAAAATCCACTTCAACCGTTCCTAACAATAAATAGCAGCCTCCCCCCTGAAAAGGATAATCTTCAAGGCAGTTCGGAAAATGTGCGGTATCAAAATATTCTCCCTCAGCATCGATCCAAGTTCCGAAAAACATAGCTCCTCTTTTTGTAGGAACATGTTTTCTGGAAATAAGGTAAGCGAGCATTTTGATCTGTTTTTTATGATGTTTGACTAAGTCTTTAGCCATGACAGTTCCACGATATTTTGTCTGCAGCAGATCAAAAGGAC
>Ga0308158_10001087_pt1 | contig 31553 bp, 35 predicted proteins | sample PhyBR2_FD_201038 | JGI IMG/M metagenome (GOLD analysis project Ga0308158, IMG submission 201038) | Phyllosphere microbial communities from UC Gill Tract Community Farm, Albany, California, United States - DLSLB.R2 | ecosystem: Host-associated > Plants > Phyllosphere > Unclassified | place: USA... | reverse complement strand
ACCCCGATCGTCGATCCCCAAGTGTACTGGCCGGGCGATCCCGAGCGGGCCTGGCGCATCGGGCACATCAGTTTCATTGCCCCCAGTTCGCCCGACAAGGAAGGCTAGAACGTGTCATAACCGGTCGAGGCTGTTGAAAAAGTCACTCCGGCTTGGAAGGGGCGTTGGTCCGAGCAACATTTCTCTCATATTGTGGCGAACTACGCAGCTTATTGTGCTAAAATCGCTATCCCTAAGTCATCATTTTACGCGTAAGGTGGCCCCACTACGTGCTCGTCGAGTTTTTTAATAGTCTCGGTCGGTTGTGACACCTACTAACTGATACGTTAGCTCGCACCGATCGTGACGCCGGGTGGGGGAACGCTGGTCGCGGGCACAAAGAAGTCTGGCATGAGCGGCTGGCCGGGTTCCACGCTGTAGGGGGAGAAGTCCGTCACACCTTCCCCGAACAGGAAGGTATCGTCGATAAGGAACTGCCCGGTGAAGCCGCGGGCCGGTTTGGTGAACACGCTGTGCGCGGCATCGGCCATGATCTCCGGGCGACGACAAAAGCGCAGGGTGTTTTCGCCCAACAATGCAAACTCGATTGCCGAAGTGGCGATGGCGGTGCGAGGCCAAAGCGCATTGAACGCGATGCCTTCGCTCCGGAACTCTTCGGCCATGCCGAGCACGCACAGGCTCATGTTGTATTTGGCCATCGAGTAGGCGACGTGCCCCTGAAACCAGTGCGGCGAGAGGTCCAGGGGAGGCGATAGCATCAGGACATGCGGATTCTCTGACCGGCGCAGATGCGGGATGCACGCCTGCGAGGTCAGAAACGTGCCACGCCCGTTGACCTGATGCATGAGGTCATAGCGTTTCGGATCGGTCGCCAGGGTGCCGGTCATCGAGATCGCCGAGGCATTATTGACGACAATGTCGATGCCCCCGAACGTCTCCACAGTCGACGCCACGCCTTTGCGGATCGAGTCCACGTCACGCACGTCAACGATCAGCGGCAATGCTTGCCCGCCTGCCGCCTCGATTTCGGCCGCGGCGGTGTAGATCGTTCCCGGCAGCTTGGGATGGGGTTCGGCCGTCTTGGCCGCGATCGCGATGTTAGCGCCGTCCCGCGCCGCCCGCAGGGCAATCGCCAGACCTATGCCCCGGCTCGCGCCGGTAATGAAAAGCGTCTTGCCCGCCAATGTCATGGCCGTCTCTCCAAAACCTGAAATCGATCAATCACGCGAACTTCGAGAAGTCGGGCGCTCGCCGCTGCGCGAACGCCATGAAGGCTTCTTGCGCTTCGGGGCTTTGCAGGCGCTCGGCGAACTCCTTGCCTTCAACGCCCATGTGCGCCGTCACGGTCGCGCTATCGCGCATAAGACGCTTGGTCGCCTTCACCGCGCCGAGTGGCTGTTTCGTAATGCGGGCCGCGACCGCCTCGATGGCAGGAACCAGCTCGGCGATCGGCACGACGGCTGTTGCGAGACCCCAGGCCACGGCGTCGCGCGCCTCGACGGCCTCGCCGAGCGCCAGCATGGAAAAGGCGCGCAGATGACCGATGCGGGCCGGGAGAAGCATGCTTGACGCAGCCTCGGGCACGAGGCCCAGATTGACGAACGGCGTTGTCAGCTTCGCATCGTCGGCGAGGATGACGTAGTCACAGTGCAGGAGCATGGTGGTGCCGACGCCGACGGCTCGACCCTGTACGGCCGCGATCAGCGGCTTTTCGGTTTCGGCGATAACGCGGATGAATCGACCGACGTTTTGCAGGCTACCCGGCTTAGCAGACGCAAACTCGGCAACGTCGTTGCCAGCAGTAAACATGTCGCCTTCGCCCCGGATGACGACGACACGAACGGCCGCGTCTGTCCGCGCTGCCTCAATCTGGTCGGCGAGCACGCCGTACATGTCGTTTGTCAGTGCGTTCTTCTTATCGGCGCGGTCCATAACGAGCTTCAGGACGCCGTCCGACATGCTCACCTTGATATGGTCGGTCACTTCATCATCTCCTTGGGAAAATTAGCGCCGACAGCTTCCAGCCATCGAGCCACGATCGCGAGTTCGGCATCATCAAAGCCGTCGCAGAGCTGGTCGTTCAGGACGCGAGCGGATCGCACGGCTTCGGCGCGCATCGCCTTGCCGGTTTCGGTAAGCACGATGTTCCACGCGCGCTTGTCCATCGCGTCCGGCTGGCGTTCGATTAGGCCGTCACGGCCCATGCGGTCGAGGAGGCCGGAGAGCGAGGACGCGCTGAGGTCGAGCTGCGCGCCGAGTTGTTTCATCGGGAGGCCTTTGCCGTCCGGTCTCAACGCCATCAGCACGCCCGCGCGCGCCGCAGTCTTACCGTCAACGTCGCTCTGGATTGCCGCTTGGACGCGGCGTTGCGCCACGCTCAGCAGGTAGATGAACCTGGGGCGCCGTGCCGTTCCAGGAGTGTTGCTCGCACTTTTCGCCACAGACCGACACCGCTCCGAATCACTTCGTGTGCGTAATATATGGTTCGTATGCGAAACACAATGCGCTTGCGCAGAATATGGTGTGCCGGTGTCACACTGGTCGGTTGTGACACCCTAAAAAGCGTGAGCTCGACATTCTCCGACGAGAGTAGCGATTAGCTCGGCCGCTGGCATCGCTCTGGCAAGCGGCGCACCTTGCCCAGCCCATTGCGCTCCGAACCCGCTTTCCCCAGTCGCCTTCGCAGCCGCGTTGAGCGCCTTGCCCGCGTCATAGGTCATCGGATAGCCAGGTGAGGCGAGCCCGGCTTGCTCCCCCCATTCCGTGAAGCGGTTCCGCAGGCAACGGGCAGGCCTTCCCGATATGGCGTGCGTCATCACCGTATGTTCCGCACCCGGCCCGGTTAGGGCGTCGCGATAGGCTTGATCCGCGCTGCTTTCGGGGCAGGCGATGAACGCCGTGCCGAGCTGCGCCGCCACAGCCCCGAGATCGAGTGCGGCCCCGATCCCTTGCCCATCCATGATCCCACCCGCGGCGATCACTGGCAGGCCTGAACGTGCAACCAGTAAGCGGGTGAGCGCGATCGTGCCCAGGCGATCATCCGGCGAGTCAGGGTCGAACATGCCTCGATGGCCGCCTGCCTCCCATCCTTGGGCAACCACAGCGTCGATTCCGGCTTCCTTCACCGCTTGCGCTTCAGCGAGGTTCGTCGCCGTCGCCAGCAGGATGCAGCCGGCCGACTTGAGCGCGGCAATCGCATCCGCGCCCGGCACGCCGAAATGGAAGCTGACCACCGGAGGTGCGAGGTCGATAAGCATGGTGAGCATGTCGTCATCCTCGATCAGGCTCTTGTAGATCGGCCGCAAGGCGGCGGGAGGCTCGGCACCGAAACCCCGGAACATCGGGGCAAGCGCGCCTAGCCAGACGGCTTCACGCGCAGCATCCCCCGGATCGGGCGCGTGAACGAATAGATTGACGTTGAACGGCTGCTTGGAGCGCGCCCGCACGTCTTCGATCATCGCACGCGCGCCGGACGCATTTGTCGCACCTACTCCGATCGAGCCCAAAGCACCGGCGTTTGAGACGGCCGCCGCCAACTCGGGGGTGGACACGCCCGCCATAGGTGCCTGCACGATCGGCAGCGTGATCCCAATTGCTTGTAGCAGTGTCATAAAAAAGCAGTGCGCTTGAGGGCGATGGCGCGCAACGGATAACGGCCGTGAGTGTCACAAGCGGACGGTTTTGACGCTGCAGGTTGACCCAAGCTTTTCTGCGGGGCGCAGAGTGTCAGAACTCCGGTTCAAAATGTCCGTTTAATGAGGGCTACTTTTTCTAGCTATGACGAATTTTGGGCGGGAGCGGCACGGCAGCTTATGAGCGCCACGCCCTGTCGGAAAACACATGATTTTCGATGGCATCCCTGAAGTGCTGGACGAAGCCAATAATCGAGGGCCAGAGCGCACGACAAACCCTGTCGCTTTGTCTCATTAGTCGGAAACCCAATTTTGGAGGTTTTCCGTCATTGCCTATCGTTAGCGTAAAACTGGATCCGTCCTGTGTACCGCCCGCCCCTCTTGCTTCGCCTGGTTCATAGCGCTGGTCATGGCGGCGTGACTTCCTCGTAGCAGCCGGCTCGACGGAGCTGGCGAACGATCCCGTTAAACGCGGCTGTGACGCCTTGGGCACGACCAATCTCGTTGTCCTGTGCGGCCGCGTCCCAGAACAAGGTAAGTGGCCATTTCTCGGGACAGTGCGGCAGCAGACAACGAAGAGCGAGGCGGATCTCCGGCACATCAACGCGGACGTCGGAACAGCGAGTGACGCCGGTGCGTAAAATATGCACGGACAGCGCGATCACGACACGCTGATGCCTCGGCAAATTCGACACGGATCAATGAAAGTCATGCGACTTGAACCGCACGACCTCCTCCGGGTCCATGCCGTCTGCGTGTGGCGGCCAGTATTGGTTGCGTGGTTCTGGATTCCATCCCTTGTCGCCACGGTCTGGCGAGCCCGGATGTTGCGCAGCATCACCACGCCCGGTCCGATGCGGAAACGACATGTCGCCAACGCGGTGGAGGAGGTCGCCGTGGTCGACGATCCGGCTGCAGATCACATGGATGATCTCGCCTTCCTTCTGGACCTGCCCCTTCATGCCGACCATCGACGCCGACATGATCGTGCGGCGCTGCGCCTCGAAACGATCGGGCCACAGGATCCCATTGGCGATCCCAGTTTCGTCCTCGATTGTTATGAACAGCACGCCTTTGGCGGAGCCGGGCTTCTGGCGGACGAGGACGATGCCGGCGACCTCGACGTATCGGCCATCCCGGATGTTGGCGAGGTCAGCGCATTTGGTGACGCCGCGCCGCGTCAACTCGTCGCGCACGAACGTCAGCGGATGCGCGCGAAGCGAGAGCTGCAGCGCCCGGTAATCCTCGATCACCTCTCGGCCGTCAGTCAGCGGCCGCAGTGCGACGTCCGGCTCGAGGCCTTCCGCGCTGAAGGTCTCGGCCGATCGATCGGCTGCCGCGAAAAGCGGCAGCGGAGCCTCGCCGAGCCCCCTCACCTTCCAAAGGCCTTGCCGACGATCGACGCTGAAGCCGTGGAAGGCATCGCCGTCAGCCAGCTTCTCGATCGCCGCGCGCTGCACGCCAGACCGTCGCCAGACGTCCTCGACGCTCTCGAAGGGTGTGATCGTACGCGCGCCAACGATCTTCGCGCCATCAGCGTTCGACAGGCCGCGGATTTGGCGAAGACCGAGCCGCACGGCAAGGTAGCGCCCGCCTGTCTTCTCCAGCGTGCAGTCCCAGCGGCTCGCATTGACACATGGCGGCCGGACCTCGACGCCGTGGTCGCGCGCATCGCGCACGATTTGCGCTGGCGCGTAAAAACCCATCGGCTGCGCGTTCATCAGCGCGGCGCAAAACACGTCGGGGTGATGATGCTTCATCCACGATGATGCGTAGGAAATCTTGGCGAAGGAAGCGGCGTGGCTCTCCGGGAAGCCGTAGCTGCCGAAGCCCTCGAGCTGGCGGAACGTGCGCTCGGCAAACTCGCGCGGGTAGCCGCGTTCGACCATTCCCTCGATCAGCTTCTCGCTGAAGTGCGAGACGCCCCCTGTGAATTTGAACGTGGCCATCGCGCGGCGCAGCTGGTCCGCCTCAGCCGCGGTAAAGCCGGCGCCGACAATCGCCACCTTCATCGCCTGTTCCTGAAAAAGCGGAACACCAAGCGTCTTCTCAAGCACGGCTCGCAGCTCTGGCCGGGGATACTCAGGCTTTTCCAAGCCCTCGCGTCGGCGCAGGTAAGGATGGACCATGTCGCCCTGAATCGGTCCTGGCCGGACGATCGCGACCTGGATCACGAGGTCGTAGAAGCGCCGCGGTTTCATTCGTGGCAGCATCGACATCTGCGCGCGGCTCTCGATCTGGAAGGTCCCGAGCGTGTCCGCCTTCGAGATCATGGCGTAGACGTCCGGATCGTCGTCCTGCAGGTCCGCCAGCCCGACGCGTAGCCCCTTGTCCGCCTCGAGCATGTTGAAGGCGCGGTTCATGCAGCCGAGCATGCCCAGGCCGAGAACGTCGACCTTCATGAATTTCAGCGCATCGATGTCGTCCTTGTCCCATTCGATGATCTGGCGGTCTTCCATCGCGGCTGGCTCGATCGGGACGAGATCATCGAGGCGGTCATGCGTGAGGACGAACCCGCCCGGATGCTGGCTCATGTGCCGCGGCACGCCGATCAGCTTTCGCGCAAGCTCAAGCGTCAGCCGCAACCGGCGATCGCCAATGTCGAGGTTGAGCTCCTCGACTTGCTTCTCGCCAACGCCGTCGGCCGACCAGCCCCAGACAAGCCCTGCCAGTGACGAGGTAAGATCCTCCGGCAGACCAAGCACCTTGCCGACGTCACGCACTGCACCCCGCGCGCGGTAGCGCGTCACGACGGCCGTCAGCGCGGAGTGGTTGCGACCGTAGGTCTCGTAGATCCACTGAATGATCTCTTCGCGACGCTCATGCTCGAAGTCGACGTCGATGTCGGGTGGCTCGCGGCGCTCCCCCGACACGAACCGCTCGAACAGCAGCTCATGCTTGATCGGATCGATCGAGGTCACGCCGAGCACGAAACAGACACACGAGTTGGCGGCTGAGCCCCGCCCCTGACACAGGATCCCGCGCCGGCGTGCTTCCCGCACGATCGCGTAAACGGTCAGAAAGTATGGTGCGTAGCCGAGCTCGCCAATCAGCCGCATTTCGTGCGTTATCTGGTCGGTATAGGCCTGCGGCACGTCGTCATCGAACATCCGCTCGACCGCTTCTGTGGCCAGCTTCTGAAGCGCTTCCTGGGCCGTCAGACCATCGATCAGCTTCTCATGCGGATACTGATACTGAAGCTCGCCAAGATTGAAGGTGCAGATCCGCGCGATGTCGACGCTCGCCTGCAGTGCGTCGGGGTAGGTGCGGAAGCGCCTGACCATCTCATCGGGCGATTTCAGCGCGCGATCGGCGTTCACCTCACGCCGATAGCCAAGCTCATCGACGGTGCATTTCTCGCGCACTGCGGTCACCACGTCCTGCAGCAGCCGTGCTTCAGGCGCATGGTAGAGTACGTCGCCGGTCACAACCGCGCGCACTGCCGCTCCGCCAGCTTGTCGCGCCAGCGCATCGATGCGGACCGCGTCGCCTGGCCGGCGCCGTTGGAACAGCGCCATGTAGCCCCGACGCCCGTAGATCGCCTTGAGGTCCTTCAGCGCAGCGAGGTTCTCTTCGTCCGCCTCACGCGGAAGCAGAATGGCGACGACGCCTTCAGACCATGGTTCCAGATCGTGCCAGTGCAGCAGGCAACCGCCCTTGCCCGCCCGCTTCTTGCCGACGGTCAGCAACCGGGTGATCCGCGACCAAGCCGGGCGATCCGTTGGGTAAAGCAGCAAGCGACGACCGCACGATAGATCGACGCGCGTGCCCGCAATTGAGCGGACACCAGTGGCTTTCTGCGCCTCCCATGAGCGCACAACGCCAGCGACAGTGCCGATGTCGCTGACGCCGATCGCCGGGTAGCCAAGCACGGCAGCGGCCGCGAACAGCTCGTCGGGACTGGACGCTCCGCGCAGCAGCGAGAAGTGCGTCAGCACCTGAAGCTCGACATAGTGGGTCATCCAAAGACCCCGTGCATCCACCACGATAGGTCCCCGGTGTCGTCCTCGAAACCGTCGCCACGACGGAACACCCAGTAGCGGCCGCCAGTCTCGTCCTCGACGCGGTAATAGTCGCGGACCGCCCATACTTCCGCGTCGCGCCGCCACCATTCACCGTGGACGCGCTCGGGACCGTCGCCCCCAACCACCTTGTACGTCGTGCCGCGCCACTCAAAGCGGCGCGGAGGTTGGTCAGGCATCAGGGCGATCACGCGATGCAGTGGCTCTGGATGGGCGAAGAGACGGATCGGCCGCTTCCACTCAGGCCATGTTCCCGGCAGCTCGTTGGGATCGGATTTGACCACGGCCCGCTCCGGGACATGACTTTCGACGGGAGCGATGCGGAAGACCGAGTGCATTCCGATCCTGCCGGCGATCAGGTCGACCAGGCGCGCCGGGTCGCGCACCAGCGTCTCGCCTGCGAGGACGGCGCCGAGATCAACCGCGTCGAGCGGCTCCGTGTGTGGCGCCACCATTTGAAACTGCTCGAGCCCCATACCGGGGTCGATGCGCTCGATCCGCAACTTCAGCAGCCGCAGGAGGTGAGAGACCTCCCGTGTCGGTCGGGATGTGCCGACCGCGACGATTTGCTCGGTGCCATCGACCCGCATTCCAGTCAGGCGGAGCGAGCGTGCGCCAACGCCTTTCGCCCGCAGCAGCACGACAAGATCGCCCAAGAGGTCACCCATGACCTGTTCGATCGCCTCAGCAGTGCTGATCGGCTCCAGTAGCCGGCGTTCGACCGCCGGGACCTCGATGTCCTCTCGCGGGGTGATAGGCTCTGCGACACCGCCCAGGGCTTGATCGAGGCGTGTGATGGTCGGCAGTCCGAGACGGCGCGCGAGGGGGCCGCGCGCGACCGGGAGGAGATCCGCGATCCGCTCGAAGCCAAATTTGCGCGCAGCGGTCAACGCCGTGGGCGTCAGGCGCAACGCGGCGATCGGCAATGGGCTAAGTGCCTCGACCGTACCGTGCGGCTCTACGCGAGTAAGATCGGCTTTGCCAAAACGGGCCAGCGCGTGGGCGGCCCCCGGCGTATCGGCGACCGCGACGCGCGCGGTGAAGCCTGCACGACGGCAGAAGGCGAGCAGACGACGGCAAAACCGTTCTTCTCCGCCATGGAGGTGATCGCAGCCGGCGAGGTCAATCCAAAGGCCATCAGCCGGGGTGACAGCCGCGATCGGCGACCAGCGCCGCACCGCCAGAAGCGCGAGGCGATCGAGGAGTGCTGCATCGGCTTCCGTCTCGAACGGACGGAAGTCGAGATCGGACACCAGCGCGCGGGCGTGGGTGGCGGCCATCCCGGGATGGATGCCGAGCGCCTGCGCACCGGTGCAAGCAGCGACCACCTCCTCGCGCCGGCCGACCTTACCAACGAGAGCGAGCGGCGCGTGCTGGACCGGGGGCATAACCGGCGTGGCGAGCCGCAATACAGGCGCCTGCGCCTTGTACGGGTGGCTCGCCGCTTCCGATCGCCTGCCAAGCTCTCGCATTGGCGGCTGCGCGTGGACAGGAAGCGACGCAATCTGCGCCTCGACCTCTGCGCGCGACTGCGCACTGGTTCGCGCCCAGCGGGCGCCAGGCCGCCAACCGCCGCCCCGCGGCACCGAACAGGCACCCGGGTCGTCGTCGACCGGCAGTTGCAGGGCGGGCCGCTCAGGCGGCCGCATAGCGGGCCGTTCCAACCGTCTCAGCCGCTCGATGGCTAAGTTCGGCAGGAACAGCGAGACGACCCGTCTCATCGCTGCCCTCCACTATCAGGGAAAAGCCCTCACCACCGCGTTGCCGCGCCAGTTCGACCGTCCATCTCGCTCTTCCTACACCCGCGACCTCCAGCCGCGCCGAAGGCGCGGAGCCGATCCGCCAGCGCGTCCACGCGGCAGAAGGTTCGGCGAAGGGATCTTGCTCGCGACCGCGTCGACGACGCAGCAGCAGTACCGGCATGTCCGCTTCAGCCGCGACCAGCTGCAAGCGACGCGTTGCGACCATCGAGACCTTGCTTGCTTCCGCGACGATCGCCGACGGCGTCCCGTCGCGCACTGCGTCCTCGATCACGGCCAGCAACGCGGCATCGTCAGGAGGGTGCGCGTAGATCACGCTTGCCGACGCAAGACCAGCCTGTGCCAGTCCCGGCGCATAGACGTTTGGCCTACAGCTCGCCCACAGAACCGGCCCGCCAGCAATTGCCGCTTCCCTCGCCGCGATCCCGGCTAGAAAGAGCGTGGTGGCTGCATCATCGACCATTGCCCCGCTTTGTGCCGTTGCCTCATGAAGCGCGCCGCTACGCAGGCCCCCTGCCCCAAGTCGGCCGTCGAGCTCCTCAATGCCGAAAGGCAGCACACGGTAATCCGTGACCGGCGTGGCGATCGCCCGGAGATGCGCTATGCTGGGCGCGAAGGAATCGAGGGCGGCGGACATCGTGTTCTAAGACTCTACTTGTTCCCTTTATGTTCCGTTAGTGCGGTCAGTTGGTCAAGCACCGATCGTTTCAGCTCGTCGTTTCGGCCCGGAACGCAGGCGATACGAAGCGGCAACAGACGGTGAAATACCGCTTTCCAAGACCGGTCGCGTGACTCATAGAAATGCGATGCCGATCCGCGCCGAAAATCGCTGGCTCTACCCGATCGACTGGCAGCAGTTGTCAGGCACGATCCGGTTTGAGCGCGCTGGCAGGCGTTGCGAGCAATGCCGTCGGCCGCACCTTCGGCGGGTCGCACATCTCGGCGATGGACGCTGGTGGGACGCCGATACGTCGTGCTGGCGATCGGACCAGGGCAAGCGGGTTTCGATGAAGGGGGGCTTCGCACTGGCGAAGGTCCGGATGACCTACGTCGTCCTGGCCTGCGCGCATCTCGATCATGATCCCAGCAACAGTGCGCCGGCGAACCTAAAAGCGCTCTGCCAGCGCTGCCACATGATCCACGACGCGGCCGAGCATCGCTGGCAGCGCTGGTGGAATGCCTTTCGGTTGCGAGCGCTGCGTGACCTGTACGAGGATCCTCGGATTACCCGCGAGCGGCACGCCGCCCCTTAAAGATCGATGTTGCGGGTCTTCATGGCCTGAGCCGCTAGATCAGCAATCGGCCCTACCCCGCCAACCGCTTCATAGACCTCGGTGACGGCGTGGTCCTCGAGCTTGGCCAGCATCAGCGCAACTGCCTTGGCATTCGCCTCGTCCAACACGGTCTTTGTCTCGTCGCTTGCCATGGGTAAGGATCCCGCTCGTTTATAAGGAGCATGAGTAGCATGAACATCAGCGAGCTGGCCAAGGGTGTTGCAACGTCGACTGGGTCGAGCGAGATCGACGCAAAGAAGGCGATCACGTCGGTTTTCGAGGCGATCGCGGACGCTGCAGCAATGGGCGAGGAAGTCTCTATTCCAGGGTTCGGCAAGTTCGCCATCAAGGATCGGCCGGAGCGTCAGGGCCGCAACCCGGCGACCGGCGAAGCCATGACCATTGCGGCGTCGAAAAAGGTGTCGTTCACTGCCGCTAAGGGCCTGAAGGACAAGCTCTAACGAACATGCGCCGGCGACTCGTCGCTGGCGCCAATAGGAGGCGGGGATGTGTAATCGGTATAGGCTTACAGCCAAGCAGGCCGATGTGGCTGCGACCTTTGGTATCCGCCCTCCCTATGAAGCCGATGAGATCTTCCCCGTGGGTGACATCTTTCCGACGGGCAAAAAGACGCCGTTCTATGGCGCCGTTATCGTGCAGGACGGTAACGATCGCCGGATCGAGCGTATGGAATGGGGCGTGCCCACGCAGGTGCCTAGCAAGCGGGATCCTGCCACGAAACTAACGAAATACGTCACCAACGTCAGAAACTTGTCGTCTGCCTTCTGGCGGTCGATGCTCACGACGCCAGCTCGACGCTGCCTCGTCCCGGTCACTTCGTTTTCAGAATATGGCCTTCAGCCTGGGGAGGACGGCAAAAAGCCGCTGCATTGGTTTGACGTGCCAAGCCGGGAGATATTCGCCTTCGCCGGCATTTGGAGGCCTACGGAGCGGACTAATTCTTACGGCTTTTTAACCACTGAACCCAACTCTATAGTGGCACTGGTACACCCCAAGGCTATGCCTGTGGTTCTTCATGACGAGGACTATGGTCGATGGCTGTCGGGTGAGTGGGAAGACGTTATGGATTTAGTAGCACCATACCCATCACAATTAATGCGGGTGTCTCTTTAAGTCTGCACGATTGTTTAGCGAGCAATTTTCATATGACGACAGTGACAAGCACGTCTTGCGAGACGCCCTCCGATCTCAGCACCTCAACGGCCATCGATCCGCCAGCGCCGGAGGCCTTAGTACCTGAACCCGAACGCAAGCCCCTTTCAGGAGTAGGATTAGCGATTGGCTGGGTCGCTGCAGCATTCGCGAACGCCGTCACGTTCACGCCGCTGCTAGCCGCGTGGTTCCATTCGACGGGATCAAAGTATGTCTCAGGATTGGCAGAGGGCACCCTACTACCTGTAACATACCTTGATATCGAAAGTTGGACGCTCTCCCTGATTGGGTTTGAGATCGTCCTCCGTAGCATCAACGGTTTCGTCCTATTAATGCTGGTTGGTTCTGCAGCAGGGATAGTTCTTGGCCTTATTGGCGTGCCACTTCTGGCTGCAATTAGGTTCGTGAGGAAGATATTGGGCTACACCCGCTCACCTCCAAGTGAAGGACTAAAGGCACTCGCAGCTTGGGGTATTGTCGCGTGGGGCGCGGCTATACTCATATCCGCTGGGTACACGTGCTATGCGGCGGTCTTCGTCACACCAGATCGAGCAGTTTGTGTTGCCCATAAGCGGTTTGAGAACATACGGCTTAATGTTGCCAGCTCCTGCAGCTACTGCGGACGCTTTGGTGAAAAGAAAGTAGTTGGTTTCCCGCTTCTATCCGGGAAAGATCGGACCCTATTGATGGGCAAGGATGGCGCCCGATACCTTGTGAACGATAGCTTGTCACCAGCCGCACCCTTTCATACAACCTTTGGTAAAATTCATTCTCAGCCGATATCTGTTGCTACCGCTGTTGCATCATGCGCACTTGATGATGACCCCAATACCTAAAGACCAAGTCAAACTCGTGGTACGAAACCTACTCGGTCCCCATCTGATGCATCTGCTCCAGCGAACCATTCATAATGAGCACCGGCCTGAACAGCTGCTGGGGGCTCTTTGTTCTCGATAACGATGACTTGGAGATCGCTGGATGTCTTAGGTATCGAAGACCAGAATCCGCTTTCAAGTCCGGGATCAACATCGTCCGAGATAGCAACATCCCGCCCTCTCTTATAAGAGGTAAGCGGTGAGTCCATGATTACAAAGCCGGGGTGAGGTCGTTTGTTCTGTTCGCAGTATCGAAGGAGTCCGACGACAAACGCGGAGTAAAGGAGCGCTCTAACCCCTTTACCATGTGATTGACGCGCCTGACCGTCTACTACGATATCGTAGACCTTTTGGTCGAACTCTACCCGTGGGTCTGTTGACTTCCATCCCCATTCCTTGAGTACAGCCTCAACGTGTCTGCAGAATGCCAACAATGCTGCCGACGGGAGAGGCTCCCAGTCTCTAGGCTCCGGGCGACTTTCTTTAGCTGCGTTCTCTATCTCCTGTCGAAGCTGTACTAGGCTTTCAAACTGATCGAGATCGTTACGGGTCGTCTCCAGTTGTAGCCGCTTGTCTGTTAGTGTTTCGAGCCGTTCAACATCGCCCTTCAGTCTTGGCGCCAAATCAGATCTAAGATTCTGTTCAATTCGCTGAAGCGTCTTCGTAAGCTCGTCACCGTTATGGATGTGGGCTCTGCGTCGTCCCTCGAGGTCCTCGATCGCGGCACCGAGGTCCATTTGCTGCGAGAGGATCTTCGCGGCTTCTGCCTTTGCCGCATCATATATCGCCACGCTGCGCTCGTCAGCAATATGTGCATGCTCAGCTGTCATCACTTGATCGCATAGGGGGCAGGTGACTTCCTGCAGCTGGTCGAAAAACTGGACGCCTTCGGCAACAAAGTCCAAGCGCTCCAGATCTGAGCTATACCGCTCTTCCAGAAGGCCATAACGGGTAAGCAGTTCGTCGATCGCCACGATCTGCGAATTAGCGTGGTCAAGCTTTTCAGCGGCCGTGGACCGTTCGGCCTGCAATTGCTCCCGCTCCAGTTCTACACTTTCCAGCCGGTCGCGCGTTTCAGCGATGGCAGCGTCGAGCTTATCGACTGAGTCCAGAGATTCGACTTGGCTGATACCGGCTAGCCGTCTCTGCAACGGCGCTAGTAGATCCTCGATGATCCCCAGCTTCGCCGTGAGGCGGGCATTTACGACTTCCCGCTTCTCGGCAGCAATCACGCCCGCATCGTCCTTCCCAGTCAATAGGAAGGAGAACATTCGTTTGCGCGGCGTGTCTCCGAAGCCAGTCTCGCCCAGCACCGGCGATTGCTCTGCGATGACTGATATCTCGTCAACGATGAAGATCGGGAAGAGCGTGCGCACGGTCAGGCGCTGAGTGTTGCCCTTGTTATCCGTCCTGAGCCTTGCTTCTGGTATGCCGGCAAACGGGAACAACACCGAAGTAACGTCGTCGCCCATAGACTTACCGTAGCGCCGCGGGCTGATCATTCGTCCCTTCCCGGCCACGTCTTCGATCGACGTGTCGTATGCGGCGAGATTGCCTCCGGAAAGATCTCGCCTCAGGGTAAGGACCTTGTTGTCGTTGTTGCCAAATTCGACATACAAGGTGGAATACGGTTCGATCTCGGGGACGCGTTTGCGCATCTCGTCCGAGCCCAGAATATAGTCGAGACAATGCAGCAACAGGCTCTTGCCAGTATCCGAGGCGCCTGCAAGGATGTTACCGCCAGGTGCGAACCTAACGTCGGCATCTGCTACCTCCGCGCCCCGTAGTGTGATGCGACGTATGTGGATCATCGTCAAAGGACCAAGTTCTCTAGAGCGCCCATACGATTAAACTCAGCTCCCCAACGGCCCACATGTGCTGCCATAAAGAGACTTAGCTCACGATCGTCGAGGTCCCCGAAAGTGTCGATTAGCCAAACAGCACGGTCACGTAGCTGTTTGGCGTATGCACTCTTAAGCAGCGCCAGGAATGGCGCCGTCAAGGCCGTCGATCCATATGTAATGCCGCTGTTGTCAAACCGCTTCTCGATCAACTCACGTGAGAACATTCGATTTAGTCCGGTGCTCAGCACGTCTCGCTTCACAAGCAACTCTCCGCCTCGAAACGGAACTGCAGGATGAAGACTATCAGGTCCCTCGGCATCGCCGGAATGGACCATCAGATAGTCAAACGAAATGAGGCGTTGGAGGTCTGCGCGCCGACCTTCATAGGCGTCGAGAACAAAGAGCATTCGCAACCCGTATTCGAGCGGCGAATTAAATATGCGGGCGCTACGCGGTGATGACGGCTTTGCCACGGCTAACCGACCCAACCAACAACATCGTCATTTGCCAGCTGATGGCACATGCCTTCGCGATCATTGGCCAGAACGTGGGGTTTGAGCATATGGTCGGTCAGTTGTAGGCTTTGGGCTGCCTGTACGGTTGCACTCAATCTTGCCAAGCCATTCGCCGCAGGGGCATTATAGGTGTGGTAGAGACCGTCCTCGAACTCTTTAAGCAACGTATCGAAGAACGCGATATTTGCCATGCTGTCCCGAGCGAGCTCCCTCAGGTTTTCAGCGCAATAAAAAGTCAGCCGTGAACGACGAAAAAGAGCCGCTTGTTTGGGGTAGGGATCTAGTCCGGGCTCATCGACAACCGTTTCGCCAACCGTCTCGCTGATCGCTTCCATCAGCCGACTGATATAAGCAGTTTCGGTTGGAGCTACGGACGATGGCGGAGCTTTCGGTACGACACGGTCAATCAGTGGCGCACCGAACACGGTAAGGTGATACCGAGTTTGCGCATGTTCGTTCAGCAACTCAAGTGGCTGTTTCACACGGAATATAGAAAAGTCAAAACTGTCGATATAATTGCGCAATGACTGATCCAACTGAACAGGATCTTTCATGATCGCGCCACGACAATGCTTATCCCAATCGGCAATTATGCAGGCCTTCAAGACGACAGGGTCGTCAATCTTATCTTGAAGGTCCGACGTAACACCGAGGTGCGTTACGAACCAATACTCGATAGGTGCACGGTAATCACCACGCTTAGTGTAGAAAAGGACCTTGGCAATTTCGCCCGCCGCAGATCCCCAGCCGAGGCGGACCTTATAGTGCTTGCACTGATAAAGGCTCCAGCGCCGAGGGCCTTCCGCTGGCGGATCCAGCCACACGATGACATCTCGGCCCTTGTCTCCCGCTCCACCACGCTGTTGGACCTGCGACACTCCCGGCACTTGCTCATTCAGGTAGCCAGTTGCCCATTCCAACGTGAATCGTTCAAACTCAGCGGCGCTGAACTGGGCCAGACGGTCTAGGGGCTTTACCGGCAGGCCGACACCTAGCCCAAGCAGACGCGCGTTTGCATTCGGCCATACCGTGGGAGGATCGACATCCTGTAAAAGTGTTTGTTTCGAGGTCATGATGCGATCGTATGCTGTGACCTAGCACTGCAAAGCGCCTAGCGAAAAGGGTTATGCAACACACGCTCCAGACAGATCGAAGGCTGGTTAAGGAAGGCGGCTTAGCATTCACCTCCTGCACGGCGTACTTAGCGTGGCGAGCAAGCCCGCTACACACGATTTTGCGGCGAAGCCATTTTTGCGCCTTGGATAAAGAAGCCTTGCTGCGCTTGTGCAGGCCGTTGAGGATGACCTTGGCGTCGGGCCACCCCCATAGATAGAACCGCTGATCGCATGTCGCCGTTGCCATACAGGTTCCGCAAACTCTGCAGCGCAGTAAGCTCAAGGCGGCGATCGATCAGGCTATGCGCGATCGATCTGCAATCGCAAGCATACCTAAAAACTCGGTGGTTTGCTCCAGCGGGACACCGAGAGAAGTCAGTTCCGTCCGATTATTGATAATAAGGGACTGAAGCTTTGGCGGCACCGGCCGGTTATCGGCCAGCACGAACCACTGAAAGCCGCCCAGCTGGAACGTGTAGGCGTTGTTCGGGCCTAGCTTCCGCCGGGTCGGCTCAACGTAGAATTCACGCACGTCATAACGCGGGCTAACGAGGCAATTGGCAATGACCGGAAACGGTTCCGCCTCTAGCCCGAACGCAACATCTCGCGCGCGATCGGCCAGCGGGCCAAGATCGACCTCTGCGAAGGACGGGTGCGCCGAGATGGATGCCCGCCAGACTACCGATGTGGCGAATGCGACCAGCCGATCGCAATCGATATTGGGGATTGTGCCTATGGTGCCAGCAGCAAACCGGGGTAGGTTCGATCTCGAGAAAGCGAGTGCAAATTCGTCGAGTTGCCCGAGCGTGCGATCGCAATCGCCGCAGAGGATGCCCTTGTCGAACTTGCCGAGCTGGTAGCGCGAGCGGTACGCGCCCTCGTGAGACAAACCAAGATTGTAGCCGCCCTCGCGTTGCATATCCCGTGCGAAGCCTGCCGGCATGATATGCGCTTTGATCAGCGCTGTGGACGAGCACCCTGGCCCGCTGCAGCGCCGCGTTGGCTCTCGAGCCGTCATCGATCAGGATGGTTATTGGAAGGGCGTGATGTCTGCTTGCTTCGCAAGATGCCAATTCCGTCGCGCAACGCCTTGATCCGCGATCGTTCGTTTTCCGTCAGGTCTGGCTGATCGGCGAAGCGCTTGCATCCTTCCTCGATCGCGTCGACATCGTAGAAGTCGGCGTCGGGATCCCGATACAAACTGAAGCGCGTCCCGGTTTCGTCGGTCGAGGTGCCGAGCAGACCGCGAGATAGGTTGGCGAGCGTGTGCCCGTTGCGAAGAGCTTCTTGGGCCAGCCACGTTCTCGCTTCCACCCCGCCACCCAGATGAATCCAGGAGCGGGCAACGTCGTAATAGTGCGGCAGCTCTGTAAGAGTGTCTGCGGCGTTCGCAGCGACGATCTTGGGCAATAGCGCGCCTCCCAGTTTCGGTAGCGTCTCGCGAGGAATATAGTCTCGCAGCGTCACGCCCTCGGCCGGGATGGCACCGATTGATCGGGCGATGTCCATGTAGAGCGCCGCGAGCGCACCTACATCGTCCGATTCCGTGAAGATCGCTTCCAGCGCCGCAGCTGCCGGCCCCGGTCTCAGATGATCGAGGACTTGTCCGATCAGAAAATGGTGGGCAGAAGCCGGACCGAAGACCCCGTCATCATTATTGGCCCGCATTACTGCGACGGCTCGATCGACCAGCGCTTGAAGCAAGGCGACCAGCGCTGGCCGATCAAGCGCGGATATGCGGTGGCCTAATTCTTGAAAATACTCGCCGACCAAGCTTGCCCCGCCCTCATCTCGAAGGGCGACCGCCGCATCAATTAGTTCGACTTGCCGCTCTCGGGGGGTTTCGCTTCGCCCGGCCTCGTCGACCCATCCCTTCGGCACGGCAAACGGCGACGGAGATAGGCTGAAATACGCTGTGTAGCCTGGAACTGTTGCGATACCGCGCCGTGCGACGACCGACGACCAACTTTCGGAGGAATAGCCCCGCCGCCCGCCGAACATCTTCACCTTGTTCGGAAACAGAATGCGTAGGATGGGGACGATGTTCGCCTTGGCGCCCTCGCTCAACGTATCGCCTAGTGCGTCGGCCGCAGCGGCGGCGACTTTCTCGTCGGCCGTCAATCCGTAGCTCAGACCTTCGCCAAGCAACGCTTCGCGATTGTCGCGCAGCCAGTCGAACACTTTGCGGTCGAACAGGCGGATCGCTTCCATGCACAGCACGTCGTAAGGATCGACCTCTTCCTTTACCGCTGCCCAAGCGAACTGCATGGCGTTGCACAGCCGAACGACATCGCGAGGGTGGCGCAGCCAGCGCTGCAAGCCCGCCTGAAGCATTTCCATCCAGCGAACGCCGGACGAGGGCGGTGGCGGCAGATCAGGGAGTCCGCGTTCGAGCATGCGCATCAGGCCTGTCCGGCTAGGCACAGGAACCTCGATTTCATGCTGGACGATCTTCTCGGCATAGCCGGATCGCGTGCCGTCGGTCGGCGCAAACGAACCCAGCGCCGCCCAGACGATCTGGCGATCGTAGGAGAGAACGTATGTCACGTTTGGCAGACGGCCGACCGTCTTTACCATCTGCATGAGCGAGCGGATTTCTTCGTTGGTCAGGCGATCGATATCGTCGATGAAGATGATGAAGCGGCGATCGGTAGCCTTGAGACGTTGCACCAGCTGCAAATAGGTTTTCTGTAGCGACGGTTCGGACAACCATTTCTCCGCCGCTTTCTTCAGCGCCGCCTTGCCGACCGCGGCACCCGCTTTGGAGGCCGTGCCACCGGTGTGATCGATGATCCAGCCGACGCTGGCCGCGGCGTCGGCGATCTTGTCCGCACCGATATCGACAGCTCCCTTTGCCAGGCGACGCAGCGACGCACGCTTCTCAGCCGCATCGCCGATCTGTTCCGAAAGGACTTTGAAGAAGGCTGCGGCCAAGTCCTGATGGCCCGAAACGATCCACGGATCGAAATCGAGCCACTGCAGGTCCGCCACGTCGTCGCGCCCCTCGTCGCGCCACTTCAGCAGGTAAGCGCGAACGAAATTGAGTATGGTCGACTTGCCTGATCCCCACTCGCCGTGAAGACCGACGACATAGCCCGACGGAGCTTTCTGTACGACCAGAGCCTGGGTGATCCGTTCGGAAAATTTAGCAAAGCCAAGCGTATCGTCGTGCCATGGGTCTGACTTGGGCGTGTCGTCGGCGAACTGATGGCTGCGAAGTGTCACTGCTCCTATCTGGCATCGTTGCAGCGAAACGCCAGCTGTTGCGCACTCTGAATGCAATCTCGAAAGCTTTCTTTCGCCATACGACTGAAAGCGCCCCTTGCCTGAGGTGCCGGCGCGGCTAGGCTGCCGCACAGATTTCGAATGTAAGGTAAGCTCGCAAGCCTATGGAACTCTTCAACGTAATCATTGGATTCTTTGATGGAAGCGGGACGTCGCAAGTGAGCGGCGATCGATTCTATGGTCTTAAAGGCGACTTCGAGAAGTTTAAGGGGCAGAGCCCCATCGAGGGCAAACTCAAGGCGACGTGCCTCTCGATTCCGGCCTTATTCACGGAAGAAATCTCGCTCGCTAGTGTGCCGATGGCGCGGATCGGCTGGATAACATCGATTGTGTCTGCAGGACGAGACTTCCGGGTGACCTACAACCTGCCAGCGGGTCTCCCGTCGATCCCTGCCGACCGTCTGGCAGACGCGCTGGGTCTGTCAAACACCCCCAGAACGGTCGGTGATATGCAACGTAGCAAGTGGCAAATTTTAGAGGGCAATCTCTTTAAGACACTGTTCGATGCGGGGTTGCTCGATAATGACGTGCCGAGGGTCTTTACCCCGGTGCGTGAACCTGTGAACCCACGCCTTGTCTCCGCAATGATGCCTTTCAGTCGTGAGCACGATGCCGTTTACGAGGCAATTAAGGAGGCAGTCGGAGAGGCCGGTGGTCAGAGTGAGCGAGCAGATAATATCTGGGAAGACAGCACGATCATACAGGACATTTATACCCTAATTTACAAGTCCTCCGTCGTGGTCTGCGACTTCAGTGGGAAGAACCCGAACGTCTTTTACGAGGCCGGTATCGCTCATACGCTCGGCCGTCAGGTAATACCGATCGTCCAGCATAAGGACGAGATCCCTTTCGATCTGCAACACCATCGAGCAATAATATACCACAACAATTCTGAGGGCTTACTTGGACTTAAAGCGAAGCTTGCAAAGCGCATCGCTACGTTATTAGCCGCAAAATAATGACGTTTATGTCGTGGTTTGAGGGATTATCAGAGCTATCGGCAGAGGTCATTCGAGCCATACGGGGTCCAGATTGCCCCGCGAAAATCGCGATCGGTCAGCTTGTTGTTGCTGCCAATGAGGTAGGTCATTGTCAGTTCCTGGATCGGACCTCCGCTGACATCAACACGGTCGCTCGGCTACATTCGCCCGAGCCGTTTAGCTCCTTTAACGAGCAATTCCGTTCGGCGGTTCTGTTAAAGCCTGGCAAACCATTTGGTCTCGCTGCCGAACTGGAATGTCCGGCACTGGAACAGTTTTGTTCGCCTAGGTCATTTGGCGCTGTTACCCTTGATATCCGCGAGATAACCTGTCTGTCGGCCTCAAAGGGGCCACTTGCCTCTTCGGAAACACTGGACGATTTCGCGGTTTCAGAATGCCGGCGTGAAATCGGATCTGGGACCTCAGAACAACTTGAGGCGTGCCTCCGCTATTATGGCGTCCGGCTCGCATCGCCGTTCAAAGACGATGGCGAGGAGCTCGTGGCCGTGGCTTGGAGCGGCGGTACGATCTGTTGGCCAAACAGCGACGGTTCTCATCACTTTGCCGCGGCTAGGTATATTGCGGGAGTCTTGCAGCAGCCTGTTCCGATCACCGCATCGCTGACGTCATACTCGATCAGTCACGAGGCCGTTGCGATGTTAGCCCAGGACTTCTTTGCGTGGGTGATGCCAGACCATGACAAAACATGGTTGTTCATTCGTATGATCCATCAATATGGATTGGAGGTCGGTATAGCAACCATGCCTCGGCCTTACCGCAACAAACTCTTGATCCTGCTTCCGCGAGGGTCAGCCGGTGCCTCTCAGGTTAAGTCTATGATTACCGCCTCTGGAGCCACGCCATTTAGTCTTTTCACAGACATCTGGTTAGAGCAACAGCGTCAAGCGGCTGAAAGGTGTCCGACGTGGTTCGCCAGTTGAGGCGCTGAACTCACTCATCAAAGACCGGTTTTGATTGTTGTGCCATCTGCGCAGCGTCGAACTAGCCGCCATCTCGGTCGTTTATGCAAACCCCTCGGCGGCATGATTACGGAACGCCTCCTCATCGCGGACATAGGCGCTGAGCATCTCAATCGACTTGTGCCGGCTGTGTTCCTTCATCTTGAAGAGCGTGGCCCCGGTGCGGCCTGCTTCGGTAAGAAAGCCGGCCCGTAACGAGTGACCGGCGAACACGGCCGGGTCGTACCCAACCGCCGCTGCACGCTTCTTCAGCACCAGCGCCACAGATTGCTCGCTGATCGCTGCGGCGGTTACTCGGCCGTGCGGTGTAAGGCGGCGAAACACCGCCCCCTCGGTGATCTCGGCTGCTTCGATCCAGGCGCGGTAATGCCGCACCGGCTCGATGCGGCGACCTTCCAGGATCGCAACCGACTGCCCTGCCCCGGCCTGGTCGCCTTTGGAGAACGGGATCGACACCGACAGCCCGCGCGGGTGTGGGGTGACATCCTCAACCGTGATCCGAACCAACTCGGAGCGACGGAACGCACCCATCATGCCCATGGTGAGCAACGCGCGATCGCGAAGGTCGAGCATGGTGTCGCCGGTGATCCCTCGGATGATGTCGCGCAGCACGTCAGCATCGGCAGGCCGCTTGTTGCCGGGCTTGTTCGCACGCTTGGCGTTGCGGATCCCGCGCATCATGGTGGCGAGGGTGGCGGCGCCGGCCTGCGTCGTGGGCGGCTCGAGCCCAGCTGCCCGGTGGACGAACACGATCGCGGCGAGGCGGCGCTCGATCGACGCCTTGGCAAGCGGCCGCCCCGCGGAGAAGCTCGTGCCGATCGCTGCGATCTCGGCAAGATGGGCGCTGGTCACCTCGGGGGTCGCCGGCAGCGGCCGGTAGCCGCGCGCAGAGCACCATTCGGTGAACAGCCGCCAGTCCGATTGGTAAGCGCGCACGGTCGATGCGGCCGAGGCGCGCGCGACATAGGCGCTCACCCGCGCCTCGTCCTCCGCCGTGATGCCGGTAAGCAGCGCTTGTACCGTGCTAGGCGCGACGATCAGCGACATGCCTGCACTGGGCTCAAAGCCCCCTGCCCCACGTTCGTCCGGGTTACGCATCGGCGCAGTGGTTTCGGATCTGCGATTGCGGTGTGCGTCTGCGCGATCGCCGGCGTACGCGACATGAGACCAGGCTCACGTCGGTGGAAAGGGTCTCATTCTGGACGAAATTGCGCATGCAGACGCCCTACCCCAACCGAGGGATTGGTAGTAGCAGGAATAAACCTTATCGCTACCACGCAGGTGCAGCGTCGGTCGGCGCCAAGTCCGGGATAGCCAGCCCCTGCCTAGCGAGCCAAGGTCACTGGATCAGCCTTGGCTCGCTAGCTCTCAACCCTTTTCGTAACGATCGAGCAGGATCTCGAGGAAGGCACCGTAGGTGTACCGTTCCTTCTTGGCAGCCGCCTTGAAGCGCGTGAGCATGTCGTTCGGTGCCCGAATGTTCAGCTGCCCTTCTGCGTCAGCTTCACGGCTGGGGAATGCAGACGCCCGATCAACAACCCGACGCTGCTCGTCGACCGACGCCTCTGGCCGTGCGATCGGTCGACTCGGCTGAAAGTCGTCTAGGCTCCCAAAGTCCAGGGCCTTCCGTGCGGAGTCCGTCATGCTACCCTCTTCTGACCTGCGCTATGAGAGCGCAGCATGGTTACGACCTCAGCCGCGAAGTCGGCCGCGTTTCTGACTGCAGCCTCGACATTGTTAACATCTTTTGCGGACAACCCGCGCGGGCCACCGCCGACTGAAAACAGCGCTGAATAGGCATCGCGGTCGTGAATCTCAGTGGCAAATACGGGTGTTTTCTCATTTGCCTTGAACTGCCCAGATACGAACCGAGCTGTACGCGACTTTGCGACGACGCGAGTTTGAGTGAAAAGCACCGCAAACGGGATATCGCGCCGCACCGCCTTCATGTCTCGCTTGAGCTCTTGAATGACGTCGATAGCGGCAAGCGCGTCCTGCTGCTGCTCTTTCATCGGGATCACAACTAAGTCCGACTGGCTGATGGCGTAGCTTGTCAGGCGTGATGCCGTTCCTTCCAGGTCCACAATGACAAACTGGTTGTCAGCGCTCGCCGCATCGATCTCGTCCAAGATCGTCTTTTCGGAAGCGTTCGTTACTACCGTCAAACGCTTGGGCTTTCCCGGGAGCGTCGACCAAGTTGTCAGCGGTCGTCTCGGGTCTGCGTCTATCAGGCAGACGCTGGCATGCTCCGCTAGCTCACATGCCAAGATCAAGGCGGAGGTGGTTTTACCCGATCCGCCTTTCGAGTTTGCAAACGTCACAACGGCCATTGGCCCCTCCTGATAGCATTGGCTAGCACGTTCTACGCTCCAATATCCTACGATTTCGTATCGTAAGCTACGCTAGCGCACAATACCCTACGCTATGATATCATCACCTACGCTATCCTATCTTGTCGTAGCTTAGGCTATGTTTTGATATCTGTTGCTAGCACCGGATAGCATATGCTAACCTGTTTCCCGCTAAGCTGGTTTAGGCAAGCTAGCTCAAGGTAGCACATGCTAGCATCCTCCCGACCTTCAAAGTCGTACGCCGATCACCACCAACCAAAGGCCAAAGACCGCAGAAGCAATCTTACAAAGGCCCATCAGCGTAGCGACGGACCCTCGACGCGTCACATTCCACGTCCGGTCTATCCCTGTGCGGTAGCTCAGCGTCCCGTCGACTGCGAGCAGTGAGCCTACCAAGAAAAGCAGAATCGTTACCGCTTTCGCGAAGGTCTTCGCATCCATGTCGAAGATGATGAAGGTCAATATCAGGAGGGACGTCGAGATGCCGTAGATTGCCCCTATCAAGTCGATCACGTTGCAAAGTCGGTACAGTCCTTGGCGACCTACCATCCGTAGAAGCGTCAATGGTCGCTTACAGGTCGCGCATGGATCGATCGACAACTGCCGGGGCAGGGTGGCGACGACCGTACCACAGCAAGGGCAGCGCGCATCTGGACGGCGAACCAGTCGTAGCCGGCCGCTGGACGTGACATTGCCTGTTCTCTCGAGGTTAGTTGTTGTCGTCATGCTCGTCCCAAATGATGTCGCCATCTTCTCGCTCGGAGCGCTCAACGGCCTCCTCACCCCGGAAGCATGCAGGGTCACAGTGAACTACCGGGCGACCACGACACGAAAGTTGCTGACCCTCAACCATGATTGGCCAATTACCGAGCCGTTGGCACGGCTTGTTCGCCCGATCGAGGAAGCCGCAGGGAACGGCCAATGGCGCCTGGTTAACAGCGTTTTCGGCGCGCTCTTGACGGGCCTGGACGATAGGAAGTTCGCTGGCAGAGCGGAATAGGTCTGTCTGCATCATGGTGCGTTTGACCGATCAGTTACAGGGGAGGGGAGGGGGCGCCCGCATCTCTGCGTTCTCCCCTCCCTTTCCCCCTTCTCTCTACTGCCGTGGGTTGACGGTGCCTCTAGAAGGCGCAGCACCGCTCGCGGCGACTGGCGGGGCTAATTGTGCCACGGGATCTGGCGTGGCGTTCGGAGGGGTTAGTCGTGTCCGAGCCTGCGTAGTGAGTTTGTTGAACGCATCGAGCATCGCCAGCGATGTGATCTTGCCCATATCAGTGCTCGTATATGTCCCCCCCAGCGCGCCGACGCCCGCGTTGGTCAGGATACCCCCTCCAAGAATTGAAAGATCCTTTTTACGCGCTGAGCCGGTAGCAACCGCTTGCTGAATGCCCGTCTTGACCTCGACCAGCGTGAGCATGGTTTGGCTAGCTTTCACCTTCTGTTTGAAGCCAAGTCCCCCTGGGAACATCGAGCCGAGCCCACCACCGCTCCCGCCAGAATCATTGTCTGAATAGAGGACCTTTGCCTGAAGGAGGTAGTCCGCCGCCTTCAATGTCGCCTGGTTGTTTGCGCCGGCGACCGACCCGCCAGCGGCAAGTTGCCGCTCGCGCTGAAGTGCGTCGAAGCCTTCGCCGCGGTCGACGACCTGGAAGCAGCCGGACTGCGCCACCAGCAGCTTCAGCAAGGGGAGGGGATCAACACGCTGGCTTCCACCATTCTGTGCCTCGGCCATCCGAATCAGGGCCGCCATACCTGCAGGTAGCCCGTCAGCAGGGCTGGCTGCGCTGCGCTCTTCTACCAGAGCAATCGTCCCCAATGATCGATCGCAGCGTGGCACCTCGGTATTCTCATCGATGCCGATGCCGCCCTTTCCAAGCTTTTGGGCAGTCGCCGGCGCAGATGCAAAAGCCAGAAGGCTGATGGCGGCTATAGTCATACGCATAATTTGTCTCCCCGATGATGTTGGTGATTGATCAGCTTGAACGAATGACGGTTTCAAGGATCGACGAACCCCAGATTGGTATTTCTCTCAATCTTGAGGGCCTGTGACAGCGGCGTTGCGAGATCGACTGTCTTGTCTGTAGCTTGCACAATCGTGAGAGGCCGCATCAACTCCCTTGCCTCAGTTGTGCCAAACAGCTTGTCTAGTCCTCTCCAGGTTTCTGGTCTTCCTTGAGCAATGCGCACGCGGTAGGTTCCCACTGGAACAGGCGTCTTCGTCTTACGACTTCCCGCAACGAAGACACCAAGGGTATCATGACCACGATTGATATCGTGAAGCATAACGACGTAACTGTTAGCCGGAGCGTCCGGGGCTTTGAAACGGATTAGCCCCTGCCTGCGCTCAATATCTGTTTGGCTTGTTACGTATACCGAGCCGTTATCTGGGAATGGTACCGGCACGAGGGCCTGAAAGGCGGGTATCATCGTAGCGATGTAGAGCCGGTACATAGCGTAGGGAACTATGACTACTATTCCTAAGCGCAGGACTACTTCCACAAGGAAGCTTTTGATGACATTCCGGTTCTTCGATTTCGGCCTTCTCGAGCGATATCGTTTCCTCTGGTAGTCCTGGCCGCGGTTGACCTCGTCGAACCAACTGCCGCCAACCCAACCTGCGCTTCCTAAAGGCACAGCCTTTTTGCTGCCATCACGGAGCTGCTCCCGACCCTTTTTGTCGTTCCATTCAGTTCGACCGCTGCCAAGACCCTGCCTTTGACGGTAGCGATCGCGCATGTAGTCGCGGTCATCAATGCCCATTGGCTGCGCTCCTTTCTTCGCGCGCACGGCGGGTAACCGCACGGCGGTGTAGGACGCCTAGCTGCTGGGCAAAGTCGACAATGACGTAGGAGAATTGGTCCGCAACGTCCTGTTCGGCTTCACACGTCGGAGCGATCGAAGCGGCTGCCAGTACCAGGTGCGCAGCCGCGATCGGATGCTCATGCATTAGGTGAAATGACTGAGTTCGAAGACTGTCCGCCAAATCACTTTCGGATATTACATCTGGGATTGTCGGCTCGGCCGAAGCCGTTTCCCGGTTAGCGTGCTCCATGGTTGTTCCCCACGATGGTTGGTTTGTCTTGCACGTCGATGGGCGTGAATGTCGTGCCTTGGCCCTGCCATTGTGCGCCGACCATCGCGCAGCCATAGGTCGGAGGCGTGCGCTGACGGATCCTCGTTCTCGACAACCTTATCGCCGAGTACCTTCATGGCCTGACCCGCTTTACCGATATTAGCGAGCGCCGCGACGGTGCGCAGCTGGTCGGTTTGCTGGCGAAGGTTGTCGTCCATCCGAGCCATGCCGATTTTGTCGGCCTGCATCATCGCGAAGGCCTTACCGGCGTCGATCGGAAGCAGCTGCTGGCGATCGCCGATCAGCGCGATCTTCTCAATGCCGAGTGCCTCCGCGATCGTCAGCATCTTGAGCATATCGCGGTTCGAGACCATCGACGTCTCGTCGACGACGATGATTGTGTCCTTCAACTCATCACGGCGGGCCTGCGCATCCGGCGTGTTCGGGTTGGTGGCATGTTTTTCGTTATGCCAGATGAAGTGCGCGATCGTCTCGGCTTTGACCCCGGAGTCCTGCATCTGGTTGACGGACATTTCGCGGGTGTGGTGACGGTAACCGAGCTGGCACCGGCGCGACGTGCGTTCTGGAGTAGCTCGCTCAAGACGTCGTGTGCGGATCCGTTGAACAGCCGGCCGACCTTGGCGATGGTTTCGGGTGCGACGCTGGTGGCGATCGTGGCAGGGAGCATGGCGGTGTCCTCAGGCTCGGCGGGGCCATTCCCCGCATCTGCCTGTCATCTCCCCCTCCCTCCTTGAGTCCTGGGCCTCCCCGCTCGGCCTCGGCGGGAGGCCGGTCTCACACACGTCTATTCGTAGTGCGGACGGTTTACTGGAAAGCGCTCAGGCGGCAGCCCGGTAAAGGAGAAGGCACGGAACCGACCTCAGTCGTAGAGAACAGACTCCACGCTGCGCTGGTGCTTCTGGAGACGGTCGAGCAGCCGATTAGCGCGACGCACGGCGGTGATTGCTGCTTCATCGGTGAGGTAGAAGCCGATGGCGCGGACGAAGTGGCCAGAGCTGAAATACCAGCCGCCCTCCTCCGGACCGCCATATTCCCGGTCAACTTCGTAGAATGCGACGATGGAACGCATGGTGATCTTCCTTCAATGAAAGTCGGGTCGAAGTCGCTCAGGCGTGGCGGCTTTCGGCAGATGCGAAGACGGACCAGAGGTGAGCCTCCGCATCGATGAGGTGGTCGAAGCTCTGGCTGGTGTTGCTGACGTCGACGATCCAGCCGGTCCCATGTGCCTGGACAAAGCCGACCGAGTAGACCGGGCCCGCGCTATCCGAAGGTGGTATCGTCGCCAGATCGTGCCCCGCAGCAGCCAAGCTCTGCACATCGCGGCCCGTGACACGCCAATCGTCGAACCGGCTCCCCTCGCTGGAGGCTGTCAGATAATGGCGGGTTGCGACCGTCCAGGCGGCGTTGACATGGTGAAGGTCAGTGCCAAGGGCATCAGCATCGCCATTGCCGACGATCGTCGGCGAGCGCGTAGCTTGCCACGCCGCTAGCATGACCATGTTGGCGTCGACGAAATCATGCGACGCACAGAAGCCAGGCTCGATCGTCTGGTTTGGCACTCGCATCTCGCGCCACTCGGCGGGATCTAACTGCTCTGCGAGGAGGTGAGCGAATGCGCACGCAAGCGTCTCAATTGCGATATGGCCAAGGGCTTCGACGTAGTCATCGCCTTCGTAGATGACCGTCAGTTCACCGATCGCGTCACGCCGGCTGAAGGTGAACCTCGCGGCCTCGGCGAATTCGCGCATTGCCGGTAGTTCGTAGTCGACCCAGATCTGTGCGGCCTCGCCCATCGGACCAACGCATGGTCCGAAACTCGGCGCCGTCTCGTGGCGCCAGCTCATCTCCGACCATTCGGACGGGATCGGCACCATCGTATCGATTGGATAGTCAGGAAAGAACTCTGGCCATGTCGGCATCGCCTCTTGGGTGGCGAAACCGTTGGACAGACATACCAGACCATCTACGGTGCCAATTCGTCGATATGCCTCGATGGTCTCCGCATCTTCATCGGCGCCGGCAATCAGCTCGGCCAACACGTAAGGCCAAGCCGATACCGGCACGCGGACGTTGAGGAAGCCGTTCCAGGTCGTGTCATCGGTGAAGCCGGGGAACGTCGGCCCGTCCCCAAATGACCACGCGATCGAGCGCATACCGTTGTGTTGCCGCGTATTGTCCAAGGCCTCGGGACCGCCGTCGAGGTGCGCCAACGCCCGCGCGAACGCGGACTGGTGCTGAAACCGACCCAGCGCCGACAGGACGTCGACATAGGCAGACCGTGCCTCGTCAGTCTGAAACTCGTGATCGGTTGCGTCACGTGCAGAGAGATACTCGCGAGCAAGCGTTACCGGGTCCGTCCGGATCGTCTCTGCAAAAGTAGCGATGTAGCGGATGCGCATGGGGAAGGATCCTGTCCGGTCTATTCCGGTCTCTCTTCCCCAACCCCTCTCCTCTCCTGTGCCGTTTCGGCTGTTCAGCGGGATACGTCGCCCCTCGATGACCGGCTCATGACTGGTCACGCTCTCGCCCTAAGCGTTCTGACCTTCTCGAATGAGACCCGGTTCTGGAAAGGCTATCCGGGGGGGTTTTGCTCGCATATGTCACTGAATAGACAGGGGGGAACTGCATGATCGATAGACGTATGTTGATGGTGAGCGGCCTAGCGTTTGGTGCAACAAGCGCGCTGGCGGTGAAACCATCGTCCGCTGCAAAGCGCGCCGCAATTGAAGCGATCCAGTTACCATCGGGCTTCAACGGCTCGTTCGCCTACGCCCGGGGCGGGAAGATCGAGCATGCTCGGTACGTCGGCATGGCCGATGTCGAAGCGGGTAAAGCCATTTCACCCGATACCCAGTTTAAATGGGGCTCTGCATCAAAGTGGTTGGCGAGCGCGACCGTGCTTCGCCTCGTCGAACAGAAGCGGTTGTCTCTCGACGCCCCGATCACGGCGTATCTCCCGGATTTTCGGCGCGACACGGGCGAGCAGGTACTGTTGAAGCATGTGCTATCGAATACCAGCGGCATCCCGGACTTATTAACCCGCCAGCTTGCCAAAGAGCCGGCTTTGCGAACGACGGACGCTAGCGCGGCTACGATGGTCGCGCGGTTTGGTGATGGCGACTTGTCGTTCGTGCCGGGAAAGGGGTGGGATTACGGTGCGATAAACTGGGCCATAGTAGCGGCGATTATCGAGCGGGTTACCGGTGAAACGTTCCCACAATCGGTTGCGAAGCTGGTACTTCGCCCACTCAGCATGACAGCGACTGGGTTTGTCCAACCAGGCCAACCGCCGATGCCGAACCTGGCTGCTGCGTACGGCAGTTCAATGCCGCCTGTGCGTAAGATGGCCCCGAACCCGTCCTTTATTGCAGCAAGCGGGAATACGGCCAGTACCGTGCGCGACGCCGTACGTGCCGCACACGGTATCTTTCATGACTCCCTCCTCAGTGCCGCCTCTCGACGTGATCTCACGACGATCCAATGGCCAGAAGAGGACTATGCGCTGGGCGGGCGAGTACACTCGATCGACGGCAATGTTTGGGCCTGGGAGACGGGTAAGGTTCAGGGGTACCGCGCCCTTATCTCGCATCGTCTGGATCGGAGTGAGACGATTGTGATCTTCAACACAACGGACCTTGCACAATCACAACTCAGTACCTGGGCTGAAACCATAGCTCGCGCTTAAAATGCGATGGCGGAAGGTGAGTTTGCTATGATCCCGAAATTGCGCGTCGCACGACCTACCGACGACGTCACAGCGTTGATCCCCTTCTACCGCGACGGGCTTGGGCTTGACGTTCTCTACCAGTTTGACGGTCACAACGGCTTCGATGGCGTGATGATCGGGAAGTGCGACGCTCCCTACCATTTTGAGTTTACCAGAGCAGAAGGTCACACCGTCGGGCGCGCCCCTTCGCAGGACAACCTTCTTGTCTTCTATGTGCCCGACCCTAACGACTGGCAATCCGCGATTGAACGGATGACGGCTGCGGGCTTCCAGCCTGTCGCCGCGTTCAATTCCTATTGGGATGAAAATGGCTGCACATTCGAAGACCCGGACGGGTATCGTGTGGTCATACAGCAGGCATCCTGGAGCATGTAGAGCCGCCTGCTTTCACGCAAGGGATTGAGCTTCGGTGAGCACGAACTGCTCATGCCGGTCGCTGCCAGGGCGCCCTTTCAGCCGCAGGCATCCATCAGGGCCTCTGTGCATTATCCGGACACAGATTCACGGTAGGAATCGTTTGGCCTGAAAGCGCCCAGTGTCGAACGCTAAGCTTGGCGATCCGCGCAACGAACGCACCCTTTCGTCAGGCGCGATCATTCCCGTTTTCCCATCTCTGATTGGCAATTTTGGGAAAGAGCAATTGGGAACAGATTTTAGGAAAAAGGGGATGGCGCGACGGCGACCGGTGCAATCGCCAGGGCGACTTTCCTCCTGTGGGTTCCTTTGTGGGAAGGTCCGCTTTCTTACACGCTGGAAGAGCCGCTGACCCTCCGCTAAAATGGACCGATGCAAGCTCGCCTGTTCCAACTCGACGCCTTCACCACTCGCCGTTTCACGGGGAATCCTGCGGCGGTGATGCTGCTCGAGACATATCCCGACGACCGCACGTTGCAGGCGCTGGCGGCCGAGAACAACCTTGCCGAGAC
>Ga0308158_10001085_pt1 | contig 31619 bp, 27 predicted proteins | sample PhyBR2_FD_201038 | JGI IMG/M metagenome (GOLD analysis project Ga0308158, IMG submission 201038) | Phyllosphere microbial communities from UC Gill Tract Community Farm, Albany, California, United States - DLSLB.R2 | ecosystem: Host-associated > Plants > Phyllosphere > Unclassified | place: USA... | reverse complement strand
GCATGGAGCGCATCTCGGCGAGCGCGTTGCGCGCGGTGGTGGCGGCGGCTGCCGAGGCATCCCTCGCCCGATCCCGGTCGGAGGTCGCCGCGGCGCCCACCGAGAGCGCGACGACGACGGTCAGGGAGTGCGACACGATGTCGTGCATCTCGCGGGCGATCCGGTCGCGCTCGGCGGCGGCGGCCAGCTGGGCCTGCTGATCGCGCTCGACGAGCAGCTGCCGTGAACGGTCGATGATCGCCTCGACGTAGCGCTTGCGATTGCCGACGTTGATGCCGATGAGCGCGGCGATCAACCCGGGCACCGCGACGGAGAGCACCGCGTTGACCGCGGCCTGCAGGTCGATGCCGCCGAACCCGAACCAGGCGAACGCCAGACCGGCGATGACGAGGGTGCCGGCGCCGAGGCCGATCCAGGCGGCCCGCACGGAGCGGTACACCGCGAGCGCATACAGCGCGAGGGCGAACAATGGAGCGCCCGCCGACCGCATCACGAACAGCAGTGTCACGTCGGTGGCGATGGCGGCGACGAGGACCGCGACCGGCCAGCGGCGCCGCCACACCAGCAGCACGCTGGATCCGACCACCATCAGCACCGCGAACACGACCTCGGCGGGCGGCGCCGGGGGTGTGCCGGGCGCAGGGATCGTGCTGGTGCCGACCGAGACGAGCAGGCACAGTACGGCGATGAGGATGTCGGCGAACAGCGGATGCCGCGCCCAGAAGCGCCGTATCACGCCGGGCGGACGCGGCAGCCGCAGCTCCTCGTCCCGGGGGACGGCGGAGCTGCGGCTGAGGGTCACGCTGTCGACTCTACTTTTGGGTCCCTGAGCCTGTCGAAGGGCTCACACATCCCGTCCGCGCACGACGGCCCAGGCGGCAAGCAGCGCAGCGGCGGGCCATGCGGCGAGCGTCACCCAGCCCTCGGGCACGGTGAGCGCGGCGCCGTCGAACGGCAGGATCACGTTCTGCGTGGCGGCGGCGGGCAGGTAGTGGCCCAGATTCGTGATCCACTCCACGTCGTGCAGCCACATCCCGAGCATCGAGACGATGATCGGCAGCACGAACAGGATGCCGACCGTCACGGCGATCGCGCCCGCGCCGGAGCGCAGCAGGAAGCCGAGGCCGACGCCGAGCAGGGCGAACAGCGCCATGGTGGCGGAGGCAGCGAGGATCGGAACGATCGTCTTCGACGGGTCGGACCAGTCCAGCGCGATGTCCTTGGATGCGGCGAGCGGGCTGATGCCCGCGGCGGCGACGCCGAAGATGATCAGCGACACCACGAACATGAAGGCGCCGAGCACGGTGGCCTTGGCGGCCAGCACCGACCCGCGCACCGGGTCAGCCGTGAAAGTGGAGCGGATCATGCCCGTGGAGTACTCGCCGGTCACCGAGATGACCCCGAGGATTCCGGCGAGCATCATCGTGAACTGCACGGGCGAGACGACCGCCATCACCATGTTGTCGACCGGGGCCGACATCGCGGAGGTCGCGATGAACGCGATGCCGATGGTGATCGCCGCGACGATGACGACCGACCACCACGTGCCGCGGACGGTGATCAGCTTGATGAACTCGCTGCGCAGCTGGCGGAAGAAGCTCAGCCGGCCTGCGGGTGCGGGGATGTGGGTGGCGCGAGCCTGGATCGCGGTCATGCGAGTGCTCCTTCGAGCGGGGCGTCGGTGTGCGGGACGGCCCGGGTGCGGTATTCGACGGCGTCGCCGGTGAGGGCGAGGTAGGCGTCCTCCAGCGAGCCGCTGGTGGGGGTGAGCTCGTGCACCGGGATGCCGCGTTCGGCGGCGATGTCGCCGATGCGGGATGCCGGCAGGCCGGTCACGTCGAGGGTGAACGGGTCGGCGGTGACGATCTCGACGTCGCGTCCGGCGACGGCATCCGCCAGTTCCGCGGCTCTCGGGCTGCGGACGTGCACGCGGGCCGTGGTCCAGGCGCGCACGAGGTCGGGAAGGGCGGCGTCGGCGAGCACCTTGCCGCGGCCGAGCACGATCACGTGATCGGCGGTCTGGGACATCTCGCTCATCAGGTGGCTGGAGAGCAGCACGGTGCGGCCCTCGGATGCCGCGTGGCGGACGAACTCGCGCACCCAGCGCACACCCTCGGGGTCGAGTCCGTTGACCGGCTCGTCGAGGATGAGCGTGTGCGGGTCGCCGAGCAGCGCCGCCGCGATTCCGAGACGCTGACCCATACCCAGCGAGAAGCCGCCGGCGCGCTTGCGGGCGACCGAACCGATGCCGGTGATGTCGATCACCTCGTCGACGCGGGAGTTCGGGATGCCGTGGGTGGCCGCCATCGCGCGCAGGTGGTTGCGGGCGCTGCGCCCGGTGTGGACCGCCTTCGCATCCAGCAGCACGCCCACCTCGGTGAGCGGTGCCCTGAGCTTGCGGTAGTCCTGCCCGTTGATGGTCACCCGGCCCGTCGTGGGCCTGTCCAGCCCGACGATCATGCGCATGGTGGTGGACTTGCCCGCGCCGTTCGGCCCCAGGAATCCCGTGACGCTCCCCGGCCGCACCGTGAAGGACACGTCGTCCACGGCGACCTTGTCTCCATACCTCTTCCCGAGGCCCTCTGCTGTGATCATGTCTTCGACGCTATTTCCGCGGGTGCCTCTGCCGCGTCCGCCCGGAGGATGAACTTCACACCGAGGAATGGCACTGCGGGACCACGCCGGGGCCACTCCCCGCCGTGCGTGTCACGCAGCCGCGGATGCGACCGGCACGTCCTCCTCATCTCGCCGGCGACGGCGGCGCCAGAGGACGAGCCACCAACCCATCCCGAGCAGCAGGGCGGCGACGAGGATGGCAGCCCACCACGGCTCGGCGCCCGTCACCGGGAGAGTCCCGATGACGGGCGGGGCCACGCTCGACGGCGAGCCGATTCCCGAAACGGCGGGCGTACTGTCCACCGCCAACACCCCGACGTCAAAGGAAATACTCGGGCGCGCCCCGCCGCCGGATCGGCCCGAGGTCGCCTCAATGGGGAATTCGTAGCCGAGCACGATGCTCTTCGAGGCTCCGGCAGGGATGACGAGTTCATCGGCGAGTGCCGGTGGTTGGGCCGCGAACTGCCGGGCGGTCATCCGCTTTCCGTCAACGGTCAGCAGAAGGTCGTCGGCGAAGCGGTCGCCGTCGTCTGTGAAACGCTCCTCGACGTCGACAATGCTTGCCTCGACGGTCACGTCAGTCGAGCGCTCGTTGAAGATGACGAGCGTCGAGGATCCAGAATCTCCCGGCACGACGTGTCGGTCACCGAACAGAGTGACCCGCTCGACCGACACCCCGGAGTCGCTGATCGTCACCTGCGATTGGTCTGCGGCTGAGGCCGGCGCGCCGGGGAGGAAGAGCAGCGCCCCCGCAAGCAGGGGCGCCACGAGACTGATTGCGCGAAGCATGGCTCACTGTCCTTTTCTGAACGTCTCGAACGCGAAGGCGATCACGTAGGGCGGCTCATCCGACGGCTGAAGCGCGGTGGTGACCTCGAGCGAATCCTCCGCCTCTGCCGCTACCGCACCGCCCACGGATGATCCGGAGAAGGCGGCACCCGCCGAGAAGGGTCCCTCGTCGAACATGGGTCCCCGCACGGCATGAACGCACACGTACTCGACCTGTGCGATGGTGCTATTGCTGTAGTCAGCAGACACCGGCGTACTCGATACGGTGGTGAGGTCACCGGACGGGTCGCCGCCGATGACGCACTCCGACGGGCTGCTCACGCTCTCCAGCCATACGCGCGATGCGCCGAAGATGGTGTCAGGACCGGGTGAGGGAAGCGCGGCGCCGTATCGCAGTCCTCGGCTTCCCTGTGAAAGGGAGCGCACCTCGATCGGCACCGCGATGGCACCATCGTCAAGCAGGCTGCGCGCATCGTCGGCGCTGAGCGTGACGTCCGCGCTGTGCGACTGGTCAGTTGCAGCCGTAGCCGCACGACCCACGACCCCGGCCGAGAACTCGACCTGGCCCTGATCGATCGACGCCGCGATGACGCGCGTGGAGTTCCACAGCGCCACCGAACCTCCGGCGGTGCCGAGTGCGAACACGGCGATGCAGACGGCCACCGCGGACGCCCAGAACCATGCCCGCGAACGCGCGCGAACATGCGCGGGTGAAACCACTCGGGCTGAGCGCAGCATCAGCTCACATCCTTCGTCGGCCGAAGCTGGTCGAGGCTGACGGTGAGCGACCCGATATCGGTCGGCGAGGCCGTGCCAGAAACGTTGTCCTCAACATCGGGTCCGTACTGGATCACGAGGTCGATCAGCAGCTGGTGGGTTCCTGCAGGCGCGGCCTCGAGCGTCACAGGCTCGCCGAGCGGACGATAACCGCCGACGGCTACACCGTCGGCAGTCACCCGGTACTCGGCGGTGACGCCCTCCGGCAGATCAGGAGCGGTGGTCCAGTCCACCGACACCTGGGAACTCATGTTGTCACCGACCGCGTCGGTGGTGAACATCTGCCCAGCGCGGAGCACGTCACCCGAAGTCGCCAGGAACGTGTCGGGGTCAATGGGCACCGTCTGTCCGGCGATCGAGGCGTCGAACCACATCACGTCTCCAGCCGGGGAGAGCTGCAGCGAGCCGGAGGCGATCGTGAACTGGGGGGCCGAACCGGCCGACCACGATGCGAATGTCACACCGGCGAGGGCCGCCGCCGCCGCGGCGGCACCGGCGGCGAAGATACGAAGAGGGAGCTTCATGCGGATGCCTTCCTGAATGAGCGGGATCGACCGCGGCGGAGTGCCACGATGAGGCCATAGACGATCAGCGCAACGGCCGCGCAGGGAACCAGGACAGGTGCCCACGCGGAAAGCGCGTGCGTGAGATAGCCGACCCTGGGGATGCTGTAGATCATGCGTCCCTTGATCTGAGCCGCGATGATGGGGGCGTCGGCGGCGGAGTTCGCGTCACCGCGCGTGGTGAAGACGCGCTCTCCGTCTTCGTCTTGAACCCGGACGATGCGATGCGTGATGACCAGAGGATCGCCCGACTTCGGCTGAAAAGTGATGATGTCCCCCACGCGCAGATCCGCGGACTCGGTGGGCACGACGGCGATCAGATCGCCGGGTTCGAGCCGGGGGGACATAGAGCCGGTGAGCACCGCCAGCGACTTTCCGCCCTGCATGCCGGGCACGACCGTGAATGCGACGGCCAGCGCGGCGACGACGACGACGAGTGCGGTCGCGCACACGCTCAGCACGCGGCGGAGGACGTGGTTTCGAGCACGGTGTCGCATGTTCGCCTCCATTCGTGGGGTTCGGACGGCCGCGTGCGCGGCCGTCCGAACGGGGTCAGCGCACCTGGTTGAGGGTGACGGAGAGGTTCGACGACAGCGTCTCGAGAACGCGCGTCTGGGCAGGAGTGGCGTCATCGAAGACGGCGGTCACGGCGACCTGCAGGTCGGCGGTGCCGTCGAGGGCGTCGCCCACGAGGATGCTGGTGTCGGCGTTCGGGTTGGTGCCCGATGCGAGGGTGAGCGTGGCCGCAGTGCCGACCGGGATGTCCGTCGCGCCGGCGATCGGGTTGCCAGCCTTGTCGAGGACCGTGTAGGTCAGGCTGACGCCCTCGGTTGCCGCAGCCAGGCCACCGGTGGCCTCGTCGATGTTCACGTTGAGCTCGGCCTTCAGGTTGTCACCGAGCAGTGCTGCGTCGACATCTGCGACGCCCTGGATGGTGTCACCGGGGATGATGCGGAACGTGGACAGGTCGATGACGCGCGGCGTACCGGCGACGTCGGCGGAGATGTCGGACCAGGCCGGGGCCGTGATGCCGACTTCGAGGTCACCAGCGGTGATCACGCCGGAAGCGGCGGTCGAGTTCGCAGTCCACAGCGCGAACGTGGAGCCGCCGAGCAGGAGTGCTGCGCCTGCGGCGATTGCGACGATGCCGCGCGTCTTGCGCGAACGGTTGTTGTCGATGGTGTGCATGAGGGTTCCTTTCATAGGGGGTCTCAGTGGCCGCGAGGAGCGGCCCGTCGACCGGGTTCAGAGGTCCGTGCGCTGAACGGTGAGCTCACGGACGCAGGTGGTGGAGTGCTGCGGCAGCAGCGCGCTGCTGCCGCAGGTCGGTGCAGGTGCGCGTGTGTCGGCAGCCTGAAGTTCGGTCACCGGGACGTTGCCGGTGTTGGTCACAGTGAAGACTTGTCGGATGCTTGTTCCCGCCACGGCGCTCGTGCCCAGCGGCGTACCATCCAGATCCTGGAGCTCACCGGTCGCGGCAAGCCGCGGAGCGGCCTCGATGTTCGCAATGCGACACGTGATCGAGGCACCTGCGGGCACGTCCACGGCGAAGGTGTTCGCATCGATCGTGGTGACCTGAACGGGCGTGGCTGTGGCATCGCCGAGCGTGCAGGAGGCCAGTGGTCCGTCGATGGTTCCGCCCGACCAGTTGTTGATCGGCCATCCGCTGCGCGCAGCCTGCGTGATCTGCACCGTGCGCGAACTCGCACCGGTCACGTACCCGACGGAGAAGGTCGCCGAGCCTGACGCATCGAGGCTCGCTGCTGAGGGGAACATGGAGGCAGTGCTCGTTGAATACCCCCATCCCGCAACCGAAGACGCGGCTCCAGTAGCGTCCGTTGTCGATCCGGTGATCGTCACCGTGCCCACGCAGGGGTGCCAGGCGATTGTCACGGTTCCGTCGCCGATGTTTCCCGTCGCCGGCGCGGTCAGCCCGAAATCGTCAAGTGCGACGGCGGTCTGCCGTGCGGGGTCGACGAAGTTCGAGCCACCGGCTCCGGAGCCACCGGCCTGGTAGGTGTTGGCACCCGGGGCTCCGGCGGCGCCACCGCGGTAGCCACCGCCACCGCCACCGCCGCCACCGCCCTGGATGTTGCCGGCCGGGTTTGCCGCCAAGCTTCCTGCAGAGCTCGCCATCGCCCCGCTGACGGCCGCGGGTGCGGGATTGCTCAGTCCGACGCCGCCGTTCTGACCGCCCGAACCGCCAGGGGTGGCACGCTGGGGCGTTCCATCCCAGTTGGAGCCTCCGGCTCCGCCGCCACCCGCGGCCACGACGAGTGGTGCGGAACCGAGGGCTATCGCCCCCGCCGCGCCGCCGCCGCCACCCGGGTTGCCTCGCACCCCGCCCAGGAATCCGCCGGAGTCGGTGCCGGATCCGCCTCCGCCGCGAGCAAAGCCGATCGAGCCGCCGCCGCCCGCGTCACCTGTCGAGCCTGACAGGATGGCCCCCGCGCCCTGAGATGCAGGATAGAGACGAAGCTGTTCGCCCGGAGCCACCTTGAGCGCGCCTGACTGCGCGGTACCCGCGCCACCGTCGGCGTGTTGGGCGGTTCCGACCGGGCGGGTGCCGCCGCCGGATCCGCCTGAGACGATATATGCGACTGTGTCGACACACTCGGGCACGGTCCAGGTCACATACGGAGTCGTCGAGTTCACCTTGGAGACGTCGACGCTGTACTGCTTGGCAAGGGCGACTGTGGAGGAGCGCTCATCGATAGTGGCCGGCGCTGCCGCGGCAGCACACAAGATGAGGGTGGCGACGCCCAATGCGGCGATCGATCCCGCCCGCAGACGACGTGATTCCATGACGACTCTCCTTTCTCGTTTGCATGCGATGGATGCTTCGTACGTACTAAAAGTGGGATGTTTGTTGGCTACGGCGCGAGACCGCGAATCCGGTGCGCCTCGACCGCGACAGCGCTGTGCCGCGGTCAGGCCCGGCAGCGTGCGGAGACCTCGACCGATCCGCTGTCTGGCTGCTCTCAGAGCACCCGCATACACGGTCCGCTGAGATCGGAGTTGCCGCGTCAAGCGCGTCGCCTGTGATCGATCGGAGCCGGATGAGCACCCGGTTAATCCGATGCATTCATCGTGCTGCGCTCGAGACGACGATGAGCGCTCTCAGGTGGGGTTCTGAGCGTGAAGGGCCCGGACATTGCGCGCTGCCGCCTTCGACATGCGCGCTGGTTCAGACACGGTTGCGCACCTGGTCAGGCGACCTCGTCATCTGGGAGCGCACGGACCAGTTCGATGAGCTCCCCGCGCGTGAGTCGTCCGGTCTTGCGTCGCACATTGCGCAAGTGGCTGTCAATCGTCCGCACACTCACCTTGAGCGCGTCCGCGATATCGGCATTCGACAGCCCCTGCCCCAGATAGCGCAGAATCTCCATCTCTCGGAGAGTCAACCCGAGCAACGCTGTTGCGGCGACCCCGTCCTGCACACCAGCTGTGAGCAGTTCACGGATGCGTCGCTGCGCCTGAGCGGCGCTCGCCGTGAGTCCTTCCTCGGTGTAGGCGTGCACAGCGAAAGCCAGAAAGCGCACGGCCAGGTCGGCGGCTCCATACTGCTCCATCATTTTCGCCGCGCGGACCACGTCGTCCGCGACGCCGCTGTGCTCGGCGATCTTGCCCTTCAGATAGGCGGAGAAGAACTCTCCTGCGACCAGCCGTGCCCTCGGCTCGAAGTCCCGAGCGAGATCCGGATCGAACTTGGCCATGAGTTCGAGCACGATGGTCGAGTCAGCGGCCAGTCGGTAGCCGCGCTCGGCAAGCCGCTGCGCGAGAGCACGGTACTCGCTCGCGGCGGCCGAGGCGTTGCCTGCGCTCGATACTGCCGCAGCTTCAGTGAACGCGGCAGTGCCGTATGGAAGCCCGTCACTGCGGCCGGCGATGCGTCCGGCCCGCTCGATGAGCGCGCGCGCCGCGGAGGGACGGCCGGTCCGGATCGCCACGAAGCCCAGCACGTACAGCAGCGCTCTGTCCGGAGAGAAGAGCAGGTTGCCGCCTCTTACCCCCGCTCCCAGCACGACTTGGGACACGATGAGAGCATCCTCGAAGCGACCGAGACCCGCGAGTGAGACCACAGCCACGTAAGCGTGGCCGGCAAGGGAGAGTCGATCGGCCTCGGACATGCAGCGCGCCACCTGCGCCTGCGCCCAGTCGGCAGCTTCCTGATACCTTCCACAGCCGTAAAGAGCAAGTCCTCGTGCGATGTCGAACTGCGTGGCGAAAGGATCGATGATCTCGATCGGCGCCCGGGAGAGGAGCTCCATTGCCTTCACGCTCTCACCCGCGAGGATATACGCGTACGTGAGCACAAGACGGGCGACCTCGCCGTTCAGCCCTCGCCGCGAGCACAGCGAGCGCAGTTCGCGTAGCGCACCTTCCTCGATTCCGGTCATCTCGAGATCGACCGCCAGCTCGAGAGCCCGTACCGACGCCGCGTACTCGAACGTCGCATCCATCGCTTCGTTCATCGTGTCGATCACCGTCTCCCGGGATGCGCCACGGCCCAGCTGCCAGCGGCCTCGGAGATACCGGAGAACAAGTTCCTCAGTCGCGCTGACGTGGTCGAAGGAGAGGTTCTCGAATACCCCGCAGACGAGATCGGAGTCGGGATTTCCCGAGAACTGGAGCGAAAGCAGCCTGATGGCGGCCGCAGCCTGCTCCGATTGGGTCCACTCGTACAGAGCGGCCGCTGTCTCCGTCTTGTATCGGCTGACGGAGACATACGAGACGGTGGGGACGTCCTTGAGCTGTTGCGAAAAGGCGACGTCGAGCGCCGGGAAAGGGCGGCTTTCGATCTCGCTCCGGTTGAGCGTCGACTCGATGGTCTGCTGGAGTCGGAGTCTGCGAGATGACGTGGGCCGATGCAGGAAGTAGTCGCTGAGCCCCGGAGGATTCAGGGCGACGACGACCCGTCCGTCCATGGACAGAATCCTGACCAGGTCGAGACCTTCGAGGTGCTCAATCTGCTCCTGCCCGATGAGTTCGCTCACGGTGCAGAGGTCAGAAGGTCCGATCATCGCGAGAATCTCCAGCGCATCTGCCGCCTCGGGCGCGATCGGCGCGAGCAGCCCCTCATAGACAGGGTCCAGTGCCGCAGTCCACAGGTCCGGTGCGTCCGTCCACACACCGTCATGGAGGTGCGCAAGCCCTGCTGCGACTGCACCCTCGATGATCGCGACGGCGACGCCGATCCGTCCCGCCGACTTCGTATGCACTCGTGAACTGAACGAGGGTGCAATGATGCCCCCAAGGCGCTTCTGTAGCATGTCATGCACGTCATTGACGATGAGGTCGTCGAGCGTGATGCGTGCGCCGGCCCAACTTCCGCCGTGCATCCGACCAGTGAGCGGTGCCGTGCTGCGGCTCGCGACGATCGGAATGCCGCCGGTTGCCGCCGCGATGCTGACGGCACTCCAGGATGCGGCATCCAGTCGATCGACATCGTCGATGATGATCGCTCCGGCGCCGGCCTCCAGAATGCGCGCACTGATAGCAACCTGTAGAGATCCCTGGCGCATCGGTGGCAGCGCGAGACGCAGAGCCTCCAAGGGAAGCTGATCACCACCGCCCCGAAGCCGGAGGACGGTCAGCCCGGCTTGGGCGAAGAGCTCTGCAAGGCGGTCGCAGAACCATGATTTCCCGGCCTGGCGTGCCCCGACCACCTCCACGGATCGTCCGCTCATCGCTAAGCGGAAGACGGAGGTGACCTCACCTTCCCTCACCGACACAATGCCGCTCCATCTAGATGGACTTCCCCCTCGAGCATTCTTCGCCTGAATCACGGGTCCGTGCAAGTGGGCGAGGAACATGAGGGCATCGACTCCCAAGATCAAGACGTGCCACAGGGCGCGGAGGTGGATACAGCGAGAACTCCCCTCCGGCAGCCGCGCCGATGCCAGAGGATGAGGGGGCCCGGGATTGGGAGTCCCGGGCCCAGGGCAACGCTGTCGAACAGGCCAGCTGTGCCCGATGTTCGGTCTGGGGCACCGAACGTCGTTCGGTCTGGGGTACCGAACGGTGCGCGGCGTAACGCCTTCGCACGGATTCGAGCCTCTCCGTCCTGGTGCACCACTCAGCGGTCGTCCCGCAGTTCTGGGCGACGGTCACCGACACATATCGGTGGAGAAGAGCCTCGGCTACGCGATGTGCGACTCATGATTGCGCGCCGTGGGGTGCCACGGATCGGAGCAGCAGCCCTTTGCGAGGTCTAGGCATTCGCGCGTTTGGTCATCCTCTATCCAGGAGATAGGCTCGGGGTGGTCGATCCACATGCGCAACTGCGCAGATCCATCGGCGCGGGGCTGTAGTTCAATGGCAGAACTTCTGCTTCCCAAGCAGACAGCGCGGGTTCGATTCCCGTCAGCCCCTCCACTTGAAAGGCCTCCACTGATGGGGGTTTCCTTGGTCAATATGAGAACGCCGTCTGCTTCACGCCGAATCCGATGAGCTCCACGCCTCCGCGGACAGCCACTGCCACGGCCCCGCCGGTATAGCGTTGCCCCATGTCGTACGTCGTCGATTTCACGAACGTGTCCACCGTCGGGCTGGAGTCATCGCCTGTCGTCGAGGCGCTGGCCGGTCTTCGCGCCAACGAGGCGCGCTACTTCCACAACAAGTACGAGATCGACTTCACCACCGAGCCCGCCGAGGGCACCGACACCCTCGCGTGGGTCACGAAGATCCTCGCCGACGAGCGCGGCATCGTCATCTCCTCCCCCGCGCTCGAGGTCGCCGAGCCGCCGGTCCCGGGCATCCGCTGGGCGTACGTCTTCTACGAATCAGGCCTGGCGATCAACGTGCTCTACGAACTCGCCGAGGGCGGCAAGCACGCCGTGGGCTTCAAGCTGTCCGACGGCATGGAGGTGCCCGACGAGCTCGGCGCGTTCAAGTTCGCGCGGCAGAAGTCCAAGCTCGCCGGGACCATCCGCGGCTCGTACTTCGTGATCAAGGGCGACTACTGAGCGGCCGCACCGCTACTCCGGCATCACCCAGAACGACGGGTCTCCTGGGCGCAGTGCGACGTGCTCGGTCGAGACGAGATGCGCTCCGGATGCCGTGGTGAACCCCTCCCCGAAGTCGGCCATCAGCCGACGATGCGCCCAGGTGAACGCCGGGCGGGCGATGGGCGAGAGCCGTCTCATCCATGGCTTCGACACGGCGACGAGCCAGAGGAAGCGCACGGTCGCCTCATCCCCCGCCGCTTCGGCGACCGCGCGGCCGCGGCCGACCAGATCTCCGGAGACCTCGGCATCCACGGATCGCCGGGGTTCGACACCCGTGACCCGGATCGCGTAGCGCAGGCGGTAGCCGAACGGCGTGCGCACCGTGTGCCGGTAGACGGACCCCGCAGCCGGTGAGTCGCCGTCCGCCGGCTGCTCCCCCTCGGACAGCACTTCGGAGACCTCGAGACACCTCCACCAGAGGATCCAGCGCTCGACGTCGCTGAGCACTCGCCACACGCTTTCCGGATCACCGGTGATCCGGAACGTGCTGACGAAGTGGTACTTCGCGCTCATGGTCTCCCCGCCTGCGTGATGAACCGAACCTACTCCGGGTGTCATAGAGCTCAGAGGAACGCGGCCCCACCTGCGGAGTCGAATCCGCGCAGGCGTGCGTAGTCGTCGAGCGAGCGCAGCGCCGCCCAGGCGACCACGGCGCTGGAACGCGGCCGGTCGGCCGACGGCGTGTTCATGACCACGGCGCGCACCTCGCCGAGCGCGCCCGCCGCGCGGATCTCGTGGCGGGTCTGCACGGCATCCGGATCGGCCACGATCCGCCCAGTCGCGAAGTCCCAGGCATCCGCGGCGAGCGCGAGCGAGGCTGCGACGTTGGCGGATGCCGGGAAGCGCTGCGCCACGTCGCCGGCGGGCCCGTCGGCCAGCACGAGTTCGGTGGTGCGGCTGCGCAGGTCGGCCTTCAGCGCCTCGGGCATCCACGGCTGGATCAGGGATGCCGGCAGCTTGCGGCTCTCGATCGACACCTCGCGGAGCGGACCGGCGGCACGCAGGGCGCGCACCTGATCGAGTCCTCCGATCGCGCCCGTGCAGACGATCAGCCGACCGGCCGCAGATCCCAGAAGCCGGTCGCGAAGCGCAGCATCCGCCAGCGCACCGACCGACAGCAGGATCACGTCGACCCCGGCATCGAGCAGGCCGGGCACGCGTTCGCGCACGGCCTGCTGGGTCGCCGCCTCGACGATGACGTCGACGTCCGCAGCATCCGGCAGCGCGGAGTGCCGCCCGAACGACCCGACCACCCGGTACGGGCGGGAGTCGTGCACGACAGCCCGCAGCACCGAGTTGATGTGCCCGTCGCCGAGGAACCCGACCCGCAGCTCAGTCATGCCTTCGAGGCTACGTCAGGATACCGACCGCGCCGCGTACGGGTCGCACACGATCAGGAATCGCCGCCGTCGAGATAGGCGGTCCCATACAGGTCGCATCCGGATTCCGCCAGAGCTATCAGCAGCTCGACGTCCATCACGAACCGCCTTGCTCGGAGGTCACTCTGCCGTGACGATCACCTGCACACCGGCCTCCGCCAGAGCCGCGGCAATGGCGGCGGGCGGACGCTGGTCGGTCACCAGCACGTCGATGTCACTGAAGTCGCCGAGGCGCACCAGGTCGCTGCGGCCCATCTTGCTGCTCGCCGCGACGAGGACGACGCGGTCTGATGCCGCCATGATCGCGCGTTTCGTCGAGAGCTCGAGGTTCCGCTCGATATAGAGCCCGTTCTCGTCCACGCCGGCGATGCCGATGAAGGCGGTCTCCGCACGGAGGCCGCCGAGGTTCGCGATCGCCATGTGCCCGACGAACGCCTGGCTGTCGTGCAGAAGCTGGCCACCGAGCGAGATCGTCGTCGCATTCGGCAGCTGCAGCGCGACCTGCATGACCGGGGCGGAGTGCGTGATCAGCGTGCCCGCGAACGTCGCAGGCAGGGCCCGCGCCACACTGTACGCGGTGGTGCCTGCGTCGATGAAGACGCGCTCGTGCGGACCGATGATCTCGATGCAGGCGGCCGCGATGCTGTGCTTGGCCTCACTGTCGTCGTTCGCCCGCGCTGCGAACCCGGCGCCGTGCATCGTCCCGTGCGGAAGCATGAGGCCGCCATGAACGGCGCGCGCGATGCCGTGCTGCTCCAGGCGCCTCGCGTCGCGCCTGATCGTCATGTCGGAGACCTGATACTTCTCGGCGAGCGCCGTCGTCGAGACGAAGCCCCGTTCTTTGAGGTCCTGAACGATCGCGCGCTGGCGCGCTGTCAGCGCGTCATTGCCCGCCATGTCCACCTGCTCCCTCATGCCGGCTCCGGATGGTGCCGCCGTGCATGCTTACAACATAGAGGCACCCGACCCACGACTGGATTCACGACGCCCCCAACTCCAGCAGTCCCTTGACGATGATGACCGCCGCACCTGCGAACGCGAGCGCGACCACCATCACCCGCGCCGCCCGCGGTGGGACGACCCGCGCGAGGAAGTGCCCCGCGACGATGCCCACGGCCAGGGCGATCCCGCAGGCGACCCAATCCGTCCAGGCCAACTGCGGCAGTGCGCCCTTGAACACGAGCGATGTGATCGCCAGCGCGCAGAAGTACGGCTGCACCGTCACCGCGAAGGCGGGCTGCGGCCAGCGGATCGCTATCGCGTACGCAGAGATCGCTGGGCCACCGACTCCCGCCGACGCGCTCATGAAGCCGGAGATGCCCCCCGCCAGCACCGCGCCGCCACGCCCCATCATGCGCACGTTGCTGACCGCGAAGAAGCTGCCGGCGAGCGTGAGCACCACCAGCCCTCCGACGACGATCGAGAGGGTCGCCGACGGGACGAACCGCGCCACCAGCGCACCGGGGAGCGCGGCGACGACCGCCGGCACGAGCAGCAGAGCGACCCGTCGATACTCGACGCGGCGCCATGTCGTGAGGAACAGCGTGAACGCCGTCACGGCTCCCAGAAGGTTGATCAGCACCACACCCTCGAACGGGCCGAGCAGCGCCACGACGAACGGCGAGGCCACCAGGGCGAAGCCCATGCCCGAGATGCGCTGCGTCGCGGCGCCGAGAAAGACCGCGCCGCCCAACGCGAGCTGCGGCAGCCATCCGCTCATCCGTCCCGCCGCCGCATCGGCTCCGCCCGCATGATCACAGCCGCCAGGCGAGGTACTTCGGCTCGGTGAACTCCTCGAGCCCGATAGTGGACCCTTCCCTCCCCAGGCCGGACTGCTTCACGCCGCCCATCGGGGCGAACGCCACTGACGGCAGCGGGTCGTTGATCCCGACGATGCCCGCCTGCAACCTCGCGGCAACCCGCCAGCATCGGGACGCGTCCTTCGAGAAGACGTACGCGGCCAGGCCCATCTCCGTGCCGTTGGCGCGGGCGATCGCCTCGTCCTCGGTGCGGAACGGGAAGACTCCGGCTACGGGGCCGAACACCTCCTCCCGGGCGAGGCGCGCGTCGTCGGGAACGTGCGTGAACAGCGCGGGCCTCACGAAGCTCCCCTCCGCCGGCACATCCCGCGGCGTCGTCGCCTCGCGGGCGCCGCGTGCCAAGGCATCCGCCACGATCTCGTTCACCGCGTCCACCCCCTTCGCATCGATCATCGGCCCGAGGTCGGGTACCGGATCGGAGAGCCCGTCGCCGATGGTGAGCGCGTCGAGCCGCGCGGCAAGCTTCGCCACGAACTCGTCGTGGACGTCCTCGTGCACGATGAAGCGGTTGGCCGCGACGCAGGACTGCCCGGTGTTGCGCGTCTTCGCCAGCAGCGCGGCCTCGACCGCCTCGTCGACATCGGCGTCGTCGAAGACGACGAACCCCGCGTCTCCACCGAGTTCGAGCATCGGCCGCACCACGCGCTCAGCCGCCTTGGCCATGATCGCGCGACCGACCGACGTCGACCCGGTGAAGGTGACCACCCGCACGGCCGGATGCTCCAGCAGAGCGTCCGTGATCTCGCGAGAGGGCCCGTGGACGAGCCCGAGCACGCCCGCGGGCACACCCGCGTCGGTGAACGCGCGGAGCATCTCGGTCACCGCCAGCGGCGCCCGCTCGGACACTCGTACGACTACGGGGCACCCCGCGGCGAGCGCGGGTGCGAGCTTGCGTGCCTGCAGCGAGCAGGGGAAGTTCCACGACGTCAGACTGACCACCACGCCGGCCGCGCTGCGCGTGCTGAGATGGCGCCGCGTCGGATCCTCCTGCGCGTACACGCTGCCCTGAGGCCGTCGGGCCTCTTCGGCGAACCAGCGCACGTACTCCGCCGAGAACGTCAGCTCACCCACGGCCTCGGGGAGGCGTTTGCCGGCCTCAGCCGCGAGGATGTGCGCGATCTCATCGCGCCGCTCGGTGAGCAGGTCGGCTGCACGCAGCAGGATGTCCGCACGGGCCCTGCTCGGGAGGCCGGCCCACGACTCGAACGCCCGGGCGGCGGCATCCGCTGCCCGGTGGGCGTCGTCCGCCGTCCCCCAGCACACGCTCCCGACCACCTCTCCCGTGCCCGGCGAGGTGACCTCGTGGCGGCGCTCGAGCGCCGACCAGACGCCGTCGATCAGGGTGGTCCTGGTGTCCATGTGTTCTCCTTCTTCTGGCCGCAGCCGATGTCAGCCCTTGACGGCCCCGCTGGTCATGCCCGCCACGAAGTACCGCTGCAGGAACACGTACGCGATCACGATCGGCACGGAGGCCAGGACCACACCGGCGAACAGCACCGGATAGTTCGTGAGGTACTCGCCCTGGAAGCGCAGCAGCGCCAGCGGGAGGGTCACCTTCGAGTCGGACGAGATGAACATCAGCGGGTAGAGCAGCTCGTTCCAGTGCATGACGAAGAGGAACGTCGCCGTCGCGGCGATCGACGGTGCCGACAGCGGCATCGCGATCGACACGTAGGTGCGCCAGGCGCCCGATCCGTCGATCTCCGCGGCCTCGTACAGCCCGGTCGGGAGCGTCTTCATGAACCCGCCGAGGATGAACACCGCCACCGGCAGCGTCATGACGATGTTGATGAGGATCAGACCCAGCTGGCTGTCCAGCAGACCGAGCTGCCCGAACTGCACGTACTGCGGGATCATGTTCGCCTGCGTCGGCACCGACATCCCGACGATGAAGACCCCGAGCAGCACGACCCCCTTCCACCCCGGGATCCGCGAGATGCCATAGGCCGCGAGTGACGCCAGGAACAGCGTCAGCACCACCGAGCACACCGTGATGATCGCGCTGTTCGCGAAGGCCGTGGCCAGGTTCCCGCCCGTGAGCACCTCGTGATAGTTGTCCAGGCTCGGCTTCGGCGGGAGGCCGAACGAGTTCGCGAAGAGCTCGCTGGTGGTCTTGAAGCTCCCGGAGAAGACGACGATCAGAGGGATGGCGATGAGCAGCGCGTAGATGATGAGCACGCCGCCGCGGGAGATCTTTCCGGTCATGATTCACCCCTCTGGATGAGTCGCAGGAATCGACGCAGCACGAACACGGCCACGAGGATGAAGATGATGAACAGCACCGACTCCGCCGCGGCATACCCGAACTGCGAGTTCGCGAAGGTCGAGTAGATGCGCGTCGACAAGATGTCGAGCGCCCGGCTCGGAGGGTTGCCCGAGATGCTGAGCACCACGTCGAACGCCTTGAAGGACTGGATCGTCGTGTACGCCACCACGATCGACATCGCGGGCGCGATCAGCGGCCAGGTGATCGACGTGAACCGCTTCCACGGCCCGGCGCCGTCGACCTCGGCGGCCTCGTACAGCTCCGCCGGGATGGCCTGCAGGCCTGCGACGAAGATGACGATCATCATTCCGGCGTGGAACCAGATCTGGGTCACCGCCAGCCAGTAGATCGCGGTCGTCGCGTCGCCGAGGAAGCCGGGCCCCTGCACGCCGACCGATCCCAGGATGCTGTTGATCACACCGTAGTTCGGGTCGTAGACGAACTTCCAGATGAATCCGACCGAGACCGAGGACAGGATCGTCGGGAAGAAGTACAGCGCGCGCAGGAACACGTTGGTCTTCGTGTTCTTCATCAGGAGCACGGCCATGGTCAGCGCCACGGCCGTCTGCCCGACCACGACGACGCCCATGAACTTCATGTTGTTCAGCAGTGCGTTCGTGAACAGGCTGTCACCGGTGAGCGCCCGGCCGAAGTTCTTCAGTCCGACGTAGTCGAACACCGCGCTGTAGCCGTCCCAGTTCGTGATCGAGTACTGGAACGTCTGCAGCGTCGGGATCACGAAGAACGCGACATAGATGATCAGCGCCGGCACCGGGAAGAGGTACAGCGCCGGCGCTGTCCTCCGCCCTGCGCGCCGAACGCCGATGCGCTTCTTCTTCGTCGTCGCGGTGACGATGAGCTCGGTCGTGGTCATGGGTTCTATCCCTTGGCCGCGATTCGCTCGTCGACGATCTTCTGCGCGTCCTCGGCGGCCTTCTCGGGGCTCGTACCGGTCATGGCCGCGAGTCCGGATGCCTCGACGGCGTTGCGCATGTCGAGGTCGAGGAACTGGAAGCGGGGCGCGATCACGAGCTTCTTGTCCAGCCAGGGCGCAATGCGCTTCAGGTCGGGGTTCTTGTACTCGACGTCTGCCACCGACGTGTGCTGTGCAGTCGCGTCGCCGTAGGCACCGGCGTTCTTCGCATCGCTGAGGAACTCAAGCCAGGCCAGGGCGGTCGGCTTGTTGTCGCTCTTGGAATTGATGCCGAGGATGAACGTCGCGTTGTAGATGCCCTCGTACTTGCCCTCGCCCGTCGCGTTGGTGCGAGCGGGCACGAGGTCGATGGGGAACTTCGCGCCCAGAGCCCGAACCGCGGCGATGTGGTAACTGCCCGTCGACAGGATCGCGGCCTTCCCGGTCGCGAACATCTGCTGCGCCGGCTCCACGGCCGTGCCCGCCGCATTCGGCTGGATGTAGGCGCCGAGCTGCGCGTAGCGGCGGAGCATCTCGATGAACCAGTCATCCGTGCACTTGTACTCGCCCTTCTCGATCTTCGTGAACATGTCGTCGGACGGCGCGATGTTCATGACCATCGAGTTCATGAGCTGGCCCGCGTTGCCTGCATCCGCCCCGGGGAACGCGATAGGTGTGAGCCCCTTGGCCTTCAGCTTGTCGAGCATGTCGATGTAGGCGTCCCAATCGGTCGGGGCCTCGGTGACTCCCACGCTGCTGAGCAGGTCCATGTTCGCAATGGGCACGTTGTAGACGATCTGATACGGATATCCGTACTGCTTCCCGTCCTTGGCGCCCTCGGTGATCAGCGTCGCCTGGTACTTCTCGGTGAGTCCGGAGTCGTCCAGCGGGACGAAGAGTCCGGTCGAGGTGAACTGCTGGAACTGGTCACCGCGCGCGGCCACCGCGACATCGCCGATCTTCCCGTCGCGCAGGCGCCGGAAGGCCTGCGCCGCATAGTCGTTCGAGGTCGAGATGTCCTGATCGACGGAGGTGCCCGGGTACTTCTCGACGAACTGCTTGATCAGGTCGCCGAACGCCTCGCGGTCCTCACCGCGCCAGTGCGCGAACGAGATGCCGCCCTTGATCTTGCCCCCCGGCTTGAGCTCGGATCCGCCGCCCCCGCCGCCCGTGCTGGTGCCGGGCCCGGCGCACGAGGCGAGCAGAGTTCCGATTCCGAGTGCTCCCACTGCTCCGAACAGCTGGCGGCGCGTCGGCTGCCACTTCTCAAATGCAGACATTCCCATTACTCCGTTGTGTTGGTGGTGCGTTGCTGGTGGTCGGTCATCGTGCGACGGCGCGGTCTGCGACGTCGCAGAGCCGGCGCAGTCGTTCGACGGCGTTGGTCTCGAGGTCGGCGTTCACGTCGTCGGCGCCGAGGGACGGGGCCCAGACCGCGCGGCCGGCGAGGAATCCCGACGCTCCGGACTCGCAGGCGATCCGGACGGCATCCGAGAACAGATCCGGGGAGACGCCGGATGACAGGATGACCCACGGGCCGTCGATGGCCTCGGTCAGCCTCTCGCACTCAGCGCGCAGCACATCCTCGTCACCCTGCCCGTGCCGCGGCATCTCCGCCTTGTACAGATCGGCGCCCAGGCGTCCGAGCTCTTCGGCAGCGTTGTGCACACCCTCGTTCCAGTCCCACTCCCCGCCGCCGAGCGGCGCACGGGAGACCGGCTCGATGATGCTGGCGAGGCCCGCATCCGTGCAGATGTCGATGAACTCGCGTGTCATCGCGATGCGCCCTGCCGGGTCCTCGTCGGGGCGGTGCAGCACGAGCAGCTTCAGCGCCACGACGCCACGGCGCTTCAGGTCGTGGGCGTCGACCAGCCGGTCGATCGTGACCTCGCCGACGAGCTCGCCGTGGGCGGATTCGAAGTGGTCGGCCGAGCCGATCAGACCGCAGGACGCCGCGACGACGCCCTGCTCGATCGCCTGGTCGAGGGCGAACTGCCGGTCGATCAGCACCGCGGACGCGTACGGGGTGAGGATGCGCGCGGCATCGAGCTTGAAGGCGGTGACCTGCTCGTCCGTCACGGCAGCGTCGGTGTGCTCGGCGATCATGTTCCGCAGCGCCTCCCGCTGGTCGACGGCCAGCATCGCGAAGGCTCCGGACGGCCTGCGCAGCGGGGCGAGGCGGTCGGTGTCCGTGGTCGTGTCAGTCATTCGTGTTCCTCTTCTCAGACGGCTTCTGAGCCGGCCCGGGCTCCCGCGGCGATCGATGCCGCCAGCACCCGCATGGTCTCGTCATGGGTGGGTATGCGCGATCTCCCGTCGATGCCGCGACAGGAGAGCGTGGCCACGACGGTGGCATACGCCACCGCGCGTTCGAATCCGCCTTCGAGCGTCCCGTCCTCGTTTCGGATGAGGGCGGCGATCAACGCGCCGTGGAAGACGTCGCCGGCACCGAGCGTGCTCACGAGGTCGACCGCAGGAGGGGTCGCGAAGGCGGAGGCGCCATCGGCACGCAGGCCGTGGGAACCGCGCCCTCCATCGGTGACGACCACGGCGTCGGCGCCGTCGGCGAGCCCGAGGCGCATGCCTTCGTCGATGCCGACCGGACCATATCGCCGTTCCAGCGCCTCCCGGGTGGGGACGTACAACGTGGTGTCGTCCAGCTCGAGACCCGGGATGTCGTTGCCGGCGTCGATTGACAGCCGGATGCCCGCTTCGACCTCGCCGCGCACGTCGCGCACCGCACGCCAGCCATGCTGGTCGACGTGCACCCAGCTCGCGCCGGCCATCAGCTCCAGGGCGCGCACGTTCCCGGTGAGGTCCAGCGGCGGGCCCACGCGATTCACGATGGCCCGGGAGCGCTCGGCTCCGCTGATCACGACGATGCTGCGCGAGGTCTCGGCATCCGCGACCGTGAGGATGCCGGAGACGTCCACGCCCTCAGCATCCAGCCTCTCTCGCACCCGCTCGCCCGCCTCGTCGTCGCCGACCGCGGCCACCACGGCGCTCGGCACACCCAGCCGCGCGGCGGCGACGGCCGCCGTGGCGGCAGGGCCGCCGCCCCCGAACACCATTCCCGAGGCGACGACACGCTCGTCGGCTCCGGGGTACCGGTCGACTACCGCGATGGAGTCCTCGGTGGCGACGCCGACGAAGACGGCGAGCGCGGAGATCATGAGGTCACCGAATCCAGCAGGCCGGCGGCGAGCGCGGGCGCCATCGCAGGGGCCAGCGGAAGCCGGGGCACGAGCAGGCAGTGCATCAGGTGATAGATGTCGGGCTTACCGTCCCACACCTCGGTGGAGACGACGTTCTCCGGCGACAGCTCCTGCCACCACGAGCCGTTCTCCGTGTCGATCAGGTGGTTCTTCGCATAGTCCCAGAACCGCTGGTACCACTGCTCGTACTGCTCCTCGCCGGTGACGTTGTACAGGGCGGATGCCCCGCCCATCGCCTCGACCACGACCCAGCGGATGCGCTCGCGCACCACGGGCTTCCCGTCCCAGCCCACCGAGTACACGAATCCGGGGTTCCCGTCCGGCTCCCATGCGTCGCGCACGGCAGCCTGGAAGACGCCGATCGCATCCTCGAGCAGCCACTCCGGGGCATCCAGTCCGCGGTTCAGCAGAGATGCCCGCAGCGAGAGCAGCAGGCGGGCCCACTCCGTCCAGTGACCCGGTGTGCCGCCGTAGGCGCGGAAGCGGTGCGCACGGTTGTTGGTGTTGTACTCGAAGCGAGGGTTCAGCTTCTCGTCGAAGTGCTCGACGACGCGGTAGTGGTTGTTTCGCGCGACGTCGTGGATGACCTTCGCCGAGATGTTCAGCGCCCGGCGCAGCCAGACGTCGTCGCCGGTGACGTCCGCGATCACGAGGAACGCCTCCACCGAGTGCATGTTCACGTTGCCGCCGCGGTACGCTTCCGTCTCGGTGAAGTCGGCGTTCCACGATTCCAGGCTGATCTGCGCCTCGTCGTCCCAGAAGCGCTTCTCGAAGAGCTCGATCGCGTCGTCCAGCAGTTCACGGGCGCCCGGCCGGCCTGCGGCCGTGGCGCTGGCGGCGCCGAGCAGCACGAAGCAGTGCGCGTAGCCGGGCTTGGTCGCGTCCACCGGGCCGTCGGCGTCGACCTCGGCGAACCATCCGCCGTTCACGTGGTCGCGCAGCGTCCCGTTCAGCGCGCGAATGCCGTGATCGACGTATGACGCGGCACCGGGTCGGCCCATCAGCGCGGCCAGGGAGTAGACGTGCACCATGCGACTGGTGATCCAGAGCTCGGTGTTCTTGTCCTCGCGCACCGCGCCCTGGTTGCTCAGCCAGCCGAAGCCGTTGGGGACCTTGGCTGCGCGGCCGAACTCGAAGGTGCGGTCGGCCTCGGCCTCGAGCCAGCGGGCGTGTGCGGGGGTGTTGAGCCACTTCATCGGGGTTCTCCTGTTTCTCAGGCGCTTGTTGTCAGGCGCGGGCGCTCATCGCCGGCGTGAAGTCGAGGTCGACGGGCGCGTGCTCGACGACCGAGCGCTCTGCGGCCATGCCCATCAGCACGGCGCGCAGGCCGTCTTCGACGGTGACCTCGACCTCGGCCTGACCGCGCACGACCTGCTGGAACTTCTTGTGCTCGAAGTAGGTCGAGCCGTAGTGTCCGCCCGCCAGCAGCAGCTCCTCCTCGAGCGCGACCTGCTCGCGCACAGGTCCCTGCGGCTCACGCGGACTGAACTCGATGTAGGCGGTGCCTGCCTCGTCGGCCCAGTGATGTGCGGACACCGGCACGCCGATCTCGACCTTCGCCTGGTCGCCGACCACAGACATGTGCTCCTGGTACTGCGTCCCCTCAGCGAACATCGAGAGATTCAGCATCGCACGGCTGCCGCGCGAGAAGTCGACGACGACGAAGGCGTTGTCGATGATGTCCGGGACGTGGCCGTCGTAGTTCTCATCCTTGTGGTTCACGTCGGCGGCACCCGAGGCGTACACCCGCACCGGCTCGTCCTGCAGGACCAGGCGCATCAGGTCGAAGAAGTGGCAGCACTTCTCGACCAGGGTGCCCCCTGTGCGAGCCGCGTAGCGGTTCCAGTCATCGACCTTGTGCAGGAAGGGGAAGCGGTGCTCGGTGATCGCCAGCATCCGAGGTGTTCCGACCCGGCCGCCGTGCACGTCCTTCAGGAAAGCCTGCACGGGCGGCATGTAACGGTACTCCATGGCGACCCAGATCGGCGCGGCGTAGGTCGCCGCGGCCGAGCGGATGCGCTCGACATCCTCGACGGAGGTGACCAGCGGCTTCTCGACCAGGATCGGCAGGTTCGCGCCGGAGGCGAAGACGTCGAGCAGGATCTGCGCGTGGGTGTCGTTCGGGGTGGCGATGAGGAGCGCGTCGAGCTGCTCGGTCGCGAGCATCTCGAGGTGGCCGGCGTAGGTGGCGACGTCGTGGGCGAGCATCGTGCGCGCCTTCTCGATCGACGGGGCGTGCGGATCCGCGATGGCGACGATCTCGGCACCTTCGATCAGCTCCGTGTACCGGACATGCTCCTGGCCCATCGTGCCTGCGCCGATCAGCCCGTACCGCAGAACCCCCGACGAGTCGGCCTCAGTCCCTGGCATCGCGTCCATCCTCTTCCTGATGTTCTCTTTCCAACATTTTCTGTCGGATTGCGAACAACCCTAGCTATGCCCGAACAGCGCGTCAAGGGTCATTCCCAGAGAGATCCGGATGCCGGGAGACTGCGGTCCAGGGCGGCCCTACTGCGACATCGCAGCCGTGAAGCTGCGGTGGGCATGCCGGATGTGCTCCCGGGCGAGGTCCGCGGCAGCGGCCGCGTCGCCCCGGGCGATCGCATCGACGATCGCCCGATGCTCGCGCAATGACTGGTCGCCACGTCCCGGCTGGCGGGCGGACAGGGCATTGCCCAGCAGCATCTGATCGAGCATCGGCTCGCCGGCCCTGAGGATGCGGGAGTTGCCGCTGGCCTGCCAGAGGGCACGGTGGAAGTCGATGTCCAGACGCCGATAGCCGTCGATGTCGCCGGCCGCGAGGCGCGCGCGCTGCTCATCGCACAGACGCGCGAGGGCTGCGGCACTGGTGGAGGACAGGGCGCTATCGGCCGCGAGCGCGGCAGCCATGCCGTCGAGCGCCTCCCGGAGCTGATAGATCTCCGCCGCATCGGCATCGCCGAGATCGGGCACGAAGAAGCCGCGGTGCAGCAGAGAGGCAATCAGCCCTTCGCGCTCGAGCCGCACCAGGGCGGCCTTGATCGGCGTCGCGGACAGCCCCAGCCGATCGGCGATCGGCCGCACGGTCACCCGCTCGCCGGGGGCGATCCTGCCGTCGAGGATGCGCGCCCGGATGTCCGCATACGCGGCATCCGCGAGGCTGGATCGCGCAAGCGGGGCGTCCTCGAGGGTCTCTGTGTGCTCCGGGTGCTCGCTCATCCGTCCCGATTCTAGACGCCGCCTAGAGCGACCTCCCGGTCGGCACCCCCGATCGGTCGAGCACGGGCAGGGTCACTCCGAGCACATCGCCGTACTTGTGGCCCGCGCCCGTGTTCAGCAGCACCACCTCGTCGTCCTCCGCGATCCAACCGGAGCGCCGGAGCGCCCCGGCCGCCGCGACGGTCGTGGCACCCTCCGGGCACGGCAGGATGCCCTCTTCCTCGGCGATCAAGTGCAGAGCGCCCATCGTGTCCTCATCGCTCACCCGAACGGCGACGCCGCCTGTGCTGCGCACGGCGTTCAGCACGCTCGGAGCCCCCAGCATCGGCGACGGGACGTTCACGCCGAAGGCGATCGTGGACGTGTCTGTGAGCGCTTCCACGTTCTCCGCGCCGGACTCGAACGCTCGCACGATGGGGTCGCAGCCGGCCGCCTGCACGCTCACCAGGCGCGGCATCCTGCCCGCGGGGATCCACCCCAGCTCCTGCAGCTCCAGCAGGGCCTTGTGGATGCCGATCAGACCCACGCCGCCGCCGGTGGGGTACAGGATCACGTCGGGGACGCGCCAGCCCAGTTGCTCGGCGATCTCCAGCCCCATCGTCTTCTTGCCCTCCACTCGGTAGGGCTCTTTGAGGGTGGACACGTCGAAGTGGTCGCCCTTCTTCACCAGCTCGGCGACCACCTTGCCCGCATCGGAGATGAGTCCGTCGATCAGCGAGATGTCCGCCCCCATGAACGACGACTCGGAACGGTTGATGCGGGGCGCATCGATGGGCTGGATCGCCGCGAGGTCGATCCCATATCGCGCGCTGTAGCTGGCCCACGCCGCGCCCGCGTTGCCGTTGGTCGGCATCGCGATACGGGTGATCCCGAGCTCCGCGGCGCGCGCGACGCCGACGGCCGCGCCCCGGGCCTTGAAGGTCCCGGTCGGAAGCGCAGACTCGTCCTTGAACTTCAGGCGCGACAGTCCGAGCCGACGCCCGAGGGCCGGCAGATCGATGAGCGGCGTCATGCCCTCCCCGAACCCCCGGACGGCGTCCGCGTCCTGCACCGGGAGCAGCTCGTGATAACGCCACAGATCGGGGTCGCGCCGGGCGATGATGTCGGGATTCACGTGCTCGCGGACGGCCTCGAGGTCGTAGCGCGCGAACAGGGTGGCTCCCGCATCCGAGAGGTTCTGCGGCCTGGCGGGGTCGTAGGCCTCCCCCGTCCGACTGCAGGTCAGGGAGTTGAGGTAGCTGAACCGTGCCGACATCGTGAATCCTCCAGATTTTAGGTTTTAAATCTAATTTGGGAGCCTAGCACTCCCCCTCATCCACCGGCCAGACTCGGCCGACGTCCGCTCACCGACGCGAGGCGAGCAGTTCCGCGAGATGCATGGTCGGACGACCCGTCAGGTCGTCCACCTGGATCCTGCAGCTCATCCCATCCGCCAGCACCACGGCATCCGGATGCTCTCGAAGGCTTGGCAGCAGGTGCGTCTCGGCGACCGCGACGCTCACCTCGTAGTGCCCCTTCTCCACGCCGAAGTTGCCGGCCAGCCCGCAGCATCCGTCCACCCGGGTGACCGTCGCACCGGCCTTGCGCAGCAGCTCCTCGTCCACGCCCCACCCGAGCACCGCGTTCTGGTGGCAGTGGGGCTGCGCCACCACCTCGACCCCGGTCAGATCCGGCAGCGGAAGCGCCAGCCTGCCGATCAGCTCCGCGAAGGTGAGCACGCCGTCGGCCACCCGCCGGGCCTGATCCGTATCGACCAGTTCCAGGGCATCCGAGCGCAGTGTCGCCGTGCACGACGGCTCCAGGCCGAGCACGGGAACGCCCGAGTCGATGTACGCCGCGAGTCGCTCGACGGTGCGCTCCACCATCGGCTTGGCACGATCCAGCTGTCCCGTGGTGATCCACGTCAGGCCGCAGCACGCGTCGTCCTGGATCACCCTGGTATCGACCCCGTGCGCCCGCAGATAGTCCAGCGCGGCGATCCCCGAACGAGGGAAGAAGTGATCCGTGAACGAGTCGGCCCAGATCCAGACGTCCGGCTGTCCGGCGCCGACCGTCGTCGCGGCATCCGACCGGCGCAGCGTGCGCGTGGCGAACGTCGGTATCGAGCGCCGTCGATCGATCCCGACCACCCATTTGCCCAGGGCCGCCAGGAACGGTATGCGCGCGCCGGCATTCGCGACGGCGGCGAAGGGCGCGGCCAGCCGCGCCCAGAACGGGAGGCGACCGAGCGTGAGGTGCGTGCGAGGGCGTCGGATGCCGGCGACATCGTGCTTCTGGTGCAGCGCTTCCGACTTGTACGCAGCCATGTCGACCCCGCTGGGGCAGTCGGTCGAGCAGCCCTTGCAGGCCAGGCACAGATCCAGGGCCTCGGCCACCGCCTCATCGCCGAGGCCGCCGCGCAGGATCCCCCCATCGAGCGCCTCCTGCAGCACGCGAGCGCGCCCGCGCGTGGAGTCCTTCTCATCCTTGGTCGCCTGATAGGACGGGCACATCACACCGGCAGGTTGCGGCGCGACGCACTTGCCCACACCCGTGCAGCGGTGCACCGCGGCCCCCAGGTCTCCGTGGTCGTGCAGCAGCTTCAGCGCCGTACGCGGCCTGGTGCGCGGCCGGACCGCCCGCAGGTCGGCTGTCAGATCGGCCACGCCCGCACCGTCCGGATCCGCGATGACTCCGGGATTCATCAGCCCGCAGGGATCGCAGATGTTCTTGACCTCGCTGAACAGGCGCAGCGCGGTCTCGTCGTACATGTAGGGCAGCAGCTCCGACCGCGTGCGGCCGTCTCCGTGCTCGCCGGAGATCGTGCCGCCGTACTTGCGCAGCGCGGCCGCGGCCGCATGCATGAAGTCGCGGAAAGCCCCGGCGGATGCCGGATCGCCGGTGCGGAACGGGAAGTCGATCCGCACATGGATGCATCCGTCACCGAAATGGCCATACGGGATGCCCTGCAGTCCGTGCGCGACCAGCAGCTCTTCGAAGTCCCGCAGCCACGCGCCGAGGTGCTCCGGCGGTACGGCGGAGTCCTCCCACCCGGAGTAGGCGGGCATCGCGAGCGAGCGCCCCGCGAGTCCGCCGCCGTCCTCCCGGATGCGCCAAAGCACGTCCTGCTCGGAGGTCGCGGTGACGATCCTCGAGGCGAGACAGCCCGAGGCCTGGATGACGCGATGCGCCGCAGCATCCACCGCGCCAGCCTCGCCGCCGAGCTCGGCGAACAGCCAGCCCGTGCCGCGCGGGAGCTCGGGGATGTTCACACCCTGGCTCCGCACGAGATCCAGGATTCGCGAGTCCATGCCCTCGAGCGCCGTGAGTTTCAGCTCCGGTCCCTCGTGCGGCGCGACGGCGCTGCGGATCTGCGGCACGACGTCGGCCGCATGCGCCATGTCCGGGTAGCCGAGGGCGACGAGCACACGGGTGGCGGGCGCGCTCACCAGGCGCACGGTCGCGCGGGTCACGGTGGCCAGAGTCCCCTCGGTCCCGACGAGGAACTTCGGGATGCTGCGCCGCTCGGGGAGCAGATGCTCCAGGGAGTACCCGGAGACCTGCCGCCCGAACCTGCCGAACTGCGTGCGCAGGGCGGCGAGGTTCTGGTCGGCGAGTGCGGTCAGCCGCCCCGTGATCTCCTGCGGAGTGGCATCCGAGCCCCAGATGACATCGAGGTCGTCGACGTTGTCGACCGTGCGGCCGTAGCCGAGCGCCCGCGACCCGCAGGCATTGTTGCCGATCATCCCCCCGATGGTCGCGCGGCTGTGCGACGACGGATCCGGTCCGAATCGCAGTCCGTGCGGGGCGGCCGCACGCTGCAGGTCGGCGTGCACGACGCCCGGCTCGACGACGGCGATCCGCGCCTCGGGATCGATCTCCAGCACGCGGGAGAGGGCGCGCGTGTCGACGACGATGCCCGCGCCGACGGCGTTGCCGGCGATCGAGGTACCCGACCCGCGCATCGTCAGCGGCACACCGAGCAGGCGCGACACCTCATGCACGGCGTGCAGGTCGTCGACGTGCCGCGCACGCACGACGACCTGCGGGACGACGCGGAACAGCGACGCGTCGGAGGAGTACATCGCCCTGTCGATGTCGCTGGCCGAGACGTCGAAGACCCCCCGATCACGCAGCTCGGCGACGATATCGCGCATGACTTCATCCTCTCCAGGGACGCCGTAGGCCGCCTCGTCCGGAGGACGATGGAGTCCACGTACGCCATGTTGATTTATCGACATGGCGTGTTGTTTATCTCACACCGTAGGCATGCGTCACGTTCAGGTCAAGGGCAGGCCCGGAACAGGTATCCGCTTTCGTGCGGCATCCGCAGGTCGTGGTCGCGCAGGATCATGCTCACGCCCGACGGCCGATCCGCGCATGCCGCGGCGAAGTCCTCCGCACCGAGCTCGTCGGTGTACTCGATGTCGAGCACCACGTCGTACGCCTCGGCGTAGTCCGCGCACTCGTCGAACTCGGCGCACGACTCCGTGACCGCGAAGTCGTACCCGATCTCCACGAGCCGCGCAGTCGACTCGGCCGTGTTCTTCTGGGCGATCGCCAGGCCAGCCGCGTGAGCGATGCGCGCGTACTCCGCGGCGAGCGCGATGTTGTCGTCCTCCGACAGCTTCCCCTCCGAGCGGCTGAAGGAGTCCATGTTGTCGATCTCGACCGCCGCGTACCCGGCGTCCGCGCACCCGACGATCCACGGCTCCACGATCTCGGCGAGCGCCGTGCGCTTCGCCTCCGTCGATGTGTCCAGGATGAGCTCGTCCGGCCAGCCCGGATCGGCGAGCGGCTCGCCGTCGAGCTGGACCACCAGCTCCGGATGCCGCTGCGCGAACTTCTCGGATTCCGCGGGCTGGGTCTGGAACCCGTTCACGTAGCAGATGTCGTAGCCCGCGCCCGCCGGGGCGGCCAGTCGGTCACGCGCGATCACCGTCGCGCCCTGCGGCGGTGGATAGGCACCGCCCAGCTGGTAGTCGAACCCGGCGCCCGCCTCGGGCAGCTCGACACCGGCGCGCGCTGTGTCGCCGTCCGCGCTCCCGCCGGCACAGCCTGCGAGCGCGAGCGCGAGCAGCGCGAAGACCGCCACCACAGGCGTCCCTCTCATCCGACGGCCTCTTCGAGCAGTTCCCGGCTCACGGTCGACAGATCACGCGGCGCTCCCCGCCACAGTGCCGTGATCGGACGCCGCACGGCGTCGCCGTGCAGCGGCACCTCGACCAGTCGTCCGAGGCGCACGTCGTCGGCGACGGCGAGCCCCGAGAGCACGGCTGGCCCGATGCCCTCGGCCACAGCCGATCGCACGGCGGCCGACGTCGACAGCACGGCCACCGGTTCGGCCGGCATCCGTCCGAGGCGGGCGACCACCGCGTCCTCCCAGGTGCGCCGCGTCCCGCTGCCCTCCTCCCGCACGACCAGGGAGGCGTCGGCAACCTCATCCATTCCGACGTCCGCCCTCGTGGCCCACGGGTGCTGCGGTGCCACGACGACGACCAGGGCGTCGAGCCCGATCGTGGTCGTCGCGAGCCCCTCCGGCAGCGACGTCGACTCGATGAAGCCCAGGTCCGCGGCCCCCGAGCGCACGAGCGTCTCGACCTCGACGCTGTTGGCGTTCAGCATCCGCACCTGCGTGGGGGCGCGGCCGGAGCGCACCTGCCGCTCCCGCAGCGCCACGAGCCACCGCGGCAGGAGGTGCGCCGCGACGGTCTGGCTGGCCGCGACGGTCAGCTCCCGGCGGTGCTCACCGCGCAGCGTCTCCATCCCGGTGCGGAACCTCTCCGCCGCGGCCAGCACCTCCTCCGCCCATGCGGCCACGGTCTCGCCGGCGGAGGTCGGCTCCACGCCGCGCGGTGAGCGACGCAGCAGCTCGAGCCCGAGCCGCTGCTCGAGCCCTCGCAGTCGGGCCGACGCGGTCTGCTGCGTCACGCGCGCCTCGCGCGCGGCGGCGGAGATGGACCCCTCCCGCACGGCTGTGGCGAGCAGCCGCAGTGCGCCGATGTCAGGATCGTCGATCATGGCCCCCTCACAGTCCTGGCCTGTACCCCTACCGACGATAGCCCCTACCCCCGGCGGACGGCGGGTCAGCAGGATGGAGGGGTGCAGCTCTCCCCCGTTCAGACCCTCCCCTCCCGACTCGCCCGGCGCGGCGTCGACGTCTTCCCCGGAGTCATCCTCACGGCCGCGATCGCCCTGGTCTCCACCGGCATCGGTGCGATCCTCCCCGTGCTCGGCTCGGCGGTGCCGGCGATCGTCATCGGGGTGCTGCTGTCGGTGCTGCGGCCCCGGATCATGGCGGGGCGGGAGCGGACGGATGCCCGCCTCCAGCCCGGAATCGCGTACTCCGGCAAGTTCCTGCTGCAGCTCGCCGTGGTCGTGCTGGGCGTGCAGCTGTCGATCGGCGCGATCGCGAAGGTCGGCCTGGAGTCCTTGCCGATCATGCTCACGACCCTCATCGTGTGCCTCGTGGGCGCATGGCTGCTGGGGCGGATGCTGGGCACCGAGCGGCGCCTGACCACGCTGATCGGCGTCGGCACGGGCATCTGCGGGGCATCCGCGATCGCCGCCGTCTCGCCCGTGATCGGCGCGGCGAGCGCTGAGATCGCCTACGCCGTCTCGACGATCTTCCTGTTCAACATCCTCGCGGTGCTGATCTTCCCCCTCATCGGCCACGCGCTGAACCTCGACCCCCACACGTTCGGCCTGTTCGCGGGCACCGCGGTCAACGACACCAGCTCGGTGGTCGCGGCGGCCGGGGTGTTCGCCACCACGGCGCTCGGCTTCGCCGTGGTCGTCAAGCTCGTGCGCACCCTCATGATCATCCCGATCAGCATCGGCCTGTCGATCATGGAGGCGCGCCGCAGCGCGGACGGCCAGAAGCTGACCGGCCGGCGCGTCGCGAAGCTCGTGCCCTGGTTCCTGATCGGATTCGTCGTGGTGGCGCTGATCAACTCCACCGGCCTGGTCCCCGACGCCCCGCGCCAGGTGCTCGTGCACGCGAGCGTGTTCCTGATCGCGATGGCGCTGGCCGGCATCGGCCTGTCCACCGACATCCCGGCGCTGCGCCGCGCCGGCTGGCGTCCGCTGGCGCT
>Ga0308158_10001083_pt1 | contig 31674 bp, 25 predicted proteins | sample PhyBR2_FD_201038 | JGI IMG/M metagenome (GOLD analysis project Ga0308158, IMG submission 201038) | Phyllosphere microbial communities from UC Gill Tract Community Farm, Albany, California, United States - DLSLB.R2 | ecosystem: Host-associated > Plants > Phyllosphere > Unclassified | place: USA... | reverse complement strand
AGGCCTTGGCGATGCAGGCGCCCGGATTGGTCTCGAGCATGTCTTCGTGGCCGTCTTTCGGGGCCGTGAACGGGTGGTGGGTCGCGGTCCAGCGATCGCCGTCTTCGTCGTACTCGAACATCGGGAAATCGATCACCCACAGCGGCGACCAGACGTCGTCGAACAGGCCGGCCTTCTTGCCGAATTCCGAATGGCCGATCTTCACGCGCAGCGCGCCCAGGGCGTCGTTGACGACCTTGGCCTTGTCGGCGCCGAAGAAGATCAGGTCGCCGTCTTCGGCGCCCGTCAGTTCCAGCACCTGCGCCAGTACTTCGTCGGACAGGTTCTTGACGATCGGCGACTGCAGGCCGTCACGGCCCTTGGCCTTCTCGTTGACCTTGATGTAGGCCAGGCCACGGGCGCCGTAGATCGCGACGAACTGGGTGTAGGCGTCGATTTCGGAACGTGGCATCGAGCCGCCCTGCGGCACGCGCATGCCGACCACACGGCCGTTAGGCAGGTTGGCGGCGCTGTTGAACACCTTGAACTCGACCGTCTTCATCAGCTCGGTCAGTTCGGTGAATGCGAGCTTGACGCGCATGTCCGGCTTGTCCGAACCGTACATCGCCATTGCGGTGGCGAAGTCCATCACCGGGAACGGGTTCGGCAGTTCGATGCCGGTCGTGTTCTTGAACACGACGCGCATCATTTCTTCGAACATGTCGCGGATCTCTTGTTCGGTCAGGAACGAGGTTTCGCAGTCGATCTGGGTGAATTCTGGCTGGCGGTCAGCGCGCAGGTCTTCGTCGCGGAAGCACTTGGTGATCTGGTAGTAGCGGTCGAAGTTGGCGACCATCAGCAGCTGCTTGAACAGCTGCGGCGACTGCGGCAGTGCGAAGAAGTTGCCCGCGTTGACACGCGACGGCACCAGGTAGTCGCGCGCGCCTTCCGGGGTCGACTTGGTCAGCATCGGGGTTTCGATGTCGATGAAGCCCAGGTTGTCGAGGTACTTGCGCACTTCCATCGAGACCTTGTAGCGCAGCTTCAGGTTGTGCTGCATCTGGCCGCGGCGCAGGTCGAGCACGCGGTGCGTCAGGCGGGTGGTTTCCGACAGGTTGTCGTCGTCCAGCTGGAACGGCACCGGCACCGAGGCGTTGAGCACTTCGACTTCGGTCGCGGTCACTTCGATCTTGCCCGAGGCCAGGTTGGCGTTGACGGTGCCGGCCAGACGGTTGGTCACGGTGCCGACGATGCGCAGGCAATACTCATTACGCACGTGCTCGGCTGCCTTGAAGACGGCGGCGTTGTCCGGATGGCAGACCACCTGCACCAGGCCTTCGCGGTCGCGCAGGTCGATGAAGATCACCCCGCCGTGGTCGCGGCGGCGATGCACCCAGCCGCACAGGTTGACGGTTTGGCCCAGCAGTTCCTCGGTGACGAGGCCGCAGTAATTGGTACGCATGGTGGACATAGTTTTCGTTCCAGGTTGATTGATTTGTCGGCGCCGCCATCGCGGGCGGCCCAGATTCTGTGATGCGTTATTTGACTGCCGCAGGATTGGCGGCGCCGAGCGGCACGTGGCTCGGTGCGACCACGCCCATCGAGACGATGTACTTGAGCGCCGCGTCGACGGTCATGTCGAGTTCTTTCACGCGGCTGCGTTCCATCATCAGGAAAAAGCCCGAGGTGGGGTTTGGCGTCGTGGGCACGTACACGCTCACGAAGTCGCCCACCAGGTGGTTGGTCACGTCGCCGCCCGGCACGCCGGTCAGAAACGCGATCGTATACGAGTCGGCGTGCGGATACGGGATCAGCACCGCCTGGCGAAAGGCATTGCCGGACGACGAGAACAGCGTGTCGGACACCTGCTTGACGCTGCCGTACAGCGAGCTGACGACCGGCACGCGCTTGAGCAGGCGCTCGCCCACGCGCACGATGTACTTGCCGACCAGGTTGTTGGTGAGCAGGCCCGTGACGAACACGATGGCCAGCGTCAGCACCGCGCCGATGCCCGGCACGTCCATGCCGATGAACTGGCGCGGCTGCCAGGCGGCCGGCACGAACATCAGCGACTGGTCGAGCGTGCTGATGATCAGGCTCAGGACCCAGGCCGTAATCGCCAGTGGTACCAGCACCAGCAGGCCGGTGATGAAATATTTACGCATCGGATATCCCGTTATTCTTGTTGGCGCGGCGCAGGGACGCGCCGGGCTCAGGTGCTGCTTTTGTCGCTGCCACCGCTGGTGCTGCCACCGCTGTTGCTGTTCGTAGCAGGCGCGGCAGGCGCTGGCGTGGCCGGTGCAGCTGCGGCAGCCGGCGCGGCCGCTGCGCCCGTGTCAGCGCCGCCCGTGCCCGCAGCGGTGCCGGTGGCAGGCGGCGTACCGCCACGGAAATCGGTCACGTACCAGCCCGAGCCCTTGAGCTGGAAACCGGCTGCAGTCACCTGCTTCTTGAACGATGGCTTGGCGCAGGACGGGCAGACGGTCAGGACCGGATCCGATATCTTTTGCAGTACATCTTTGGAAAAACCGCATTCTTCGCAGCGATAGGCATAAATCGGCATTCTGGTGCTCCGCAAAAATCTTCAAAACCCTGAATTATAAAGCTTTTGCCGCAGCATTTACGGCATTGCGATGGCCCGGGTACAAGACAGCGCCGCATTCGGCAAACGGCAGCAGCATCGTGTTGTTTTTCACCACGTCAGCAAGTGAACTGTTTGCTCGTGCACAGCATCGGTGATTTAATACGGCTTCTTTACCGGATGTTGGTCGCAGGAAAGCTCTGCCACTGCGAGAACACAAGAAACAGAAGGCTGCGAGATGTTCGTATCAGCGCAGCCCATAAAAGAACACAGCTTATCAAGCCCGCTCACGCGGGCTTTTTTCTTGGGCGCGCGTCAGAGGAAGTACAGCGCAGCCAGCGCGGTGCAGGCGCCCGTCGCCAGCAAGGTCAGGAACGTCAGCATGCGATTGGTGCGGCGCTGCTCAACCACCAGCATCGCCATCATCTCGCTGTTGGCGATGTGCGGGTGCTGGCCTTTCGACTCGCGCTCCAGCGCCTGGTGCACGAGGCGCGGCAGTTGCGGGAAGATCTGGGCGTAGCGCGGCGCTTCGGCCTTCAGGCGCTCGACCAGGCCTTGCCAGCCCACCTGCTCGGCCATCCAGCGCTCGAGATACGGCTTGGCCGTCTTCCACAAGTCCAGGTCAGGGTCGAGCTGGCGGCCCAGGCCTTCGATATTGAGCAGCGTCTTTTGCAGCAGCACCAGTTGCGGCTGCACTTCGACATTGAAGCGGCGCGAGGTCTGGAACAGGCGCAGCAGGATCTGGCCGAACGAAATGTCTTTAAGAGGCCGGTCGAAGATCGGCTCGCAGCAGGCACGCACGGCCGATTCGAGTTCGTCCACGCGCGTGCTCGGCGGCGCCCAGCCCGATTCGATGTGGGCTTCGGCCACGCGCTTGTAGTCGCGCTGGAAGAAGGCCAGGAAGTTCTGCGACAGGTAATCCTTGTCGAAGTCGGTCAGCGTGCCGACGATGCCGAAGTCGAGCGCGATGTAGCGGCCCAGCGTTTCCGGCGCGGTCGAGACCAGGATATTCCCGGGGTGCATGTCGGCGTGGAAGAAGCCGTCACGGAACACTTGCGTGAAGAAAATCTCCACGCCATCGCGCGACAGTTTTTTGAGGTCGACGCCGGCCGCGGCCAGGCGGTCGATCTGCGACACCGGCAAGCCGTGCATGCGCTCCATCACGATCACGCTGCTCGAGCAATAGTCCCAGTACATCTCGGGCACCATCAGCAGCGTCGAATCGGCGAAGTTGCGGCGCAGCTGGCTGGCGTTGGCGGCCTCGCGCATCAGGTCGAGCTCGTCGTGCAGGTATTTGTCGAATTCGGCCACGACTTCGCGCGGCTTCAGGCGCCGCGCTTCGCTCCAGACCTTTTCGATCAGGTTCGCGGCCATGCGCATCAGCGCCATGTCCTCGTCGATCAGCTTCTTCATGCCCGGGCGCAGCACCTTGACGGCGACTTCCTTGCCGTTCTTGAGCGTGGCAAAGTGCACCTGGGCAATCGACGCCGAGGCGATCGGCTCGCGCTCGAAGTGGGCAAACAGCTGGTCGGGATGGGTGCCGAGCGAGCGCGTGATCTGCGCCACCGCCAGGTCGGAGCCGAATGGTGGCACCCGATCCTGCAGCATGGCCAGTTCATCGGCGATATCGGGCGGCACCAGGTCGCGCCGGGTCGACAGCACCTGGCCGAACTTCACGAAGATCGGGCCCAGTTCTTCGAGCGCCTGGCGCAGCCGCACGGCGCGCGGCGACGTGATCGTGCGCCAGAAGAAGAACGTGTTCATCAGGCGCGCGGTGCGCGGAGCGTTGATGCTGGTGACGGCGATTTCGTCCAGGCCGTACTTGGTGAAGACGGTGAGAATGCGCAGCAGGCGCAGGAATTTCAATATCATCGACGATCCGGATTCTGGTCTGCGCTTACAGCAAAGGTGGAAGAAGGTTTGGCGGCGCTGCGCTGGGCCAGCGCCTGCTCGAGCCGCGCGATGCGCTTGGCACTGCGCTCGACATCGTCGCGCAGGCGCACGACATCGGCGGCAAAGGCGTCGCGCTGGACCGGCCGCACCAGCACTGGCCGCTCGTCGGCCAGAAATTCAGCGAGGTTCTCGGCCAGGCGGCGCCCTGCTTCGCCCAGGCCATTGACGGTGCGGCGCGCGCCCTGATGCAGGCGGTAGGCGGCCACCGGCCCGACGACACGCTCGAGGTCATATTCAGCATCCCAGCGCAGGCCGTTGGCCAGTTGCGAGATCACATTGGCAAATTCGGCATCGCCCTCGATTTTCACGTACGACAGCGCGCGCGTGCGGTCTTGCGCGATCAGCGGCAGGTCGGCCGGCTTGATGCGGATGGTGACGTTGGCCGGCGCTGCATCCTGGCTGGCCTCGAACAGGCCGTCAGGCGCCACCAGCACGCGCAGCTGCGCCACGCCGGCATCGATGCATGCCTGCTTGCCGACATGGCGCGCGAGCGCAGCGCGAGCCCAGGCTTCGTGGGCCAGCAGGTGATTGATCGCGGCAACCGCCGGCACGGTCAGCGCATGCTGGGGTGACAAGGTCGACAGGGATGGAAGATTCGGAAACATGGCGGGACTACCCTCAAAAAACAAAACCGCCCGGAGTGATTCGGGCGGTTTTGATCTTACCAGTTCGCCGGGCACGCACCCGGCGTTACGGAATCGGCAAACAAAATAATTCCGGTTCGCCTGCGGCGTACTTAGTTCGGCTGCTGAATGCCGGCCAGCACCCAGCCACCCGCGCCCGACAGCGGCTTGGACATGTTCCAGACCTCGACGAACGGCTCTGGCAATGCGTCTTTCGCGCTGCGGATCATGGCGTTGAACTGCACGCTCGCCAGGTAATCGGTGGCCGTCTGCTCGATGCCCAGCAACTGCGCATCGACATTGACGACGTCGGTGAAGTCGGCAACCGCGCCGCGTTCCTGGATCTGCAGCTTGAGTTCAGCGAAGACTTCGGGCGACGTGAATTCGCGCAGGTCGTTCGTGTCGCCGCGATCCCAGGCTGCCTGCATGCGGATGAACGACGACTTTGCGTGACGCAGGAAGCTCTCGCTGTCGAAGTCGGCCGGCACGCCCCATTGCTGGTGCGCTGCCGGTGTTGCGGCATTACCGAAATTGGAGGCACTCAGGCCGCCGCGATCTTTTTCCAGTGCAACGCCACCCTGGAATGCGGTGGGCTGTGGACGCAGACCCGAACCGATTTCAGGCGTGCCAACGCCACCGGCCGCCTGCGGCTTGAAGCCGCCGCTAAAACCTGCTGCGGATGGATTGGCCGGCGTGTCCTTGCGGCGGAACATGCGCACCAGGAACAGGATGACGAGGCCGAACAGCGCGAACATCAGGATGCCCGCGATGATGCTGGCCATCGCGCCACCAATCCCCAGATGCGACAGCAGCATGCCCAGGCCAAGGCCCAGCAGCGCGCCGCCGAGGATGTTGCGCATCATGCTTGGCTTCTTGGCGGCAGCCGCAGCGCCCGCTGCACCAGCGCCGGCGGCAGCTGGCGCGGCCTGGTTCGGGGTCTGGCGCTGCATGTTCTGCGCAGGGGCCGGCGCCGGGGCCGGCATTTGACGCACGGCCTGCGACTGACGGCCGACCGAGCGCTTGCCGCCCATCGGACGTGCGTAGGCCTCGGCCACCATCGAGAATGCGGTGACTGCGAGGAGCGTCGTGACCAGGAATTTTTTCATTGTCTCCGTCCTTGATTGGAACTTCAGTTAAAACTACAGCTTGATACCGGTGTGCAAAGCGGCCACACCCGCCGTCAGGTTGAAATACTGGACCCGCTCCAGTCCCGCGTCTTCCAGCATGCCCTTCAGGGTGTCCTGATCGGGGTGCATGCGGATCGATTCGGCCAGGTAGCGATAGCTTTCGGCATCGCCGGCAATCCGCTGGCCCAGCCACGGCAACACCGAGAACGAATACACGTCATACGGCTTTTGCAGTGGCGCGATCACTTTCGAGAATTCGAGCACCAGCAATTTGCCGCCCGGCTTGAGCACGCGGCGCATTTCGGCCAGCGCCTGATCCTTGTGCGTCATGTTGCGCAGGCCGAAGGCCACGCTGACCCGGTCGAAGTAATTGTCCGGGAACGGCAACTTTTCGGCGTTACACAACATGGTTGGGGTGACAAGTCCTTTATTCAAGAGACGGTCACGGCCAACGCGCAGCATCGACTCGTTGATATCCGTGAGCCAGACTTCGCCCGTCTTGCCGGCCTGCTTTGCGAAAGCCTTGGCCAGGTCGCCCGTGCCGCCGGCGATATCGAGCACCTTGAAGCCGGGCCGCACGCCTGCCTGGGCGATCGTAAACAGCTTCCAGGCGCGGTGCAGGCCGGCCGACATCAGATCGTTCATGACATCGTACTTCGCGGCGACCGAGTGGAAGACCTTGGCGACTTCCTGGACCTTCTGGTCCTCGGCGACGGTCTTGTAGCCGAAGTGGGTAGTGTTTGTCATAGTGGCATGCAGGTTGGGGGTTGCCACATTATACAAGGACCCGGCGCGAGGGCCGCGCTGCTGAGCTGGCTGTCACCAACGGGTTCAACCCGAGCGCCAGCAAGGCCGACTACGCGCCTTGCGGCTGTTTGGATTCAACTTTTTACGCTTGTTGGTTACCCACAACGCATCTGTCCGACAGTGTGCGATTAAGAGAAAATCATCGCACATGCCTCTTTTCCAAGTCGCTCACCACGACTAAGATCATTAGCAACAGACAAACTCTATTTTCAAATAGTTATGCGAAAAATCAAACTTTCGATTCAATATTGCATTTCTCATTAGATTTTTATCAATAGTCGTGCGCCACGCGTACTGCATTTTTGGTTTAATTAACACGATCTTTCAGCCGGCAAGCGCCGGTCGTTACGCCCATCGACGTTGAATGGTCCCCATGGTGTGCCGGGACGCATCACAGCGTAGCGGGTGCCAACCAGTTTGATAAGGATACCGGTGCCTGTAAAACGTCTTATCTGCATTACGCGTGAAGGCAGTGCGCACGCCCGCGCCTGTCATGGCGCCCTGCCCGGCTGGGACGTCTGCGTGGTCGAGCACCTGGCTGCGGCGCGCAAGGTCTTGTCCCAGCAACACTACGGCGTGGGGCTGCTGCTCGACAGCAGCGACGGCGCAGACGATGCCGAGCTGGAACGTTTCCTGCACCAGCACCATCTCATGCGCTGGGTCGGCGTCTTCGACGCGCACCGGCTCGTCCAGCCGGCCCTGCGCGAGCTGATCGCGGCGCACCTGGTCGACTTTCATACCCTGCCGGTCGACACGTTGCGGCTGCAGCACTCGCTGGGCCACGCCCACGGCATGGCGTCCATGGCCACGCGGCCGGCGCCGCACGAGGGCGCACTGCGCGTAAGCCACATCGACGGCACATCGGCCGCGATCGCCCGCCTGCGCTCCCATATCGACAAGATCGCCGCTGTCGACGCGCCGGTCCTGATCTGCGGCGAAAGCGGCAGCGGCAAGGAGCTGGCCGCACAGGAAATCCACCTGCGTTCGCCACGCGCCACCGGTCCGTTCATCGCCATCAATTGTGCAGCCATGGCGCCAGCGCTGATCCACTCGGAATTGTTTGGCCACGAACGGGGTGCCTTCACCGGCGCCATGCGTGACAAGCAGGGCCTGCTCGAAGCGGCATCGGGCGGCAGCATTTTCCTCGACGAGATCGGCGACCTGCCGCTGGACCTCCAGGCAAGCTTGCTGCGCTTCTTGCAAGAGCGCGTGATTTACCGGGTCGGCGGCACGCGCACCATCGCGGTCGATGCACGTGTGATCACTGCCACCCACGTCGACCTGCCCCAGGCCGTGGCCGAAGGCCGCTTCCGCGAAGACTTGTATTACCGCCTCAGCGTGTTTCCGATTCGCGTACCGGCTCTGCGGGAACGCAAGGAAGACTTGCCGCTGCTGACCGATCTCATCTTCAACAAATTCGCCAGTGAACGCAGCCCGCAACTCAAGGGCGTGAGCCGCGAAGCCTTGCAGGCCATGGCGCGCTACGACTGGCCCGGCAATGTCCGCGAGCTGATCAACCGTGTGCGCCGCGCCATGGTCCTGGCCGAGCATCGCCTCGTAATGCCGGAAGACCTCGATTTGCCAGGCGTCGGGCCCATCTGCCCGAACGGTGTTGGGCTGGGCACATCGCGCCTGAGCGCCGAACGCGTGGCCATTGGCGAAAGCCTGGCCCGCAGCGGCAATAACATCAGCCGGGCGGCACGCGAACTGGGTGTATCGCGCATGACGCTGTATCGCCTGATGGCCAAGCACGAAATTTCCGTGTAGGCGTCATTCTTCGTTACGCGTCGGCCTCGTCCTACTGTCTTTGTCCTTGAATTCACAGCGTTTTCATGCAGCGTGCTTGCCAGAAGGCAGCATGCTGATCGGTCATTCCCACTCTGTAAACGGCATCCTGCGGTTGCAATTTGATACAGTTTTTTGATCGATTCTGCAACAGTGTCACATGACCGAGACACTTGTCGTTTCAGCTATTGGCGTGCTTCATCGTTCTGTTGAGAGCGCTGCTAGCTCATCAAATTAGTCCTACAAAATCAAGGACTTGCTCAAGCGGCCTGTGCTGGCACGAGACCTGCTATTACGGAAGTGGACCGGGCGTCACGAGACCTCGGGAAACTTAAACCGTGATATTAGGGGAGCAACAATGAAGCGCACTATCCTGGCAACCGCGATCGCCCTGGCTTTCAGCATGGCCCACGCACAAGAGAACACCGTAAACGACGTCCGTGGCGGCAATACCCAAACGTCGACGATGACCAACACGACCAACACGGACAGCAGTTCCCTGACGGATTCCCGAAACAGCAACAACACCGCGACCAATACCAACAACAGCCAGGCCGACAGCAACAACACGGCAACCAGCACCAACACCAATAACAGCCAGACCGACAGCAACAACACGGCGACCAATACGAACTCCAACGCACAGACCGACAACAGCCAGCGTACCAACACGACCACCACCAACAACACGAGCACCACCAACAACCAGGTGGACAATTCGGACAACCGCGTCTCGAACAATACGACGACCAACAGCAACAGCCAGACCAGCAACCAGTCCGATACCCGCAACATGCAGGTCGACAGCAATGACACCACGGACATTGCCACCACGACCACCAGCAACAGCGACAGCAGCCAGAACAGCTCGGGCCAGAACAACAGCTCGGGCGACGCCAATGCCGAAGTGGCCGGCGCTGCGGCAGCCAACAATGGCGGCACCGCCAGCTCGTCGGTGGCGAATTCGTTCAACACCTCGTCGGCAACGTCCACCAGCGCCCTGACCGGCAACGTCAGCGGCAATAACATCAGCAATATCGGCAACACCGCACAGAACAACGGCGGCGCCAACGGTGCAGCCGGTTCCGGCGCTGCAGGCGGCGTGGGCTATGGCGGCGGGGCTAGCGGCACCGGTGCAGCCGGCGGCGCAGCTTCGGGCGCGGCAGGCGCAGCCGGCGGTGCAGGCGGCTACGCTGCTGCCGGCACCGCCTCGACCGGTGCATCGACCGTCGGCAACGCCGCTGGTGGCGCAGGCGGATCCACGGGTGCTGCAGGCGCCACGGGCGGCGCGGGCGCAGCGGGCGCCATGGGCGGCTACGCTGCCGGCGGCAACGGCGCGGCAGGCGGCGCCGGCCTGGGCGGCGCGGGCGCATCGGGTGGTGCGGCCAATGGCGGCTCGGGCGCGGCAGGCGGCTCGGCCATGGGCGGCGCAGGCGGCTCGACCGGCACGCTGGCTGGCGGCAATGGTGGCGGCACTGGCGCTGCAACAGGCGGCGCGGGCGGCGCGGGTGGCAACACCGGCTCCGCATGGGGCGGCGCAGGCGCAGCAGGCGGTATGGGCGGCGCAGGCGGCATGGGCGGCACCTCGGCCGGTTCGACCCTCACCGCCTCGAACGGCGCAAGCGGCGGCGGCGCCGGCATCGGCGACGCCACGGCGACTTCGGGCGCTGGCGGCATGCCGGGCAGCGAAACGGCAGGCACGGGCGGCGCCAGCGGCGCACCGAGCAATACCGGCGGCACCAGCACGGCCGGCAGCCCGACCAGCGGCGCCAGCACCAACGGCGCAGGTGACTCGACGGCAGGCCTGGGCGGCGCCGGTGCAGCGGGCGGCGCAGGCGGCGCAGGCGCCGCATCGTCCAACACCTCGGGTAGCGGCGCAGCAGGCGGCACCTCGACCGGCGGCACCGGCGGCGCTGGCGCGTCACTGGCCGGCACCGGCGGCGCAGGCGCCACTGGCACGGCAGGCACCGGTGGTTCGGGCGCAGCCGGCACGGCCGGCATGGGCGGCAACGGTGCGACCGGCACTGGCGGCGCGGGTGGCGCAGGCCAGGGCGGCACGGCAGGCGCCGGCGGCATGGGCGGTTCGGGCGCGGAAGCGACCGCATCGACCGGCGCCAGCGGTGCAGGCGGCGCGGCCACCAACGGCGGCGCCACGGGCGGCTCGGCCACCTCAGGTGACGCATCGTCGGGCGCTGGCGGCAGCGGCGGCGCAGGCGGCGCAACCACGTCCGGCGCAGGTGGTTCGGGCGGCGAAATGACGGCCGGTGCAGGTACCGGCGGCTTCGGCGGCTCGGGCACCGGCGGCAATGGCGGCACCAACAACGTCAGCTCGGGTTCATTCGACATGTCGAACTCGATGAACAACATTGCCCAGTCGGCAGCCGGTATCTCGATCATCAGCCAGAACAACGGCTTCTCCTCGCTGATCCAGCAAAGCGTCAACGTGCAGTCGAACATGAACGTCGGCGGCGCAGGCCAGTAATCAGGCAATGGGTGCAGGACACGCAGCGCTCACGCTACGCGCCCTGCACTCCCGCCATGTGGCGCTTTGCCCGCATGGCGGTCCTTTCGAGCGAGGCATCATGAAACAACTACACCAGATTGGATTTCTCGTGCTGACGGCAGGCGCTGCTCTGCCAGCGGCAGCCCAGATCACCGAGCCGGCCAGATTGCCGGTGGTGGTGAGCTTTTTGTCGACAGTGAACGTTGCGCCGGCCGCCGGCGACGATCTCGCGAGCGGCTGGGGCAAGACCACCGACGCTGCTGTCCTGGGCGACCTGCGCGGCGGCACCGACATCATCACCACCGAAGCGACGCTGGGCGGCACGGTCGGCAACAACACGGCCACCAACGTGACCACCGGCATGAACGTGATCAGCGGCGGCTCGTTCGCCAACGCATCGGGCTTGCCAGTCGTGATCCAGAATTCCGGCGCGAACGTCCTGATCCAGAACGCGACCGTCATCAACCTGCAATTGCAATGAGCATGAAAACAGGCGCTCACTTGATGTTGCTCATCGCACTGTGCGGCGCCCTGCTGGCGCCGCACAGTGCGCATGCGCTGGATCTGGCCGGGGTCGGGCGCGTGAATGTACCGGTAACCAGCCTCAAGGACCTCAAATTCCAGCGCACGCTGCGCCAGCAATATGACTACAGCTGCGGCGCCGCCGCGCTGGCCACCTTGCTGTCGCACCACTATCACACGCCCACGCCCGAACAGGACGTGTTCCAGCAGATGTACGCCAGCGGCGACAAGACCAAGATTCACAAGGAAGGTTTTTCGCTGCTCGACATGCAGCGCTTTCTCGCCACGCGCGGCTTTCGCGCCGATGGCTTCAAGCTGCCCATCGAAAAACTGATCGCCGAAAAATTGCCGGCCATCGTCCTGATCACCGACCGCGGCTTCAACCATTTCGTGGTCGTCAAGGGGGCCGAAGACGGCCGCATCCTGATCGGCGACCCGTCCACCGGCAACCGCGTCGTGAGCATGGAACGGTTCGAGGAAATCTGGCGCAACAAGATCTTGTTCGTGATCCACAGCCACAAGGACCAGGTCGCCTTCAACACGCCCGAAGACTGGCGCGGCGCGCCGCGTGCGCCGCTGGGCACCGGCATGCACCAGGACCAGCTCAGCGCGACCCTGCCCAAGTTCGGGCCAGGCGATTTTTAACGGGGAACCACCATGCGCCTTTCACCCTACCCTTTGCACACCGCCCTGCTGGGCCTGCTGGCGGGCGCCCTGCCGCTCGCCCAGGCCACCGAGCCGGTCGTACCGGTGCTTGGCAAGCCGGTTGCCGCCACCACGCTGGATGCCACCCGTGGCGGCTTCGAGGTGGCCGGCGGCCTGTCGCTCTCGCTCGGCATCGAGCGCGTCGTATCGGTCAATGGCGAAATCATGGCGCGCACGAATATCGCCATCCCCGACCTGGCGGCCATGACGGCCGAGCAGGCGCGCCTGACCCAGGACGCGCTGGGCGCAGCGCGCATGATCCAGATCGGCGGCAACAACTACGCCGCTGCCGACCTCAACCTGCCCAACGGTGCGACGCTGGTCCAGAACACGCTCAGCGGCCAGGATATCCGCACGGCGACCACCATTTCGTCGACCGTCAACAGCATGTCGCTGATCAAGGACATCAATTTCCAGTCGACGATCCGTGACGCCGTCGTACGTTCGCCGGGCGGTCTATGAATGTTCAACACCACCAACAATAACTCTGGAGAATCTGGATGTATCCACACGTCGCGCGGCTCGGCGCTGCGGGCCTGGCGGCGGCCCTTCTGGCGCCGCCTGCACTCGCTCAACAAGGTGTCCCCCTGTCGAACAATGGCGCACAGCCATCCCATACCGAACTGTCCCAGCTGAAGGATGAACTGGCGCAGCAACGCGCACTGGTCAACCGCCTGCTGCTGGAAGTGCAGGCGCAGCGCGAGCAATTGCAGCGCATGGGGACGCCGGCCGATGGCGTACTGCTGTCGCAGCAGCGCGGCGCGGGCGGCTCGATGAGCGGCCAGGCGCCGGTGGCCGAACCGCCCGTATTGCCGCCGGCAGTAACGGGCGTCCCGGCGCCGCTGCCACCGCAGCAGCGACCGGACCAGCCCGGGGTACCGGCCCCGGCACCGGCCCAACCCGCCGCGCCGGCGCAGGCACAGAACACCAGCCGCCAGCAACCGAACCGGCCGCCCGAAGTCGCACCGATCGGCGACCAGCCGGGCGTCCTCACGGCGCCCGGGACCTATGTGCTCGAGCCGTCGATGCAATACGGTTACTCGTCGAGCAACCGCGTGGCCCTGGTCGGCTACACGGTGATTCCGGCCCTGCTGATCGGCCTGGTGGACGTGCGTGAAATCAAACGCAATACCTTCACCACCGCGATCACTGGCCGCACCGGCATCAGCAACCGGATGGAAGTCGAGGTCAAGGTGCCGTATGTGTACCGCTCCGACGCCACCGTCAGCCGGGAAATCTTCACCGGCACGGCGGTCGAGCGCGTATTCGATACGACCGGCAAAGGTCTGGGCGACGTCGAAGTCGCCGGCCGCTACCAGCTCAATAACGGCGGCGCCGACAAGGGCTATTACATTGCCGGCCTGCGCTACAAGAGCCGCACCGGCCGCGATCCGTTCGAAGTCATCACCGATTGCGAGCGCCGCTGCATCGGCGAGAACGTCACCGGCACCGGCCTGCCGCTGGACCTGCCCACCGGCTCGGGCTTCCACTCGCTGCAAGCGACGCTGACGTGGCTGTATCCATCCGATCCGGCCGTGTTCTTCGGCAACCTGAGCTACGTGCACAACTTCAAGCGCGACGACGTGACGCGCCTGGTACGCAATGGCGAACGCGAACCGCTCGGCTCGCTGCAACCGGGCGCCGTGCTGGGTTTTAACTTCGGGATGGGCCTGGCGCTCAACGACAAGGCGTCGCTGAGCCTGGGCTACGACCACAGCACGATCGGGCGCATGCGCCAGAACGGCGCAACCTCGATCGGCTCGGTACGCACGCAGCTGGGCACCCTGCTGCTGGGGTACTCCTACCGCCTGAGCCCGAAACGTTCGCTCAACATCGCCGTCGGCGCCGGCGTCACGCGTGACACGCCGGACGTGACGCTGACGCTGCGTTTGCCAATGACTTTCTGAGCAGAAATTTATTCTTGAAATCGGTCATGCAGGGGGGATGACTTGTGGTAAATACGGAGACGATTGAAAAATCTTGCTTCCGTTTTAAGAGTTTGCCCTATAATCAGATTCGCAATGTAAGGCGTCACCCTGGTTTTTGTCCTAGGTACGCAAACAGGGCATCAACGTAAAATTAATTTTTGAGGGAATAAAAATGGCGACTGGCATTGTTAAGTGGTTCAATGACGCAAAAGGTTTCGGTTTCATCACGCCTGACGGCGGCGGCGAAGATCTGTTCGCGCACTTCTCGGCGATCAACGCCAACGGCTTCAAGTCGCTGCAAGAAAACCAGCGCGTGACGTTCGACGTCACCACCGGTCCTAAAGGCAAGCAGGCTTCGAACATCCAGCCGCAAGCTTAAGGTCCGCTGGCCTGCTACGGCAGGCAAGCAAAGCAAAAGAGCACATCTTCGGATGTGCTCTTTGTCTTTGTGGCGACTGAAAAGCGGGGGTCATGAAAAGCGGGGGTCAGGTCTGACATTCGGACACGATCTCGACAGTCGATTACCCCGAACCAGTCGTAGGGTGGGCGGCTGTGCCGCCCGGGCGTTCAAACCCACCTCGCGCGGTGGTATGCGAAGGCGAACTGAACGCGTGGGCGGGAAACCCGCCCTCCCTACAGCAGCGAACTGAACGCCATTTCCGTAAAGCAGGTTTTTTTGATCCTGCGCCGGCAGGGTTATTTACCGATGCGGCGACGTGCTAGGCCCAGTCCGGCCAGGCCGAGACCCAGCAATGCGAGCGAGGCTGGCTCAGGCACCGGCGCAACGTTGTAGCCGACCACCAAGTTATCCACCTCGAACGCATGGGCGGTGGTGCGGAAACTGAACGACGTGAACTCTTCTTCTGGCGTGAAAAACAGGTTGACGTAGATGTTCGAGCTATCCGCATTCGGGTTACCTGGCTCACCGTTGAACATGGCGATCAGCGACGCGCCCGTCACGGTCTGGATGACAGCGCCGACAGCGTTGTAAAAGATCAGGTCGTTGTACATATCGATCGATCCGTAATACAGGCCGAGGTAATTCAGGGTCGCGCCGTTGCCGAGGGAGTTCAGCAAACCGGTGTAGTTGAAATTGACTTCGGAAGTGCTCGCACCGCTGCCAGCGCCCGGGCCGTAGGCAAAATAGGTCGTGTTGTTGGCTGGCGCTGCATATACGCCCGGAAGGTGACCTTGTCCATATCCCAACCCGCCGCCCGATACGGTCGAGATAGCGACCATATCGGCTGCTATCGTTGGTCCGCCGCCAGGGGCATCGAACGTTTCGACAAACACATTGTTCGTTTGCAGGCTCGTCTTGCCAGATCCGTCCGCCGCAACTGCCGACGCGTACGTGATTTCTGCAGCTTGTGTTACAGAAGCTGACATCAGCAATACCGATGCCAAGTAAGGAACCAAGGCTTTTTTCATGATAGGTCTCCGGTGGGGTTGAGAAATGATAATTAGCACTAACCATGCCACCGATAAAAACCTAGGATAAACAATTACTTAGCAATAAATCCTTGTGGAAACGTAATTGTTATCGACAGTATATTACTGTTACCTACCCAATGTTACATCGGCTTGTGTTTTGCTAGTTTGGCGGCCAGATGCATTTGCAGCAGCTCGCGCCCGGTCGCAAACGGCATCGCTACAGCCAACCTTTATGCTTGCGTTATCGCATTACCCTGATGGACTGCCATTGTCACACTTGACCGATTTTCCAAGTGTGTCGACAACCCACGCGAACCGTTTCCAGGTTCGACCGTCATCAGGATGCTCCCATGAATGCGCATGTCCTCCCGGCCACGCTGACCGACGCCAATCGTCCGATTCGTCTGCGCTTCGATAGTCGGACCGATATTGTTGACGATCTCCTGATGGTCCAGCATGTCAGCGGCAGCGAGACGATGTTCGGCGGTCTCAAATATGTCTTGCTGTGCGTGTCTACGAAGGCTGGCCAGCAGCTCAAGCACATCATTGCCAGTCCGGTTGCCATCCAGTTCGTCACCGATACCGGCGCACTTCGTTCAGTCTGCGGGATTGTCGCTGAAGTGAGTGAAGGTCAGAGCGATGGTGGACTGGCCACCTACCAGCTGGTCATACGCGACGCCCTGTTCTTGCTGGAGAAAACCTGCAATACCAGGGTGTTTCGCGATGCCAGCGAGATCGATATCACCGAGACCCTGATCAGGGAATGGCGTACCACCAACGCCGTCATCGGGGCCTGTCTCGACGTCGATCTGAGCAACCTGAAAAGCTATCCGAAGCGGGCCATGACGATGCAGTACAACGAATCGACTGCTGCGTTTTTGCGTCGCTTGTGGAAACGCCGCGGCATCGCCTCATTTATCCAGTCAGGTACGACGATTGGGGCACGACAAAGCGACCGGCCCATTCACACGCTGGTGCTGTTCGACAATGCGATGCGGCTCGACAAAAACGTGGCAGGCGACATCCGCTTCCATCGAGACGATGCCACCGAAACGTCAGACACGATCAGTGCATGGCATGCAGTGCGCGCCTTGAGTGCTGGCAGCATTTCGCGCAGCAGCTGGGACTTCGTGACAGGCCGGGCCTTGCACCGCCACGAAGAGTTACTGAGCAATCAGGGGATACTCGGTCGCCAGATTGCTGCCGGCCTGAACCACTATCTGATCGATTCTCCGCATACGGGCAACGACACCAACGACTACCGCGACCTGGCAGTGTCGCGGATCCAGCACCTGGAATACGCATCCAAATTCTTTCAGGGTGAAGGGAGCGTTCGGGCCATGTGCGTCGGTCAGTGGAACCGGATCACAGGCCATCCTGAACTCGACAAGCATCCCGAAGCCGAGCGCGACTTCGTCGTCACCGAACTGCAGATCGAGGCCAGCAACAATCTTCCGAAGACACTCGATGAACGGGTACGGCGCCTGTTCGCGCTTAACCACTGGTGCCAGGGCCAGGGCGCGCTCGACCAGGCCAGCACCGAGCGCGGCGTGCGCTACACCAACCGCTTTACCTGCGTTCGACGCGGCATTCCGATCATTCCCGCTTATGACCCGCGTGTTGATTTGCCCCGCACCGAGATCCAGTACGCAGCCGTGGTGGGGCCAGTGGACGAGGAGATTTATTGTGACTCGCTGGGCCGGGTCAAGATCCGCTTTCCCGGCTGCCGGGTGGAAGACCACGCCCATGCGCATGGCGCGGGCGCGTCCGACAGTGACCGCGACTCGGCCTGGGTGCCCGTTCTCACGCCGTGGGCGGGTTCGCAATACGGGTCGATCTCGCTGCCGCGCGTGGGCCACCAGGTGTTGTGCGCGTTCGTCGGTGGCGACCCGGACAAGCCGCTCATCATCGGCCGCGCCCACGGCGGTAAAACGCCCCCCACTTCGTTCAGCCGTAGAAGCCAGCTGCCGGGTGACCGCTATCTGTCCGGCATCGTCAGCCGCGAGGGTGCATCGGTGCGCTACAACCAGTTGAGAATGGACGACACGCCCGGCCAGATCAGTGCCCAGCTCGCCAGCGAACATGGTCACAGCCAGCTCAACCTCGGTTATCTGGTGCATCCCCGTTGCGAGGGCCGCGCCGAAGCGCGTGGTGAGGGTTTCGAGCTGGCCACGAACGACAGCGGCGCAATCCGTACTGCCAAGTCGCTGCTTCTGACCGCATGGAAACGGCTCGATGTTTGCGGCGACCAGCTCGGCAGTGAAGAACATCTTGCGCTCATGCAGGATTGCCTGGACCTGTTCAAGTCGCTTGGCCAGTACGCTGCGCAGCATGGCGGCATGGCGGCCGATCCGGCGCCGCAAAAAGAACTGAAGGCCGACCTCGACGCAGCCGGCAAGGAAGGCCACCCGACGCTGAGCTTGACGGCGCCCGCCGGCATCGCGTTCAGTACACCAAAAACGATTGTCACCTATGCCGGCGTCAATCTCGATACCGTCGCGCAGCAGCATCTGCAGCTGGCCTGCGGCCAGCGCTGCAACCTCCATGCCGGCAAGGGCATCTCGCTGTTTTCGCACATGGACGGCATCACCCAGGTAGCACACAAGGGCAAGTTCCTCATGCAGAGCCAGCACGACGACATGCAGCTCGATACGGCCAAGGACCTCAAGGTAACGGCTGGCAAGCGCGTGATCGTCATGGCCGAAGAGGAAGTGACGTTCATTGTCAGTGGCGGGGCTTATCTGACGCTCAAAGGCAAGACAGTGGAAATCGGCGCACCGGGGGCAATCACCATCAAGACCGACGGACATCATTGGTGTGGGCCAGCCAGTGGCAAGACCGAACTCCCGACATTCGATGCCGGTGAATTCGTCCGCACGCCCCGGTTGCTGCGCGCGACCGATGGCAAGCCGGTGGAAGGCATGCAAGTGCATGTGGAGCGAGAAGGCGATTCACCTCTGTCAGGGAAGACCAATGGCGCCGGTGAAAGTCAGGAGATCAAGGCCGATCATTTGCAGCAATTGAAAGCGACTTTTTTCAAACCGTCCAATTAGACAGGCCAGCCGAGTGATTGATGACCATGACAAACGCATCCGCCGCCACATCACCATCTGAGACGAACTGCAACCCTCTGGACGATCCCGCCAACGAGATCCTCGGCTCGAACTCGGGCCTAGTGTTCTTGTCGCCGAAACATCTCGACGTGATCATGCAACTGCCCTTGCCCGGGATCGTCATCTTTGTTCACGGCGTCAATTCGGATGGCGAGTGGTACAAGCAGGCCGAGGAAGGCTTGTGCCGAGGGCTGAACGAACGCCTGAAGCGGTGCAAGGAACATGTCTGCTACCCAGTACCTGCAGGCGGTACGTTGACACCTGTGGAATACCTTCCGGAACTGACGCCGGAAGGATTCATCAATCCCAAACTGGGTGCCGCAAATTTCATCGCACCAACCGAACACTTCTCGCCAGTGATTCATTTTCGCTGGGGGTACAAGGCCAGTGCAGAAGAGCTGCAACAGTTCAGCAACGGGATTTATCTGAACGAACATAACTACTGGGGCGGCGGACCGTTTGCCAACGGCTGTACGGCGCTGCCCGACCTGTGGGGAAACGGCCTGTCATCCCGCCTGTTCTTGTGGATGCACGTTCAGCACCTGAACCCCACCCGGGACCGGCTGGTCTATGCGTGCCCGCCCCGCCCCTACTTCGTTGTGGCGGCGCTGCGCCTGGCAATGCTGGTCGAATCGATCCGCAAACTGCAGGCCGATGCGCCGATTACCATCGTCTGCCACAGCCAGGGCAATATGATCGGCATGGCGGCCGCCTTTCTCGGCGACCGCCTGGCGCCAGTCTCGGACAACCGGGGAAAAACGGGGCGCTGCGTCGCCGACAATTATGTACTGTGCAATCCACCCTACAGCCTGGTCGAGGAAAACTTTCAGCAAGCCTGGACCGAGCGAGATTTGAAAGACGCCGACGGTCATAGCGGTCGCCAGACCGCAAAGGCCCGGATCGACACACTTCGCGCATTTTTCGAGCTTATCGGGCAGCAGGCTTCAACGCAGCAATCTGCGGACACCATCGACGAGGCCATGAAAAACGACGTGTATGGTTTCGATGCAAAATCGGATCGAGGCCGGTTCGGCTTCGGCCCGGCGGTATCGACACAGGGTCGTGTCACGCTGTACTTCAATCCACATGACAAAGTCATCTCGACAACCACGATCCAGGGCATTGGCTGGCGTGGATTGAGCAAGGAAGAGATCGATGCTGCTGGAGGTACCGGCATTTTTTGCCAGCGTGTATTCGCGCAAGGTTTCACCGTCGGTAAAACGGGCAGCTATGACTTCTGGCACGCACAACCAGTGTCCAGGGAGGACTTCTGGTATCCGCGGTCTCAGGTCGCGGGCTATTCGGTGTCACAAGGGAGCGAAGCCAATATCAGCTTTGTCGGGTCCATCCTGACCTTTGCCATGGCGCCGGTCATGATTGTTGCGACAAGAGTGTGCAAAACGCCAATCAACGCCCTGCCCCCAGCGAATTGGACGACACCATTGTCCGGGCCCGATCTGCCAAACGAGTTCGTCCCCGAAGCGATGCGCTTTGGAATCGCCAGCAAGCAATTCGACCAAGGCATGGACGCACCCGGAGAATACCGGGACGCGTCCACAAAACGGGATGCCAATGATCCCTATGCTAGTGACCGTGAGATGCCGAAAGACGCCACCGAAGAAGCCAGGCGCAAAGGCAGCGATGCGGCAGAAGGCAATGTCGATACCGAAGCCGCGCTGAAGTACGAGCACCACGCCATGCTGCGGATGAAGGCCAAGCGCGCGGGGTTTTATAAGACGTTGGACAAGGTGTCGATGGAAGATGAGCCTGAAAGTGCGAGTCGAGAATACAAGGACTGGCGGACCGCGAAGATCAGGGAATCTCTGGCGGCAGCAATCGACACGCATGCGACCGATCACTCGACGATCATGACCAATAGTGCACATTCGAGAAAAGCGCTGGCGTATGACGTAGCAATTGGCGTGTGCAGAATCGTGCAGAACGATTTTTTGACGTTGAGAATAAGGGCTGACTGGCGGTATTTAGAAAAGCTTGGGGACAATGACCCATCTAATTTTTTCGAACAATATTTTCACCGCGGGTTAGTTAAAGGACTTTCTGCTTCAGAGTGGTCCAAAACTGGTGATGGCAGCATACCGTCGAAAATAATTAATCAAAGAAAATTAATTCTCTAACAGAGAAGAAAATGATCATCTATCAAATAAGAATGCGATCCTGGCTCCGTCTTGGATTTTGTGTGACCATCTTCTCTGCAACTTTCATAATCTCACTCTGGCTAAGCTGGCGTGCCGAAACCCACTCATCAACAGTACTCACTGATGGAGATATCATGATCCGATTAATGTTAATTCCCTCATTGGCTGCCGCGTTAGCATTCGCTTTTTTTTCTTCTGCGAAGTCTGCACCATCTTCAGCTGAGACTTCAACATCAGCTATGTCGAACTCCCAGCAGAAACCATATATTGCACAAGTCGTCGGCGTACAATGGCTGAATCCTTTGCAACGTAAAGATTACCCTACTGAATGGCAGCTTCTGCGCATAATAGGCCTTGCAGAACCAAACAAGAATGATGACATGGTCAAATCGGAACCCGAATTATTCTTGGGAATTCATCCAATTCTTGCGATTGCAAGCGGAAACGATGGGACAAGAAGTTTCAAAGGGTATTTTTCAAGATATGTAAACAACTTGATATCACCTTTCCGCGATATCTATTTTAGCGATTCCAGCTATTTTTATAATGCACATTCGCTCAAGGATAAATCCACACGACGCGAATTAGCAGGAATACGCGTTGAACATGCACTCCCCGAAGGCAAGTTAGTTCCAGACGAAGCCACCGCGATCATTCAGGAGAGCATCGTTGGAAGCTTTGATATCGGTAATCCGCATTTCCCCAAGTCATGGACCCGACCAACGCCACCCGACATCCATCTTACGATGGGTGGCGCCAATGCCGGTTTCACTTCGCTGGCAAGAGGACTGTCTTATCTTGAGGCGAACCCATCGCAGACGGTATGGGTCATGAACTGGGACGCCCCGAGCTACCCTCCCAAGGATAATCAGATCAATGAAAACATGGTTCTGCTGGTCCTTGCCGGCCCCGACTACAAAACGGAACGCGCCCCGCTTGCCTGGCTTTCACATCCGGCAGTGACCAATGTAGAAGATTTCAAGTCGGACCCGGATCAGCCGCCGCGTACTGTGCAGGCATGGAAAGCGGTCTTCGGCAAGGCCATCCGGAATGCAGGAAAGCAAACGGCAGATATCGGCTTCGTCATCCATGATGCCAATAAATCGCATCTGAGTTCATCGAATCGACTCGCCCACCTGGCCCGAACAGTCACCGAAGAGATGCCAGCACTGGACTTCATGGTCGACACATTCAATACGCCGTCTGTCCTGGGCAATATGGGCGCTGGTACCGCACTGACGAACGTTGCCCTGGCCATTGCCTACGCCAATCACGTCGGCAAAAGCGTGCTGGTGGCGGGAACCACAGAGGAATCCCAATTGACCGCCACCGTCGTCGCACCGCCCGCCATTGTCCGCCCAATCAATCCGGACAAACCATGGTTCCGCGCGCGCAGCGGCAGTCACACCTACCTCGCATGGTGGGGGGCACGCCATGATGCAGATTTTATAATGCAGGGTTATTCAAAATAGTGCACCGGACCTGCGCCAGATCGTCAGCCGATCTGCATCGATGGATTCTTGAAAGTCATGATCACTAGAGGAGCACTCATGCGCGGCGTCATCCGACTGAACGACCCCACGACCCACGGTGGCAAAGTGATTGCGGCAGCATCGAATACAACAGTGATGGGCGTCGCGGTCGCGCGCAAGGGCGACCGCTGCTTTTGCCCGATCCAGGGCCACCAGGCCTGCGTGATTGCAGAAGGCGACCCCGCCGTGACGATCAATGGCGTCCCGGTGGCGTTCGACGGGCATGCCACCAGCTGCGGCGCCCGCCTGATGTCGACGGCCACCGACAGCGGCCGCGACTGACGCCATGCGTTATATCACTTGCAGCCGCAGCTACCCGAGCCGCAGCCACCGCCGCCCGACTTCGCCGCCGCCACTTCTGCGAACTGCGTCACCGGCGCGCGGCCACTCTGTTCGTCGTAGCCGGCCGCCTGCAGGCGCGCCACGTACTGCTTCCACAGCGATTCCTGGCTGCGGCCCAGCTCATACAGATAATCCCAGCTGAAGATGCCGGTATCGTGGCCATCCGAGAAGGTTGGCTTGATCGCGTAGTTGCCGACCTGCTCGACGTCGGCGATGCCGACTTCGCGTTTGCCAAGTTGCAGCACTTCCTGGCCCGGGCCGTGGCCCTTCACTTCGGCCGATGGCGAATACACGCGCAGATATTCGAACGGGAGCGAAAAGGCGCTGCCGTCGTCGTAGGCGACGTCGAGCACGCGCGATTTCTGGTGGACAGTCAATTCGGTTGGATGTGGCATGACACTCTCTTTATCAGGAAAAACGGTGCGCAATGGCAGCGCCCAATTGGTCGTGCAGCGCACGACGCGCCGCGAGGATAGCAGGTTCCGTCGCACGCACCGCCTGCGCCCATACAGGCGCCGGGAAATGCGCATCGTCGGCGTAGCGCGGGATGATGTGCCAGTGCAGGTGCGGCACCACGTTGCCGAGGCTGGCCACATTGACCTTCAATGGCTGCATCACCTCGCGCACCGCCGTCTCCACCTTGAACACGGCGTCGTTGATCAGCAAGCGGTCTTCCGCCGACAGGTCGCTCATCTCGCGCACGTGGTCGTGCCAGATCACGCGGCAAAAGCCGGGATAGCTGGCGTCGTCGACGACGATGACGCTGAACTTCTCGCCGGCCCAGACAGCGGGCAGCGACAGGTCGCACAGCTCGCAACCCGGTTCGCGCAGCGCCGTCATACCAGCACCCGCTCGATGCCGCCTGCATTGGCGCGTGCGACGTACTCGGGCAGCCAGTTCTCGCCCAGCAGGTGCTTGGCGATTTCGACGACGATGTAGTCGGCCGTGGTGCCCGAATCGTCGTTGTAACGGCTCAGGCCCTGCAGGCACGACGGGCAGCTAGTCAGGATCTTGACGTCGCCCTTGAACCCGTCTTCGCGCAGCTTGTCGGCGCCCTTGACCATCTCGCCTTCCTTGCGCGAGCGGACCTGGGTCGCGATGTCAGGCCGCGAGACGGCAAACGTGCCCGACTCGCCGCAGCAGCGGTCATTCTTTTCGATCTTCACGTTGTCCACCGTCGACACCAGCGCGTTGACCGTCTTGATCGAATCCTGCAGCTTCATCGGCGTGTGGCACGGCTCGTGGTACATGTAGCGGGTGCCGTTCACGCCTTCGAGCTTGACGCCTTTTTCGAGCAGGTATTCATGGATGTCCATGATGCGGCAGCCCGGGAAGATCTTCTCGAACTGGTACGTTGCCAACTGGTCGTAGCAGGTGCCGCACGACACCAGCACCGTCTTGATGTCCAGGTAGTTGAGCGTGTTGGCCATCCGGTGGAACAGCACGCGGTTGTCCGTCACCATCTTCTCGGCCTTGTCGAACTGGCCGGCGCCGCGCTGCGGATAACCGCAGCACAGGTAGCCCGGCGGCAGCACGGTCTGCACGCCCACTTCCCACAGCATCGCCTGCGTGGCCAGGCCCACCTGCGAGAACAGGCGCTCCGACCCGCAGCCCGGGAAGTAGAACACGGCCTCGGTGTCGGCATTGGTCTTCTTGGGATTGCGGATGATCGGGACGATCTTGTCGTCTTCGATGTCCAGCAAGGCGCGCGCCGTTTTCTTGGGCAGGTTCCCCGGCATCTTCTTGTTGATGAAGTGGATGACCTGCTCGCGCACGGGCGCCTTGCCGGTTGTCGGCGCAGGCGCCGCCAGCTGCGGCTTGGCAAAGCCCTTGAGCATGCGGTTGCCGAAGCGCTGCGCCTTGAAGCCAAAATCGACCATCACCTTGCGCGTCGCATTGATGGTGGTCGGGTCGGTCGCGTTCAGGAAGAACATCGCCGCGCGGTTGGCCGGCTTGAAGCTGCGCTTGTCCATCTTGCGCAGCAGATTGCGCATGTTCATCGACACGTCGCCGAAGTCGATGTTCACCGGACATGGCGTGACGCACTTGTGGCACACGGTACAGTGGTCCGAGACGTCCTCGAACTCTTCCCAGTGCCGGATCGAGACACCGCGGCGGGTCTGCTCTTCGTACAGGAACGCTTCGATCAGCGCCGACGTGGCCAGGATCTTGTCGCGCGGCGAATACAGCAGGTTCGCCTGCGGCACGTGCGTCGTGCAGACGGGCTTGCACTTGCCGCAGCGCAGGCAGTCCTTGATGCTGTGGGCGATCTCGCCGATATCGCTTTGCTGCATGATCAGCGACTCGTGGCCCATCAGGCCGAACGACGGCGTGTAGGCGTTGCGCAGGTCGGCGTGGGCGCCTTCCAGATTGAGCAGCTTGCCCTTGTTGAAGCGCCCTTCCGGATCGACGCGGATTTTATAGTCGCGGAATTCCTGGATTTCTTCGTCCTTCAGGAATTCGAGCTTGGTGATGCCGATCCCGTGTTCGCCCGAGATCACGCCGTCGAGCGAGCGCGCCAGCTTCATGATGCGCTCGACCGCCTTGTGCGCATCCTGCAGCATGTCGTAGTCGTCCGAGTTCACCGGCAGATTGGTGTGGACGTTGCCGTCGCCGGCGTGCATGTGCAGCGCGACGAATACGCGCGAGCGCAGGATGCGCTTGTGGATCGCCGTGCTCTCGTCGAGGATGCAGGTGTAGGCACTGCCGTTGAAGATCTGGCGCAGCGGCGCGCGCAGCTCGGCTTTCCACGAGATGCGCACCGTGTGGTCCTGCACCAGGTCGAACAGGCGTGCATCGGGCTGGATCGCCAGGCGCGCATCGAAGGCGGCCGACAAATGATCGAGCCCGAGCGATTCGAGCTGCTCGCGCGCCTCTGGCAGCGGCATGTCGAGGTTCGCCAGGATGAAGCTCCAGCGTTTGGTCACCAGGTCGACCAGCGCGCGCGCCTGCAGCGGGCGGTCGCCCATGATCTCATCGCGCTCGACGCCTTCGCCGCTGCTGGCGTCGTCGCTCTTGGCCAGCGGCAGATGGTCGCTCGCCAGGTAGTTGCGCAGGCCGTCGGCCAGCTGCAGCTTGTTTTTGATCGACAGCTCGACGTTGATGCGCTCGATGCCATCGGTGTATTCGCCCATGCGTGGCAGCGGAATGACCACGTCTTCATTGATCTTGAAGGCGTTGGTGTGGCGCGCAATCGCCGCCGTGCGGGCGCGGTCGAGCCAGAATTTCTTGCGCGCTTCGGGGCTGACGGCGACAAAGCCTTCGCCCACGCGGGTGTTCGCGATACGCACCACTTCAGAGGCAGCCAGTGCCACCGCGTTTTCGTCGTCGCCGACGATGTCGCCAAACAGCGCCATCTTCGGCAGTACGCCGCGCTTGGACTTGGTGGCGTAACCGACCGCGCGCAGATAGCGCTCGTCCAGGTGTTCCAGGCCCGCCAGGCGCAGCGTGGAAAACGCCGCGTCGCCGTTCTTCGGCAAGCCGTTGAGGTAATTGGTGATCTCGACGATCGACGGAATTGCATCGCGCGCCTGGCCAAAGAATTCGAGGGCCACGGTGCGCGTGAACTTCGGCATCTTGTGCAGGATCCAGCGGCCCGACGTGATCAGGCCATCGGTGCCCTCTTTCTGGATGCCCGGCAGGCCAGAGAGGAATTTGTCGGTAACGTCCTTGCCCAGGCCTTCCTTGCGAAAGCGCTTGCCGTCGATGATCAAGGTCTCGGTGCGGAACGGCGCGCCTTTCGGTGCGCCCTTGACCGACGGATGCGTCCACTCGAGCAAAAATTCAGCCTTCGGCGCATCGTGGATCTTGCCCAGGTTGTGGGCAATGCGCGTGACATCGAGCCAGTCGCCGTTGGGGTCGACCATGCGCCACGAGGCCAGGTTGTCGAGCGCAGTGCCCCACAACACGGCCTTCTTGCCGCCCGCGTTCATCGCGATATTGCCGCCCACGCACGATGCGTGCGCCGACGTCGGATCGACCGCGAACACGAAGCCGGCCTTCTCGGCCGCCTGCGACACGCGCTGCGTGACCACGCCCGCATAGGTGTGGATGGTCGCGTACTCGCGGTCCAGGCCCGGCATGGCCGTCATTTCGACTTCGCCGATGCCGATCAGCTTTTCGGTGTTGATCACGGCCGACATGGGCGTGAGCGGAATCGCGCCGCCCGTGTAGCCGGTGCCACCGCCGCGCGGGATGATCGTCAGCCCGAGCTCGATGCAGCCCTTGACCAGGCCGGCCATCTCGTCTTCGGTGTCCGGCACCAGCACCAGGAACGGATACTCGACACGCCAGTCGGTAGCGTCGGTCACGTGCGAGATGCGGTGCATGCCGTCGAAGCGGATATTGCGCTTGTCGGTGTACGCGCCCAGCACCTTCAGCGCGCGCTTGCGCAGGTCGTACGTCTCGGAGAATTCGCGGCCGAAGTCGTCGACCGCGCGGCGCGCGCTGGCCAGCAACTGCTCGACGGCGCGGCTGCGCGTTGCGGCCACGGCCGGGTCGCCGTCATCCTGCGCGTCGACCGTGGTGCGGCGCTTGTCGACTTCGGCCAGGCGGTGGTGCAGCGCCTCGATCAGGTTGGCCCGGCGCTTCGGGTTGTCCAGCATGTCGTCCTGCAGATACGGATTGCGCCGCACGACCCAGATGTCGCCCAGCACCTCGTACAGCATGCGCGCGGAGCGGCCGGTCTGGCGGGCGCCGCGCAAGCTGTCGAGCAACTCCCACGACGACTCACCGAGCAGCCGGATCACGATTTCGCGGTCCGAGAACGAAGTGTAGTTGTACGGAATCTCGCGCAGGCGCGCGGGGGCGTTATCGGCTAGCAGGGTATGGATGTGTGCGGGGGCGTTCATGAATACTCGTCGACAGTCGGACAGGCCCGAAGGACGTTCATTCTATCGTATTGCGTTGCACCACGCTTGGGGCGGCCCCATCCGCCCTTGCGTCCGACGCAACAAAATATTCATACTGTGTCGGATATGCAAACATTATTCACCCACAGGCGCGGGCACACGGTATTTATCAAGCACGACGCCGCGAATGACATATGTCGTCCGGCCTCGTTTGCACCGCTATCGCGTAGTGTCCGGCACCTCGAACGCCTCGCCGGTTTCGAAGAAATGCCCACCAGCCACATAATGGATGCTCTTCTTGCCACCCGTTGCCATATTCCAGTGCCCGTCGGCAAACACCGCCGGGTCGGCCCAGGCCGCCACGACTTCGCCCAGGAACAGGTCGTACGTATCCTGGATGTGCGGTTCGGGCAATACGCGGCATTCGAGCCAGGCCAGGCAGCCGTCGAGCAGCGGCGCGCCGACCTGTTCACCGGTCCAGGCGCCGGCGCCGAACGCCGCGAACTTGTCCACATCGCGGCCCGACGCCGAACCCACCTGCAGGGTCAGGCGCGCCAGCTCCCGCGACGGCACGTTCAGCGCGAACTCGCCGGACGCCTCGATCATGCTGCGGGTGAGCGTGTTCTTGTCGATCACCACCGCCACCTTCGGCGGATCGAAGTCGAGCGGCATCGACCAGGCGGCCGCCATCACGTTGACGGCGTCACCGCGGCGGCTGGACACGAGGACGGTCGGGCCATGGTTCATCAGGCGGTAGGCTTTGGCCAGGGGTACGGGAATGCGGTCGGTCATGCCGGAGTCCTTCGGTTGATGGCAAGCGCAGTCAGCGCTGCGCCGGCGGGATGTCCTTGAGCGGCGCGGCGAACGCGGCGTGCGCGGCCGGATCGATGGGGCGGTGTTTCACCGTCGTGCCGGCCGGGTCGTTGGCCAGGTAATTGCCATTCTTGCGGTTCTGCGCGGGCCGGATCGGCCGCGGTGCAAAGCCGCCGCCGCAGATCGGGCACACGTTCAGCAAAATGGTATCGACACAGGTGGCGCAAAACGTGCATTCGTACGAGCAGATGCGCGCCTGTTCCGACGAAGGTGGCAGCGCGACGTTGCAGTGTTCGCAGGTAGGACGCAGTTCAAGCATCAGAAACTCCTTGGGTCTTAGCCCGTAATCCGCGTCAGCATGTCGCCGAGCGATTTCCAGAAACTGTCCGGCACGTACAGCAGCGCCAGTGTCATGGTGAGGTAACGCGCGAACTTGCCGATCGCCATATACATCAGGCTGGGCCAGAACGGCAGGTGCAGCCAGCCGGCCAGCGTGCACAGCGGATCGCCCACGCCCGGCAGCCACGACAGCAACATCGTCTTGGCACCGTAGCGCTTGAGCCAGCCGAACCAGCGGCTCTGGCGCTCTTTGGCAAACGCCACCTTGGCGCGGTAGCCAAGGAAGTAATCGACCGCGCCGCCCAGCGTATTGCCGACGGTGGCCACGAGAATCGCAGGCCAGAACAGCGCCGGATTGGCCTTGATTACCGCAAACACGGCCGGCTCGGAACCCAGCGGCAGCAGCGTGGCGGAAATAAAACTGATGATGAAGACGGAGGTCAGCCCGACAGTCGGCGCCGCAACGAGGTCAAGCAGCCATTGGACAGCGGTTTCGATCATGCGAGCTTAGGCGAGGGAAATAGGCGTCCATTATAATGGTCCGGAACTTTCGTCACGACACGATACGATCGCCTGTCACCCAGCGCGCCGGATCGTACTGCGCGCCACGGTCACCCACCCTAGCGGAACAGTTTGCGTCGTCCGTCCCGCCAGCCGCATTGGCCTGACCCTTGTGTTTCGACCATGACTACCGACTATCTCAAAAAAATCCTGACCGCGCGCGTCTATGACGTTGCCGAACAAACGCCCCTCGATCTGGCCCCCACGCTGTCCGCGCGCATGGGCAACCGCATCTATTTCAAGCGCGAAGACATGCAGAGCGTGTTCAGCTTCAAGCTGCGCGGCGCCTACAACAAGATGGCCAACCTGACGCCCGAGCAGCGCGCCCGCGGCGTGATCTGCGCCTCGGCCGGCAACCACGCCCAGGGCGTGGCCCTGTCGGCCTGCCGCCTCGGCTGCCGCGCGCTGATCGTGATGCCCACGACCACGCCGGGCGTCAAGATCGACGCCGTCAAGGCGCGCGGCGGCGCCAGCGTCGAGATCGTGCTGCACGGCGACTCGTACACCGACGCCTACAACCACGCCCTGCTGCTGGAAAAAGAACAGCGCATGACCTTCGTGCACCCGTTCGACGATCCGGACGTGATCGCCGGCCAGGGCACGATCGGCATGGAAATCCTGCGCCAGCATTCCGGCCCGATCCACGCGATCTTCGTTGCCATCGGCGGCGGCGGCCTGATCGCGGGCATCGGCGCCTACGTCAAGGAAATTCGCCCGGACATCAAGATCATCGGCGTGCAGACGCTCGATTCGGACGCGATGGCGCGCAGCCTGAAGGCTGGCCACCGCGTCACCCTGAACGATGTCGGCCTGTTTTCCGACGGCACCGCCGTGCGCCTGGTGGGCGAAGAAACCTTCCGCGTCGCCCAGATGGTGGTCGACGAGATCATCCTGGTCGACACCGATGCCATCTGCGCCGCGATCCAGGACGTGTTCCAGGACACGCGCAGCATTCTCGAGCCGGCCGGCGCGCTGGCCATCGCCGGCGCCAAGGCGTATATCGAACGCTCGCAGATGGACCGCGAACCGGTCAAGGGTGAAACGCTGGTGGCCGTGGCCTGCGGCGCCAACATGAACTTCGACCGCCTGCGCTTCGTTGCCGAACGCGCCGAGCTGGGCGAATCGCGCGAAGCGGTGTTTGCCGTGACCGTGCCCGAGCAGCGCGGCAGCTTCCGCAGTTTCTGCGGGCTGGTCGGGCCACGCAACGTGACTGAATTCAATTACCGCATCAGCGATGCCAGCGAAGCGCATGTGTTCGTCGGCGTGCAGGTGGGCAGCCGCAGCGAGTCCGGGCTGCTGGCGCGTACGTTCGAAGAGCATGGCTACAAGACGCTCGACCTGACCGGTGACGAGCTGGCCAAGCTGCATATCCGCCATTTGGTGGGCGGCAAAAGTTCGCTGGCCCACGATGAATTGCTGTATCGTTTCGAGTTCCCTGAACGGCCGGGCGCGCTGATGCGCTTCCTGGACAGCATGGCGCCGAACTGGAATATCTCGCTGTTTCACTACCGCAACCAGGGCGGCGATGTGGGCCGCATTCTCGTGGGGCTGCAAGTGCCGCCGACCGAAATGGCCGAGTTCCGGCAATTCCTGGCGTCGCTCGGTTACCGTTACTGGGACGAAAGCAGCAATCCCGTCTATAAATTGTTTTTGGGCGCCTGACGCCCCATCTCCATGAATACACCTGACCAATCGCCCCTCGGCAAATCCTCCGCCTACCAGAGCCAGTACGCGCCCGAGCTGCTGTTCCCGATCGCGCGCCAGCAAAAGCGCGATGAGCTCGGCCTGTTTGCGGATGCCGGCACCATGCCGTTCTTCGGTGTCGACATCTGGAACGCCTACGAACTGTCGTGGCTGAACATGCGCGGCAAGCCGCAGGTAGCGATTGCGACGATCACGGTCCCGGCCGATTCGCCGAACATCGTCGAATCGAAATCGTTCAAGCTCTACCTGAACTCGTTCAACCAGACCCGCCTGGCCGGTCCGGACGCCCTGCTGGCCCTGCTGCGCGACGATCTGTCGGA
>Ga0308158_10001080_pt1 | contig 31760 bp, 19 predicted proteins | sample PhyBR2_FD_201038 | JGI IMG/M metagenome (GOLD analysis project Ga0308158, IMG submission 201038) | Phyllosphere microbial communities from UC Gill Tract Community Farm, Albany, California, United States - DLSLB.R2 | ecosystem: Host-associated > Plants > Phyllosphere > Unclassified | place: USA... | reverse complement strand
GCGCAGGAGGCGGTGATCAGGGGGCAACTCCTCGCCGATCAGGTCGAGGTAGCCACGGAGAGCCGTGACCGGCGAGAGAAGGTCGTGCGCGAAGGTGCGCTGCAGGGACTGGCGCTCATCCGCTTCCTGCTTCTCGGTCGTCAGATCGCGCACGATCTTGACGAAACCGAGGACCTGACCCTGGTCGGTGCGGATGGCCGAGATCGTCACCCGCGCCCAGAACTCCGAGCCGTCGCTGCGCACGCGCCAGCCGGTGTCTTCGACGTGGCCGTCGCGTTGGGCGGCAGCGAGCAGCTGGTCGGGCTTGCCGCGCCGTCGGTCCTCTTCGCGGTAGAAGCGCGAGAAGTGCGAACCGAGGATCTCGTCCTCGCTGTACCCCTTGATGCGTTCCGCTCCGAGGTTCCACCCGCGCACGAACCCGCCGCTGTCGAGCTTGACGATCGCGAAGAGGTCGACCTGCTCGTCCCAGTCGCGCGGAATGGAGCGTCGGATGCTCGTCAACGGATGGTCGGGGTCGACGCCGGGAGGGGCGGGGGACACAGGGGGCTCATTGGGGACCGTGGTCATGCGGAAGCACCGTCTCGGGTCGCAATGCTTGCTGAAGGCATAGTGCGATCATGCCCCTCGCGACGCGCCCGGGAACAGCGATTGACATTGCCCTGCCGGGCTTACGACGAGACGGTGACGAGCGTCCGCTGCCACCCGCTCGAGCCGTTCGGGGCGATCGGAGCCGCATCCTGGATCTGCAGGTTGCCCTGCTTGTCGGTCGCGCGGACCGCGATGTAGTGCGTCCCGGCCTCGGCGGTCCAGTCGAACTTCCACTGCACCCACGACTGGTCGTTGATGGGGGTGGAGAGCTGCGTCTCCTGCCATTCGCCGTTGTCGATGCTGACTTCGACCTTCTGCACGCCGACGGGCTGGGCCCACGCCATGCCGGCGACGACCACGGCGCCCGCGGCGACGGGCGAGCCGATCTTGGGCGTGTCGACGCGCGACGACATCTTGATCGGCGCTTCGGCCGAGTATCCGCGCGGGGTCCAGTACGCCTCGTCCTTGTCGAACCGCGTGACGGTCAGCTTGGTGACCCACTTCGTGGCCGAGACGTAGCCGTAGAGACCGGGGACGACCATGCGCACGGGGAATCCGTGCTCGAAGGGCAACGGTTCGCCGTTCATCTTGACCGCGAAGATCGCGTCGAGGTTGTCGTCGGTGAGCGACGAGAGGGGAGTGGATGCCGTGTACCCGTCGACGCTCTCCGAGAGCACCATGTCGGCATCTCCCTGCACGCCGGCCATGCGCAGCACGTCGCGGATGGGGACGCCGGTCCAGATGGCGTTGCCGACCAGGCCGCCGCCGACCTCGTTGGAGACGCAGGTGAGGGTCACGCCGTACTCGTCGAGCCCCATGTTGACGAGGTCGTCGAAGCTCAGCTCCACGGGGTTGTCGACCATGCCCTCGATGGAGAGGCGCCAGGTGGTGGGGTCGACGTTGGGGACGGTCAGTGCGGTGTCGACGCGGTAGAAGTCGCCGTTGGGGGTGACGATCGGGGTGAGCCCGTCGATCTCCCAGTTCGCGCCCTCGGGAACGGTCACGGTGGAGCGGGCGGCCGGGATCCGCAGCGCATCGCGTGCGGCGGCGACAGACGAGGTTGCGGCGTTCAGGACGCGAGCACCGACACCAACGACGACCGCGCCGACCGCGGTGAGGCCGGTGAACAGCAGGAAGTGACGTCGATCGGTGCCGGAGGCCTGGGCGTTCTGCGCAACGGCGGCCGAGACCCAGCGTCGCAGACGCACGATCGCCAGCAGCAGCACGAAAATGCCCGCGACCGTGCCGACGACGGGGGGCAGCCACGCGAGAGCGCCGGCCCCGGCGCGCGTGATGATCGCCGCCGTGGCGAGGATGCCGCCGATTCCGAGAAGGACGACGCCGACGAAGCGGAAGCGGTACTCGAGCACGCCCGCGACGGCGGCGGCGACGGCAGCGCCGAGACCCACACCCGCGAGCAGGGCGATCTTGTCGCTCTCGCCGAACAGCGTGATCGCGAGCTCTTTCAGGGGGCGCGGGACGATGTCGACGATGAACGAACCGACGGCGAGGATGGGGCTCGCCGATCGAGCGACGAGCGCCGCGAGCGCCTCCGCGACAGCCAGCAGGGCGGCGGCCGAGACGATGCCGGCCAGGGCTGCCCAGATCCAGGCGTGCGGTCGGCGGACCGTGGTGGCCGCGTCGGTACGGGCCGCGGTGTCGGTCGTCATGGCATCCCTCATCTCCGCTCCTCGCGCGTGCGCGACGAGCCTCCCCCTCTCTTCGGAGCGGAGGACGGAACGGATGCCGTCAGCGCGGAGTGCTCTGCCCGCTCGGCGTCGCGGGTGACAGGGCGAAGACGGCGACCCCGGTGACGATGAGGGCCAGTGCGACCCCGAGGCCGAGGCCGAGCGACTCTCCCAGGAGGGGGACGGCGACGACGGCGGTGAGGACCGGGCTCAGGGCCCCGGCTGCGGCGGGCAGGCTGCTGCCGAGGTTCTTGACCGCGACGACGTAGCACGCGGTCGAGAGCAGGCCCGTCCCGACCCCCTGCACGAGGGCATAGCTTCCCACCGTCGCCAGATCGGCGGTGCCGGCGAGCAATGCGGACGGGAGCACCCCCGTGACCGCGAGCAGAAGAGCGGATGCCACGGACGTGGTCGAGACGATCACGATCACGCCGACGGGATCGAGGCGCGTGCGGGCGACGCCGAGGGTGTACGCGGCCCAGACGAGGCCGGCCGCCAGCAGGACGGCGATGCCGCCGGCCCCGGTCGGTCCGCCGGTGAACAGGGCGCTGGCCGCCACCCCCGCCACGATCGCGGCGAGAGCGAGTACGCGCCGTCGCGGCACCGTCCGGCGGACGCACAGGAAGAGCAGGAGGGTGACGAAAACAGGGACGGTTCCCGGCACGAGCAACCCGGTGAGAGCCGCGGAGGTGAGGTGCGCGCCCCAGGCGAACAACAGGAAGTGCGGCAGCCCCGCCAGCAGTACGAGAGCCAGAACCGTCGGGCGCTCGGTACGGAGGGTGCGCAGCGTGCGGGGGATCCACGGGCTCAGGACCACCGCGGGCACGGCGAAGCGCACGATCGCGGCATCCGCCATGGTGAGTCCGGCCCCCTCGAGGGCGCGCGTGGAGAGGGCGAACGACGACCACAGCATGACGACGGCGGTCAGGGCGGCGACGCCGACCAGGGTGCGGCGCGGAACGGCGCGAGGCAGGGAGAGAGCGAACGTCGTCACCCTGCGAGCGTAGAAAGGACGGCGCCGCAGGCGATTGCGATGATTGCTCGATCGGTCTAATTTTTGGCAGAATCTGCTACATGGTGGACCTCGACCGCATCGACCGTCTCATCCTGCGCGAGTTGCAGCAGGACGGACGCCTCTCGAACCAGGAACTCGCCGATCGCGTCGGCCTCTCTCCATCGCCGTGTCTGCGGCGTGTGCGCCACCTCGAGCAGGCCGGGGTCATCGAGGGCTACCGCGCCGTCGTCTCGGCGAAAGCCGTGGACCTCACCATCACGGCTTTCGTGCGATTGCGGCTGGCCTCGCACGAGGGAAGCACCGTGGACGCCGTCGAAGAGCGGTTGCGCGCCATTCCGCACATCGTCGAGGCGCACCTGCTCGCCGGCGACTGGGACTACCTCGTGCGGATCGTCACGCCGAGCTTCGAGGAGTACGAACGGCTCCTGCGCGAGCACCTGCGAGCGATCCCCTCGCTGTCGTCGATCGACACGACCTTCGCGTTCGGGGTCACCAAGCCCGTCTCGCCCCTGCCCCTGGGGACGGAGCCGGGGCACACGTGAGACCCGGGTCGACGATCGCGACCCGGGCCCGGGACCCCTCAGCGCGGCGAGCGCTGTTTGAGGACTTTCGCCTGCACCTTGCGGCGGATCTTCTGCACCTTCGGGTCCTTCCAGACCCGGTAGGCGACCGTTCCGGCGGCGGCCGCGCGGCCGATCGCCGTCCGCGCGAGCACCGCTCCCGCGAGTGCGACCGCTCCGGTTCCGATCCAACGTGCGACACCCATAGCGCCTCCTCGATTCCCGTGTGGAATCTCACCTCACACGATCGGAGGGCGGATGCCGCGCCGCTTGCGCCGACGCCCGCGGTGTGCGTCGGTCAGCGCAACGACCCGCCCGAGGGGGCGGCGAACGGCTCGAGCGCGGCGATCACGTCGTCGCTCAGCGTGGCCTTGCTCGCCTCGACCGCGTCGTCGATCTGGCTCGGGCGCGAGGCGCCGATGATCGCGGTCGTGACGACCGGGTCGCGCAGCACCCAGGCCACGGCCAGCTGCGGGATCGAGAGTCCGGCTTCGCGAGCGACCCCGTCGATACCGCGGATGCGCTCCAGGTAGTCGTCGGTGAGCGCCGATTCGTCGAGGAAGCGGCTGTCGGCCGCGCGCGAGTCGGCGGGCACCGTGCCGTCGAGGTACTTGGCGGTCAGCAGCCCCTGCGAGAGCGGCGAGAAGACCGCGCTTCCGACCGAGAGCTCGCGCAGCGTCGGGAACAGCTCCGACTCGGGCGTGCGGTCGAACAGCGAATAGCGCGGCTGGTGGATGAACAGGCGGATGCCCTCGGCGGCGAGCAGCTCGTGCGCGCGGCGGGTGAGCTCGGCCGGGTAGTTCGAGATGCCCACGTACAGCGCCTTGCCGCTGCGCACGATGTCGGCGAGCGCGGTGACCGTCTCTTCGATCGGCGTCTCGGGGTCGACCCGGTGCGAATAGAAGACGTCGACGTAGTCGGTGCGCATGCGGGTGAGGCTCTGCTCGAGAGAGCGAACGAGGTACTTGCGCGACCCGCCGTCGCCGTAGGGGCCCGGCCACATGTCGTAGCCGGCCTTGGTCGAGAGGAACAACTCGTCGCGGTACGCGCGCAGATCGCTGTCGAGGACCGTGCCGAACGTCGTCTCGGCGGCACCGTAGGGCGGGCCGTAGTTGTTGGCCAGGTCGATGTGCACCACGCCCCGGTCGACGGCGTGACGCAGGATCTCGCGCTGCGAATCGAGGGTGCGGCCGCTGCCGAAGTTCTGCCACAGCCCGAGTGAGATGCGGGGGAGAGGGATGCCGCTCGCCCCGGCGCGCAGGAACGGCACGTCGTCGTAGCGGGTGGAGGACGGCGTGAACGCGGACGTCAGGCGGGGGTCATCGGCGGCGATGGGCATGGTTCTCCTCGGCGGTGAAGGGGGACACCGTCGACTCTGCCACGGACCGCAGCGGAGCTCAGGCGGGAACGCGCGAGAGCTCTTCGCGCAGGATGCCGGCACCCGCCGACAGCGCGCTCAGCTTCTCGAACGCCACCTGGCGCGGCAGAGGGGCCATTCCGCAGTTCGAGCTCGCGATGAGCTTGTCGGCATCCACGAACTGCAGAGCCCGCCGCAGGGTGTCGGCCACCTCTTCGGGAGTCTCCACCTCGTGACTGGCGACGTCGATCGCGCCGAGCATGACGTTCTTGCCGCGGATGAGCTCGATGAGGTCGATGGGCACGTGCGAGTTGTGGCTCTCGAGCGACACGGTGTCGATGCTCGAGCGCTGCAGCAGGGGGAACGACTCCTCGTACTGACGCCACTCGGCGCCCAGGGTGGCCTTCCAATCGGTGTTCGCCTTGATGCCGTAGCCGTAACAGATGTGGACGACGGTCTCGGCGCGCAGCCCCTCGGCGGCGCGCTCGAGGGTCGCAACTCCCCAGTCCTTCGTCTCGTCGAAGAAGACGTTGAACGCGGGCTCGTCGAACTGGATGATGTCGACCCCTGCCGCTTCGAGCTCGCGGGCCTCCTGGTTGAGGATGGTCGCGAACTCCCACGCCAGCTTCTCGCGGCTGCGGTAGTGGTGATCGGCGAGCGTATCGATCATCGTCATCGGCCCGGGCAGGGCCCACTTGATCGGGCGATCCGTCTGCCGGCGGAGGAACGCGGCATCCTGGACGAAAACCGGCTGGCGACGGCTCACCGCACCCACCACGGTCGGAACGCTCGCGTCGTAGCGGTCGCGGATGCGGACGGTCTCGCGATTCTCGAAGTCGACACCCTCGAGGTGCTCGATGAAAGTCGTCACGAAGTGCTGGCGGGTCTGCTCGCCGTCGCTGACGATGTCGAGGCCACGGCGTTCCTGCTCCGTGGCGGCGCTGCGCAGGGCGTCGTGCTTGCCTTCGACGAGGGTGTCGCCCTCGAGCTCCCAGGGCGACCAGAGCACCTCGGGCTTGGCGAGCCACGCGGGCTTGGGAAGGCTTCCGACGATCGAGGTGGGGAGGAGGGTGTTCACGGGGCGGGTCTCCGGGGAGGTCATCGGGTCGGGAGGGCGTCGGCGACGAGCCACGCGTCGAGCACGGCGCGGTGGGGCTTCACGAAGTGCTCCTCGGTGTAGCGACCCTGGGTGATGCCGAGGCGGCTGCGCTCTTCGCGGTCGTACGCGATGTTCGTGCGGGTGAAGTCGTCGTGCGCGAGGGTGGGACGGTAGACCTCGCCCGCCGGCTCGTGGGCGTTGTAGATCTCGGGACGGTAGATCTTCTGGAAGGTCTCCATCGTGGCCACCGTGCCGGCCAGCTGGAGATCGGTGTAGTCGGCCAGAAGATCGCCGCGGAAGTAGAACGCCAGCGGTGCGACGCTGCCCTGCGGCATGAAGTACCGCACCTGCAGGCCCATCTTGCCGAAGTACTCGTCGGTGAGGCTGAAGCTGTCCTGCTCGTACTCGAAGCCGAGTACGGGGTGCTCGACACCGGTGCGGTGGTACTCGCGGCTCGTCGACACGCTGATGCACACGACCGGGGACTGCGTGTAGCGCTCGCGGTACGCCTCGGAATCGAGGAAGTGCTGGAAGAGCTTGCCGTGCAGGATGCCGAAACCCTCGGGCAGCGTGAACGGCTTGCCCTCGCCGTTGGCCGCCGGCAGCAGCACGCTGAAGTCGTAGTCGCGCAGGTAGGACGAGAAGTTGTTGCCGACGATGCCCTGGTGGCGCTCGCCGGTGACCGTGTCGACGACGTGGATGTCGAGCACCTCGAGCAGGGGGAACTCGCGGTCGTCGCCGGCGTCGTCGTCGAAACGGAGCTCGGCCGAGACGATGTCCAGCTCGACGCGGTAGCGGTCCGCGTCGTCGCCGACGAGCTCGTTCATACGGCGATCGATCATCGCGAGGGCGTTCCGCAGGTTCTGCTGGCGGTGCTCGCCCCGGGCGAGGTTGGCGAAGTTCGTGGTGATCCGCGAGCTGGCCGAGGGCGCGTAGTCCTCGTCGAAGCGCGTGGTGGAGATGCGGAACGTGATGTCGTTCGCCATGTCGAGCCAATCGGGTAGGGCCGGGGTGGGCCGTGCGGTGATCGTGTCCTCATCGTGCGCCTTCGGGCGGGTCATCGGGTAATTCCGTCCCGCTATGCCGAGGTATAGCCTCGACCTATGGCGAAGCGGGCGAGCGGCATCACGCTGCAGCAGATGCAGTACTTCATCGAGGTGGCCGCCGAGGGGTCCATCAGCGCTGCGGCCGACCTGCTCTACGTCGCGCAGCCCACGATGTCGGCCGCGATGCGCGATCTCGAGACGCGCGTCGGTCGCGACCTGCTCACCCGTTCGGCGCGCGGGGTGACCCTCACCGTCGATGGAGTGGAGTTCCTCGGCTACGCCCGCCAGGTGGTCGAGCAGGCGGAGTTACTCGAGCAGCGTTACCTGGGGCGTCCGCCCTCGAGGCGCCTCCTCGGCGTCTCCGCTCAGCACTACTCGTTCGTCGTCGACGCGTTCGTGCGGATGGTGAAGGCGACGGATGCCGCTGAGTACGAGTTCTCTCTGCGCGAGACCCGCACCTTCGACATCATCGAAGACGTCCGGACGTTGCGCAGCGAGCTCGGCATCCTGTTCCGCAACGACTTCAATCGGAACGTCCTCGACAAGCTGCTGCGGGACTCGGGCCTCGCCTTCCACCCGCTCTTCCGTGCCGAGCCGCACATCTTCGTCTCGCGACGCAATCCGCTCGCCACGCGCGAGCGCGCGACCCTCGACGACCTGGCGGACCTCCCGCGTCTCACCTTCGATCAGGGCGCGAACAACTCGTTCTACTTCGCCGAAGAGATCCTCTCGACCCTCTCGAGCAAGCAGGAGATCCGGGTCTCCGACCGCGCGACGATCTTCAACCTCATGATCGGTCTCGACGGGTACACGATCTCGACGGGCATCATCAGCGACGACCTCGACCCCGAGATCGTCGCCGTCCCCCTCGACGTCGACGAGCGGATCGAGATCGGCTGGATCGGCCGCACCGCCATCCCCCTCACCGAGCAGGCGCAGCGCTACCTCGGCGAAGTGCGCGACGTGGTGGCGGGGTTCGGGGTGGAGTTGCTGGATTGAGGCCTCGCTGACGTCGTGAGAGGCGACGACTCCTAACATGAGCCGCCGCCTCTCGCGAGCGATCAGCTCGCGCGGGTCCGCGGGCGACGCATCGCCCAGCCGGCCGCACCGGCAACCAGCAGCGCTGCTCCGAGCAGGGCGACGCCGAACGGAGCCTGTGCTCCGGTCGCGGCAAGAGTGCCCTTCGCAGAGACAGAGACGGGCAACTGCGCGATCTGCGTGCCGTCGGCGGCCCACACCACGATGTGGTGCTGACCGGTCGGCAGCGTCGCCGGAATGCGCACGTCGAAGCTCACGTGTCCGTTCGCGTCCGCGGTGGGGATTCCCGTGATGCGGATCGGGTCGCTGCGCAGCTCTGCTGCGACCTGCTCGCTGGCGGCGAGACCGCTGACGCTCACGCGCACGACGCCACCACGCTCAACAGCGCTAACCGACGACGTCGCCGAGCGCGGGGCGGAAGTGCCGCCCGTCGGCGAGCCGGTCGCCGACGGGCCGGGGCCTGTCGTGCCGGTCGGCTGCGGGCTGACAGTGCTGGTGGGTTCAGGGCTCGCCGTTCCCGTAGGTTCTGGGCTCGCCGTTGCGGTGGGTTCTGGGCTCGGCGCATCCGTGCGGACGACGGTCACCGTATAGGTCGTCTTCGTCCGGTGGTCCTGCGCGTACGCCTCGAGGGTCAGCGCCGGGCTCCCGTCGCCGATTGTCACCGTGCGCTCCTGCGTGTCGTCGATCAGGATGCCGTTCGCGAGGATCAGTCCGCTGGGAACGGCCGGGTCGGCGTCGAAAGAGACCTCCGTGCGGCCCTTCGGAACGCTCAGGGTGTACGAGGTGGTCGCCCCGTCGAACGCGGGCGAGAGCGTCCCGCCCTCGAAGGAGAGCTTGCTCGGCGCCGAGGTCGTACCGAAGGACGTCTGCGTGGCCGTGAAGACGCCGTAGACACCACCGACGTAGCTCGTACCGTTGCTCTGGAAGCGCACCGTGACGACGGGGATCTTCTTGCCCGCCGTATCCAGGACGTACTGCCCGTTGGCGTCCTTCTTGTAGCGGTCCTTCGCTTCAGTGTCGGCGAGGAACGATGCGGGGATCTCGTCGTACTGCACGTACCACTGGTCGGCGCCGGAGGCGTTGGTGATCCTTTCGCTCTTGAGCTTCTGGTCGTTGACGTAGACGTCGAAGGTCCTCCCGTTGTCGCCGCCGTAATAGCGCACACCGAGGTAGTTCTTCGGTGCCGACGAGTCGACTTCCAGGTCGTACTGGAAGAACGCCGCAGGGTTCATCTGCGCGTCGCGGTAGCTCATGCCCCGCCACACGCCGACCTGCGAAAGGTTGGTCTTGTAGTTCTTCCCCGCCTCGCTGTTGTTGTTGTCGAACGAGACCAGGGAGTCGGTCGTGGTCTCGTCGATGCGGAGCTGCTCCTTGTCCTTACGGATCATCGCCTGGGCAGCGTCGGAGTCGGGCTCGATGAGGTTCATGTACAGGCCGTAACGGACGTTGTACATGCTGTAGTACGGCTCGAAAGTCAGGGCCGCCGAGGCACTGTCGACGTTCTTCAGACCGAACCGCATCACCGACCGCTTGTTGTTGTCGAGACCGTTGTCCAGACGCACCAGGTTGGCGGTGATGTTCTTCTTGAAGTCATCGACGTGGGACACCAGCACGTTGTTGCTGACCGACTTGTCGGCCACGCTCATCTGCACCAGGATGCCGGCCTCGTACGAGGCGTCGACATTCGTCGAGCTGAGCGCCGTCGATAACACGACCGGACCGTACCGGAACGCGACCCAGTTCGGGTTCCCGGCGTCGGGGTCGACCGTGACGGAGGCGGGGAGGGTGTAAGCGAGCGTGTCGCCGGCCGACACCGGAACCACGAGGTACCCGTTCTCGCTCTTCCCGTCGAAGGCCTTGCCGTTCACCGTCAGCGTCGCGTTCGGCGACCAGCTCGGCACGCGCAGGCGCAGCGTCGTCCCGTCGACCAGGGCGGTGCCATCGAGAGCGGCGACCGAGAACTCCGCCACGTCGGTGTTGGGGATGTCCGCCGTCTGCGTGAGCTTCAGGTTCTGCTCGGGCGAGCTGAGCTCCGACGAGCGGAACATGTTCACCCACACCGAGGTGCCCTTGTGGAAGTAGATCGAGTCACCGAGCTTCGTGAAGCTCTCGGTCGCGGTGCCGTGGTCGCACCAGAACTCGTCCTCCTTCTTGCCGAAGACCTTGGCGTAGCCGGCGGTCTGCGGCTGGAAGTACGTCATCATGCCGGTGTCGGGGTTCTGCGAGGCCAGGATCGTGTTGATGTAGGTGTTCTCGTAGTAGTCCGCATACTTCACGTCGGGGTTCACCCGGAACAGCGCCCGCGTGAGCTTGAGCATGTTGTACTCGTTGCAGCCCTCGACGGTCGAGTTCTCGCCGTACCCGCTGGTGTTGCCGTTCGTGGCGAAGTCGTACAGCGTACCGGGCTCCTGGAAGTGCTCGGAGTAGCTGTTGCCGCCGCCCACGTACGAGTGGTCCTTGACCACCGTGGCCCAGAAGTTGTCTGCGGCCTGACGGTACATCCCGAGGTCGACCTTCTCGGCGTCGCTGAGGCGGGCGTACAGCGCGGGGTTGTCGGTGAGCACCGTGTACCGCTTGAGCGCGCCGATCAGCTTCGGGATCGTGGTGTTCGCGTGCTTGCCGGCGAGAACGTCTTGACCCGCGGCGAGTTGGCGGAAAAGTGCCGTCTCGTCGAAGTACTGGGCGGCCTTCTTGTGGTTCTCGTCCATCGTGATGCTGTACAGATCGTACAGCGCCTCGTTCATGCCTCCGTACTCGGTGTTGAGCAGTTCACCGGGGTTGGCCTGGCGCGAGCCCCACGTGTTCAGCCACGTTCCGAAGCCCTTGGCAACGGTGAGCGCCTTGTCGCCGACCGCTTCGGGCGCGTACTGGTGCGCTTTGAGGAGTCCGGCCAGCACCTTGTGCAGGTTGTAGAACGGCACGATGAGGCCGTCGCGACCGCCGGGCAGGTACGACACCGGGAAGGGGGAGACGTAACCGGCGTTGTCGGGGTCCTTCTGCGCGTAGGCGTCCTGAGCGGCCTTCAGACCGTCGACGGCCGTCGTCAGCTTCTCCAGAAGCTGCGCCTTGCGCGTGGGATCCGTCTCCGTGGCGTACGCCTGCGACAGCGCGGAGAGGAAGTGTCCGAAGAAGTGACCCTGGAAGCGCGCACCCGTGGTGCGCTCCCATCCGCCGTAGGGCTGGGCGGTCGTCGGGATGCCTGAGAGCTGGTCGAAGGAGTAGAGGAAGCGCTTCGGGTCGAGGGTGAGCAGCCAGTCGACCATCTTGGTGTGGCTGTTCTGCAGGTAGGGGTCTCCGACGAGCACCTCGTTGAGGTCGGTGTCGTCGACGTACAGCGACGCGACCGAGCCGTCCGCCGGCACGGTGACCGTGAACGTCTTGGTCTTCGCGGCGCTACCGCCGTAGGTTGCGCTGGCCGTCAGGGTGACGGTCGCGTCGGCACCCTGCGGGCGCGCGACCGTGGCCTGACCGCCGTGAACGGAGATGGTGCCGGTGTTCGAGGAGGTCCAGGAAAGTTCGGACCCGTTCGCCGTCGAGATCGGCACGCCGAAGTCGGTGGTGGCGTTGGTGGGGACCGATACGGAGTCGAGACCCTTCTGCGCGACGGTCGAGGGGTCGAAGGTCGGGTCGTTCTGCTTCTGCAGGGCGACGACGTCCGTCGTGGTGGCGACGGCGTCGTAGAGCGTGAAGTCGTCGAGGGCGCCGCGGGTGTACGCGCCGTTGTGGACGACTCCGTTGAAGCCGATCGTCTTCTCGACATCGGTGGTGCCGAGCACGCCCGAGGCGTTCGGGCCCACCGGGTTGATGACGGTCGAGGTCTGCTTCTCGCCGTTGCGGTAGAACGACACGGCTTTGGTGGCCTTGTCGTAGGTGACGGTGACGTGGGTCCACGCGTCACTCGGGAAGAACGTGTCGCGGGCGCCGGTGACCGCGACCTTGTAGGGCTGATTGTTCCCCGGACCCACCGAGAGTGCGAGCGGGGTGTTGGGACCTTCGGAGGTCAGGTACCACCCATCGGAGAACCACTCTCGCTTGTTCCAGGTGAACACCTGCTCTCCGTTGCCCATGTTGCCGTCGGGCTTGAACCAGAACGATGCGGTGAGGTTCTCGGGCTGCAAGGACGGGGACGTCCCCAAACCGAGCGCATCGTCTCCGGAGAGCTTCAGCGCCCGCCCATCGATCCCCGCGGTGTACTCCGCCGTTCCTCGGATCATGGAAGTCGGGTTGTTGTTCGGACCGCTGTCGGCGATCGAATCGTCGAATGTGAGGTCGAGGACTTTGGAGCTGTCGAGCCCGGTGGCCGCCGCTGCGGCGGCGGGCACCGTAAGCGCCACCGCCCCGCTGGCGACCATGAGGGCCACGGCACCGAGCGCGACCGACTTTCGGATACGGGACATGCTGTTCCTTCCTGCGGCGTCGCAGAACGAGGAAGCCGGGCGTGCGGCGGAAGGCCTCAAGGCCTTTCACGAAAGGGGGCCGGACCTCCGAGAGGAGCGTCATTGCGCAGCGACGTCTTCGTCGCCTGAATCAAATGTTAACGCTCACAGTTTTCGTAGGACAAGGCCCGTTTCAAAAGAGTTACCTGATCGACCGACTATTCGACTGCAGGCGGGAGCCCCTAGATGAGAAACGGATGAGAAGGCTCTCCAGCTCCTTTCACACGCCTGCAAGATGCGTTTACTGTCTCAGGACGCGGCGCCGATGCCGCGGACCATTCAAAGGAGAATGACCATGCAGCACGTATCCCCCCGTCCTCGTGCCCTCCTGCAGCGCGTCGTGGTCGCCGCGGTCGCTCTGGCCGCGGTCGTCGCCCCGCTGACGGTGACGTCGACCCCGGCGGAGGCCGCGGGTCGGATGACCTACACCCTCTACACCGAGGCGAACCCGACGGCCGACCAGGCCGACGCGTACGACCGCATCCGAGCCGCCATGGATGCCGCGGTCTCGCGCTACAACGAGTTCAGCGACTTCGACCGGCACCTCAACGTCTACTACGTCCCCGGGGTGCCCACCGCCGAGGCGAGCATCGACGGGACCATCCGATTCGGCGACAACCGCGGCTTCATGCAGGAGCGCACCGCGCTTCACGAGATCTCGCACACCGTGGGCAACGGCACGGCCAACGCCTGGTACGCGATGTGCCAGAACGGGCGGTGGACCGGAGCGAACGCCAACGCCAAGCTCGCCGAGTTCGACGGCGCCGGTGCCGTGCTGAACTGCGGCGGTTCGCACATCTGGCCCTACGGCCTGAACTACGACAACGAGATGTCCGACCTCAACGCCGACCGGCACGTCCAGATCATCTGGGCGATGATCGCCGACGGCATGTGAGACAGAGCGACGGGCGCCGTGCAGCCGATTCGGCTCGCACGGCGCCCGTCGCTTCGCCTCAGTGGCGCTCGCCGCGGAGCGGACGGCGCCGCACCCACATCGCGGCGCCGGCGACCATGAACATCGCCCCCAGAAGAGCAGCTCCCAAGGGTGCCTGAGTTCCGGTCGCCGCGAGAGTGCCCTGGGCCGAGACGGTGATCGGCAGGCGTGCGAACTCGGTGCCGTCGGCGGCCCACAGCACGATCTCGTGCCGACCGGTGGGCAACGTCGACGGGATGCGCACATCGAAGGCCGCGCGCCCCTCCGCATCCGCCTCGGGGATTCCCGTGATGCGCACCGGCTCGCTGTGGAGCTCGGTCCTCACCGTCTCCCCGGCGAGAAGTCCCGTGACGTTCACCCGAACCACTCCGCCCCGCTCGACCTGCGTGGCGGAGAGTGAGGCGGCGCGCTTCGATGCGGCATCCGGGGTGGAGGGAGGCGGGGCGTCGGACGTCGGCTCGGCGCTCGGCGACGGGCTCGCCGGCGCGGTTCCCGTCGGCTTCGGGTCGGGAGTCGTCGTGGGTCCCGGGGTGGAGGTGCCTGCCCCGGCGATAGTGATCCGGGCGGTGATGGTGCGAGAGGCGGGTGCGACCTCCTGTTCCTTCGTCAGCGTCAGGTCGAGTCGCCCGTCCGCGCGCACGTTCACCGACTGGAACCACGTGTTGCGGTCGGGGTCGAAGAGGCCGCCGGCCCCGTTCGGGTCGGTCGCCGTGTGCGGGTCGGGGTACGGCCGTGCGTGGTACGCCAGCAGGAGGTTGCCCTCGGCGTCCTCGATGAAGGAGTTGTGGCCGGTTCCCGCGGTCCGCGTGACGGCGGACTTCTCGTCCGCGCCGAGCCGGCCCTGGAAGGTGTCGTTCGTATCGAGCACCGGGAACGCCGTTTGCTTCCAGCTCGCGGGATCGGTCAGCGTCGCGTTCGCATCGGCCGTCAGCAGGCCCAGGTCGTAGTACTTGTCGACCGTCCCCCCAGAGTAGGTGACGTAGATGCGTCCGCCGTGGGAGATCATGTACGGTGCCTCGACGACGGCCTGATCCCGACCCTCGTTCGTGTCGGACGGCGTCGGTGCCTGCTTGCCGTGCTCCCACACCTGGCTCGTGCCGTAGATGGTCGACAGCGACCCGTCCAGCAGGGGAACGACACCCTCGCCACCGCGGGCCTTGCCCACGAGGATCCGACCGCCGTTGGGCATGATCCAGTAGCCCTGGGTGCGGCCGTTCTCCACGCGCTCGAAGTACGACACGTCGAAGGCGGCGCCCTCGAGCACCACCGGCTCGCCCCAGTTCTTCTCGTCGAAGAAGCCGCCGGCGGCGATGGATGCCGCGTCCCCGGTATACGGGATGAGGACGGTGTTATCGCACCAGCCGCCGGTCTGCGCGAAGCCGCGGTTCATTCCGGCCACGATCCACCAGCGGCCGTTGATCTTGTGGAACTCCTGCGCCCAGATGAACCCGCCCCACCCGAAGAAGGTGTTCGGGTACTGCCCCTCGCGTCCGACGGTGCCGTTGTCGGGGTCGATCACGATCTGCTCGGGGGCCGTGGTGAGACCGTCGAGGGTCGTCGCGCGCTTCAGGCCGATCTTGCGGTAGCTGCTCGACTCGTCGATACGACCGTCGCTCGCCTCGCCGTAGTGCGACCCGGTCAAGTAGTAGTAGCCGTCGTCGTCGTTGTAGAACACGTGCGGGTCGGCGCGCGCGTCCGAGACCATGCGTTGCGCGTGCTGCTGCACGACACCCTGGATCTCGTACGTGCCCGGGCCCTTCGCGGCCGCGTCGGCCGCCTGCTGGGCATTCCACTGCACGGGGAGGCTCTTGGTGCTGCCGTCGTTGTAGCGCAGCGTCGCGGTGCGGGGGAGCGCTGCGCGCACCGCCGCGGCGTCGGCGCCGCTCTCGACGCGGGCAGAGACGGCATCCACCCCGGTGTTCTGCAGGTCGACGTACGCGTCGACGAAGGAGCCGAACTGGTCGGGCGTCACCGCGGTCTCGGACACCTCGCTCGCCCAGGAGGGCAGCCCCTGACCGGCGAGGCGGGGCGTGCGTGCGTCGGCGCGTGTCGGGGTCGAGACGGTCGCCGAGGAGTCGAGACCCGAAAGCGCCGCCGCGCGGCCCTCGCCGGAGGAGAGGTCGGTCCACAGCACCTGATACCCGCCTCCGGGGAGGTCGACGATGCGAGGTGTCGACACGATCCCGGACCCCAGGTCGATCACCTGCTGATCGGTGAATGTGCGGTCGTCGGTCGAGCGCCAGACGTAGATGCGGCTCGTGGAGTCGTTCTGCGACGCGACGACGCCGAGATGCCCGTCCGCATCGCGGAAGAGGCTCGGCGAACCCATCTGCGCCCACGGCTTCGCCGCCTGGGTGTCGTCCCAGAGGACCGACAGGATGGCCTGGCCGCGATTGAGCGGCTGCCACCGCTCGTCGCCCGCGGCGCGCGAGGCGACGTAGAGCGAATCGGCGCGACGGTCGTCCGCGTAGGCGAGCGGATCGTCCTTCACGCCGCCGACGGTCGTGACCGTCTTGACGTAGGTGGCGATCTCGCCGCCGGGAGCCCGCAGTGTGACATCCCAGGTGAACGACTCGGCGGCGCCGGCGACCTGCGCGCGCAGGCTCACCGCGACCCCGTCGGCGCCGAGGCCGTCGGTGTCGACCGAACCGTCGGGCCGGACGCGGGCCGCTCCCGGGCCGGTGGCCGACCACGAAACCGCCTGTCCGCGCACCTCGGCGGGCAGATCGCCGAGGACGACGGAGGGGACGCCGAGAGCCGCGCGGTCGTCGGCCACGGCGCCGACGACCCCGAGTTGGTCGGGCGTGAGGGCACTGTCGTAGATGGTGAGGTCGTCGATCAGCCCCGAGAAGTATTCGCCGCCGCCCCAGTTGGCCTTGCCCACCTGGAGCACTCCGCCGTTCGTGCCGAGGATCTCGTCGAGCGCGGGTCCGCTGAGCGCGGCGTCGAGGAGCTTCTGGTCGACGTAGAGTCGCGCGGTCTCGCCGGACAGGACGAGGTCGACGTGCTTCCATCCCGCGCGGCCGTCGTGGGTGAGATTGCCGGTGGTGTCCCGCCCGCCGCTGTTGCGATACCGCTCGACCGTGAGCCCGCCGGTGCGGTCGAGGATGCCGAGATAGCGCTCGTTCCCGAACGTCGGGGTCGCCGCGTCCGCGGCCGCGAAGACCGTCCACCCCACGTTGTCCGATGCGGCGGGCATGCTGTCGTACGAGATCGTGACCTCGTGATCGCCCGCGAGTACGGCACCGCCGTCGGCGTTGCGCACGTCGAGCCAGAATGCCGACGACAGTCGCGCCGCGGTGCCGTGCCCCTCGCGTCCGGCGACGAGATCGGCCGTCCCACGGACCGCGGCCCGGGCGTTCCCCGACACGAATGCGCCGTCGACCGGGGGTGCGTCGAAGTCGAAGGAGGCCACCGGCTGGGGAGCCGCCGCGGACACGGCGGCCTCCCGGACGGGCGCGGCGACAGCCGGGGTCCCGGCCGCCGTGGCGGCTAGGACGCTGACGACGCCCAGGGCGACGAGGGTGCGTGTGCGTGTCATGAGAGGTTCCGTGTCCAGGTGTTCAGACGTGGGTGCGGCGTCGGCGGCCGATGAGGACGGCGGCTCCGGCGAGGAGCGCGCCGGTGGCGAGCAGCGCCGCGGTGAACGACACCGCACCTCCCGTCGCGGCCAGGGAGCCGGCCGCGACCACCTCGATGGCGAGAGGAGCGAGGGGGGAGCCGTCGGCCCGGCTGATGGTGAGGGTGTGTGCTCCGACGGCGAAGTCGGCGGGGACCGCGACCCGGAAGGTCACCGTTCCCGAAGCGTCGGCGGCCGGGATGCCGGTGATGGTGAGCGGGGTGCTGCGCAGAACCGCCGAGACCTGTTCTCCAGCGGAGAGTCCGGTGACGCTGACGGTGAAGGACCCGCCCTGTGCGATGCGGTTCGCGCTCGCCGTGGCGGTCGCGGTCGTCTGGGGTGAGGATGTCGCGCCGGGGGTCGGACCCGGGGTCGGCTGCGCGGTGGGCGAGGTCGGCTCCGGCGTCGGCGTCGTTCCGCCTGCGGGGGTCACCGTGACGGTCATGGTGACCGTGCGCAGGGCCGGCAGCACCTGCTCGTCGCGGCTCATGTCGAGCACGGGACGATCGCCGGCTGCCCAGTGGATGCGGCCGATGCGGGTGTCGCGACCGTTGCCGCTCACCCCGTCACCCCACGTGTGGTAGACGTACAGCTCGTTGCCGTCTTCGTCGGTCGTCACGGCTCCGTGGCCGGGACCCTGCGGGTAGGTCAGGTAGTCCGTGACGTCGGCGGGCATGGGGACGCTCTTCATCAGCGGGGTGTTGTACTTGTGCCAGCTGTCGATGTCCATCAGGTCGCTGTCGAGATCGGCCCAGACGCCTCCGACGACGTAGCGGGGGCTGACACCGTCGCTCGAGTAGATCAGGTAGATCTTGCCGTCGCGTTCCATCGCGAACGAGCCCTCCGCCAGGCGGAGCTCCCACGACAGCGCGGGCGAGATGACCGGCGTGGCCTCGCCCACGATGCGGGTGGGGTCCTGGGGGTCGACCTTGGCGATCCAGGTGAGCGGGTCGCCGAAGCCGGGCGAGGTGTAGCGCTGCGACCAGGTGTAGTACGCCTGGCCGTTCGCCTCTAAGTAGGTCATGTCGAGGCTGATGTTGCTGTAGCCGGCGCGACCCAGGGGGGCGCCGTCGGCCTCCAGCACGGCAGCGGGCTTCGACCAGTCGGCGGGGTTGGCGGGGTCGCCGCCGTCGCGCAGCTGCATGATGTGCGACTGCACCGTTCGCCAGTCCGCGCCGTCGTTGGACTGGGAGTTGCCCGAGTTGAAGCACGGCGAGAACAGGATCGACAACTTGCCGCCGATCTCGTGGATCTCGGGAGCCCAGTAGCATCCGGCGATCGTGCGTCCGTCGGTCGTCGTGTCGCGCTTCGTGATGCGGTTGAGCAGGTCGACCTCGCGCTGGGCGCCGCCCGCCGCGTCGGACAGTCCGTCGAACGTGTCGGCGACACGGATCGGAAGGTGAGCGGAGGCGATGTTGTTGTTGTTCGTGTCGTCGGTGGCGATGAACAGGTACTGCGTCTTGCCGTTGCGCTCGTAGCGGTAGATCGTGGGGTCGGCCCGGTTCGCGGCGAACGGGACGCTGTAGTCCTTCTGGCGGACCGTGCCCGTCACCGTGAAGGCGCCGCTCTTCGCCTCACCGACAGCGGCGAGGTCTTCAGCCTTCCAGTCGACCGGGAGCGTCGCCGTCGATCCGTCGGAGTACGACAGGTCGACGCGCGCGTCGCCGATCGCGTCGGTCTTGCCGGCCTCGACCGTCACGGGTGCCACGGTGGCGGTGGTGTTGACGACGCGGTTGTACCGCTGCGAGAGCGCTGCGGCGAGCGCCCCGGTCACCGGGAGGGAGCCGCCGGGCTCGGCGTTGGCGACGCGTCCGCCGAACGCGGCCAGCGAGGGGGAGTCGACCGTGCTGATCGGGCCGTCGACGACGTCGCCGCGGTTGCCGTCGACCACGATGCGGGAGCGGCGGCCGTCGTTCTCGGGGTTGAAGGTATCGGCGACCAGCTCGGTCCGGGCGAGGTCGCTGACGCTGGTGTGGTGCGCCGCGCCGTTGTCATCGGCCCACGAGACGAGGTAGCGCTTCTGCCCGGAGTCCCATACGACGTGGGGCGCGGTGACACCGGCGGTCGTGCCGAGGTCGATGGTGCCCAGCTCTTCGAACTGCGCGCCTTCGTCGTCCGCGGCGCGGAAGACGGTCGCCCCCGAACGGGCCGTGTCATCCGGGGTGCCCGACATGAGCACGCGCGTGGTGATGAATCCGAGGCGGCCGTCGGAGAAGAAGAACGGCGAGGGGGCGGCGATGCCGCGCTGGTCGACGTTGTCGACGCCGAGGTGCTCTCCGGAGGCGAACACGACGCCGTAGTTGTTCTGCAGCGGCTGCGCCTGGTCCGGCGTCGAGCCGACGGCGAAGTGGATGCTGCGCGCGACGGTGTCCTGGTTCGCGTCGCGGTCGCTCGTGGGCGTCCGGGTGTAGGCGACGAGGCTCTGTGCCGTGACGGGATCGAGCACCGTCACCGTGAAGGTCTTCGAGAAGGTGGTCGCCCCCCAGGTGGCTGAGGCGGTGATCGTCGCGGTGCGGTCGCCCGCCCCCGGGTTCACCAGCGCGCCGTTGTGGACGGCGTCCCCGCTCCACCGCAGGTTCGCCCCCGCGGGAGACGGCAGAGCGGTACCGGATGCCACGACCGGCGGGACGACGAGCGAGGCGCTCAGTCGGGCCGAGAGGTCTTCGGCGGAATCCGCCCGCACGGTCACGCGCAGAGGCGTCCCGGTCGCCGTCGCGCCCGCGAAGGTCGCCGTGGGAGTCAGGGTAACGGTGGCGTCGGCCGAGCCGGGGGCGGGTCGCGTGACCCGGCCGTCGGCCGAGACGACGGCCGGGTTGCTCGAGGTCCACGAGATCGCGGAGCCGCTCGAGCCGGTGCGCGTGAGCGCGAGGTCGCCGGAGACGGCGGAAGTGTCGCCGAGGTCGATGGCGGCGACGTCGCCGCGTGCGATCGCGTCGGCCGAGGGGGCCGCGATCGCTCGGATCTGATCGGTGCTGAGCGCGGCGCGGTCCACGCGGACGTCGTCGATGGCCCCGGCGAAGAACGGGTCTCCGGGGTAGAGCGACTTGCCGATGAGGCCGGAGAAGACGGAGGTTCCGACGGTGGCGGCCCCGGTCGCGGTCGTCGCGGTGGATGCCACGGCTTCCCCGTCGACGTAGGTGGTGACGCGCTGACCCGACTGCAGCGCCACGGCGACGTGGCTCCACCGAGTCGATGAGGCGGGCCCCTTTCCCATCGCTCGCTGTTCGGAGCCGGACTTGACGGCGCCGATCAGGTTCCCGCCGCAGCGCGGAGTGGCGAACAGGTACCGCTCGTTCGAGCTGCCGAGGCTGTACGCCCAGGAGCACTCCTGGCCCCCGGACCACTTGATCCAGGCCGAGATGGTCACGTCGCCGGTGGCGGTGTCGGTGAGTCCCGGCGCGATCTCAACGAACGCCGCTCCCGAGCTCGACGTGCCTCCCGGCAGCGACAGGGCGTGATCGGATCCGCCGCGAGGGCCCGACACGACGCTCGCGCCGGCACCGCGCACGGTTCCGGCGTGGGTGCCCGCGGCATCCGGGATCTGCGCACCCGCGCTCACGGGCCCGGTGGCGAGGCCGTCGAAGTCGTAGAGCAGAGCGGCGGTGGGGGCCGCGGCCTGGGCGGGAGCGATACCGGTCACGAGCCCTCCTCCCACGAGGGCAGCGGCGAGGGCGAAAGCGGCGGGACGGCGTGAACGCATGCGGGTGAGCCTTTCGGGCGGACGGCGAGGTGTCACGTCCGGGCCGCCCTCGAGGCGACCGGGACCGCACGTCGTCGTGGCGGTCCGAGCCGGAAATGCGGATTCCGGCCTCGGTCGCGACCGACACTAGACAATGCGCGGGAGCGAGCGCAACACGAATGTGAACCTTCACGTCGTGACCTGATCGTTGCTTGACTGCGAAAATGAGCGCCTATACCGTCCCTTTGAGTGTGAGCGCTAACATGGCGCCGACCCGGAAGACAGCATGGTCGCTGATCTTTCGTTTTCGGTGAACGAGCGCCGCAACACCCGCCCGTCCCCGTACCGAAACGGAGCGTCCTGCCCCATGCGCGTCCCCCGTCTTCTCGCCGCTACCGCTGTCGCCGCGGTCGCCGCTTCGACGTTCGTCACCATCCCCGCGGCCTCAGCCGCGGGCGTGCCCGAACCCGGCTTGCATTACACCTTCGACACCCTGAGCGGCACCCTCGATGCCGGTGCGGCGATCCCGGACACGGGAGTGCGTTCGCCGCGCACCGACGGTGTCGTCGGTAACGGCGGCATCACGCTCGTCCCCGGCGTCACCGGGTCGGCGAACGACAAGGCCATCCGCCTCTCCGGTGGCCGCAACGACGCCGACGCGGTCGCCTCATACGTGTCGCTGCCGAACGACATCGTGTCGTCGACCGACACAGCCGTGACCGTCAGCCTGTGGACCAAGTGGGAGGGCGCGGGCAACGGTCAGTGCCAGCTCGCCTTTGGTCTCGGCCGCTCGACCGTGAAGAACGTCCTTGCCTCGACCAGCTGCAATGGCACCTACGGGGCGGTGTCGGACGGAGCAGGGGAGCGTCGCGTCGGCAACGGGGGATCGGCCCTGCCCGTGGGGCAGTGGGCCAACGTCACGCTCGTCTTCCAGCCCGGGCAGCGGATCAGCTACTACGTCAACGGGCAGCTCGACGGCGCGAACGCCGACTCGTCCGGCATCACGCAGACCATCGACGCCGCTCTCGGGCAGAACGGCGTGGGCGGGTACCTCGGTCGATCGTTCTGGGACGACCCGTTCTACGTCGGAGCGATCGACGACGTGCGGATCTGGGACAGCGCGCTGTCGGCCGACGACATCCGCACCGTGGGCGCGGACGGGTACCGCGCGGTCCTGGCATCCGACTCCGTCTCGCTCGGCGACACGTCGGGCGTCGATCGCGATCTGCAGCTGCCCACCAGCAGCGCGGCCGGTTCCTCGGTCTCGTGGGCGACGAGCAACGCGGCTGTGGTGGCCGCGGACGGTAGCGTCACCCGACCCTCGGCCAGCGCCGGAGACACGACCGTCCAGCTCACCCCGACTTTTGCCCTCGGCGGTCAGACGCGCGTGGGATCCCCCGTTGCGGTGACCGTGCGCGCGCTGTCGGCGACGGAGCAGGACGAGGCCGTCCGCCAGGTCGCCGATGCGCTGCCCGCACAAGCGGGGCTCTCCGGCGACGTGCGCGGCTCGATCACGCTCCCCGGGACCGGTGCCGACCTCAAGAGCACCTTCTCGTCGGCGCAGGCCGATGACGTCGCCATCTCATGGTCGTCGTCGAACACGTCAGTGATCACCGACACCGACACGGGCGTTTCGCCCAACGTCGTCGAGAAGGGTCGCGTGACGCGCGGTGCCGCAGATACGGCAGTGACGCTCACCGCGACCCTGCGCCTGGGGGCGGCGACCCGGACCGTCGAGCTCCCCGTTACGGTGCTGGCCGCGGCCGAGCACACGCGCGACGACGACGAGGCGTACATGTTCGTCTACTTCCGCGACAACTCCATCGACGGCGAGAAGATCCGTTTCGCCGTCTCGGAGGGCAACGACGCGCTCAACTGGCGCACGCTGAACAACGCCAACCCCGTCCTCGAGTCGACGAAGGGCGACATGGGTCTTCGCGACCCGTTCGTGCTGCGATCGAAGGAGGGTGACCGCTTCTTCCTCATCGCCACCGATCTGTCGGCCGCGCGCAAGGGCTTCCCGACCGACAACGGCAGCCGCTTCCTCGAGATCTGGGAGTCGACCGACCTCGTGAACTGGGGCGAGCAGCGCCACATCGAGGTCTCGCCGCCGAGCGCCGGCATGACGTGGGCGCCCGAAGCCCACTACGACCCGACGATCGACGCCTATGTCGTGTACTGGTCGTCGCGTCTGTTCCTCGATGACGCGCACACCCAGGAAGATGGCAACGGCCCGCAGATCCTCATGGCCACGACGCGTGACTTCGTGAACTTCACCCCGGCCGTCCCGTACATCAAGTCAGGCGACATCGAGGGGCTGCGCAAGACGAACGCGGGCCTGATCGACACGACGATCATGGAGCGCGACGGCACCTACTACCGGTTCACGAAGGGCACCGAGCAGACCGCCTGCCGCCCCGACATCGTGGCTGAGAAGGGCACCGACCTGCGCGCTCCGTCGACCTCGGGGGAGTGGACCAAGTTCGACACCTGCCTCTCGGCGAACGCGGGCCTACCCGAGACCGAGGGTCCTTCGGCTTTCCGTTCCAACCCCGGCGACATCAACGGCGATCGCAACTACGTGCTCGTCGACTGGTACGGCGGCGGCGGGTACATCCCGCTCTACACAGAGTCGCTCGAAGAGGGCAAGGTCGACTGGAAGGTCCCGGCGAAGTACTCGCTGCCGCCCTCCCCGCGCCACGGTGTCGCCTTCGGCATCACCCGTGAGGAGCGCGATCGCCTGCTCGCGAAGTACAACCCCGAGCAGCTCGTGACCTCCGTCGCGCCCCTGTCGTTCGAGGTGGCCCCGGGCACCTCCTCGGTCGCCCTCCCCGAGGCGGTCACGGCGAACCGGTCGGCCGGAGCGATCCAGGTCGGCGTCACCTGGGAGCAGCAGGACCTGTCGGCCCTGAAGGCCCCGGGCGACAGCGCGCAGATCCGCGGCGCACTGAACGACGGCTCCCTCGCCCCCGCGATCGCCACCGTCACCGCGGTGGGCGGCTCGGTGGCATCCACCTCGGTGTCCATCGGCTACGACTCGCGTGCTCTCGTCGTCGGGGCGACCACCTCGCTCACCGCATCGGTGGCGCCCGCGAACGCCGACCAGAAGGTCACCTGGACCTCGAGCGCCCCCGCGGTGGCGACGGTCGACGGCTCCGGCCGGGTGATGGCAGTGTCGGCGGGTACCTCGACCATCACGGCGAAGACCTCCGACGGCCGCACCGCGACGCTGGCCCTGACCGTGGTGAGGGCCGAGGCCGATCTGCTGCTGCGCTACAGCTTCGACGGACTGGATGCCACGACCGACGGCTCCCGCGTGACCGATGTCTCCGGGCACGGGCACGACGCCACGATCCGCGGGACGGGCGCGACCATCGCGACCGGCGCGCGGACGGCGGACGGCGACTCCGCTCTGTCGTTCCCGGGCGGTCGGGCCGGCTCGAACGCGGCGTTCGCGACGATCGCGGGAGACGTGGTGCCCGACGGCACGCGGGATCTCACCGTGTCGACGTGGATGAAGTGGGACGGTGCCGCTCCCTGCGAGTGGCCCCTGTCGCTCGGTTCGAGCACGTCGAACTACCTGTTCACCAGTGCCGACTGCGGAGGCGTCGCCGCCGCGATCAAGTCGGGCTTCACCGAGAACAAGTCCGGCGCGGCCGCTCTGCCCAAGGACACCTGGGCGCAGGTCACCCTCGTGCTCACGGGCAAGAACACGCTCACCACGTACGTCAACGGGGCCAAGGTCGCCGAGATCGCCACGATCTTCGACGCCTCCGACCTCGAGGCGACCGGTGGCATCGGCGGTCTGCTGGCCAAGTCGCAATACGGGCAGGACAGTCTCTATGGCGGCGACCTCGATGAGGTGCGGGTCTATAGCCGGGCGCTGGATGCCACGGAGGTTGGCACGCTCTTCACGAAGGGGACGCTGGCGACCGAGGTCACCCCGTCGCCGGAGCCGTCTCCCGCCCCGACCTCGTCGGACCCGACCGCGTCGCCCGACCCGTCGGCTTCGCCCTCGCCGAGCGGCTCGTCGTCGGGCCAGCCTTCGGCCTCCGGCCAGCCCTCGGCGTCGCAGAGCGCCTCTGCGGGGCCGACGGCGAAGGCGAGCGCGTCGCGCGTCGAGCAGGGCGGGTCGTTCACCGTCTCGGTCACGGGGCTCTCGGCCGGCGAGCAGATCAGCGCGGTGCTGAACAGCCAGCCGCTGACGATCACGGGCATCCCCGCCGCGGACTCCCGCGGTGCAGTGACGTTCCGTGTGACTGTCCCCGCCGACTTCGCGACGGGAGCTCACACGCTGGTCATCGCGCGTGCGGACGCGTCGACCCTCAGCCGGATCGGCATCGAGGTGGTCCCGGCCGGATCCCTCGCGCGGACGGGCACAGAGCTGCCCTGGGGTCTCGGCGTCAGTGCCTTCGCGCTGATCGCGGCCGGTACGGTCCTGGTGGGTCTGCGGCGTCGTCCGCGTCAGGTCTGAATCAGACCCGTGGGGTTCCGTCCGTCGCGGCGGGGCCCCACGTCGACGGACGCGCACGGAGCGTGGCGGGATGGGTGGGCCCCGTGGGGCTCGAACCCACGACCCGCGGATTAAAAGTCCGATGCTCTACCGACTGAGCTAGAGGCCCTCGCCGTCCAGCCTACCGGCCTCACGGGGGCGCTCGTGCTCATCGGCGTCGTCGCGACACGATCCAGAACAGGTAGGCGCCCCCGACGACGGCGGTGAGCAGGCCGACCGGAATCTGCAACGGTGCCAGGGCGCGCTGGGCTGTGACGTCGGCGACGAGGAGCACGGCTGCGCCCGTGACCGCGGAGCCGACCAGGGGGATCCCGCTGGTGCCCATGGTGCGTCGGGCGAGTTGCGGTGCGGCGAGGGCGATGAAACCGATGGGACCGGCGACCGCGGTCGCGGTCCCGGTGAGAATCGCGGCGACGACGATCAGCACGAGGCGTGCTCGCCCGGTGCGCACCCCGAGGGCGACAGCGGTGTCGTCGCCGAGCTCGAGAGCGCGGAAGTCGCGGTACACGACGATCAATACGAGTGACAGGATGCCGATCGACGCGAGCAGCAGCGCCACATCGTCGAGAGATGTCGCCGCCAGGCTCCCGTGAAGCCACTGCGTCGCGTTGCGGGCGATCTCGAGCGGGGCCCTGGTCAAGAGGTAATCGTTGACCGCCGACAGCAGGGTCGAGAGCGCGATCCCGGCGAGGATCGTCCGCTCTCGCGAGACGCCCACGCTGCGGGCGATCGCCATGACGACCACGACGGTCAGCAGACCGCCGATCCATGCCCCGGCGGCGGGAGAGGCGGCCGGCGCGAGAAGAGTGAGCCCGACGAGGGCGCCGGTGGCCGACCCGGCGCTGAATCCGACGATGTCGGGGCTCGCGAGCGGGTTGCGGGCGAGCGTCTGGAACACGGCCCCGGCCATGCCGAGGGCGGCGCCGATGGCGAGAGCGGCCAGAATGCGCGGGACGCGCAGGCCCACGACCACGACGCTCGTCCGGCCGTCACCCTCTCCGGTCAGCGCGGATGCCACCTGCCCGAGGGACGCCTGGAAGGAACCCGTCGTGAGCCCGACCACCGCGGCGATCGCCGCGACGACGAGCGTGCCGACCAGGACCAGCGCGTATCGGCGGCGCCGTCGCGAGCGCGCGGGAGTGCGGAGGAGGGTTGCCGTGGTCACGGCATCCGCTTCTTCCGGAGGATGAGCCACAGCAGCAGCGGGGCCCCGAGGAAAGCGGCGACGATCCCCGCCTCCACCTCGCCCGGAGGGGCGATGACTCGACCGAGGACGTCGCTCGCGAGCGTCAGCGCTGCCCCGGTCACGGCGGCCAGGGGGAGCGACGTCCGGACGGACCCGCCCACCGCGCCGCGAACGGCGTGAGCCACGAGCAGCCCGATGAAGGCCAGGGGTCCCGCTGCCGCGGTCGCGGCGGCGCAGAGCAGGGTGATGGCGACGCCCGAGCCGATCATGACCAGCGGGGGAGAGACCCCGAGTGCCCGCGCCAGGTCGGCGCCGAGCTGCAGCTGATCGAGGCCCCGCGCCACGACGACGGCGAGCAGGAGGCCCACGACGGCGAAGGGCAGGAGCTGGAGCGCGACGTCCGGGTCGCGGCGCTCGAACGAACCGACCGCCCAGAAGCGGAACGATTCGAAGGTGTCGTCATCGGCCAGCGTGATGATGCGGACGACGGCGCCGAGACACGCGCTGAGCGCCACCCCGGCCAGGACGAGACCGATGGTGTCGTCGCGCCGCTCGCCGCGGACGGCGGTGTGCACCAGCAGCGACGCCCCCGCCGCGCCCGCGACGGCGAACCAGACGTATCCGCTCGCCGTCGCGACCCCGAAGAACCCGATGGCGACGACGACGCCGAGGGCGGCGCCCGCGTTCACCCCGAGCAGGCCCGGGTCGGCGAGCGGGTTCCGGGTCGCCGCCCGCATCAGTACGCCGGCCACGCCGAGACAGGCCCCGGCGAAGATCGCGGTGAGGGTGCGCGGTAGGCGGAGCTGATGGACGATGACGCCGGCGGCATCCTGTCGATCCGAGAAGAGGGCCGACACGACATCGAGGGGGCTGAGGGCGCGAGATCCCACGGCGAGACTCGCGAGGACGAGTCCGACGAGGATGCCGCTCACGACCAGGAAGAACATGACCGCGCGTCGTCGCGACGACCGTCGACTCGAATCCCGTTCCGCCACGCCCGGGACGGTGGGCGGCTGGACGACGATCACATAGGTAAGGATAACCTAACCGGGTGATCGACTTTCGTTTCCCGTCCTCTCGTGCCCGATTCCGTCCTCGACGACTCGTCGGCGTCGGCCTCGCTGCAGCCGTGCTCGCCCTCGCCGGATGCGCCGGCCCCGCCGCGGGCCCTTCGGCGGTGGATGCCGAGGCCGGCTCGACCGGGGAGTGGACCGTCTCGCGCGACCTCGAGCCCGGCATGGGCTCCGCGCAAGCCGACGGCGTCTTCCCCCGCGAGGTGACGCACTTCGCCGGCACGACCGAGATTCCGTCCGAGCCGAAGCGCATCGCGGTCGTCTCCACGGGGCAGCTCGACGCGCTCCTGTCTCTGGGGCAGGTGCCGGTGGCGGCGACCCGCGCCGAGAACAGCGGACTGGTGCCCCGGTATCTGCTCGACGCGTTCCCCGACCGGGTGCCGGCGCTGGACGCCATGTCGGACATCGGTCAGCGGACCGAGCCCGACCTCGAGGCGATCGCTCAAGCCGCGCCCGATCTGATCCTGATCAACTCAACCCGGGGTGCCCAGCTCTACGACGCCCTCGCGGCCATCGCGCCCACCGTGGTGACGAAGGGCAACGGGGTGAATTGGAAGAGCGACTTCCTCCTCATCGCCGACGCCCTGGGTGACGAGGGCGATGCCCGCGGCATCCTCGACGATCTTCAGGCGCAGAGCGCCGCTTTCTCGCAGACCCACCCGGCGGGGGAGCCGGCCGTATCGTTCCTGCAGTCGACGGGCGACCGCACGCGCATCATGGGACTGCCGTCTTTCGCGGGAGGCATCGCGGAAGATCTCGGTCTCGGACGCCCGGAGTCGCAGCGGTTCGACGAGACGTCGCAGGAGATCAGCGCCGAGCAGATCGACCTCGCCGACGCGGATCACGTGTTCTACGGCGGGACGGGGGAGGGCGTCTCGTTCATCGAGCAGGCACCGCTCTGGCAAACCCTCTCCGCCGTCGCCGGGCAGAAGGCGACGACCGTGGACTTCGACCCGTGGTTCATGAACGCCGGCCCTGTCGCCGCCCGGCTCGTGCAGGACGAGATCATCCGCACGGTCGGTTCCTGACGAACGAAAGCGAGCGCCGGACCCCCTCGCCTGGGGTCCGGCGCTCGCCGTCAGGATCGGTCGATCATCGACCGCTCGGAAACGCGAAGACTCGCGCGTCCGTGAATTACATGGCCGGGGGCATCAGCACCGAGTCGATGAGGTACACCGTGGCGTTGGCGGTCTGGACGCCACCGCAGATCACGTTGGCGTCGTTCACCTTGATGGAGTCGCCCGAGCCCGAGACGGTGACGTCCTGGCCCTCGACCGTGGTGTGCGTGCCGTCGATCGCGTCGGGGGCGATCTGGCCGGGGACCACGTGGTACGTGAGGATCTTGGTCAGGGTGGCCGAGTCGGTCTTGAGGCCGTCGATGGTGGCGGCCGGGATCTTGGCGAACGCGTCGTCGACCGGGGCGAAGACCGTGAACTCCGAACCGTTCAGCGTGTCGACCAGGTTGACGTCGGGGTTCAGCTGGCCGCTGACGGACGCGGTGAGCGTCTTCAGCAGCGGGTTGTTCGACGCGGCGGTGGCCACCGGGTCAGCAGCCATGCCGGCGACCGAGCCGGAGCCCGAGGGAACGGCGGCGGCGTAGTCGGCGCAACCGGGGCCGACGAGGTTGGCGGCCGGGTCCATCGCGCTGGACGACATCGACGGCGAGGCCGACATCGAGGGCATTGCGCTCTCGTCGGTGGTCGAGCCACCCGAGGTGGTGCCACCCGAACATGCGGTGAGAGCGAAGGCCGAGCCCAGAACGAGGGCGAGACCAGCGACAACGGGCTTCTTGTTGGTGAGCATGACATTCCTCCGAAATCATCCGGATCGCGTCTGCGACCCGTCAGGGACACCCCGGTGCGAGGGGCGGTTCGCCGTGGAGCGGCTTACACAGGGTCTTCGGGACCCCCTCGGGATCGGATTGCGAAATGTTGCGGATTCGACCGGTCGCCGGCATTCGGAGGGCTTTAAATCCCTGGTCAAGTGAGAATAAATATTCTTCAGAATGTTTTTCGATCGAACCCGGTGACGCCCGGAAGGCCGCGGAGGCTCAAGATAACGGTTTGCCCCGAGCTGTCTCGCCACGCGCATATACGCGCGCGAGGTTGCGCGGGGCGTAGGCAATGATGGGGTCATGGTGATCGACGGTTTCGACCTTCCCGACGACGGGACGGAGAACGCCGACCACGTGGGTGTCCTCTTGCAGCGCGTCGCCGCCGGCGACCGCGCCGCTTTCGCCGAGTTGTACGACTCCCTGTCGGCCCGCGCCTTCGGTCTGATCCTCCGTGTGCTCGTGGACCGCTCGCAGAGCGAGGAAGTGCTTCAGGAGGTCTTCCTCGAGATCTGGCAATCCGCTGGGCGCTTCACTCCGAACAGAGGTCAGGGAAGATCGTGGGTTCTCACGATCGCGCACCGTCGAGCGGTGGACCGCGTGCGGTCCTCGCAGTCGAGCGTCGATCGAGATGTGCGCGCGGGCTTCCGGGATATGGACGTCGCATACGACGCCGTGTCCGAGAAGGTCGAACTGAAAATGGAAGGGCGGCGCGTCGTCGATGCACTGGCGACGCTCCCCGAGGCGCAGAAAGAAGCGCTCACGCTCGCTTATTTCGGCGGGTACAGCCAAAGTGAGATCGCGACCCTCGTCGGGGCGCCGCTCGGTACGGTCAAGACACGAATGCGCGACGGATTGTCGCGCTTGAGAATGGAGATGGGGGTGGACAAGTGAACGAGAGGGATTTCGCCGACCTCGCCGTCGGACACGCGCTCAACGCGCTCTCCGAGGCTGATGAGCGCGCGTACCAGGAGGCTCTCGCGGGTAACCCGAACTGGGACCACCACGTGCGCCATGCCGTCGACGCGGTGGCCGCGATCGGCGACTCCGTCGAGCCCGTCGAGCCTCCGCCGTCCGTGCGGGCTTCGCTGTTCGCGCGCATCTCCGACCTCCCGCAGGAGTCAGCGGCATCCGCTTCCGCCGCCGAATCCGTCGACGACGTCGAGGACTTCGCCGCGGCCGGCCCCGCTGTCACCGAGCCCGAGCGCGAGGCCGTCACGGTCGGCGCGTCTCCGGGATCCGGATGGGGTGCCCGTCGCTGGTTCGCACTGGCCGCATCGTTCGCCGCCGTCCTCGTGCTCGGCTTCGGCGCCGTCACCGTCAGCCAGTTGTTCGCTCCGCCTGCCGCGGTCGTCGCCCTCCAGCAGATCGAAGATGCACCCGACGCGCAGTCGGCCTCGGCCACCATGCCCGACGGAACGGTCGCGACGGCGCACTGGTCGCCCTCGAGCGGAAAGAGCGTGCTCGTCGCCGACGGCATGCCGGCGCTGCCCGACGGCAAGACCTACGAGCTGTGGTTCGTTCGCGGTGAGAACCAGATCGCGATCCCGGCCGGGATCTTCGAGCCGGATGCCGATGGCAACGCCACTGCTCAGCTCTCGGGTGAGATGCACAGCGGTGACGTCATCGCCGTGACGGTCGAACCCGCGGGTGGTTCTCCCGACGGCACGCCGAGCTCGGCCCCCGTGCTCGCCGTCGCCACGGCCTGATCACCTTCAGACTGCCCGTTCCGGTGCCGTCGCCAGCGGGTACCTCGCGTGCGGCCCGCCCCTTGAGGGGGACGCTCTAGCCTGGATGCATGAGCGATTCCCCCCGCGAATTCCACAAGCCGGTTCGGCGTCCCGCAGAGCTGTTCGACCGTCTGTTCTCGGCGGAGGACCCGGCCGAGGTGTCGCGGGTCGCGCACAGCACGGCGCAGGCGCTCTTGTCGCGCGTCCGCGCCGACCCGAGCATCGACGTGGTCGAGCGGCTCGTGGCGTTCACCGACGATCACGGCATCGACGACATCGCCGAGCTGTGGTCGCGCTCGCCCGCTCGCTCCCTTCCCGGCTCGCTGTGGCGCCTCTACCTTCTGCAGCTGATGATCCACGACGACGCC
>Ga0308158_10001078_pt1 | contig 31929 bp, 32 predicted proteins | sample PhyBR2_FD_201038 | JGI IMG/M metagenome (GOLD analysis project Ga0308158, IMG submission 201038) | Phyllosphere microbial communities from UC Gill Tract Community Farm, Albany, California, United States - DLSLB.R2 | ecosystem: Host-associated > Plants > Phyllosphere > Unclassified | place: USA... | reverse complement strand
AGTAAAACCAAATGGACAGGTAGAATTCAATACCTCTGCCGGTTTTGTTGCAGGATCATGGTCAAATTATGATAAGCCGAATGTGAGTAAAACAGAGTCTACATCACTCTCTGCTTCTATTGGTGCTGATTTTAGCAGTTTTACAAATAGTCTCATATCACAATCTAACTTAGACTTGTCTTTTGGGGGTAGCGGTAGCCAGAGTACCACCCGGAGAGAGAAAGATTTTGTAGATATTAACGGAGACGGACTGCCTGATTTTATCTCGGATAATTCGGTTAAAATTAATAATGGAACATCGTTTTCAAGCAGCTATAGCCTTGATAAAGTGTCTGAAAGTACATCTTTTTCAATAGGTACAACTCTGAATGCATCTATATTGATACCGATACTGATACCGATACCTTTCTTTTCATTTATCCTGAAAGTAGGCGGTGGTGGTGGTACCAGCTTTGGAAAAAGTTACAACGAAGACAACGTGAGCCTGCGTGATTTCAACGGCGACGGATACCCGGATGTTGTAGAAACGGTATCTGAATATGAAATCAAAGTACAGTATTCCAAAATCGGCCGCACCAATATGTTGAAAAAGATCATAAATCCTACAGGATCAACGATTGAACTGGATTATGGTACCCAGAATAAAATAGATGGAACATCTATCGGCTCAACCTATAAAATGCCGTTTAAAAAGTGGGTGCTTACTAGTACCAAGGTAAACGATGGATTTACCGGTGACGGAGAAAATGTTCAAGAATACGCCTTTGAATACTATAATGGATTTAAAGACCGTCGTGAACGCAAATTTTTAGGATTCGGCGAGGTGAAAACCCATCAGCTAAACAGCAGCGGCAAGGTGTACAGAACTGTGATTCAGGAATATCTGTTAAACGATATGCCTACCCAACATGTGTATCTTCCCGGAAGTCATTCAGACAGCAGAAAATATCACTATATAGGAAAGCTGCCTAAGAGAACACGTACTTTTGACGGTATGAACAGGGTATTGAATGAAGTGTATAATGCCTACAGCATATTTGAGAGACCTTACCTGGTATTCCCGAATCACAAGTATAATACCACGGCACCTGCTGCGAACATCAACTATACAGATACCAGATGTATCATACCTTTGTTAAGTAATGTGAACACAACCACCTACCATTACGGTGCTGGTGGGGGCGGAACGTCTAATGAATTGGTTTCCAGGTTTAAGGAATATGACCTTTATGGAAACGTAACTAAATTTGATGAAGAAATAAACGGTCAGGTTACAAACAGTGCGCAGATTGCATATCACTACCTTCTTACAGGTGGAAAATATAACGTAGCAACCCCAGCTTCTCATAATCTGAACAATTACCAGCGCTACAGCACAACTACATTGGATGCCAAGGGCAACGTAAACCAGATTAACAGGTATAAAGATTACGGCAGCAGCGGCAGCCAGGTATCGACATCGGATTTTGTATTTGATTTGTTTGGTAACCTTACCAAGGTAACCCTTCCGGCTCCAAATAGCGGCTCGTCTAGCGCGCAGCGCATGTCTTATAATTTTTATTACGACAATTTCTTTCACAAGAACATGACCATGATTACCGATTCCCAAGGGTATAATAGTCAGACAACCTATAACCACTTTGGTTTGGTAACCAGTCAGAAAGACATGAACAATGTGGAAATTGTAAACGAATACGATGCCAGTTTGCGTCTTGTTAAGGTAAAAGGACCTTACAATTCAGAATGGACCATAAAGCACGAGTATAAGAAAAATGCTACCACAGGCAGGTACTATGCCATTACGAAACACAACATTAAAGACGAATCGGTAACACCGGGCGAGCAGATACTGCATACGTCTTCGTTTGCCGATGGTCTGGGACGTATCATCCAAACCAAGAAACAGTTGGATCTGGCACAGGAATGCGGCGCTTCAAGTACAGGATACCGCTTTGCAGTATCCGGAATACAGATCTACGACGAATTCGGCAGGGTGGTTGAATCTGACCTGTCACAGGAACAGATAGACTGTAACGGAAACTTTGCAACCGCTTTGGAAAACTATACGGCGCTAACGCGTGATCCGCTGCTTAAAACTTCAATGATCTATGACATGCAGGACCGCGTGCTGCAAAGCCACGTTCATGGGCTTAATGCTTCAACAATTTACGAATACGGATATGACTTTGATCAGAACAACGCGCCTAGACCATCAGAGAAGGTAACATTGCCGGAAGGTAACGTATCCCAGACCCTGAAAGACGCCAAAGGTCAGGTGGTATTAACCAGACAGATCGACAACAGTAACAATACAACGCTGTCTACAGCTTATACCTACAATTCAATCGGGGAATTGTTGAGTGTTACCGATGCCGATAATAAAGTAACGACTTATCAGTACGATACCTTCGGTCAGAAAATCCAGGTAACCCATCCGGATAACGGTGTCTCGAAATTCGAGTACGATCTGGCAGGTAAGCTTATTGCATCAACCAACCAGAACCTGTTAAACCAGAACAGCAGTGCAAGGGTTCAGTACAACTATGTATTCAATCAGTTGCAGTCGGTTTCTTATCCGGGTATGATGTCTAACGGTGTCCAGATTCCTGCTTCAACGGTTAGCTATACCTATGGTGGTAACGGCGCACCAAACTACAGTGCAGGAAGAATTGTTTCGGTTAACGACTTAACAGGAACAAAATCTTTTGAATACGGCAAACTGGGAGAAGTGGTTAAAGAAAACCGCGTATTGCAGACCGCGGTGGGTAACCTTAATTTTACAACCCGTTACCAGTATGATACCTGGGGACGTATGCTGAATATGACCTACCCTGACGGTGAGGTGGTGACCTATGGTTACAATCCAACAGGGCAGCTGGTATCCATTTTTAATAACATGGGTGATTTTTACCTGAAAAACGTAACCTATAATTTCTTTGACCAGCCGGTGGAGATCGATTACGGAAACGATGTGAAAACGGTAAATACCTACGATTTAACCCAGCGCGTGCGCTCAATGAGGTTAGACCGTCCGGATACCACAACCTTTATGCACAATGTATACAGTTATGACAGAAACCAGAATATTGTAAAAATAGTTAATGGCTCTTCACAGCATCCGTTACTATTAATGGGTGGTGTATCCAATAAAAGTTATACTTACGACGGCTTTAACAGGCTGGCCGGTGCCAACGGACAATGGAGCGGCGGTGATAACGAAAGTCATGATTATTCACTTGATATGGCGTACAACAACACCCATGGGATTGTTAATAAAAGACAGCACCATAATGTACAGTCGCCTGGATTTAACGGCTTAAGCGACAATACGTATGATGCACATTACGAGTATAACGATGCGGCACATCCGCACGCTGTAAGTAGAATTAATTACGGTAATTTAAGCGGTAATCAGAATGCGGTTTCAAATTTTGCTTACGATGCTAACGGAAACCTGATCAATTACAATACCACTAACAATACCGGTAACCCGGGCAGTTTTACAAACCGCGATATGGTTTGGGACCAGCAGAACCGCTTGTTGGCTGTTGTAGACGATAACACCAGAGTAAGTCATTATATTTACGACCATGCAGGTGAACGTACCTTTAAATCGGTGGGTGCAATTACACAGGTAAATATCGGGGGTGCAATGATTCATCAGGTGCTGGATTTTAACGACTATGTGGTATATCCTTCAGGCTATGTGGTTGTAGATCCTGGTAAGGACGAGTATTCAAAACACTATTACATAAACGGCAAACGCTTTGCAAGCCGTCTGGAAAGAGAGGCAAGCGTATTTATCAACGGACCGCTGGGCAGACAGGTTTCTTCAGAAAACGTGGAAGATACCACAGCAGAAAGCAGTGCTGCTGAGCCGTTGGATTTAAGCGCAATGATGGGTGTTCAGAATACCGTTATGGGCTTCACCATTGGCAACACCGAACCGGACTGTATGTTGCAGGTAAACAATATTGTAACCGCTTACGATAACCTGAACAACAATACCGGCGGAAGTATACAAAACTGTGTTAATGCAATAAAAGCGATTAAGAATAGAATCGGTACCAATGGGTATACTGCCTGCGATGCCTTGGTAGAAATCAATGCCTATGTGTGTACGCCGGTAACACCGGGCAATACACCGGGCAGTACGCCTACGCCTAGTTTTACGGCAGAACAACTGATGCAGTTTGACTGTTTAACCGAACTGAACATTTTAATAGGTACCTACACAATGGCTTCCGATGCGTTGGATCAGCAAGGAGCAATGATGCGTGGTGGATTTCCTTTATGCGGTCTTGATGTAGGAATAAATTGCTGTCAACGTTTTCTTGACACCGGAGTTTGGGATTGCCCTGAATGTCCTGGAATGAGGGTAGAAGATTGCGGAATTCCCAATCCGAATACAGATAATATGGATTGGGTAAACTGTATAACATCTTGTGGAGGTAATAGTGCTGCGTTCGCAAATGATTGTTTGAATCATTTTTATGCTACTGGTGAATGGTTACATGATTGTAATTATTGGTCTTTAGAATGTGATTGCGATGGTTCGTCAGGTATAAAAACACCAGATCAGGAAGAAGTAAACTGCTTGTTACATTGCGGTAAAGAAGGTATATCACAGTGTTTGGAAACTTTTTGGCAAACAGGCGTATGGTCATCGGAATGCCAGGAAATTAGCAAAGACTGTGGTTGTTTTAAAGATGATAACGAGGGCGGTGGAGAAGAGGAAGAAGAAATACGCAACTGCGTTCAAGACTGCCCAAATCCCAGAGCAAGCGAGTGTTACAAATATTACCTTGAAAACGGTGTTTGGATGGATGATTGTGAGGAAGTAATGACCGATTGTGGCTGTTACGATTTTGGTACCGAACTTGATTGTTACAAACAAGCGCTAAACTATATACGCAAGCATTTAACATTTGAACCAAACAATGCTTGCGCGGTACTGGCGTATGTACAGGATAATTTTAAATGTTATACACCGGAAATTGTAAGGCCGGAAACGCCAGAGACTTTTCCACCACTTACTTTACCGACACCAGACCCGGGAAGTAACGACAATTTGCCGGGTGAAGACGGGCCTTACGATGAAGACAAACGCCAGCCGGTTTGGTGGTATCATACAGACCATTTGGGAAGCAGTACATACCTGACGGACAACTTTGGACGCCCGAGCCATTACTACGAAACACTACCGTTCGGGGAGATGATGGTAGAACACAACCAAAGTACGTATAACGGCGGACAGTATAATAACGTTTACAAGTTTAATGGTAAAGAGTTAGATGATGCCACACAAATGTATTATTACGGCGCACGTTATTATGACCCAAGAATCAGTATATTTGCAAGTGTGGATCCGCTCGCGGAGAAGACGATGGAGCCGTATTCATATGTTGGTAATAATCCTGTTAATATGGTTGATCCAACGGGAATGGAACCAGTTCCTTCTTATTATGCGTTAAATCCTTGGTTTAGCTTAAAGCCATGGCAATGGTATTCTACAGCTGGAGTGTATGATAATAAAACTTTTAATTCAGCTGCTCAGTATAACACTAAAAATCTTAGAGCTAGCGCGTACCAAAATGTCAATCAACGAAATTCTTATTATGGTTGGGTAAATGATAGAGTATCCTCAACAGGATCAAAATGGTTTGGAGCAGCCAAATTAGTAACAAGTATAAATGCCTTAGGCGGAGCAGATGTTGGTAGCGGGACAATAATGTCTAAAAATGTCGCAGGTTTTTTGCAAAGAGGAAATAAGTTTCTATTTGCCCATAATATGAAAAATGCTAAATCCTTAATTGATGATGGAAAATTATCAGGCAGTTTTACAAATGCTAATGGTAATAAAGTATCATTTGATGGAAAATCAGGTAAAGCTTTAGATTATGCAATGGTTGAATTTGAACAGACTAAAGTTCAGGATTTTATAGGGTCTTATAGAGATATAATTGGAAATAAAGAGATGTCAAATATTATAAAGGGAGTAAATGAATTATTTAGTGGGAACATTTCAACTTTTGCTCCATCCGAGATAAATGATGTTATGAAGGAACACTTTGACGGAGGTAAATCATTTAATTTTGAAAATTACAATGATAGAGTAAAGTTAGGTCAAAAACTTGTTGACAAATTACATGAATAAATAGTTTGATTATGAGAGATTTATTAAAGTTTATATTAGTATTATTTTCTTTATACTTAATTGAGACAATTATGGTTTTTTGTCTATTAGTTTTTGAAAATATTTATTTAAATGGCACTTCAAATATATTTGTAGAAAGCGATTGGAGATTTATATTTGGTATTACAATCTTACGTATAATTTATTTTGCAATCCCACAATTGCTTTTGTATCTATTTATAAAAAGTATTATAAAAAAATATAATTTAAAAAGTTTGATTATATTTAATACTATTAGTTTTATTATTATATTTTTTGCTTATCTATTAATTTGGACATCAAGTATAGAAGATTACTTAACTAAAAGTGTTACATATTATTTTATCTTTTCAACTATACTTAGCCCAATATTATTAATACAGATTCCATATTTTAAAAAACTGACTTCATAGAAATATAGGCTAGAGTAATTAAAAAACATTAATACAATAAACAACAGCCCCTTTACAAACGTATGGAGACTGTTTTATAAACACTTTACTGCTGTTGCGCATTAAACTTCGATTTTCAAAGGACGCACAAAGTTAGTGTGTTTTATTGTGGTAAAGTGAACCAAAGTAGTTTTTATAGGCAACAGACCATATGACAAAGCCAAACGCAAACCCATCTGGTGAAATCAAAGATTCACCGAAACCAAATATAGAATAGCAAAGAGGAGGTATACCATACCGACCATTTAGCTCATTAAGTTTTTATTGGATTTAGTATTCGCTGAACTAACGTTTAGGAAGCAGTACATACCTGACAGATAATTTCGGAAGACCTTCTCACTATTATGAGACATTACCGTTTGGTGAAACCGCAGCGTAGCAAGGTTCACCGAACACCAAAACAAATAATAGCGTGAGGTAAATGATGGTGGAACATAACCAGAGTGCCAATGTGCCGTCTGGTGTGGGTTACGACAACAAATACAAATTCAACGATTTCGGAGGAAAAAGCGGGCTGAGCTTTTGACGAACGAACCGCGCAACGCGCTGAATTATAAGGTTCTACGCAAATGTATTATTACGGAGCGCGTTATTATGACCCGAGAATCAGTATATTTGTAAGTGTGGATCAGATGGTTGAAGAAACCATGACTCCGTACCAGTACGTTCATAACAACCCTATAATGTTCACCGATCCAACAGGTATGAGTGCAGATCCACCTGAAGGTGAGTTTGCCCAGGGGTATAGACATACTGATGAAGAAGGAACAACATGGCAATTAAATGGGCGTGTTTGGGAAAATCAAAGTGGAGGTGAAGATCAATGGCAGTCTGAAACTTTGGACGAGGTTGTAATTGGTGCAAATAGAAAGTCTGAAGGAGTTGGTCAACCGGGAGCATTAGAAAGCGCCATTCCAATTTGGGGCTCAGGAAGAGCAGCTGTTGACCATTTTCAAAACGGAAATTATTGGCGCGGTGCAGCATATACAGCTCTGGCAGTATCTGATGTTTTTGCAATAAAAGCAATTGGAACTGCAGTGGTTAAGGGAGGTATAGCGCTTTCAGCAAAATATGCAGCGAAGGAAACAGCAACTCATTATTCTGTTGCTTATGAAATGAAATTAGCAAGCTCTTCTTATCCTGGTGTATATAGGGGAGCACATTTTTTAGAAGCTAATAAAGCTTTAAATGCAACTATGGCTTCAGATGCAGCTTTTGCAAAGTCTATGACGGCATTAGGTATAAATATTCCAAAATCTACAACAGGAAGTATTTTAGGCAAATCCCCAGCTAATTGGGTGTGGCATCATGCTGCGGAGAAAGGAGTGATGCAATTAGTTCCAAAGGCTCAACATACTATCGGAAGTCCATTTTGGTCTCTTATGCATCAAGGAGGAAAAGGTGGTTTTGCTATTTGGGGAAAATAATTATCAATAAATAAAATATTATTATGAAATTAAAAGATGTTATTGAGAAAATAGATGATTTCGACGATGATTCTATTATATTTATGGAAAACTTAAATGATATAAATTCTGACACTTTAATAGCTTATCCAGAAGAAAACGATGATGGTAAAAAGGTAAGTGATGGAAAACACTACTTTTATTTAATTGAAATTTTTTTAATAAAAGAATTCATTGAAGACTATCTATTGTCTATAAATTATAAACCCTCCATTTCTGAAGTGACACAGAGAGTTTATGATTATTCAATAAATGATGCTTAGTAGGATAGTTTAACTAATAAAGTGGATTTGTAATTCATACCTTTAAAAACCAACAGCCTCTTTACAAATGTATGGAGGCTGTTTTAATATAAAACACTTTACTGCTGTTGCACATTTTAAAACTTCGACTTTTTAAAGGACGCAGTAAATTTAGTATGCCCAATCACTCGTTACAGCAACAAATACAAATTCAACGATTTCGGAGGAAAAAGCGGGCTGAGCTTTTGACGAACGAACCGCGCAACGCGCTGAATTAGAAGACGCAACGCAAATGTATTATTACGGCGCACGTTATTATGACCCAAGAATTAGTATATTTGTTAGTGTGGATCCGTTGGCGGAGGAATTTGAGGGATGGACTCCATATCACTACGTACACAACAACCCAATAAATTTGATTGATCCAACCGGGATGAGTGCAGATGGATGGTATGAAAATAATCAAGGAGAAATTAAGTACGATAAAAGGATTAATAATCAGAGTGATTTAAAGAAATATAATCTTGATGGAGAGTTTATAGGGAATTCTTTTGTGGGTAAAGATGAATATAATAACAGATATGATTTTAAACAAAATGGTAAAGTAAGTCTTTTAAATAAAGACGAAAAGGGAGAGAATGAAAATATATATAGAGATATTCAAAAAATAGTTACTGTACTTAGTTCTAAAAGTATAAAAAGTGTTCCCACACAGGAATTGGCGTCGGCTTTTGCTATATCACAATCTGATAGTCCTGCTCCTGGTCCAGCTGATGTATTTGCTACACTTGTAGTACTTCAAGCTGCTGTTTCATACTTTACAAAAGAAGAAGAAGAACAAACAATTAGGGTAGATTATTTTGCTAAATCTAAAAAGGGGAAATTATCTCAACGTCAAGAAGAAGTACAGCATCGACAAGCAGGGAATGGAAAGTTGACAGGTGCTAAAAAAACAAAACATCAAAAAAGAAGACCTGGAGATATGGGAGATAAAAAACGACAAAAAGGAAACTGGAAACAAAGATAGTAATGGAAAAATTTATAGGAGTAAGTTTAATCTTTTATAAAAAGGATAAATACAAAAAATTTAGAGCAGTACAATCATCTTATATTTTTGAACTAAAGCCTTTAGAACAATTGCTGGAAGATATAAATCATAAAGCTGAAGCAATTATAAATGGATTTTTGTTGAATTTTGAGTATTTGGGAATTTCGGATATTTATATAACAGAAAGTTTAGGTATATATAACTATTTAGGTAGAACCTCTTTTTTTGAATTAAAAAATGAAACCGATACGGATGAAATTATTTTAAGTGATGATGAAATTAATAAGAAGGTTGGTGAAATAGTTCAGAATAGTTTGATTAATGTAGGTTTTGTCTATTTCAATAGAGATAGTGAAGGACCTAATTTTAATTCAACTATTATAGTTTATACTATTGTAGATGATTTTATTAGTTTAAATGAGCTTTATAAAATAGCAGAAAGTAATGACTTTAAAAGTAAGATAGTTAAGTTCTCTATTGAGAAATTAAGAAAAGAAGACTTAATTTTTAAAGGTATATCTGATTTTTACTCTGTTAGAAATGAAGGCCTCTTTGAGGTAGAAGGAGTTTTTGATAAGAAAGAAGAAATTATTACTGATGTATTATCAAATAAACAATTTGAAAAAGAATTGGATAGTATAAATGAAGATTATAAATATATTTATTAGGCAAGGTAATGGGTGGTAATAATGTATCAGAAATGCTGTTGTGCTAAAAAACAACAACAGCCTCTTTACAAACGTATGGAGGCTGTGTTATAAAAACACGTTACTGCTGTTGCACATTTTAAAACTTCGACTTTTATAAGGACGCAGTAAATTTAGTATGCCCAATCACTCGTTACAGCAACAAATACAAATTCAACGATTTCGGAGGAAAAAGCGGGCTGAGCTTTTGACGAACGAACCGCGCAACGCACTGAATTAGACGACACTACGCAAATGTATTATTACGGTGCGCGTTATTACGACCCAAGAATTAGTATATTTGTAAGTGTCGATCCGTTGGCGGAAAAAACAATGGAACCGTATTTGTATACTGGAAATAACCCGATTATGTTTACGGATCCTACTGGGATGAGTAAGGATGGAGCTGGACCTCCTGTAAATCCAGGAGTTTTATTAACACCTATTTATAAAAGTAGAGCATTTTCATATATGGGTACTACTCATAAATCTACGGGTATTGTTGGATATAAATTTAAACCATCAGCTGTTCATTTATTAAGTTTAGTTAGTGGTGTTAAAGCTGAGCATATAAAAAATGCTAGAGTTGAATTTGGTTCCTATGGTGATCCTGGCTCTTCAATTACTACAGGTTCTGGTTTAAATGATGCTACTATTACTCACTATCCATTAAAAGGCGATAAAGCAACTGACCCTAGATATACAATTAGCTTTATGATAAGAAATGCTCACGAAGTAGGGCATATTCCACAATTAAGCAATGGGACTATTAGTCATGTTAGTGAGTCAATAGGCGAGTATCTTCTGAATTCTGTATTTATGTATAATTGGCACGATGGTCCTTTTTCTAGAAAAGAAAAAGAAGCAAATCTTGGAGAAGATACCTTCAAAGATTTTAATAAATTTGTTGATGACTATTATGGAAAGGGTAGCTTGAAAAAATTATTTGAAAATTCTAAAAATACCGAAGAGGATAAAATAAAGAGAATAGATACTTGGTTTAAGAAATATAGAGAAGAAAGACCTAAAATAGAGATTGATGATTAGATATATTTATATAGGATTTGTTAGTTTAGTTCTGTTAGGATGTAAACAACAAGATCATGAATTGAGTTTTGATATACAAAGACAAGTTCTGTCTAGTTGTAACAGTAATCCTATTGATAGATTGAGCATAGAAAATGATTCTATAAAAAGTAATAATTTTGCTGTCGAAGCAGGATTACTGATTTATTGGAATGGAGATACAAATGTAAAAATACCAAATGAACTCAACTTGTCTAATATTCCTTCCGGATATATAATCAGACAAGGAGGACGTGATTACAAGGGACGTAAGTATATTTTTAAGCCTAATAGTAGTTATACAATAGAGAAATATGGAAGTGGAAGAGCAGGATTTTATTTAAGGGTGTGGACTGATTCTTTAGGAAGGGTATTTAAGACAACACATCCAAAGTGTGGGTTAAAAAGTTTGGATAACGGTGAGGAAATGTATCAAGGTTAAGGTAATGGGTAATGTATCAGAAGTGTTGATACGTTAAATAAACAACAACGGTAATGTATCAGAAGTGTTGATACAATAAATAAAACAAGCAGCCTCTTTACAAACGTATTGAGGCTGTTTTAATATAAAACACTTTATTATTGTTGCACATTTAATAGTTTCGACTTTTCAAAGGACGCAGTAAATTCGTGTGTATGTTGGTAAAGTACCGCGAAAAGGTACTGGTTATACAATTCAGAATTCAGGAATAAATGAGTTATCAGCAGGACATGATGAAATCTTATCATTTGCTTCGGTTATATATCAAGAATCAGGTGGGCAAATGGAGGAATCAATGGCTATTGGTAACGTAACAATGAATTTTTTAAAAAGTGGAGGTTCTTCTCAACTAAAAACCTTAGAAGATGTAACAATGTATAAAAACTCATTTGCTAGAGGAGCGACTCAAAAAGCATACTCAACTTTTATGGAATTAGATACTGCGGATAAAAATTCTAAATTTGGAATAAGTTCTGCAATTAATGCAGTCGGATACGCTCAAGGTCTATCTGGATTTAAAGACTATAGCGATGGTGCTAATACAAGGGATGGTATTGATTTAATTAATTCAAATTGGAGTAATAACCATAGAAATTATTCTTGGAGTTCAGGCTCAAAATCATTATTAACAGAATACAAAAATAGATTTAAAGGTGGAGTAGATGTTTCTAAATTTAATTATAAGTCTAAAGGATATGAAATAGAAGCAACAAAAATTATTAATAAGACTTTATATACTTGATTAACAACAGGTAGAGGAGAAAGAAAAACAGGTGGTTCTAAATTTCAATAAATATGAAAAAAAATATATTATTAGTGATAATTGTTATTACATCTATTGCATGCAAAAAAAGCGAAGTTTTAAAAACAGAAATAAAGGAAGTTGATAAAAACTTAGTTTTTAAAAAGTGGTTAAATGATACTTTAAATGTAATTAATAGTACAAACGATATTACCAAATCGGAGCTTACAATATCAAAGGATTCTTTATATTTGACAATATTAAAAAAACATGAGCGAGAATTAATAAAGAGTAATTTAATTAATAACGATAAAGAGATTGCTTATGGAATTGATCTCTTACAAAAGAATAATGAACTACCATCGAAAGATTTTTATCTAACTTTAGAAATCGAATATGATTACTTTGTATCGAATGTAGAAAATTTGGAAAGAGATTTTGATACTAATATTAATGTTTTTATCGTAGAAAGTGCTTCAAATAAAATTGAATATAATTTTTTAAAAGGAAATCTAGTTGATAAACGAGTGATAAAACCATAACAAACAACAGCTTCTTTACAAACGTAAGAGGCTGTTTTATTATAAAACACTTTACTGTTGTTGCACATTTAATGGTTTCGACTTTTCAAAGGACGCACAAAGTAAGTGTGTTTTATAGTGTTAAAGTACCGCAAAGTAGTTTTTATAGGCAACAGCTTTACCAAAACAGGGAAGTTTACCAATTACAGATATAAAGCGTACTTAACCAATATAAACAACTAAATTATTTTTTTACATAAAAGAAGGTTTAAGGATTAGAAGTATGGCACGCATTTTAAAAATATCAATAACTACTTTGTTAAAAAGAATTATAAAAATAGCTAAGCTTACAGAATTACCTAAGATAAAGAATCAATGCTCATAAAGTTGATGAGCTATGTACTTTTGTACAACATAAAAATAAACGTATCTGGATTGTTTATGTATTTGAAAGAGTAATTGGCAATTATTGAAGGATGCTAGAATAGACAAAAAAAGTAGGTCTGATTAATCAGGATTCACTTTCATTGTTAATATCAAAGCATATAAATGCAGTTATGAATATCAGGATGGAACAACAACAAATAAGGAAATATCAATTCGTATCTTTATGCAGCAATTATATCTTGCTGAAAGTAAAGAGACAATATTGTAAGTGTGGTCAATCATACATCAATATAATTTTTTAAGGTTATGCTTTTAGAAAAACTACTCGAAGAGTTTAATGTACACACCAATACCTTTAACTCGGAGGAATCTAAATTGTTTGACCAATATTTTGAACAAATATTAGTCAAGAAGAATACATTTCTTATTCGAGAGGGAGAAACGGAGAAGTATAGCTACTTCGTGTTTGATGGAATATTGCGTTGTTGGATATTAAATAACAAAGGAGATGAGCAAACCTTCTGGTTTTGTAAAGAAGGGACATTTTCACTGTCGAATATATCGTTTACATTACAGGAGAATTCTGCTTTTAATGTTCAAACGATTGTAGATTGCGTTATTTATCGGATACACAAGGAGCATGTAGCTGAACTATATGCTACCATCCCTAAGGTAAAAACAGTATTTGAAGATCTGACTGCTATATTGTTGAATAAACTCTTGAAAAAAAATATTGATTTAATTAAGTATTCACCCGAACAGCATTATCTGCAGATGTTGGAGGAATATGGAATCACATTAAACTATATTCCGCTAAAAGATATAGCTTCCTATTTGGGTATAACGCCACAAGCATTGAGTAGAATACGTAAGCGCATTTTTTAACCTGGGTTCAGTATTTTAGAAGTATGGGTTCCGACCTTTGCTATTGTAAATTTTTAATTATGATTAGAGAAATTGTAACAGCGGATTATCCGCGTTTGACGGAGATTTGGGAAAGTGCAGTGATAAATACGCACGACTTTCTTAAAGAGGAAGATTTTATATATTACAAGGAGCAGCTTCCTGTATATTTTCAACATGTTACCTTAACAGGGTTTGAGCAAGAGGGAGTCTTGGTCGGATTTATGGGAATTGCAGGAGGAAACCTTGAAATGTTATTTATTGATAATGACTACCGCGGCACTGGAATAGGGAAAAAATTAACTGCATATGCCATCGCTAATTTAAAAGTAACAAAGGTTGATGTGAATGAGCAAAATATTCAAGCTGTTGGTTTTTACAAAAAAATCGGTTTTAACATATTGAAAAGATCAGAATTAGACGGAAGTGGTAGGGAATATCCTATCCTGCATATGCAGTTGTAACTCTTCTAATAGGTTACCCAATATATCGTGTGTCAATAGAAGGACATTCAGAACTTAGCTTCGCCTGTAAATAATAAGATTGGAATCACCATTATGGTGTATAAGCAGAATTTGCAGATTAAATAGCGTTTTTATTGCAGGCAGGACTATTCATGTAATAATTTTCAATAAATCAACAACCCGATTATAGCAGCACCAGAGAGTATGAGAACAGGATGTATTTTGAATTTAATTGAACATATAAGGGCAATAATAAACAGAACGGGGCTTACATAATCTATAAAATTCTCCTCGTTGCCAAGAGACAATGCGGCTAAAGCAATTAACGCAATACTCAAAGGTCTTATGCCTATCATAGCATTGGAAAAATATTTATTGGAGCGAAACCTTAAAAAGAAATATGAAATTACAGAAATCATAATAAAAGAAGGGAGGCATAAGGCAACGGTGGCCAATGCAGCTCCTGCAACAGATAAAATGTGGGAATGTCCTGAGTGCTCTAAAGCACTGTAACCCGCGTATGTGGCTGTATTAATGCCTATCGGCCCTGGTGTCATTTGCGATATAGCTACAAGATCAGTAAACTCCTGCTTCGTCATCCATTTGTTATTATCAACAACTTCTTCTTGTATCATTGACAGCATGGCATAACCACCACCAAATCCGAAAAGACCGATTTTACTAAAGACCCAGAAAAGTTTGAAGTATATCATATCGTTAATTTAGGCGGTTCCTGTTCTATTTTTTATTTCGTGGAAAATTATGCCTCCAAGACAGCCGGCTATGACAATCCATATTGGAGAAATAGAAAAGAACCACATCAGGATCAACGCAATTACCGGAATTAGCAATGTCTTCATAGTCATTTTACTTGCCTTGATCGCATTGTAGCAGGGGGCAGCAATAAGGGCAACCACTACGGGACGCAAGGCTTTAAAAGCTTTAATTACGTAGATGTTTTCCTGAAACCTGCTAAAAAATACTGCGATCAGAATAATTATTAAAAATGGGGCAATAATAGTACCTAAAGCAGCAACAATTCCACCTTTAAGCCCCCCGATTTTATACCCTACTAATGCGGCGATATTTGTAGCAAAGACACCGGGCAGGGATTCCGTAATTGCAAGAAGTTCATAAAATTCCGTGTCAGTAAGCCAGTTTCGGGAAACAATATCCTTTTCAATAAGAGGAATGACCGCATAGCCGCCGCCAATTGTAAATAGTCCTATCTTGGTGAAAAGATAAAAAAGTTTAAGTAACATTTAGAGGATTTTCAACGATGAATAAATACCATCAAAGGCTTTAAAAAGTAGCGGAGCTACGATTGTAAAGATACAAAAAGTGCAGCTGGGAAGCTAATAAAATAGTATAAAAACAAGCCACTTTTCAATGGCTTGTTGGCTAAAAATCATTGGCTTTACCAGATTTTTAATTCCCGGATTTAAATGATGTTTGCAAATCCTTATTCGATACCGGAAATCGTCGGACTTTTTCGTGCCTGTTGAATAACATCTAAATAAACAGTCGTTTACCTCTCTGTTTTACCTGAAGGATAGGGGGCGGATAGAAGCTTGGTTTACAGACTAAACTTTTCCCATTTACTCAGCAGGGAACATTTTTCTTTGTTACATTGATTCACCAAAGCTCCTTCAATTCTGTAGTAAAAGCCTTTTCCTCCAAAAATATAATTACACCAGTCGCCACTTGCATTCGGATAAGAAAATTGTGTAAACTGATAATCAAAAGGAACAGTATAAGGATTCGGGGAACATTCAGGAAAATTCGGTCCTGACGGTTCAACAGCTCCATCACATCGAAGGATAAAATCGAGATTTAGCTTATAATGATTAACTCCCAATACCAAAGGATATTTTTTATCAATGTTGCCATAACCTAATACAGGTAATCCTGGTGGATGATCCGTTATATGTAAAAAGACGTCAGGATAATAACATTCTTTATTACCCAGATCGTAATCCATATAGAAACTCATATCAACGATACCTTGATCGGGAAGGTCAATAGTTGACGATCCATTCTGACAGTTCGGATAATTCCCCGTTCCGGTAATAGGTCCTCCATAATAGTTTGGGTCATAAACACCAGGTTCATAGTTAAAATCTAATGTGTGTTGAAATTTGACATTGCAGGGGTTGTCGGTGAACTCAAGTTCAATATCAGTACTTTTGGCATTTAAATTTTGAAATGAGTTTGTATCTGCTACTTGTATTTCATCTGAACAGGAGATAAAAAACAAAATGGCAATTGCAACGCAAGGCACTTTTTTCATAATGATAAATTTTAGGTTAAGTGTCTAATATCTGGTTTATTTACTTAATAAAATATTATTTAATAAATTGTTTTTTATGTATTTTATAGTGAATATTGTTGGAAATTAGCCAAATTTCATGAACAAAGTTGTGCATCAATTACTGAATTCCTATATCCTAATTAACTACCGGAAGCCTGATACAACTTTGTTTTAACATGCTTTCTATTTTTATAATTGGGGATTAAATTATGCCTTCCTAAAAAGGGATACAATGTCCAGATAAAACCAACGCTTTTTTAAATTTGTATTAATAATTTAGCTTTAATATTTCTGAATGTTATGATTAATTATGTTTTTTTATATATTTATTATTAACTAACATAAAATTAAGAATTATGAAAAAACTAATTGTTGGGTTTTGTTTAATTTTTGGTATTACTTCATATGCCCAATGTACAGAAGAGGAATACCTTGAATTATTAGAGCAATCAGTATTGGATGAAGAATATGGACAGTTTACTAAAGATCTTGTTAAGTTCTATACTTCTGAAGAATACATGTTTAAAAAATACTATGATAAAACTTTCTTTGATAAACTTGGAGCTGAGAATGTCAAACAGGGATGTATAACGCCTGTTACAGCTTTTAATGATTGGGTTAAGGACAATTTATCTAAAACAAAATTTACCTCCGCAGAAGAAGCTGTATCATTATATACAAACTTTTGGAAATATGAAAGGATTACGCAGGAGTTTATGAAAAGGACACAACCTATAGAAGATATGTATAAGCAAAAGTACGGGTTGGTAATACACCACGATTTTATGAATGATTTGTCACATGTCTCGTTCAGTAAATTTACTAAATTTTTAGAGGAACGTCAACCGTAATTTTCTATATAATTTATTAACTCAAAAAGTTTAAAAAAATTATAAAACAATAACTCTGTCTTCCAATCTCTTAAAAATCAGGTGTCTGAGTTAACGGAGAGGTTTGTCCTTTTCCGAACGACGGCATATAACAATCTTTATTAACATTTGCGGTTAACCCTAAAAATACCATAGGATTAAGCATGCCATCAGGATCTAAAGTATAAGCCACCTGAACAAAGCCAGTGTGAAGAAATGAGAAATAAAAAATTTGTAGCAGTACACCGGAACGGGGAACTTTCCCCGGAAAATCACAGACGCTTAATGAACTGGGCAATTGCTTGTTCAGAGCATGTTTTACTATTGGTTAAAGATCAGTCAATAGATAGCCGGTTAACCGGTGCCCTTTATATCGCAAAAGAATGGGAAATAGGAAATGTAAAAACGGGTTCGGCAATGAAAGCTGCGCGGGATGTACATGCTTTTGCGAGGGATATTGAAAACCCTGTAATGAAAGCAATAGCACGGTCAATTGGGCAGGCTGTCTCAACAGCTCATATGGCCGATCACAGTGTGGGTGCAGCTTTATATGCCCTGAAGGCAGTAAGCCTGGCAGGTAAGCCGGTTGATGATGAAAGAAACTGGCAGGATGAAAAAATGAAGGATTTTCCGCATGAAATTACAGACCTCCTAAAGAAAACCCGTCTTCAGAAGCTGCTGGCATTTAAAGAATTACGGAGCACATTCCTGTAATTAAATTCAAAATAATCAGGTACAATCCTTAATATTATGAAAAGAGAGATCCTCCCGGCTATTTTCAATACAGAACGTTTTTATCAATGTTGCTTAAACATTACAGATTGACTTTGAGTTCGGAATGATAAAACTTGTCTTATGCAAAGACATCCGAAAATGAAAGTTTCTACATTTACCATACAAAATTAAAAAAGAAAGAAAGATGGCAAAACAGGTATTTATCAATGTCGCAGTAAAGGAACTGCAGAAAGCAATGGATTTTTATACAGCTCTGGGGTTTACAAACAACCCGCAGTTTTCAGACGAAACAGGAAAATGTATGGTGTGGAGTGAGAATATTTTTGTAATGCTTCTTTCCCACGAAAAATTTGCATCTTTTGCAACAAAGCCCATTGCAGATACAAAATCGAATTTGGCCGCACTTTTTTCCCTGTCGGTAGACAGTGTAGAAGAGATGAACCGGATTATGGAGGCCGGGCTGCGGGCCGGTGGAAAAGAACCAAGTGAACTGAAGGATTACGGTTTTATGCAGCAAAGAACCATAGAAGATTTTGACGGACATACATGGGAGATCTTTTTTATGGATATGTCTCAGTTTCCAAAAGAATAAGCAGGTACATCCCGGCTGAAAAAAACCTGAATGAAGCAACCGTTTCATTCAGGTTAAAAAAAAAGCTACTATGAAAAAGATGATGATTCAGTTTATGTGAATTTATTTTGGTTCCTTATGGTCCGTAGGCGTGTGTATGATGTCGAAATAAACACTTTTGTCGTTGTTGTCAGGATAAATTCTGTAGGTAAATTCCTGCTTCGTTAAAACCGTAATATCCACCACACGGGTAAACAAAACTTCCCCGGCATCGTTTTTGGCAATGATGGTGCGGGTTTTTCCATCGGGCGTTACACTCCAGTCTCCTTTCATTTTCGGAGAATCATCAAGGTTGAACATCGTAAAGGTGCCGTTCGCCTTAAAATAGGCAAATCCCACAAAATTAGCAACGTTGGCATCCGTAAGCGACACGTTTTCCCCTTTGTTATTTTTTGCATTTGTGGTTTCCCAGGCAGTACTTGACAATATTTCGCTTGGTGTCATAATTTTGGGTTCCTGATGGTCCGTAGGCGTGTGTATGATGTCGAAATAAACACTTTTGTCGTTGTTGTCAGGATAAATTCTGTAGGTAAATTCCTGCTTCGTTAAAACCGTAATATCCACCACGCGGGTAAACAAAACTTCACCGGCATCGTTTTTGGCAATGATGGTGCGGGTTTTTCCGTCTGGCGTTACACTCCAGTCTCCTTTCATCTTCGGAGAATCATCAAGGTTGAACATCGTAAAGGTGCCGTCTGCTTTAAAATAGGCAAATCCCACAAAATTGGCAACGTTGGCATCCGCAAGCGAAACGTTTTCCCCTTTGTTATTCTTCGCATTGGTTGTTTCCCAGGCCGTACTTGAAAGAATTTCGCTTGGCGTCATTGAGTTGGCAGGATCTTTAATTTCATCGTCGCTGCAGCTGAAAAGAATCAGTCCTAACAAAACCATTACAATGGTTGATGTTATTTTCTTAAAATTTCCCATAATCTTAATAAATTTGTTACTGCAAATAAATATTATATAAACGGGATTGGATTGTATTTTTTATTCGAAGGTTTGCAGTATTTATAAGTGGGGAAATGCAATGGTTGTTTTTTTTCTGTTACAGAGGTAAAACGGCTATGTTAACGGGAAGAGTCCGGAAAGACCGAATTAATTGCAAACCTTCTGTTTTTCTCTTTATCCTTCATGATCTCCGGTTTTTCACAGCGGACCAAAAGTTTTTTATGCTTATGAAGGTCAGTACTGTTTAAATTTATGATGTCCGCCGGTTATTTAAAGTATTTTTCGGCGTTTAAACCAGAAGAATATGACAATACAGACAATAAACATAGATCCCAGGGTAAGATAATAACCAAGGTGAAATTTTAACTCGGGCATATTGTCAAAGTTCATTCCGTATATCCCGGCAATAAATGTCAAAGGGAGGAAAAATGCCGAAAATATGGTGAGCAGCTTCATTACATCATTGTTTTTCTGAGCGTTTACCGAATGGTAGGAATTCATTAGGTTATGCGCATCCTCAACAACCTCGTCATAATTGAGTATATTGCTGAGCAGGTGGTCTTTGACGTTCTGAAGCTCTGTCCGCTGCTGGTCTTTTACCACCAGCTGGTTCACGACGTTCTGGAAGAGTTGCAGCAGCTTTTTTGTAATACGTGCCTGCGCCTTAAGGAAGTAGAGATCCTCAATAGAAACCTTGGAATAATCTTTTAAAAAGATGGTTTTTTCAAAATCATCCATTTTTAAATCCAGTTCGTCAAATGGCAGCTCATATGTATTGACCATTTTGTAAATGATGTGGAGGAGAAGTTCTTCGACCTGATCGAACTTTTTATTTTCGGTATCGAGAAAAGAAAAGTCCGTAGAATGGATGGTGATAATTTTATGTTCGTTAAAAAAGAAGGCAATCTTATTGGAAAGTTCCGTTATAGTGGTTGCCCCGAGTTTTAGATCGGCTGTAAAGGCTCTTAATACCACAAATGTGTAGTTGTTGTTGAATTCAATTTTGGGTAAATGACCGGCCTGCAGGCTGTCTCTGATCTGGAAATAATCGAGCTGATATTTTTCAGCGATTTTTTCAAGTTCTTCCCGTTCCGGCTTGCATATATCGGTCCATTCAAAGTTTCCGAATGCAATGGTTTTCTTATATTGTTTTTCCATGTACGCTAAAATCATTTAACAAAAGAAGCCTGCTTTTGTCGGTGCCGATTAAAAGCAGGGAGTATCACAGGTTAAATATACTAAATTCAGATACAAAAAATATACAAAAGAAGAATTTGGAGAGTTTGGGCCCGCTGTGTTTTAATTCCGTCTGAAATTTTCGATTATATAGAAACTGGTCGATGTATTTTGCAGGTTGTAAGTACCAGAATTGTTGGTGTCGATTACTCTGAACTGTACTTTAAGCTGGTCTCCTGCAGCCATATTTCCTGCCCAGTAAATGGGCATTGTTCCTCCTGATCCGCCAACATTAGTACCGAAATAAGAGGTGGAAACCTGAATCCAGTTACCGGTAGAAATTCTTTTCAGGAGTATCCGGGAACCAAAGCTTTTATTGGCTCCGGCTGCCGTTGACCGTACCACCCCGACATTGCCGTAAAAGCTGTAAAGCCCGAGTGCACTGGCCGTAAAAACCCCGGTACTGCTGTTGTGCATGTTATATACGTCGTCAATTTCATTTGCAAAAGAGATGTCTTCCCAGGCGGTGTAGGTGTTTGCCGCAGGCATTGCTTTAGCAGTATACGGAGTGGGCGTGCCGATAAACACGGTAGAGGACACATTGTAGATGTTAACGAATTCCCTGGCCTCTGTAAGGTTACCTATTGCTTCCCACTGCATTCCGGTCCATATGTAGAATTTTTTCTCTTCCACTGCATCAGTCCCTGTTCCGGCATCAAGCAGGTTAAAAACAAGCAGACCCTCATCTGTAGAAGTCACGGGAATGGTTATATTATCTTTGATATGTAAAAGTTGTACCCTTGGAATAAGTAAACCTTTGTCTTCACTAAGAAGGTGAAGGATGCTGCTTGGGTCCGGATTGTTTGTACCAATACCCGTTTGTGCGTTTACCGAAAGAGCCGTTATCAGGTATATTAATGTGAAAGAGTTGTTTTTCATAGGTTAAGAATTATAAGTACAGTTATGAGGTGTCGGCGGTTGATACGCGGAACCCTAGTACCTGTAAATATTGATTGTAGCTTCCTGTATACGGTAGTTATCCGCTGTATAGCTGTAATAAAAATCAAAGACATCGCCTTCGTTTACCCGGACTACGGTGGAAAAAGTTCCGTATGCCCTGTTCATGGCACTTACAAACCGGCCGAATGTGAAACCATAGCTGCTTCCGTTCAGGTTCATTCTCAGAAACGAAGTTCCTCCCTGGTTGCTGCTGTTTGAAAGTTCTGTTGAATATTCAATTACATAAACACCACCTTCTACGATTTCATAACTGCTCGATGTAAGGAGCCAACCTTCAAACGGGTCGATTATTATTTCCGAAGCCAGGGCAACAAGCTTTTGTACACTGCCTCCGCATGCTCCCGTACCGCAGGATACTGTGGCTTTTTGTCCCAGTTTGGCGCTGAGGACCAATAGAGGAATATGGGAATCGGTCAATATATCATGAATCCCGTCTTCTGTAGCCATGGCCTCATAATGGGCATCTGCTCCCCAATAGGTAATTCCTTTCTTAAGGTTCTGGCTTATAGGAGCCTGCGCCTTATTATAAAGCCATAATCCTACAGCAGGACTTTGAACGGGCAGTACGCCATTACTGCTTTCGGTAACGGAAGTCATGGGAAGCAACAGTCCCTTATTGGAATTTTCAAGGTTAAGCTGGGCAACTTCCGAAGTGTTTTTATCACCTATAGAAGACTGCCCGTAAAGCAATCCGTTCTCAAAGAGCAGTATCAGGAAAAACAGCGTCTGATTTTGTCGTATCGTTTTTAGCATGATCAGTAAACTTTAAAGATAGAGGCAAAGAGGCTGTATATGCGGTAATCCGATCCGTTTGAATATACACGGAATTCAATATGATCACCGGCACTGAGTTCCAGAACACAAAGGTTGCAGACACCGCCATACTGGAACATGCGATTGATGCCGCGCCCTGCCACCCGCATTCCGTTGCGGTTGACCAATACTACCTGGTCGCCGTGGTTATTTCCGGAAACGTTCTGAAGATCACAGGAAAAGTTCAGGATATAATATCCGTCTTCCTGAATTGTATAACCGTTGTAGTCCGGGGTTGCTCCCGTAGCGCCATTGTTGTAGTTGTAGTCAAGTTCGTTAAAGGTCATAGTTACCGTCGTGGCGTTGGCCTGTGTTACCGGCGTACCGCTCTCGATACGGTGTCCCACAAACATAGGCCGCAAAAAGGGAACCTTGCGTATTTCGGCATGGGTTTCGTTCTTCGAAAATACCTTTTCCCATTTAGTTCCGGTGTATTGGTACAGTCCTTTGGAAACAGCAGTCCTTCCGGTACCTGCAGTGCTGTTGTTGTAAACGACAAGCCCTTCGGCAGGAGCAGGAACGGTGATGCCGTCGTTGACGGAAGTTAGGGAGACAACGGGAAGTTTGAGCCCCTTATTTGTGGCGCTGATATCTAGAACAGCGGAAGGATGAGGCGACCGGGTACCTATGCCCGTTTGGGCTATAGCCTGAACCCCAGACAGTACTAAGAAAAAAGAAATGATCCCGGATACTTTCATAATGCAGATGTTTTGTGTTTCGGGTCAGCATTCGTATTGTTGTGAGGCTGGTACTATCCGGCTTCATAAACAATAACTGTAATTCTAAAATTACGATATCTGTTATAAATTTTATTTGCAAAAAGCATTCAAACATTTGCAAATTATATAACTTATGTATTTGAATGATGAAAACACATCTGAAAAAGTGCGCCGGAGAGCACAAAAGGAAGGAATGAGATACCGCGCCGTTTTTTATTTTTCCGGTTTTTATATACGGGATTTTAAAAGGGTTTACATTTAATTATACGGTACAATTTCGGGTTTGCCGTAATCGAACTGCTGCAGGTTAAAATTGGTATTTCTAAGGTTATTGGTTTTAAAAATATTGTGTCCGTTGCCGGGAATACTCGGGTAAAAAGCAAGAGAGAGCTGAAAATTATTGAAGACAAGATAGTCATTGCTGATAACGATACCAAGCCCGATTTTACTGTACATGTCCTTTGTAACGAACTTATTGTCATTATCTCCCATAAAGCCAACGGATGCGCTAAAGAACGGACTCAAACGAAAGCCCAGAAAATCATAAGGAGCATAGGACTGCACCTGGAAATTCAGCAGCACTTTTTTGGTTCCCCTTAATTCATAACTGTCGAACCCGTCAATGCCGTAAACTCCGTTTAAAGTGATCTTATCCATGGCATAATCCCATCTGTTGAGCCCCATTACAATTTCCGGATTGAAAAAATGACGGAATTTCCATTTACCCAGGTGGTAAAGTTTTGAAAAATAAAGTCCTTCCACGCGGAACACCCCCTCTTCAAAACGTTTGTTGTTGATAAAGGTTCCCCATTGAATTTCTCCTCCGAAATAACCCGACCGCGTATACCTGCCAAGGGCAAACTGTGCGCCCGTATAAGTGCGGTTGATGTTGTTTTTGCGTTGCGAACCCACCGTAAGCATAAAGGTTTTTCCTACGGCAATATCTTCAATAAGATCGTTGTAAAAAATATAACGGTCCTGTACGTAATTAATCGAAGCAAGTCCAACGGTTGCCATATACAGCTTCTGGTCAGTGAAAAAATTATGCGGGTCGTATTCCCCTGTGGGGTGTTCGAGGTAATGCTTGGAATAATAACGGATCGAAGTTACAAGGTTCGTCTGCACTTTATGCAGGTTGTTGTAAGTATAATACAACGGGGTGGAATGCCCGATCCAGGTGTCCACATCGTTCGACTTAAAGGTTTCGAGTTTCCGTATGCCCTCAAGGTTGGGAACAGAATCACGCGCCATAGACTGGTAAACGGTAACTCCTCCTGCCCAGCGGGTTAGGGGTGAATAGAATCTTCTGTTCGCATAGATCTGCTTGATGTAGTTTTCCGCAAGATCCAGGTTGTAATAAATACCGGCGTCAATATAGCTTTGGGCAATGTTGTTGACCTGGTACTGCGTACGGTAGGCGTGCCTTCCCTCCTTGAAGCGTGTGCGGTACTGGTTATTGAAATAGTGCCCCAGCCCGGCAAAATTACGTGTTGTAAGACTTAGGCGGGCGCTCGAAGTGGATAGGGATCCTGTAGGATACCAGCTCCAGGAATCCAGGACCTTGATATGTACATCGACCGAATCGGAATGGTCGGAAATCATCACCGGTTTAACCGAAACCCTCCTGATAAAGCGCTGCGACCTTAACAAACGTTCTGATTCTTTGAGCTTTATCGAGTCGAGTGCCTGGTTGCGTTTAAAAAGCAACAGGCTCCGTACGGTAAACTGCTTGGTTTTGAGGTGCAGCCTGTTTCCAATAAGCTCAATCTGCTTTTTCGGTACGCGCGTGGAATCGTAAATGGAATATCCGAAGGGGTCGTAGGTATCAATATGAATATTTCGGATGACTTTTCCCTGGAATTTTTCAAAATCGTAATCAATATCTGACTGCTTAACAGCCTGTACGTTCGTATGTACGTTAGAGGCCTTTTTCCGGAAAAGCAGTTTGTGTAACTGTCGTGTTAATTTCCCTTTTTTTGAAAAGTTCTCAATCTGCTCCATTCGCTGCTGTGTCGATGGAATACTGTCCGTTTCCTGAGAGAAGGCATTCCAGCAACATATAAAGGTAATGAGGATTAAAAACTTTTGAAATCTTTTCAAGGCGTATTTTTTAAAACATGAAAATACTAAAAGTTTTGGAATGACAAACAGGCTAGGTATTAATTTCTAAATCTTTGATGTAATCTTCGTGTTCATAGAAGAAAAGTTCAAACTGCTGCATCTTTTCCGCAAAGAAATCATAGATTTCATTCCACGTATTCTTATTGTTGATGCTGACCTTTTTTTCAATATCAACCCAGATCCTGCTGATGCATTTTCCATTGGGCAGGTAATAGTGGCGTTCCAGCACGGCATCGGGCAGGTATTCTTCAGTAAGTATAGAACGCAGTGATTCGATTTTTTCAAAGTAAATTTTTCGTTTTTCCTCATCTCTGGGTTCGATTTCCAGCGCCACCTGTGCCGTTTTGTTGTCAACAAAGAATTTAAAGGCAAAGTCCTTGATCTTTGTATTGTGCAGCAGCCATTTCCGAGGATAGGCATCGGCAAATCCCGTCCAGAAATCTTTTTTTATCTGCAGTGCTTCTTCTTTACTAAACATTGACTATATTTATATGGGTAATTTATTTTTCAGACATGCTTTTCGAACAATTTTTAAATAAGATCGATGCTGTGGTTAAACAGCCTTTATTTGCATTGGATGCACATTTAAAAATGGCTCCGATAGAGCGTGTACAATATCTTCAAAATTATGATTTTTCTGTTCATAATCCTAGGGCATCAGCTGTTTTAAGTCTGTTTTACCCTAAAAACGGCAGGGCACACCTGCTTTTGATTGTACGTTCTTCCTATCCGGGTGTACATTCTTCGCAGATCGCCTTCCCCGGGGGTAAGAAAGAACCTTCCGATTCCGGTCTTGAAGAAACGGCATTGCGCGAAACAAACGAGGAAGTAGGTGTGAGCAGCAGCGACATTCAGATACTGAAGCAATGGAGCGACCTTTACATACCTCCGAGTAACTTTATGGTGTCGTCCTTTATGGGGCTTATGGACAAGGCACCCGAATTCCGGTTGCAGCCCGATGAGGTCAGCGGTATCATTGAGCTTCCCGTTGAAGACCTTATCAGCGACAGGCTTGTGCAGAATGTACGCATGACTACCTCTTATGCGCAAAATATACAGGTGCCGGCCTTTGTTATAGAAGAACATATAGTATGGGGTGCAACAGCCATGATACTCAGTGAAATAAAAGAAACATTCAAAAGCGCATTTAAATAACAGATATTCGTAAATTTACAGCACGATTAATAAAAAATAGATGGGATTGTTTAAAAAAGATCCGTTTGGACATATAATGTTTGTTAAAAAATGGCTCATCCGTATATTTGGGTTCATTACCCACCGTCGGTACAGAGGTTTTAATGAGCTGGCGATCGATGGATCCGAAATAATTAAGAACCTGCCCGAAACCAATGTACTGTTCATATCGAATCACCAGACCTATTTTGCCGATGTAGTAGCCATGTTCCATGTCTTCAATGCCAGCCTGAAAGGGCGTGTAGACAACATACGGAACATTATGTATATCTGGAATCCCAAACTCAACCTGTATTATGTCAGCGCAAAAGAAACAATGCAGTCGGGACTGCTTCCGCGCATTATGGGATATACGGGTGCTATAACCGTTGAACGTACCTGGCGTGAAAAGGGAAAAGATATCTCGGAAAAAAAAGCGGTAAATCCCAATGATACCGAAAACATAAAGCGCGCGCTTAACGACGGTTGGGTCATTACTTTCCCCCAGGGGACTACAAAATCTTTTAAACCCGTTCGCAAGGGAACAGCTTATATCATTAAAGAACACAGGCCCGTGGTGGTTCCCATAGTTATCGACGGTTTTAGACGGTCTTTCGACAAAAAAGGTTTATGGCTCAAGAAAAAAGGTATTTTGCAGACCTTTACAATAAAAGAACCTTTACAAATCGATTACGACAATGATTCCATTGAAAATATTGTGGAAAAGATAGAATATGCCATTGAACAGCATCCGTCATTCCTTAAGGTTATTCCTTCCGAAGTGATTGAAAGCGATAAAAAACTCAATAAAGAACGGCGGTTTCCTTTCGGATACTGATTTATCCTTTATTAGAGTATATTCAGCGGGATGTTGATTCCTACAGAAAAAGTAAAACCTTCAAGGGGTTTAAGTCCCTCTTTTGTTTTGATATCAAAACCGTATCCAATGGCGAAATCCACTATTGTAGCAACCGAGAGCCCCACTTTGGGAGTAAGGGTATAAGGCGTAATTTCTCCTTTGGCAAACGGAATGATGGCATTGTCAAACGTAGGGTAAAAGGTAATGCCGCCTTCAGGAATAACAAGGAATCGGTTGCGGAAATAAGCAAGCTGGGCATTGGCATCTATGCGGAACCCTACGTCATTTCCGAAAACGGGCTGCACATAGTAACCACCTACCTTTAAAAGGTTTCCGGCCTGTGACTGGTAGGAGATCGTAGGGCCGAAGAGAACTTCCTGCGCGTTTGCCGTCACGGTCATTGCCAGAAAAACGAGAGAATAGATTGTTTTTTTCATCCTTTAAATAATTGAAAAGCCGTTTTAAGTATCATCCTAAAACGGCTGTTTGTATTTTTATAAGGCGTTGATAATCGCCGTAAAATCGGCTGTGTTAAGAGCCGCTCCTCCAACGAGTCCCCCATCCACATCCTTTTGCGAAAACAGGACGGAAGCATTGTCGGGTTTCACACTTCCCCCGTATAATATCGTTACATTGTCTGCCATATTCCCGTATTGATGGGCGATCTGCTCCCGTATGAAACGGTGCATTTCCTGGGCCTGATCCGGCGTAGCCGTTTCACCCGTTCCAATAGCCCATACAGGCTCATAGGCAATGATGATGTTTTCCCAGGCTTCTTTCGGCAGGTGAAACAGCGAATCCTTGAGCTGGTAGTACACCACGTTCTGGAACTGTTTGTTCTGGCGGTCTTTAAGTTCCTCACCAACACAGAAAATCACGCGCATCTTGTAACGCAGTGCCGTATCAACCTTGGCGGCAAGTAATGCTGCCGTTTCATTAAAATATTGCCTGCGTTCCGAATGACCTAAAATAACCGTTTGAACACCTACACTGTCGAGCATGCCTGCTGAAATCTCACCTGTAAAGGCTCCGCCTTCAGCCTGGTGCATGTTTTGTGCAGCTACCGTAATGTTGGTGTCTTCTAATATTTGGGAAGCCAGCATCAGATTTGTAAAGGCAGGAGCCACCACAACTTCCACCTCTTTTCCGTCCGGCATATTGTTAACAAGTTCATTTAAAAAAGCTGCGGTTTCCTGTGCATTTTTATGCATCTTCCAGTTTCCTGCAATAACTTTATGTCTCATAATTAAGGTTGTAATTTATCTAATGTTTTTATAAGCAGCGTATCGTTTGCTGTAATGGCTTTGTGTAAGGCAATGTTACCGTCGGTGTCCACGATAATGTATCTTGGGATCCAGTCCAGCTTGATGGATTTTCCGAATTCCCCGCTCATTTTCTCGTTGAGGTAGTAATGGTTGCCTTTAAGATCATACTTTTTGATGGCTCCGGTCCATTTATCTTTGGTTTTATCAAGTGAAAGAAAAACATAAGACGAGTTAGGGTACTTTTGCTGTAGTTTCTTTAATTCAGGAAAGCCTTTGATACAGTCGGGACACCAAGAGGCCCATACATCAATAACAACAGGCGAACCTTTGTGCCGCGCAAGAATGTCCTTAAAGGTAACTTTTGCTCCCTGTATGTCCTCGAATTCCTTTTTTAAAGTAACCTCGCTGAACTGCTCGTTATGTACGTAAACCGTATCCTTGGCTACTGCAAGGGTATCCTTGAGTTCCTTTATTTCGGTGGAAATTTTCTCATCCACTTTTTTGGTATCGCAGCTTACGGTCACAAGGGCCAGTGCAAAAACGGCTGTTAAGATTTTTTTCATAGTTATTTCAGTTTAATTCTCGGATCTAAATAAGCGTAAATCAAATCCACCAATATGGTAATAAGGACGAAAGTCGTGGCAATAACGATTACGGATCCCATAATAACGGGCAGATCCAGATTGTTAAGAGCATCCACAATTTCTTTGCCGAGACCGTTCCATCCGAATATGTATTCAACAAAAACCGCACCAGCAAGCATAGAGGCAAACCAGCCCGATATGGCCGTAACAACAGGGTTCAGTGCATTCTTTAAGGCGTGCCGCAGCACAATGCGGTAAGTCGACAGTCCTTTGGCCTTTGCCGTTCGGATGTATTCCTGGTTAAGAACTTCCAGCAGTGAATTGCGCATAAGCTGAATCACAACCCCAAGGGGGCGGATACCCAGAACCAGTGCCGGCAGTATGCTGTTCTTAAGCGAAAGATGGATTCCTTCGCCGAAGTCATCGACCTCGTACATGCTTCCCGTCATATTAAGCCCCGTGTACCGATGCAGTAGGTATCCGAAGATCCAGGCAAACAGTATGGCACTGAAAAAAGATGGGATACTCATTCCCAGCGTACTCGTAAATGCAATGAGTCTGTCGAAGAAACTGTTGGCATACAGAGCCGACAGAACGCCGAGGACTACCCCGATCAAAACAGCAACTGCAATAGACAATACTGCAAGCAGTACGGTACTGGGAAGGGTGTGCGCGATGATGTCGGTTACCTTTTTCCCGTTTTTCTGAAAACTTTCGCGCAGGTATGGGGTTTTTAAGACAACCTTATAACCCTTGATGGCTAAAAGTACCGTGCCTCCGTATTTTTCCGGTGTATAAAAGGTGTAATGACCGGGAGTTTTTTTATGAAACGAAACGGGCGACAGGTCGTTTATATAATAAAGGTACTGGTTCAATACCGGTTGGTCGAACCCGTACTTTTTCTTGATGAGGGCCAGCTGTTCTGAATTTTCATTCTGGTCCAGCATCATCCTTGCCGGGTCACCCGGTAGAATATTGAACAATATAAAAACGATGGTGACGACACCGAAAAGGGTAAAAAACGAATACCCGAGTTTATTTATAAAATAGGCAAACACCTGTTTATTTTATGTTTAGGAATTGAACATCTTTCCAGTGCTTTTTATCCTTGATCACTCCGTTTTCAAGAATAATATAGCTTGGATTGGCACGTTCAATTGTCTTTAACGTTGTTCCGTCGCAAAAATAAAAATCGATATCCAGCTGGAATTCTTTTTTGTATTCCCCGATAATTTCAGCCGGTGAAGCAGTAAGACCAATAATTTCATAACCCGCTTTCTGCGCTTTTTTCACTGTTTCGTTAACTGTCTTCAAACCTTCTCTGTTCGATTTCTTTAAATCGTACATTACAACAAGCAAAGCTTTTGGTGCTGCAAGAACCTCAGGCGTATAATCCTGACCTTCCAGTTCCATCGTAAGATCGTGGATTGGCGGTTCGTAGCCTTTCTGGATGAGTTGTTCCTCGCGCGAAACAAATTCTGCATTTTCCGGCAGGTTGGCCAGTTCGTCCATTTTAAATTTCTTCTCCATACCGTCAACCTTATAGGTAAAAACGATGTCGTATTTGGATTGCGGTGCTCCTGCTGGTATTTCCATCGCTTTTTTAACATCGGTTCCGAGTTTGTATGCTCTGAAATCTACAAGCGGTAAATGGTTTAATACGTAATATCCCATAAACGAACATGCAACAAGGGCAGCAACCGTAAGTATGGTATTCACCTTGTTTTCGAAAAGGGGCTTTATATGTTTTTGTCCGATAAACAGAATGATAATAAGCACCAGCAATACAATATCCTTATAGAACGATTCCCATGGTGTCAGCGGAATAGCATCCCCGAAACACCCGCAATCGGTCACCTTGTTGAAATAGGCCGAATAAAACGTAAGAAAGGTAAAAAACACAATCATGAGCATCAACAGCCATAAAGTCAGTTTTTTCATATATCCGAGTAAAAGCATTACCCCGAGAAGAACTTCAACTATAACGATGATAACGGCAAAAGAAAGGGTATAAGGCTGAAGGAACGGCATGTTGAATACCGCTTCCGAAAAATATTCATCCAGTTTGAACGA
>Ga0308158_10001077_pt1 | contig 31989 bp, 28 predicted proteins | sample PhyBR2_FD_201038 | JGI IMG/M metagenome (GOLD analysis project Ga0308158, IMG submission 201038) | Phyllosphere microbial communities from UC Gill Tract Community Farm, Albany, California, United States - DLSLB.R2 | ecosystem: Host-associated > Plants > Phyllosphere > Unclassified | place: USA... | reverse complement strand
ACCTTGCCCGACTATGCCGACGGCCTGATGGCGGGGCTGCGTACCCGCCTGGATGCGCTGGCCGGCCAGGTCGTCATGCGCTCGGTCTACTACCAGGGCATCCTGCACGATAACCAGCGCCTGGTCTGGGACCGCACGGCAGCCACCGGCCAGGTGCGCTACGCCTCGCTGCGCAAATTCGTGCTGTATGGCCTGGGCGACGCCGCCGGGCTGGAAAACAGCAAGGATGATCCTGGCTCGATCTACGAGCAGGCCCAGGGCGAGATCGCCACCACGCTGTTGTCGGCCCACGCCGCGCGGCCCGGCATGCCGGTCGTGTTCGTCGCACATTCGCTGGGCTGCCAGGTGCTGTCGAGCTATCTGTACGATGCGCAGAAGGCGGCCGCCGGCAAGCCGGTCGGCGCCGGCATCTGGCGCGATATCGATGCCTGGGCCGGCGCGACGCTCGGCCGGCTGCTGACGCCGGCCGAACTGGCGTTCATCGGCGGCAGCACCTGCGTCGGGCTGGTCACCACCGGCTGCAATATCCCGATCTTTGTTGCCGCCCACCAGGAAATGCACATCATCCCGATTGCGCCGCCGACGCCGCTGTTCAAGTGGATCAACTTCTATGATCCCGACGACGTTCTGGGCTGGCCGCTGCAGCCGCTGTCAAACGGCTACCGGGCGCTGGTCGAGGACCGCGCGATCAATGCCGGCGGCGGGGTGGGGGACTTTTTGCTGCGCAGCTGGAATCCGCTGGCGCACAATACCTACTGGGACGATGACGCGGTGCTCGACGCCATCGCCGCGATGCTGCGCCGCCTGGCGGCGTAGCGGGCTTCCAGTCGCCTAGGCTGCCAGCGCCGGCACCGCGCGCGCCGCCAGTTGCGGGCGCGCCCGCCCGCCGGTGTCGCCCAGCCTGAACGCTGCGGCGACCTGCGCCAGTTGCGCTGCCTGCTCCTGCATGCTCGCCGCCGCGGCGGCAGCTTGCTCGACCAGCGCCGCGTTCTGCTGCGTCACGTGGTCCATCTGCGTGATCGCTTCGTTGACCTGATTGATGCCCACGCGCTGCTCCTGCGTGGCGGTGGTGATCTCGGACATCATGTCGGTCACCCGCGCCACGCTGGCCACCACGTCTTCCATTGTGGCGCCGGCCTGCTGCACGAGCGCCGTGCCCGCATTCACCTGCGTCATCGAGTCGCCGATCAGGCTCTTGATTTCGCGCGCCGCGCCGGCCGAACGCTGTGCCAGGTTGCGCACTTCGGACGCCACCACCGCAAAGCCGCGCCCCTGTTCACCGGCGCGCGCTGCTTCCACGGCGGCATTCAGGGCCAGGATATTGGTCTGGAAGGCGATGCCGTCGATCACGCCGATGATGTCGACGATCTTGCGCGCCGAGGCGTCGATCGAGCCCATCGTGTCGACCACCTGGCCGACGATGGCGCCGCCACGCGCCGCAACATCCGAGGCCGTCTGTGCCAGGCCGTTGGCCTGCACCGCATTGTCGGCATTCTGGCGCACGGTGGCGGTCAGTTCTTCCATCGAGGCGGCCGTTTCTTCGAGCGAGCTGGCCTGCTGCTCGGTGCGCGCCGACAGGTCGAGGTTGCCGGCCGCGATTTCGCTCGACGCGGTCGAGATGGCGTTGGTGCCTTGCTGGACCTGCGAGACCACCCGCACCAGCGAGCCGTTCATCGTTTCCAGCGCGCGCATCAGGTCGCCGACCTGGTCTTTCGGATAGCTTGCGAACCTGTGCCCAAGGTCGCCCGAGGCCACGGTTTCGGCGACATCGAGCGCGGCGTCCAGCGGCCGCGTGATGCTGCGCGTGACGAGCACGGCGGCCACTGCACCGATCGCCGTCGACAGCAGGGCCAGCAGCAGCACCAACTGCGTGCTGCGCGCGTTCGCCGCTTCGATGGCCAGCGCCGTCTGGTCGATGCTCTTGCGCTGGATCTGCAGCAGAGCCAGCACCTTCGCGCCGTAGGCGGCGGCAGCCGGCGCGAACACCTCGTCATAGGCCCGTTCGGCCGCGGCCGCGTCGCCCGAGGTGCGCGCGTTCATCACGGTTTCCTTGGCCTTCTGATAACTCTTGCGCAGGCCGAGAATCTCTTGCAGTGTCGCTGCTTCTTCGGGCGAGTCGAGCAGGGCTTCGACTTTCTTGAGAATGACCGTGGTATCGGCGACGCTGTCCTTGATCGGCTTGGCGAACACGGCCGACAAGGTGCTGTCGGTGCTGCGGGCGATGAGCGAGGTGCGCGCGATGGCTGAATAGGTCAGCACGTACCAGTCCGAGACCAGGCGCTCCTTGGTCAGCGGCTTTTGCATCATCTGCTGGGTGGCCTCGGCGCTGGAACGCGTGGTGTAAAGGGCGAACGAGGTGCCGGCCAGCGACAGGACGAGCATCGTGGCAAAGCCGACTGTGAGACGTGAACCGATACGGAGATTTTTTAACACGATGTCATCACTTTGAAGAAAGGATTGAGTGCCGGGGAAATGCCTTGCGGCAAGTATCAACCCTTTAAACTTCAAATGAAATAGCAAGAAGACAGCATGTTGTAATGACGCCGCACAAGCCGGCTGCAGCATTATCCGGCTTATGCCTGACGCGCCAGCTTGAATAGTGTGCGAATGTCACCGGCCACGGCGCCGCGCGCGTTCTTGATCACGGGCTGTCGATAGCGTTCGAGCAGCTCGCGCCGCGCCGTGTTAAGCAGGCCCAGCTGGTCGAGCACCGCGTACACGGTCGGGTGCAGCGCGCGCACATTGCCATCGGTGATCTTGATCGCGATGCCGATCCCGGCCGAGCGGATACCGATCGCCTGTACGGCATCGGCGCCGATTTTCGTGACCCAGTCGCCGCCGCCTGCCGTCATCCAGTGCAGGTCGGTGCGTTCCTCGCCCGAGACCAGATCGGGGCGGGCGATCATCGCGTCGCGCAGCGTGCCCATCGCGCCGCCCAGCTGCGGGTCTTGCGGGCCATGCGCGAGGCGTGCGTACAGGTGCGCCAGGCGACTGAGCGGCATCGCATAGTTGGGCGCGGAACAGCCGTCCAGGCCAACCGGCAGTGCTTCGGGCGCCATGCCGATGGCGTCGGCCAGCGTGCTGCGCACGGCTTGCTGCAGTGGGTGCGCGCGGTCGACGTAGTTCGCGGTAGGCGCATCGTGCAGGCGGCACCAGGCCAGAAAGCCGCTGTGCTTGCCGGAACAGTTGTGGTGCAGCGGCGTCCAGTGCGCGTCCGGCGGGGGCTTCTGGCCGGTGAACTCGTAGTGCAGCGGCACCGCGCAGCCGCATTCAAGGTGGCCGGGGTCGAGTCCGATCTTGTTCAGGATCGAGCTGACGCCGTCCAGGTGCTTGTCTTCGCCCGAGTGGCTCGCGCACAGCAGCGCCACTTCGTCGCCGGAGAGGCCAAAGCGCGCCGGGCCGTCGGCCAGGATGAAGGGCAGGGCCTGGAATGGCTTCAGCGCCGAGCGCGTGAAGGTCGGGTAATCCGGGTCGCCGGCGGACCACAACAGGCGGCCATGCGTGTCGACGACGGCGACCGATCCAAGGTGCACGTTCTCGATCACGTTACCGCTGTCGGGGTAGCCGCGCGTGGTCGCGGCGAGGGGAATGACTGGCATGGGGGAGGGCGAATTGGCGTTGGAGGAACCCTACTGTACGACATACACACGCAATGCAGACACACAGTTGAAACAAGGCGCGCTTTCATATATGCACCTCCCGTTCACCCCGCCGATTGCGCACTTCGTCGCCCATTTCCGGCGCTTGATGCCCCTGCTGCTTGAACGCTTTTTGCGGCTCGCTAGACTGGCTTCATCGTCAGGCAACGAAGCGCTGGCGACACGGACTTCTCCGCCACTGACCTAAAGGAATGTTGATCATGCGCCTCTCCCGCCTTGCCCTGTTTGCCGCCGCCGCTGTCGTCTCGTTGGCCAGCGCCGCCCAGCCGGTTGCTGCGGCCAGCACCGATGCCGTCGACGTCATCAACGTGCGCGCTGCGCAACCAAAGAAAGTCTACGTCGATCCGCTGATGTACCAGCGCATGCAGGGCGCCTACAAGCTCGATGATGGGCGCACCCTGCACGTGACGGGCAAGGGCCGCAAGCTGTACGCCAACCTTGGCGACGGGCCGCAGGAAATCGTCCACGTGGGCCGCGACCGCTTCGAGGCGGTCGGCAAGGACCTGAGCGTGCGCTTCGACGGCGGACCGTTCCCGCACACGGTGCACCTCAAGGACGATGCCGGCCGGGTGCTGGCGTCAAGCCAGCGTTGAGCCGAAGCGGCCGGCCTGGTAGTCAGTGATCGCCTGCGCGATTTCATCACGGGTGTTCATGACGAACGGTCCGTGCGAAACGACCGGTTCGCCGATCGGATCGGCATGCCCGAACAGCAGCAGCGAGCCGGACTCGGCGACAATCTCCAGCGTGTCGCCCTCCGTGCTCAGCTCCACCAGTTGGTAAGCGTTGGCGAGATCGCCGTGGTGACCCACGCCGATGCGTCCACGCACCACATACAGCAGCACGTTGCGACCTTGCAGGCCGGTGATGCGCAACCGGCCACCGGCCTGCATCGCGACCGTGCTCATGAACACGCCGGTCAGCGACTGCACCGGGCCCGTGCTGCCATCCCACTCGCCCGCGACCAGGTTCAGCGTGACCTTGCCGTCGTCGAGCGATAACGCGGGGATGCGGTCCTGCTGCACGCCGGTATAGGCGGGCGCCGTCATCTTCAGGCGCGCCGGCAGGTTGACCCACAACTGCAGGATTTCGAGCGGGCCGCCCGTCTCCAAAAACGCGCGCGGCGAGACCTCGGCGTGCACGATGCCGCTGCCGGCCGTCATCCACTGGATGCCGCCGGCGTGGATCACGCTTTCGTGGCCAGCACTGTCGCGGTGGGCCAGCATGCCTTCGACGATGAAGGTGACGGTTTCGAACCCCCGGTGCGGATGCGGGCCGAATGGCAGGCCGCGGTTGTGCGGGCCATAGGTCTGCGGGCCGTGGTGGTTCAGGAACAGGAACGGATCGATCTGGTCGAGCTGGGGCGAAGGCACGGGGCGCTGCGTGAGCAGGTCGCCGATGTCGTCGCGCAGCGCGGCGTGTGCGCGCAGGAAGGTCTTGTCAGTCATGGTGTGGATGCCGTTTGGTCAGGATGCGTAACGATACGCTGAAACTGACCATGACGTTCACAGCGGTGGCAGAAGGCGCTATGCTGGTTCTTTTGCGAACATGCAACCCTTGGAGAACGGCCCAGTATGTACAAGAATGCCTGCATTGCCAGCCTGCTGCTGGCCTCATCCACAGTCCTGGCTGCAGCCCCGCCTGCAGCGCCCAGCGAGGCTGCCGTCAGCGCCGCCAAGTATGCGGTGGCCACCTACCGCAACGACGTCGTCGACACGCTGGCCAAGCTGGTGAGCTTCAATACGGTTGCCGATCCGCGCTACCCGTCGGACCAGAACCCGGTGCATGCCGCGTTCAAGGCCACGCTCAAGGCAGAAGCCGAGCGCATGGGGCTCGACTACACCGATTACGGCTGGACGGTCGTCATCGGCCTGGGCAAGGGAACAGAGCGCGTCGGCATCGTCACCCATGGCGATGTGCAGCCGGTGGACCCGACCAAGTGGAAGAAGTCGCCGTTCGTGCTGGACCGCACGAGCGAGCCGGGCAAGCTGATCGCGCGCGGCGCCGAAGACGACAAGGGCCCGATCGCCACCGCGCTGTATGCGATGAAGACGATCCGCGACCGCCAGATTCCGCTGACCAAGCGCATCGAACTGTACGTGTACATGGGCGAGGAGTCCGACTGGGGTCCGCTGACCGAATTTCTTAAAACGCACGTGCCGCCGCAGATGAGCATCACGCTCGACGCCGAGTATCCGGTGGTGACGGCGGAGAAGGGCGGCGGCCTGGTGGCCGTGACGGTGCCGAAGGCCGGCGCGCAGGCGCCCGTCGAGGGCGACGCCTACATCGCCGCGTTCGGGGGCGGCTCGTTCAACACGCAGATTCCGGAAGACGCCGAAGCGCTGGTGGCCAACGCCACGCCGCAGATCGAGGGGCAGATCCGCGCGCGCGGCGCGCAGCACGAGGGCATGACCTATACCTACACATGGCAGGGCAAGGATCTGGCGGTACGCGCCAAGGGGCTCTCAGCCCACTCCTCGAAGCCGCAGGAAGGCGTGAATGCGGTGAGCATGCTGGCCGATGCGCTGGCCGTGCGCCCTTGGGCCAATACGACCGCCGGCGGCGTCGTCAATTACCTCAACGAGATGGTGGGCACGGGCTACTACGGCGAGAAGTTTGGCAGCGGTGCCGGCAACATCGCTTACCGCGACAAGTTCATGGGCCCGCTGACGTTCAAGCCGACCGTGATTCGCCAGCTGGACGACGGCATCGAAGTGGCGATCAACGTGCGCCGCCCGCAGGGCAAGACGGGCGCGCAGCTGACCGATGAAATCAACGCTGCACTGAGCCAGTGGCAGGCGCGCCAGGTCGCGCTCACCAACATCAAGGTTGGCGTGCGCGACCCGTGGGTGTTGAACGACGCGCCGCAGGTGCCGACGCTGCTGGCGACCTTTGCTTATTTTACGGGCATGAAGGATGCGAAGCCGGTTGCCATCGGCGGCGGGACCAACTCGCGCCTGTTCCCGAAGGCCGTCAGCTTCGGTCCATCGATGCCGGGCCAGAAATATTCCGGGCATTCGGAGCACGAGTTCATCACGACGAAACAACTGCTGCTGAACCTGCAGATGTATACGTCGGTGCTGGTTGAACTCGCGCGCTAGGCAAGTGCTCTGCAGCCCTGCCGGAGCGCCGTAGTTGCGATGGCTGACTTGTAGGGCTGCTTCTTGCCAGGTAGTGTAAAAACTTCTAATTTGTGCGTAGGCGCCGGACTACAATATCTCTGCCGTGGGGCGCTCTCAGGGGCGCTCTCCCTTGTGAATCATCGTTGTATGCCAAGGGCGGTATCGTCTTGATACAGCCACAGTATTGTCGCCTGGAAAAGTACCAGGTTCTCGGCAGAAAATGTGGCAAATACAGCATGATAGGATCGGCTTGGAGCCAAGCTCCTGCAGCCGCGAGCGCGCCAATGCGTCGATGTTGGCGTGCGCGTTCGCGCCGGATGTGACCGAACCTTATTGATTGCCATGCACAGTAAAGAACTCAAAAAACCGGACGGACGCAACCTTACTCTTTATAGCAACCGGCCCATCCCCGATGGCCTTGTCGCACCCAGCCCGTTTCCCGAGCCTCAGCACGCCAACCCGCACCTGCGCTGGCATCCGCTGCGCGGCGAGTGGGTGACCTATGCGGCGTTCCGCCAGAACCGCACCTATCAGCCGCCACCCCAGTACAACCCGCTGGCGCCGATGATCGACCCTGCCAATCCCACCGAGATGCCGGCCGGCGACTATGAGATCGCCGTGTTCGACAACCGCTTCCCGTCGCTGGCGCTCGAGTCGCACGATCCGCCATCGGTGACGGTGCAGACCGCGCCGGCCAACGGCCAGTGCGAAGTGGTCGTGTTCACGCAGGATCCGAACACGGCGCTGGCCCACTTGCCGCTGTCGCGCATTGCGCTCTTGCTGCAGGTGTGGGGCGACCGTACCACGCGCGTGGGCAGCCTCCCGCACATCCAGTACGTGCTGCCGTTCGAGAACCGCGGCGCCGAAGTGGGCGTGACACTGCACCATCCACACGGCCAGATCTATTCGTACCCGTTCGTGCCGTCGGTCCCGGCGCGCATGCTTGCGCAAGAGCGCGAGTACTATCAGCAGCATGGCGCAAGCATGCTGTGCGACATGGCGCGCGACGAAGCCGCCGATGGCAAGCGCGTGCTGTACCAGGACGATTTCGCGATTGCCTTCGTGCCGGCCTGCGCCCGTTATCCGTACGAGGTGTGGGTGATGCCGACCGCGCCGTGCAAGGATTTCGCCGCGCTCACGCCGCCACAGCGCGACTCGCTGGCGCGCGCGCTCAAGACCGTGCTGCTCAAGTACGAGACGCTGTGGAACCGCCCGTTCCCGTACCTGATGGCGTGGTACCAGGCGCCGACCGACGGCGCCGAGCATCCCGAGACGCAGCTGCACGCGCAGTTCTATCCACCGTACCGCACGCGTGACCGCCTGAAATACCTGGCCGGCACCGAGCTGGCCGCCGGCATGTTCGCAATGGACGTGCTGCCCGAGACCACGGCGTACGAATTGCAGCAGGTCGAGATCGACCTGGAGGAGGGCGCATGACGGACATCGATATGCGCGCCCAGGAGGTCGCCGACAAACTCGCGCTGCTGCGCGCCACCCTTGCCGCCAGCGGCGCCGGCGCCGTGCGCCTGCGCGGCACCGACTGGTTTGCGTGGGTCACGGCCGGCGGCTCGAGCGCCGTGCTGCACACCACCGACACCGGCATTGCCGAAGTGCTGGTCACAGCGGGCGATGCCTGCGTGCTGACCGACCAGATCGAAGGCGAGCGCCTGCGCCTTGAGGAAGTACCGGCCGGGTTCAGCTTTCATATCGAGCCGTGGGCCGAGCCCGAGCTGCGCGAGCATTTCGTGCTGGCCGCGGCCGAGGGCCGGCCGGTGCTGTCGGACCGCCCGCAGGCCGACGAACTGCCGTTGCCGCTGCCGCTACGCCAGCGCAAGCTGGTGCTGGGCGACGCCGAGCAGGCGCGCTACCGCCTGCTGGGACGCGAAGCGGCCGAAGCGATGACCGACGTGCTGCACCGCGCCCGGCCCGACTGGACCGAGCAGCAGCTGGCCGGCGCCGGCGCCGAGGCACTGTGGCGCCGCGGCATCCATCCGGCGCTGGTGCTGGTGGCCGGTGCGCGGCGCTTGCCGCTGTTTCGCCACGCGACGCCGTCGCACGAGCCGATCGGCGAGCGCGCCATGCTGGTGTTCTGCGCGCGCCGGCATGGCCTGTATGCCAACCTGACGCGCTTCGTGAGCTTTGGCGGCACTGGCTCGGCGCCCACGGCCCAGCGCGCGCTGATGGCGCTCGAGGCCACCGGCCTGGCGGCCGTGGCACCGGGCAAATCGCTGTCATCGGTGTATCACGCGCTGGCGCAGGCCTATCACCACGCCGACGTCGAGGACGCGATCCGCGAACACCACCAGGGCGGCATCACTGGCTACCTGGCGCGCGAGATCGTGGCCACCCCCAGCACGGCCACGCAGCTCGAACAGGGCATGGCATTTGCGTTCAATCCAAGTTATAACGGTATGAAGATCGAAGACACGTTCCTGCTCGGCCCCGACGGACTCGAAAACCTGACCTTCGACCCGGCCTGGCCGTCGGTGGATATCCAAGGCCGTCAGCGGCCGCTCTGGCTGGAGGTAGACGCATGACCATCACGACCGATACCTTCTTTGGCGGCGCGCCCGAGGTGAACGCCTCGGCCCCGGGGCGCGTCAACCTGCTGGGCGAACACACCGACTACAACGACGGCTTCATGCTGCCGGTGGCGACGCCGCAGCGCACGCTGGTGGCCATGAGCCGCAGCGGTGACGACCATTTCCACTTCTATTCGCCCAACTTCGACGCGACCGTCACGTTCGCGAAGGACAGCAGCGCGCCGCAGGGCTTCGGCAGCTATATCGAGGGCTGCATCCGCCTCGTGCAGGCCGAGGGCATCGACGTACCGCCGCTGCGCGTGTATGTCGAGACCGACCTGCCGGTGGGCTCGGGCCTGTCGTCGTCGGCCGCGCTCGAGGTGGCCACGCTGCGCGCCATGCGCGCGCTGCTGGGCTTCGAGCTCGACGACGTCAAGCTGGCGCGCATCGCCCAGCGCGCCGAAATCGAGTACGCGCACGTAAACTGCGGGATCATGGACCAGATGGCGTCGAGCCTGGCCGATGAAACCAATATGCTGTTCATCGATGCGCGCACGCTCGAACATCACCTGACGGCGCTGCCGCCAGAGACCGAACTGATCGTGATCGATTCGGGCGTGGCGCGCACGCTGGCGGCCAGCAAGTACAACGAGCGCCGCGCCGAATGCGAAGAAGCCTCGCGCATCCTGGGCGTGAGGGCGCTGCGCGACGTGGCCGACCCCGCCTCGGTCGAGACGCTGCCGTCGCCGCTGCGCGAACGGGCCCGCCACGTGGTGCACGAAAACCTGCGCGTGCTCGAGGCCGCCAAGGGCGTCGACGCCGAACGCTTTGGCGAACTGATGAACGCATCGCACGTGAGTCTGCGTGACGATTACGAAGTCTCGATCCGCGCGCTCGACGTCCTGTGCGAGGCGCTGCGCGCTGCGCCCGGCGTACTGGGCGCGCGCCTGACCGGCGCCGGCTTCGGCGGCGCCTGCGTCGCCCTGTGCCGCAAGGGGCAGGCGCAAGAAGCAGCCGCCACCGCGCTGGCGGCGTATCACGACCATCATGGACCAGGCAATGACGTCCAGGGACGCATCCTGATTCCGGTGCCAACTGACAGAAAGGACAAGAATGAATCAGTTTGAATATCCGCGTCCGCAACTGGTGCGCGACCAGTGGCAGAACCTGAACGGCACATGGCAGTTCTGCTTCGACGACGAAGGGCACTACACGCTGCCGTCGGACGTGAAGGAGTGGACGCACGAGATCACCGTGCCGTTTGCGCCGGAAACCGCAATGAGCGGCATCGAAGACACGGGCTTTCACCGCTTCGTCTGGTATCAGCGCGAATTCGAGGTGATGCCCATGGATGGGCGCACGATCCTGCACTTTGGCGCGGTTGATTACAGCGCGCGCGTGTGGGTCAACGGCCAGCTGGTGGTCGAGCACGAGGGCGGTCACACGCCATTCTCGGCCGATATCTCCGGCACCCTGAACGCGGATGGCAAGCAGGTCGTCACGGTCTGGGTCGAAGACGATCCGGCCGATCTGGCCAAGCCGCGTGGCAAGCAGGACTGGCTGCTCGATGCGCACTCGATCTGGTATCCACGCACCACCGGCATCTGGCAGACGGTATGGATCGAGCAAGTGTCCACAACCTATATCCAGAAGCTGCGCTGGACGCCGGTGTTCGAGACCTACGAAATCGGCTGCGAGGTGTTCGCCACCGGCGATATCCAGGAAGAGCTGTTTGTCGAAGTCAAGATCTGGCACGGCGACCAGTTGCTGGCCGACGATTACTACAAGCTGCTCAATGGTGAGGCGAACCGCAAGATCGCGCTGTCCGATCCGGGCATCGACGATTCGCGCAATGAAATCCTGTGGAGCCCCGAACGCCCGACCCTGCTCGATGCCGAAGTGACCCTGCGCGCAGGCGACGTGGTGCTCGACCGCATCCGCTCGTACACGGCGCTGCGCTCGGTGTCCATCAACCGTGACCGCTTCATGCTCAATGGCCGCCCGTACCAGCTGCGCCTGGTGCTGGACCAGGGCTACTGGCCGGAATCGTTCATGACGGCCCCGTCCGACAACCACCTGAAGCGCGACGTCGAGCTGGCCAAGCAGATGGGCTTCAATGGCGTGCGCAAGCACCAGAAAATCGAGGACCCGCGCTTTTTGTACTGGGCCGACAAGCTGGGCCTCATGGTGTGGGAAGAAATGCCGTCGGCTTACCGCTTCAGCCCGCGCGCGATCACGCGCATGGTCAAGGAGTGGACCGAGGCGATCGAGCGCGACTACAGCCACCCGTGCATCATCGTCTGGGTGGCGTTCAACGAGTCGTGGGGCGTGCCGAACCTGACGCTCACGCAGGCGCATCGCAATGCCGTCGAGGCGCTGTACCACCTGACGCGCACGCTCGACTCGACGCGCCCCGTGATCGGCAACGATGGCTGGGAAGCGTCGGCCACGGACATCCTGGGCATCCACGACTACGACAGCGATCCCGAGAAAGTGCTGGCGCGCTACGCCGTCACCGACCCGGTGCGCACGCTGTTCGATCAGCGCCGCCCTGGTGGCCGTATCCTGACGCTCGATGGCTTCCCGCATCGCGGCCAGCCGATCGTGCTGACGGAATTCGGCGGCATCGCCTACGATCCGAAACAGACGCCCAATCCCGACGAAACCACGTGGGGCTACAGCCGCGCGCACACGGCCGAAAGCTATCTGAAGCAGTACCGGCGCCTGCTGCAGGTGGTGAACGAGACGTTCATGTTCAGTGGCTTTTGCTACACGCAGTTCACGGACACGTTCCAGGAAGCCAATGGCCTGCTGAACGCCGACCGCTCGCCGAAACTGCCGCTCGAGGTCATCAGCGCCGCCACGCGCAATATTCCGCTGTTTCACCGCGAGGTGGAAGAAGGCAAGGACCCCGGCACGCCGTAACGCCTTTCCGGGGGCAGAGCCTGTACGGCTTGCCCGCTGAACGTCTACCAGGCCACATGTCGCGCAGGCGCATGTGGCCTTTGTACGAGCGCATGCGGTCAGCGCCGGATTGCGCCGCCCGTCACATTGATGCGCTCGCCGCTGCGGAAGTCGGGTGTGCCGGTGTACGTGATTGCCTGGGTGCTGCCGTCGTCCATCCGTACCGTGACGCGGTAGGCCTGGCCGGCGCCGGCGCCGCCGCTGGCGGATGCCCCGGCCGTACCACTGGCGCCCATGGACGCGTCGCTTGTGCTCCCACCACTTTGGGCAGCAGCGGCGGTGGCGATGGACAGCACCGTGCCATTGGGCGCTGGCGTGCGCGCGGCGGCGGCGGCAGGCTGGTCGCCACGCTCGTCCTGCGGGCCGGCGCCGCCCGAGTCGGTAGCACCCTTGCTGCCGGACGTCCCCGCACTGCCCGACGTAATGGCCGAGCTGGTTACAATGCGGTCCACGTCGCCCCTGCTGGCGACATCATCGTTGCGGCTGCTCGTTGCGTCACTGTACATGTCGCCGGCGTCGCCCGTGGCGGCGCAGCCCGTTATGGCGAGCACGGCCGCCAGCAGGCTCGCCATGGCCACGCTCTGGTGCGATTGCTTCATGATCAACTCCTCGTAGTGGTAGTGGGAACGTGACGATGCTGCGCCACGAGGATAAGAGGCAGAAAGCGCGTCAGCGTTCCAGCTGTCGCGCCGGGAGGGCGGTTGGATCAAGCAGGCGGGCGATGACCGGAACCCGACCGGACAACGACGGTCAGCGCGCCCGATCGCGCGCAGCGCGCAGCGCGTGCGGCGCTGGTATGCGCGCAAGCAGCGCGGCCAGTGCCGTGGCCGCGACGGTTGCGGCACTGACATCGACCAGCCAGTCGTGCACCGTACCCGAACGGTAAGGCAGGAAGTGCTGCACGCCCTCGTCGAAGGCGCCCATCAGCGCAATGGCCAGCACCGCCTTCAGCGCGCGCTGCAGCGTGCTGCCGGTGCTGCCCAGGAACCACAATGTCGCGAGGCCGGCATAGGCCAGGCTGTGCAGCACGATGCCGGATGCGTATTCACCGACCTCAGCGCGCGCGCCGGGCACGGAGCCGGCGATCACGATGCAGGTAAAGATCAGCAGTGCCGCAGCATGCATGGCACGGCGGTGACGTGGTTCGGCGTACAACAGGGGAGACAGGGCAGGCATGGTGACGTGGTGACAGTACAGTAACGGTGACGGGGCAAACGTCAACGTTACCATGCCGGGCGCACCTTGTGTGCCCGTTGCCGCCGGCCCGTGCGCAAGCCGCCCAACGCGACGCGCGTCAAATGGTGAGTGCCGGAGCGCCGTCAGCGTAATGGGCGTCGAAACAGCTGGCGCAGTCGGCGCAGAACAGGTGCGCCACGCGCACGCTCGCCTGTCGCAACACGAGTTTCAGGTGTGCCCGCCGGCACTTGGGACACACTTCGCGGACGCTGCCGAACGTGAGCAGATTGAGGGGGACGCTGTCGCGATCGATATCGTCGACCACGGCGCGCGGATTGAGTTCGCTGAGAACGAGGTCGCTTGAATCCTGATGGCGACGGCAACTGTCTGGCGAAAGCGATGTTTCTGGTACACGTAAACTCATCGGACAATCTCCCGTGGTCGTTTCGTTGTACGCGGTCGCCACCCGCTGGACAAGGTGGGACGTCGCAGCTTCATGATAGCCCTATTGAAGACGGCTTCAAGCACATAGACAATATTTTCTGGCCCAAGTTGCCACAATGCCGAAAAAAATGCCCGCTGAGGGCGGGCATAACCCGAGATCGGGCCAAGAGTGCGGAAACCGGGTTGGTGTGCAGCGCACGGAGCGCTCCACACCTGCTGGCACCACGCATATCGGTTACGTGTGTGTCAGGTGCGTTCGAGTATAGGCAGCGATTGTGACGGGTCCGTGACCGTCGTCAAGGTTCCAGTGGCACAGTGAAAAATGTAAAGGGGGAATTGGGCTTATGACAATACGGCCGCAAACAACGGGGGGCCGCACAAACCGTCCAGGCAAAAAAAAAGCCCGCTGTGCGGGCTTGAAACTATTTTCTTGGAGGAGAATAGTGGAGACAGGTGTAACTATAGGGATTTGGTGACGCAGCGTCCAATTGCGTTTTCGGATACCAGACATGTGATCTGTCAATATCTCTCGGCCGTGGCCGACGGCATATCAATCACGCACCGGGACCGTGTAGTTCAGCGCCATGCGGCCACCGTCGGCGTACAGGGTCTGGCCCGTCATGTACGAGGCATCGTCACTGGCCAGGAAGGCGGCGATCGATGCGACTTCTTCCGGTTCGCCGCACCGGCCCAGTGGTGTGCGCGACAGGATCGTGTGTCGTGCTTCCGGGCTGCCCAGCACCGCCTTTTTCGCCAGCTCGGTCAGGATCGTGCCGGGGCCGATGGCGTTTACGCGAATGTCGTACTGGGCCAGGGCGATGGCGGCCACGCGCGTGAGCTGGTTCACGCCGCCTTTCGAGATCACATACGGCACCTGGTTCGGGATCGTCAGCTCGGCGTTCACACTCGACATATTGATGATGCAGCCGCCTTCGCCGCGCGCCACCATGTCGCGCGCCGCTGCCTGGCTGCACAGGAACATCGATTTCAGGTTGATGCGCAGCACGCGGTCGAAATCGTCCTCGTGCAGGTCGAGGAACTCGGCGGCGTGGGTCACGCCGGCATTGTTGATCAGGATATCGATGCGGCCAAACGCGGCCAGCGTGGCCGCGATCATCGCATCGACCTCGACCTTGATACCGACGTCGGCGCGGTAGGCCTGGGCTGCGTCGCCCAGGCTGGCAGCGGCCTGCTCGACTTCGGGCCGGATATCGACGAGCATGACGCGCGCGCCTTCGCGCACGAGGCGTTCGGCGCAGGCCAGGCCGATGCCCTGGCTGGCGCCGGTGACGATGGCGATTTTCTGATGTAGTTTCATGGCGGGCTTTCGACGCTGTGGCAAAAGCCGCCATTCTAACCACCTGCGGCAGCGCCCAAGGGTGCCGAAAATAAAAACTGCTATTTATGTGTAAGTTTTTCCCGCGGCAACGTACTACAGGATCCATTGCCCCTTCAATGAGAACGAGATGAACTGGAAGCACCTCGCGTTTGTCCTTACTGCCATGAGCTATCACTGCATGGCGTCGGCGCTGCCACGCTGTCATCTGTCGCACCCGGTCGAGCAGGTCGGGTGCTGCGCACCGGCACCTGTCTGTGTCGAGCCACCCGATCAGGATGCGCGGATGGCGGCATGATGTTGCGCGGAGCGCAGGATGCCGCGTTTGCCCGCGTGGTTGCGGAACACGGCCCCATGCTGGCGCGCTTCGCGGCCAGTTTCGAGCGCAATCGCCACGCCCGGGAAGACCTGGTGCAGGATATCCTGCTCGGCGTGTGGCAGGCGCTGCCTGCGTTTCGAGGCGACGCGAGTCTCAAGACCTACGTCCTCGGCGTGGCGCACCGGCGCTGCGCATCGCATGTGATGCGCGAGGTGGCGCAGCCGCGCCATGAGGAACTCGACGACGAGTGGGTGGATGGCCAGCCGGGTCCTGAAGCGCTGGCAGGCCTGAACCAGCAGCAGGCGCGCCTCTTGAGCGCGTTGCGCGACTTGCCGGTCGGGCAGCGCCAGCTGGTCGTGTTGGCGCTTGAAGGCCTGCGCTACGACGAGATCGCCGACGTGCTTGGCATCACGGTGGGGAATGTGGGCGTGCGCCTGAACCGGGCCCGGGCAGCGCTCAGAGAACAACTGGAGGAACGATGAACGAGCAAGACGAATGGGCAAGTTTGCAGGATGCATGGGGCGCGAGCCGGCCTGCCAGCGCCGTGCCCGACGTGGGCTTGATGATCGCCCGTGCGCGGCGCGAACGCCGCCTGACGGTGCTGGTGCTGCTGGGCGAATGGGCGATGATGCTCGTGGCGGCGGTGCTTGTCGCGGGACGCTGGCAGCGTGTCGCGGCCAACGGCTACGAGACACTGTGGCTGCTGTTCCAGACGCTGCTCATGGGGGTCATCATCGTTGTTTATACATGGACGCGCCTGGCTTCCCTGCATGAGCCGGCGGGAACGAACCTGCGCGACTGGGTGGCGCTGCGCCGCCGGCGCGCCCGGCTCGGCTTGCGCCTGGCACGCTTCACACGCTGGACGACGGTTGCCTTGCTGCCTGCGCCCGTGATCGTGCTGGTCATGGCGCGCAGCACCCAGGCCGGCATCACCGGGTTGGTGACAACGACGCTGGTGCTGGGGGCGGGCTGGTGGTGGGCGCAGCGCAAGCGCGCCCGCATGAACGCCGAGATCGCCGAGGTCGACGCGCTGGCGCTGGAATGGCTGGATGAACCGCCTGGCCCATCGGGCCAGATGTCTAGAGCATGATGGGCCGGTCGGGCAACTCGTTGGTGCGCTCGCCGCTGGCCGGGAAGTGCTGGTGCAGCAGGTCGTTGACCTGCGCCACCGCCGCCAGCGTGGCGTCATGGAAGTGCCCGTCCCTGAAGCCTGCCGTCAGCGTGCGGCACACGGCCTGCCAGGTGGCAGCGTCGATCTTGCGGTCGATTCCCCGGTCGGCCACGATGTCGACCTTGTGCTCGGCCAGGTTCACGTAGATGAGTACGCCGCAATTGTCTTCGGTGTCCCACACGCCGTAGTCGGCGAACAGCGCGAGCGCGCGCTGGCGGTTGGTGATGCCGTCCCAGGCCGCGTCGAAGGGCAGGGCCTTCTCGACGATCAGGCGCACTTCGCCGCGGTGTGTCCGCTCACCGGCATCGATGGCCTCGGCAATGGCCGTCAGCGTCGTTTCAGGAAACGCGCGCCGGGCCTCGGCCGCGCTGCTGGTGGCGTGGCGCCACGCGCGTGTCATTTTTTGTGCGATCGATCCCATTACCAGTCTCCCGAGGCGCCGCCGCCGTCAAAGCCGCCACCACCACCAGAAAAACCACCGCCGCCGAAGCCACCGCCGCCACCGCCACCGCCAAACCCGCCACCACCACCGTTGCTCATATTGCCGATGATGTTGCCGAGGATGAAGCCGGTCGTCGCGCCGCCCCAGTTCGAGCGGCCGCGGCTACTGGCGACCGTACGGCCACGCTTGCCGCCGAAGACCGAGCGCAGCAGGAATGCGCCAATCACGATCGCGAAGATGGCGATCAATGGAAACCCGCCACCGCCTGCCGCCTCCTGGCGCTGCGGTGCTTGCTGCGGGGGCGCAGGGAAGGCTTCCTGGTTCAGCAGCGTGGCGATGGCGCCCACGCCGGCCACCAGGCCTTCGTAATAATGTTGTTCCCGGAAATGCGGCGCGATCACGTCCTGCAGGATGCGCTTGGACTGGGCGTCGGTCAGCACGCCCTGTACGCCACGGCCGGCCTCGATACGCAGGCGGCGCAGCGCCGACGGGTTGCCGGGTGCAACAACCAGCAGCACGCCATCGTCAACGCCCTTGCGGCCGAGCTTCCAGGCATCGGTGACGCGGATGCTGTAGGCCTCGATGGCTTCGGGTTCGGTCGATTTCACGAGCAGCACGGCGATCTGGCTGCCTGTCTTGGCTTCGTAGTCGGCCAGCACGGCTTCCAGGCGCTGGCGCTGGGTGGCGTCGAGCATGCCCGCCTGGTCGGTCACGCGCGTGGTGAGCTTCGGCACCTCCTTGAGCTGGGCATGGGCCGGCGCCGCACCGGCGAGCAGCGTCGCCAGTGCGAGCAGGAGCGTGGAGAACAAGCGCAGGAAGGCCGTCATCGCCAACCTTACTTGCCGAAGTCGACTGCTGGTGCGGTCGAGATCGCTTTTTCATTCTCGACCGTGAACGATGGCTTGGTCTCGTAGCCGAACACCATGGCCGTCAGGTTTTTCGGGAACTGGCGCACGGTCACGTTGTAATCCTGGACCGATGCAATGTAGCGCTGGCGGGCCACCGTGATGCGGTTTTCGGTGCCTTCGAGCTGCGAGGCCAGGTCACGGAAGCTGGTGTCGGCTTTCAGGTCCGGGTATTTTTCGGAGACCACCATCAGGCGCGACAGCGCGCTCGACAGTTCACCCTGCACCTGCTGGAACTTCTGGAACGCTTCCGGGTTGTTCAGCACTTCCGGGGTGATCTGGAAGCTGGTGGCCGAGGCGCGGGCGCGCGTGACGGCTTCGAGCGTTTCGCGTTCGTGCGACGCATAGCCCTTGACGGTGTTGACCAGGTTCGGGATCAGGTCGGCGCGGCGCTGGTACTGGTTGACCACTTCGCTCCAGGCGGCCTTGGTTGCTTCATCCTTGGTCTGGAAATCGTTGTAGCCGCAGCCCGAGAGCAGGACGCCGGCGAGGATGGCGCTGCCGAGCAGGCGGGTCCAACGGGAGATAAAGGTCGTATTCATGGCAGTAATGGTCCGTGCAAGTTGTCGAATAATCAAAATATACCTGAAACGCGCCGCAATTGGTGTTCCTGCAACCCCGAGGGGCAGGGGACGGCGTGGCGGCGGGTACAATAATGGGTTTGCAATTATTCGGATACAAGGGGCTCGAAGTGACTTTCATTCAAAAACTGGCGGCTGCATGGACCCGCAACGATTCGCTGCTGTGTGTCGGCCTCGACCCGGACCTGGCGCGCTTCCCGGCGCACCTGGCCGGCCAGCCGGATGCGATCGTGCAGTTCTGCAAGGCCATCATCGATGCCACCGCCGACCTGGCCTGCGCCTTCAAGCCGCAGATCGCCTATTTCGCGGCGCTTGGCGCCGAAGACCAGCTCGAGGAAATCTGCACCTATCTGCGTGAGACGTATCCACACATCCCGCTGGTGCTCGACGCCAAGCGCGGCGACATCGGCGCCACCGCGCACCAGTACGCACGCGAAGCGTTCGACCGCTACGGCGCCGACGCGGTCACCGTCAATCCGTACATGGGCTTCGATTCGGTCGAGCCGTACATGGCCTGGCCGGACCGCGGCGTGATCGTGCTGTGCCGCACGTCGAACGCGGGCGGCTCCGACCTGCAATTCCTGGACGTGGGCGGCCGCCCGCTGTACCAGCACGTGGCGCAACTGGTGGCCGACAAGTGGAACCGCAATGGCCAGTGTGCCCTGGTGGTGGGCGCCACGTTCCCGGAAGAGATCGCGCAGGTGCGCGCGCTGGTGGGCGACATGCCGCTGTTGATTCCGGGCGTCGGCGCACAGGGCGGCGATGTCGAGGCGACCGTCAAGGCCGGCCGCACGGCGGGCGGCGCCGGCATGATGATCAATTCATCCCGTGCAATTTTGTATGCGACGCCGCGGGATGGCGAAGACTTCGCGCAGGCAGCGCGGCGCGTGGCGATGGAAACGCGCGACGCGATCAATGCGGCGCGCAACGCCGCATGATGTGAACATCGCGCCGGCCGGCCGGCGCGATGCGTTCGGTTGCTCAATGCAGTTCGGGCGCGATCATTTCCGCGTAGTCGTACAGCGCGCCAAGAATTGCCTCCGCGCGCTCATCCGCCGTCTCCGATAATGCATCGATCTCCTGGAACAATTGATCGATCGTTCTGGCCCCGCCGGCGCCCTCGAACAGGCGCGCTGCGCGGTGCGCTTCCCAGGTCTGCATTTCTTCTTCCGACAGTGTTTCGGGGAAGTTGCGCGCCCGGTAGCGCAGCAGCAGTTCGTTGAGGCGCTCGTCGTCGAAGCTGACGCGCTTGCCGGTCAGGGCTGCCGGCTTTTGCATGCGGATCGATTCCAGCTGGCGCCGGTCATCCTTGCTGACGAAGCCGCCGTACAGATCTTCATCCACATCGACCGGCGTGCCGGATGCCGGTTTTTGCAGCACCTGCGCCCAGACGGCGCGCAGGTCGGGGCCGGCAGCGGCCAGCGCGGCGTGCGCGCGGCCCTGTTCGAGATCGATATCCCAGCGCGTGGCCAGTTCAGGCTGCAGCGTCTTGAGATTGGCCACCAGCATCGGCGACTTGTTCAGGTGCACGCTCTTGATCGGCAGGCGCGTTACGCCTTCCGGCAAGTCGTCGGTGCGCGTGAACATGCGCGTGCGGATCGTCTCGGCATCGAGGGCGAACAGTTCGGACGGATCGTAGCGGCAATCCCAGACCAGGATTTCATTCTTGTTGGTCGGGTGCTGCGCCAGCGGATAGACGAGGGCCAGGCAGCCGTGCTCGACCGGGAACATGCCGGACACGTGCAGGAACGGCTGGCGCTCGGCAGGGGCCTGGTGCAGGCCGATTTCGGCGGCGACGCGGTCCTTGCGGCGCAGCTCCAGGCAAAAGTCGAACAGGCGCGGCTGCTTGTTGCGGATCAGGCGCGCCAGCGCAATGGTTGCGCGCACGTCCGACAGCGCATCGTGTGCGGCCTCGTGCGCCAGGCCGTTGGCCGCGCTCAGGTGCTCCAGCTTGAAGCTCGGCTTGCCATCGTCGCGGGTCGGCCACACGATGCCGTCCGGGCGCAGTGCATGCACCATGCGCACGACGTCGAGCAGGTCCCAGCGGCCGCAGTTGTGCTGCCATTCGCGTGCGTATGGATCGATCAGGTTGCGCCAGAACAGGTAGCGCGTGACTTCATCGTCGAAGCGGATCGTGTTGTAGCCGACACCGATCGTGTCGGGCTGGCTGAATGCGGCCTCGATCTGGCGCGCGAACTCGTGCTCGGGCACGCCGTGTTCGAGGCAGTGCTGCGGCAGGATGCCGGTGATCAGGCACGATTCCGGGTCGGGCAGGAAGTCGTTGGCCGGCTGGCAATACAGCATGATCGGTTCGCCGATCTCGTTGAGTTCAGCGTCGGTGCGGATCGCGGCGAACTGGGCCGGGCGGTCGCGGCGCGGGGTCGCGCCAAAGGTTTCGTAGTCGTGCCAGAGGAAGGTATGCGGGCTCATGTCTTGTTGTTGTCTTGGCTGCAATCACAGCGTCGGCGACATGGTGGCACAGATGCGCCGTCCCGTCACGGCCCGCGCTCATGGCGCGGCGTGCCGGGCCGGCGGCGCGGACTAGACGCTGACGCGGTTGCGCCCGGCTTCCTTGGCCCGGTACAGGGCCGCGTCGGCAGCCGCCATCAGCGCGTATTCGTCGCCGTTCTCGCCCAGGCTGGCCACGCCGAACGACGCGGTCAGGTGCGGCAGTTCAACGCGCATGTCGGTAAACACGACGGTGTCGCGCAGGCGCTGGCACAGGCGCTCGGCCACCATCTGCGCCAGTTCGATGCCGGTGTCGGGCAGCACGGCCAGCATTTCCTCGCCGCCGAAGCGCACCGCGAAGTCGGACGGGCGCAGCGCGTCGCGGATGAGGCTGGCGGCGGCCGACAATGCCACGTCGCCGATGATATGGCCGTGGGTATCGTTGAACTGCTTGAAATGATCGAGGTCGATCATGACGATCGACAGGCCGCTGCCGGTACGCGCCGCGCGCGCCGCCAGCTTCGGCAGCATGTCGTTGAGCCAGGCGCGGTTGTACAGGCCCGTGAGCGGATCGTTGAGCGACAGCTGGCGGTAGAATTCGCCGAGCTTCTGGCGCCGGCGCAACAGCGCATTGGTCGTGCGGATGCGGAACGAGAGCAGGCGCAGCAGATTGCGCGCCAGCACGCTCGAGCGGTCGATCAGCGACCAGACCACGCCCGATTCGATCACCAGCAGCTCGCTGTCTTCCAGCGCCGTCATGGCCGCCAGGTTGGCTGCATCATCCAGCACGGCCTGATCGCCCACGCTTTCGCCCGGCAAGACGCGGGTGGTGCCGGTTTCGTCGCCTGCGTGCGCGTCCGATTCGATTTCGAGCTGACCCGAGAGTACGATATACAGGTGCGCCTGGCCGCTGTCGTCGATGCGCTCGCCCTTTGGCACGCGCACGATGGCGCAGTCGGCAAGCATCGCGGCGACCTCAGGGTCGGTCTCGTCGCGAAACAGCTGCAAGTCGTTGATAGTAGTACGGCTGGTGCCGAAGGTGCCGATCTGTTCCAAGTGAGTCCTCAAGCGGTGTGCCGCGTTGGCATGCGTGATTGCATGTGTTATTACATCAGCGGGATCATAGCCGATTGTGCCACCCTTGCGCGTTTGGCGAAACTTAAACCATCATGACCACCTCTTCACATGACATCCAGCACCACTGAACTGACCGACGCGATGGGTCAGGTACACGGGCCGGCGCCCGGCGCGCGCATCGTGTCCCTCGTGCCGTCGATTACCGAATTGCTGTGTGACCTGGGCCTGGCGCCGCAGCTTGCCGGCCGCACAGGGTTTTGCATCCACCCGAAGGCGCTCGTTGCCGCCATTCCCAAGGTCGGCGGCACCAAGGACGTCAATCTCGACAAGATCCGCGCTCTGGCACCGACCCACGTGGTTGTCAATCTCGATGAAAACACCCGGCCGGTGTATGACGCGCTGGTGCAATTCGTGCCGCACGTGATCGTTACGCATCCCGTGACGCCGCAGGACAATCTCGCGCTGGCCCGCCTGCTGGGCGGCATCTTCGGCGTGCAGCATGCCGCCGAATCCTGGTGCACCGCCTTCGAACATGCATTGGCCGCGCTGCGCGCCCGGCCCGCCGGTCCATCACGCACAGTGCTGTACTGCATCTGGCAGGATCCGTGGATGAGCATCTCGGCCGATACCTATATCGCTGCGATGCTGGCCGAGCTCGGTTGGCGCGTGCCGCACCTTGGCGAATACCGCTACCCGCGCTTCACGTGGTCGGACAGCCTGGTCGACGGGCTTGACGCCGTGCTGCTGTCTACCGAACCCTACCGCTTCACGCAGGCGCACGTGGACGCGCTGGAAAAACAGATCGGTATTCCCGTGCTGCTGGTCGATGGCGAAATGCTGTCGTGGTATGGCAGCCGCGCGCTGGCGGGTGTGGATTATCTGGGGACGTTGCGGGAAATGCTGGAAGGTGCGGCCGGCTAGGTACGCCGCGCTGAGTGCGGCGTTAATATTGCCCCTGCGCCCATGGCGGGCGCAGGGTAGTGCAGGTACCGATCAGTTATCGGTCAGGTGCTTGTCGGCCGTCGGATCGATTTCGCCGTCAGCGCCGACCACCGGAACGGCAGTATGGCGATGCTTGTCGTGCAGGCGGCCGATGGTGCTGTCGAGTGCGCGGGCCAGTTTGCCGCTGGCGTTGTTGATGGCCTGGTGCAGGTCGTTCGCATGATCGTGCACGACGATCGGGGCCACGCCGGCCAGGCGCGCTTCGAGCATGCAGTGGTTGCCGCCGTCCGCTTTCTTTTCCTTGTTCTCGTCGCTCAGGTGAACATCGACGCGGGTAACCTGCTCGCTGAAACGACCGATGGAAGCGCGCACGACGGTGTCCACGTGCTCGTCCAGGCCCTGGTGCTTGGTGATGGTGTTATCGGTATTGACATTGATCTGCATGGATGGCTCCTGTAATCGTTATGGCTTTATCTTACACGCCCCGCGATTTTTACCGCGTCCGCTCCGCCAACCGTGCTCGACCCGGCATCCAGCCCTCAGACCACGTCTTTTTCGCGTGCTTTCTCGTGGTGCGGAAAACGGTCCATCCGCGACAGCACCGGGAACAGCATCGCCCACACGCCCGTCACGGCCAGCGTCGCCACGCCGCCGAGCAGGATCGCGCGGGTCAGCCCCAGCCAGCCGGCCGTGACGCCGGACTCGAATTCACCGAGCTCGTTCGAGGCGCCGATGAACACCGAGTTCACGGCGCTCACACGCCCGCGGATGTCGTCGGGCGTTTCGTACTGCACCAGCAGATGGCGGATGTACACGCTGACCATGTCGCCCACGCCCAGCAGGAACAGCGCGCCGAAGGCAACCGCGAAATGGTCGGTCAGGCCCAGCACGATCACGCACAGGCCGAACAGGGCGACGCCGCCGAACATCCAGGCGCCGACGCGCCGCGTGATCGGAAACATCACCAGCGCCACCGAGCACAGGGCCGCGCCCATGCCCGGCGCAGTGCGCAAAAAGCCCAGGCCGGACGGCCCGGCGCCCAGGATGTCGTGCGCGTAGGCCGGCAGCAGTGCTGTCGCCCCGCCGAACAGCACCGCGAACAGGTCGAGCGAAATCGCGCCCAGTACGATCGGGCGCGAGCGCACGAAGCGCAGGCCTTCGAGCAGCGTGTGCCAGCTGACCGGCGCCTTGTTGATCACCTGCGCGATGGTGCGCGTATTCGTCATGAGCAGCACCGCCAGCGCGAGCAGCGAGGCAGCCGTCATGTGCACCGTCTGCGGCCCCAGCACATAGAGCAGGCCGCCGACGATCGGGCCGAGGATCATCGCCACGTGCATCGTCGAGGAACCCAGTGCCACGGCCTGGCTGAAGTCGCGGTCCGGGACCAGGTTCTTGAGTACCGCCTGCGAGGCCGGCATCATGAACGCGCGCGCGCTGCCGAACAGCACCAGGATCGCGAACACGGGCCATACGGTCGTGCTGCCGCTGGCCGTGAACGCAATCAGCATGGCGCTGCACAGCAGTTGCACGGCCATGCAAATGAGCACGATCAGGCGCCGGTTGTAGCGGTCGGCCACGTGGCCGGCCCACAGGATCAGCACCAGGAACGGCGCGAACTGCGCCAGGCCGATCAGGCCCAGATCGAACAGGCTGCCGGTGATCTGGTACACCTGCCAGCCGATCGCCACGCTCTGCATCTGCACCGCAAAGGTGGCGAGAAAGCGCGCCGACAGGTAGAACGCCAGGTTGCGGTTGCGCAGGACACCCAGGCGCCCGGTCGGGGAGATCAGCGGCATGGGGCCTTATTGGTCAGCCAGATCGGCGGCGGTCGTGAACGCGTCGGCGAAGAATTCGTCCTCGGGCAGGCCGCACAGCGCCACGTAGTCGCGGCGCGCCGCATCGACCATGAGCGGTGCGCCGCAGGCATATACCTGGTGGCCGGAGAGGTCGATGATGTCCTGCACGACGGCAGCGTGCACGTAGCCGGTGCGGCCCGTCCAGGCATCCTCTGGCAGCGCATCCGAAATCACGGGCACGTAGGTGAAGTCGGGCAGGGTGGTTTCCCAGGCGCGGCACAATTCGTCCATGTACAGGTCTTGCGGCCGGCGGCCACCCCAATACAGCGTGACCTTGCGCGTGGACTTCAGGTGCATCAGGTGCTCGACCAGGGCCTTGACCGGTGCGAAGCCGGTACCGGACGCCAGCAGCACGATGGGCTTGCCGGAATCCTCGCGTAAAAAGAAGGTGCCGAGCGGGCCTTCGAAGCGCAGGATGTCGCGCTCTTTCATGGCGCCGAACACGTGGTCGGTGAACAGGCCGCCGGGCAGGTGGCGGATATGCAGCTCGAGCGGGCCTTCGAACGACGGCGCATTGGCAATCGAATAGGCGCGGCGCTTGCCGTCCTTGAGCAGGAATTCGATGTACTGGCCGGCGCGGTAGGCCAGCAATTCGTTGGCGGGCAATTGCAGGTTGACGATGGCGACATCCGGCGCGGCCTTGCGGATGCCGGCGACGCGGGTGGGCATCTTGCGCAGCGGGTAATCCGAGCTGCCGCCCACTTCGCGCGCCTCGATCACCAGGTCGGCCGACGGCATCGCGCAGCAGAACAGCGCCATGCCCGCGGTCTTTTCGATGTCACTCAAGGCGCGCTGCTGGTAGGGCTTGTGCTCGATGGCGCCATCGAGCACCTTGCCCTTGCACGAGCCGCAGGCGCCGTTCTTGCAGCCATACGGCAGGCCGACGCCGGCGCGGATCGCGGCGGCTAACACGGTTTCATCGGCTTCGCAGCTGAACTGGCTGCCGCTGGGCTGGACGGTGATCTGGAAGGTCATGCGAATGGAAAAGTTGGGGCGCGAACGCGGGTGGTTGGTGGGGTGCGCCGGCGTGCGGCGAGAGGCCGCCATTCTACACCGGCCCTTGTTTTACCGGGCGCGCCCTGTGCTACAGTTGCCGCCTCCAAGACCCCGCGATTCTTTCATGACCATGCCATCCCGTTCCGCTTTTGCCCGTCCGCGCCTGTTGATCATCGGCTGCGGCGACGTTGGCATGCGCCTGTTGCCGCTGCTGGCCGGGCGTTTTCGCGTGTTTGCGCTGACCAGCCAGCCCGAGCGCTGCGCCGAACTCCGCGCGGCAGGCGCGGTGCCGGTCGTCGCCGACCTCGACCGGCCCGCCACGCTGGCGCGCCTGCGCAATCTGGCGCCATGGGTGCTGCACCTGGCCCCGCCCCAGCCCGATGGCGATACCGACCGCCGCACCCGCCACCTGGTGGCGGCGCTGGGGGCCGTGCGCCGCATCGTGTACGTGAGCACCAGCGGGGTGTATGGCGATTGCGGCGGGGCGCTGGTGAAGGAATACCGGCCGGTGGCGCCGAAAAACGGGCGCGCCCGGCGCCGCGTGGACGCCGAGCGCATCCTGCGCGCGTGGGCGCTGGCAGCCGGTGCGACGCTGTCGATCCTGCGCGTGCCGGGCATCTACGCCGCCGACCGGCTGCCACTGCGCCGGCTGGAGCAGGGCACGCCCGCGCTGCGGGTTGAGGACGATGTATATACCAACCATATCCACGCCGACGACCTGGCCCGCATCGTGCTGCAGGCGTTGACACGCGGCCGGCACGGGCGGGTCTATCACGCAGTCGACGACACGCGCATGAAGATGGCCGATTACTTCGACGCCGTGGCCGACGCCTTCGGCATGCCGCGTTCGCCGCGCCTGCCGCGCGCTGAACTGGCGCAGCTGGTCTCGCCGGTGCTGCTGTCGTACATGTCCGAGTCGCGCCAGCTCGACAACACGCGCCTGCGGCGCGAGCTGCGCGTGCGCCTGCAGTACCCGGACGTCGCCACGGCGCTGGCGCGCCTGCGAGGCTGATCCGGGCGAGTGCTTATGCGCGCTTGCCGGGCGATGCGCAGAACGCGATCTTGCTGGTCATGATCGCCGGCAGGCCCGGCGAAGCGCAGAAGGCGCTGTCCGCGCCCTTGGCGGCAGGCTTGCCAGGATAGGCGCAGAAGGCGATGGCATTCGCTGTGGTCGCTGGTTTGCCCGGGGAAGCACAGAACGCGGTGGCGCCTGCAGGCTTGCCTGGGGACGCGCAGAACGCAGCGTCGCCCTTGACCACCACACCGAACTCGGCTTCGTACAGCGCGCGCATGCGCTCGCCCGCCTGGACATGCTCGCCTTCGGTGCCGGCGGCGATGCCGACGTACGGATAGTGATGCAGGAAGAAGCCGAAGGCAGCCGCGCAGTCGCGCGCGTACTTCATGGTGTCGAGGATGTGATAGTGCCAGAAGGTGTCGACATCGACCGTTGGCGAGGCGCCGGCATCCGGGTACTTTTTCATGAGGAACAGGAAGCGCCGGTATTCGGTTTCCACGGCGTTGGTGCGCATTTCGGACCAGCCTTCGCCGGACGCTTCGTGCATCAGCTTCATCTTGATCGGATTCAGGTCAAGCGCCTCGAAAGCGGCGTATTCGGTATGGGTCGACATCATGATCACCTCGTGTGTTTGTGGATGAATCGGACAATGCTGGCGGCTGTTACGGTGTCTGAGGCGGTATTTCCGTAGCGCATTATCGGGAAATTCCGGTGGTATTGACCTGTGACAGACACAGCCATTGTCATGCGCTGGCTCAGCTCAGCAGTTGAGCTGGATCAAACTTGGAAGCATGGACGAGCTCGGTGACGGGCGACGTTGTCACCGTTAGTGGGAAGGGGATGTCTCAGGCGGCGATGGGCGAGATCGGGGCGCTGCCGGCGCGCAGGCCGGGGGCAGCCGCCGCCGGTACGCCGGCCGCCGACGCACCATCTACCGGAATGCTGACCACGATCGTGGTGCCGCCGCCCATGCCGCTGCTGTTGATCGAGAACGAGCCGCCCAGGATGGCGATGCGTTCCTCGATGCCCACCAGGCCGAAGGAGCCGTGGCGGTTGCGGCTGCCCGGCTGCAGGCCGACGCCGTTGTCGCGGATGGTCATGGTGAGCATGCCGGCATGCTGGTGCAGCGTGATGCCGACTTCGGTGGCACGCGCGTGGCGCGCCACGTTGTTGAGCGACTCCTGCAGGATGCGGAAGAACGCGGTGGCGCTGTTGTCGTCGATGCGGTGCTCGCCATCGTCGTCCACCAGCTCGCAGGTAATGCCGGTGCGGCGCGCGAAGTCGGCCACCTGCCAGTCGACGGCGGCCGACAGGCCCAGGTCGAGCACGTTCGGCCGCAGGTCGTTGATGATCTGGCGCACGCTGCGGATCGTGACGTCGATCTGGCGCACCGTGGCTGCGGCGCGCGCGTGCAGGCGCTGCTGCGCCCCACGGGTACGGTTGGCCAGCAGTTCGGCCTCGATCTTCAGCGCCAGCAGGTTCTGCGCCAGGTCGTCGTGGATTTCGCGCGCAATGCGCTTGCGCTCGCCTTCCTTGATCTGCTCGGCGTGAGCGGCCAGCAGGCGCAGTTTTTCATGGCTGGCTTGCAGCTTGGTCTGCGAGGCGCGCAGTTCGCGCGTCATTTCCTCGGCCATGCGCAGCGCGTTGCGGCGCGACGAGGCCAGCGTCTGGAACAGCGCGTAGAGCAGGGCGGTGCTCATGCCGGCAGCAAGCGCCGCCAGCCACGGGTAGTACATGTCGAAGCGGGTGTACATGTCGGACCTGGGAATGCTGAAATCGGCGCGCCAGACGCGCTGGTTGAATTCAATGGGCAGGCTGGCCGCGAAGATCCCGTCGCCGGTCTGCGAGGTGGCCGGATTGGGTTGCGCGCTCGTCGCCAGGCTGTCGTACAGCACGGCGCGCGGCGGCGCTTCGCCCGGTTCGGGTGCCAGCGCGGTCAGCTCGGTCAGCACCAGGCGCACGCCCTTGACGGGAAATTCATCGAGCACACCGGCGACCAGCGGCGCAAGGCCGAAGCCAAGACCGGCCGAACCGATATACGCCAGGCGCCGTGCCTCGACGCTGTCGTTGGGCAGGTCGCTGCGGTAGACCGGCAGGCGCAACGCCAGCGCACTCTGGTTGGGGCCGGGCCGCAAGGCGATGCGGGTCCCCGAAGCGCTCGAGCTGCCCGTATCGCGCGCTATGGCCAGCGAGCGCCGGGTCGTGCCGCGCGCTTCCAGGTCCAGCCCCAGCCGGTCGAGCAGGTTGGGCGGCAGCGGTTCCATGTACACCAGCACCGTGTAGGTATCGCGATCGGGCGCTGTCAGCAACGGGGTGTGCACGACGCCGCGCCGCGCCAGCCGCTTTTGCAATTCGTCGTTCAGCGCCGGCAGGCCGTCAGCGCGCACCGCGCGCGCGTAATTGATGTTGACGATCCCGGGGAACTGGCGCTTGATGTCGAGTTCACCGACATACTGGTGGAACTGGGCCGCGCTGGTATCGGGTTCGGATCGAAACAGGCCGGCTACCCCGCGCAGCACGTCGCTGTAGCTCTTGATCCGGGCATCGATATTGTTCTGGGCGGCGCGCGCCATGGCGCGAAAGCGTGTCTGCGCATCGCTCTCGATCGCGCCGGACGTCGCAAAATAGGCGCCGGCCCCGAACGCCAGCGACAGCACCACGCCGGCGATCATGGCGGCAGGTACGAACGTCCCGGCTTGGCGGTCTGGATGCATGGGTGGTCTCACGAGCGTGAGGCTGGTTGTGGTCGTGCGCGCGGATGATGTTTCCACGCTAAGCATTGTCGGCCTCCACCGTAGCTAGCAGGTTTACTAGGTTCTGCAATCTGCCGTCGCTTTGATGCGATAACGGCGCCCGGCTCGTTGCGAGCGGGGCGCCGTGACACAGTTGGCGTGGGGCCGGCCTAGTTGAAGCTCAGCCCGTTGTTGCTGGCGTTACTGACTTTCTTGCTCTTCAGGTCGACCGTGAAATGGTCGCTCGGCTTGGCCGAGCCAAGACCCTTGAGGATTGCGAAGACGCCCTTGAACTGCTGCTGGAACGGCACGTGTACCGGGTTCTGGTCGGACGGCTTGTCGCCGATGCGCACGATCGGCGCCGGGCTGGCAGGGAACGCCGCCATCAGGACCTTGTACTGGTTCACGCGTGCCTGGCCCATGTCGCGCAGGGCCAGTTCGCCTGCGTACACGGTGCGGTGGAAGTCGCCGTAGAACGCGTACGGGGTGAGGTTCGCGAAGTCGTCCAGGCGCAGGCCGGCGGCCGTGGCCAGGCGTTCGGCGCGCACGGTGGCGTCCTGCCAGTCGGTGGCCAGCGTCGAGGCGGCCACCGTGGTGCTCGCCGGTGTGCCGGCGGCGGCGCAGGCGGCGGTCAATGGCAGCACGCCGGGCGCATCTTTGAGTTGCGCCAGCGTGACCTTGGTCTGCAACTGCGACAGGATCAGCATCTGCCTGCCGTTCAGGGCCATTGCGGCTTCCTTCATCTCGCATGGCCAGTATTCGTCCATGAAGCGAAGGCGCGACAGCTCGCCGAAGTACTGGTGCGTGAATTCGCCGTACGAGCGGGTGTCGAGGATGCTGCGGTCCCAGCGCTTGGCGACATCGGCGACCACCGAGCTGCCCTTGAGGTAATCGTTTTCGACGACGTAGTGCGGGAACAGTTCGGCAAAGCGCGGCACCGTCGACAGCGGCATGGTCTGGACGTCGATCGTCTCGGCATCCTTGTAGGTGACGACCTTGTAGGCGGCGCCATACACGGCCAGCGACGGCGACTGCACGTTGACGAGGTAGTTGCCGCTGCCGTCGGTGTGGTCGTTGGTGCCGTTGAAGTGCATGTGGCCGCCCACGTGCAGGCGCAGGCCCGTGGCCGCCACGGCATTGGCGACGCTCGCGTCCGGCACCCGCGCCGTCTGGAACGCGCCCGACTTGAACACGTCCTTCATGGCCTGCGTCTGGTTGGCGTAGAAGTCCATGGTCGGATAGTGCGAGAAGGCCATCAGCTGCTTGCCCTCGGCCTTGGCGCGCGCGGCAACCGACTTGATGTACTCCATCAGGAACATCTTGTGGGTGATCACCTTGTTCCAGCCGGCGTTGCCGGCGCCGTCGAAGCCCTTGAAGCTGGTCGGGTTGGCCGGGTCGAACTTCGCGTTCGGCACGAACACATTGGCGTCGATCGACAGCAGCCACAGGCCCTTGACCGGCTCGACCAGGTAGGTCGTGTCGATCAGCTTCGTGCATTTGGTGAAGGCTTTGCCCAGTTTGGCTTCGCCAGCAGCCTTGTAGGCGCCGCCCGAGCCCTCGGCGCAAATCTCGAATTCGCGGCTCTTGCCGCTCGACTGCGCCAGCGCCGCGTCATACGTGTATTTGCCGGCGTCATACTTGCTGAACGGGGTTTCCCACAGCAGGTCGGCCTTGTTCGGCATGAAGCCGAATTCGCCCATCTTGACCATCAGGCGTTCGGTGCCTTGCTCCATGACCTGGTCGGTGCAGATCACCGTTGGATCCTTGGCCAGGCATGCCGGATTGCCGGTGGCGTAGATTTTCTGTTCCTTGCCGTCCTTGGTCAGAAAGTCGTTCTTGCCCGCTTCGTTATCGTCAAACGGCTCGACCGGGTCGTGGTTGCCGGGCGCGATGAAAAAGCGCATGCCCTTGGCCTGGTACTGCTTCATGATCTCGGCGATGCCGTCGACGTTCATCGGCTGGGCGTCATCGGTATAGTCGCCCGGCAGGGCAACGACGCGAATGCCCTTGGCATAGGCGTCGTCGAGCGCGGCGTAGAAGGCGAAGTAATTTTCGTTGAACAGGCGCGTGGAGGTCAGCTGCGCATACATCGTGCGGATGGTCGCGTTCTTGCCATCCTTGGTCGGAATGCCCGCGAACTGGCTGCTCTTGAAGTCGCCGTAGACATTCTGGAAGTGCACATCGCTCATGAAGGCGACGGCGGTGCTGACCGGGGCAGGGGACGGGGCCGGCGTTTGCACCGGTGGCGTGACGGCGACAGGGGCGTCGCTGTCGCCGGGACTGCA
>Ga0308158_10001076_pt1 | contig 31990 bp, 26 predicted proteins | sample PhyBR2_FD_201038 | JGI IMG/M metagenome (GOLD analysis project Ga0308158, IMG submission 201038) | Phyllosphere microbial communities from UC Gill Tract Community Farm, Albany, California, United States - DLSLB.R2 | ecosystem: Host-associated > Plants > Phyllosphere > Unclassified | place: USA... | reverse complement strand
ACGGCGTATCTACACCGTGATCTCGATCGTTGTGTTCCTGATCGTCCTCGGTGCCTCGCTCGATTTCGCCAACAGCGCCAATTCGGGCAAGTTCTTCGAACGTCTGCCCTACCTGTTCGATTTCATGAAGCATTTCGTGCCGGACAGCCCGCTCGAAATCTTCCGTGCCATGTTCGACCTGCCGTCGCCCTATGCCGATGGCTCGATCAAGTATGATTACGTCAGCGACCGCGTCTACATCACCGACAGCTTCTACATCCCGAATTTCTTCTACCAGCTGGCGATCACCATCAACGTCGCCATCGTCTCCACCATCCTCGGCGCATCTGGCGCTTTCGTGCTCTGCTTCTTCGCCTCGACCAATCTGGTCGGCGCCGGCGCCACCCGCTGGGTCGTGCGCCGCATCATGGAAATCCTGCGCGCCTTCCCGGAGATCGTCATCGCCGGACTGCTCGCCGCCATCCTGTCGATCGGCCCGATCTCGGCCATCATCGCGGTGTCGATCCACACCATCGGCGCGCTTGGCAAGCTGTTCTTCGAAGTGGTCGAGAATGCCGACATGAAGCCGGACGAGGGCCTGCGCGCATCCGGCGCCAGCTGGCTCGAGCGCGTCCGCTTCGCCATCCTGCCGCAGGTCATGCCGAATTTCGTCTCCTACACGCTGCTGCGCCTTGAGATCAACGTGCGCGCCTCCACCATCATCGGCGCCGTTGGCGGCGGCGGTATCGGTGAGGTCTTCAGCCTGGCGATCGGCCGCGACCACGCCGCCAAGACCTATGCCATCATCATCCTGCTTCTGATCACCGTTGTCTGCGTCGATCAGTTTTCCGCCTGGCTCCGCCGCCGCATGATCGGCAAGCAGTCATTCGAATTCGGCCGAGGAGCAGCCTGATGTCGTCGCTCACAGTCAACGCCGCCGATCGCCAGCGCCTGCTGGAGGCTCATCCCGAAGTCTTCCACCGCAGCTTCATGCAGCGCTGGGGCCTCGCCCTGATCGCCGGCCTCGTCATCATCTACCTCGCGCTCGCATTCAATTTCTTCAAGGTCATCCCGACCTTCGTCAACGGCAATTGGGACCGCGCCTCGATCTATGTCCAGGACTGGTATTCCTGGCGCGCCCAGCCGCGCCTGCGCTTCGTCGATGGCAAGGTCGTGCCGCAGTGGACGAGCCGCGGCCAGTATCCGAAGGATGCCGTCATCGCATGGATGTTGCCGACCGCAGCCGGCGGCTACACCGTCACCTACGGCAGCGACGCCGACCGCATGGAAGTGACGCCTGAACGTGTCGACGTCTATCTCGGCGGCAAGCTCTATCCTGTCGAGATCACCAAGGATCGCGCCATCCTGCCGCCGGGCGCGCCCGCCGTCATGAAGCAGGACGACAGCAAGGTCACCGTCTCCTTCGGCTTCGAGGGCCAGGCGGAAATCCGCTCGACGCAGGTCTATGTGCAGCGCCGCTTCCTCGGCTGGGCCAATTTCTTCTTCGACACGCAGTCGCCTTTCTGGGGCAAGAGCCTCATCGATGTCGCCGGCCTCATGCTGTCGGGTGATCGCATCGATCCCGCGCAGTCCAACGCCTCGCTGGTGCTCGACAATTTCCTCAACAATGCCAGCTGGCAGCACGGTGATATCCTGTCGAAGCTGATGCAGACGCTGGTCATGGCCTTCGTCGGCACGCTGCTCGGCTCGCTCTTCGCCTTCCCGCTGGCCTTCATCGCCGCGCGCAACATCACGCTCAACCGCTCGGCCAACTGGGCGACGAAGCGCCTCTTCGATTTCCTGCGCTCCATCGACATGCTGATCTGGGCGCTGTTCTTCACCCGCGCCTTCGGCCCCGGGCCGATCCCCGGCATCGCCGCCATCTTCTTCACCGACACCGGCGCGCTGGGCAAGGTCTATGCCGAGGCGCTGGAGAATGTGGATGACAAGCAGCGCGAGGGCGTCAAGTCGGTGGGCGCATCCCCCGTCGTCGTCCAGCGCTTCGGCGTGGTGCCGCAGGTGCTGCCGATCTTCATCTCGCAGTCGCTCTATTTCTGGGAATCCAACACCCGCTCGGCCACCGTCATCGGCGCCGTCGGCGCAGGTGGTATCGGTCTGAAACTCTTGGAATCGATGAAGACCAATTCCGATTGGGACAAGGTCGCCTACATGGTGCTCCTCATCCTCATCGTCGTCTTCGTCTTCGACAATATCTCCAATGCGCTGCGTTCGCGGGTGATGGGCAAAAAGACCCATTGATGGCTCTTGATCATCATCATTCTGTCACGGAAATCTTTTAGCCGGAAGCAAGCTTGCGGCGGGCGGTCAAATCACGGCAGACTGCCTCCCGCATCCACATAGATTTCCGGGATACTGGCCTTGCGATACGCACTCTATTTCACGCCGCCGAAGGGTGATCCTTTGAACGTGGCGGCAGCCCATTGGCTCGGCCGCGATGCCTTCACCGGCGAAACTTATCCGGCTCCCGATTATCCTGATCTGCCGGCTGCCGAGCAGTTCGAGCTTACCGCCGATCCGCGCCGCTACGCCTTCCACGCCACCATCAAGGCGCCGTTTCATCTGGCCTCCTCGGTCACCGAGACGGACCTCATCCAGGCCGTCGAGGATTTCGCCGCGCGCACGTCCGCCTTTGAGATCCCCGAGCTCGTGCTCGGCCAGCTCGGCCGGTTCTTCGCGCTCGTGCCCGGCTCCCTGCATCCGCCGCTTCAGCAATTCGCGGCCTCCGTGGTAAAGTCGTTCGAACCCTTCCGCGCGGCACTGTCCGAAGCCGATATCGCCCGGCGCAATCCGGACAAGCTCAGCGAAAGCCAGAGGGCCAATCTGTTGCGCTGGGGCTATCCTTACGTGATGGATGACTTCGGTTTCCACATGACGCTCTCAGGCCAGGTGCCGGAAGCGCGCGCCGAGGTGATGAAGACCATTCTCGCCGAGCGCTTCGCCGCCTTCACCGGCCGGCCGCTTTTGATTTCGGGCCTTGCCGTTTTCGTCGAAGAGACGCGCGGCGCGCCGTTTACCGCCCATTCCTGGTGGCCGCTTGCCGCCGCCAAACCTTGAAAGATCTGACGCCCATGACCAAAGAAACCGTCTTCTCCAACGCCCGCATCGTCCTTGAGGATGAAATCGTCGAAGGATCGGTCCTCGTTCGCGACGGCAAGATCGAGGATATCGCAAGCGGCAGCTCCCGCCTCGGCGAGGATTTCGAGGGCGATTACCTGATCCCCGGTCTGGTCGAGTTGCACACCGACCATCTGGAAGGCCACTATTCGCCGCGTCCCGGCCTGCGCTGGAACAAGACGGCGGCGATCCAGGCGCATGATGCCCAGATCGTCACCTCAGGCATCACCACGGTCTTCGATTGCCTGCGCATGGGCGCCGACGAAGACGGTGGCTTCGAGCATGGCGAGATGCGCGACATGGCCGATGCCATCCAGAAGGCCGAGAAAGAGGGCCGCCTGCGCGCCGAGCACCTCATCCACCTGCGCTGCGAAGTCTCCGCCGACAACGTGCTGCAGCACTTCGCCGATTTCGAAAACGATCCCTATGTCCGCCTCGTCTCGCTGATGGACCATGCGCCCGGCCAGCGCCAGTTCCAGACAATGGACCAGTACATTTTCTACTACCAGAAGAAGCGCGGCCTCACCGACGCCGAGTTCGCCAAGTTCGTCGATCGTCGCGTGTCGGAATCCGAGCGCAACTCGACGCCGCACCGCGTCGCGATCTCGAAGGTCTGCGCCGAGCGCGGCATCACGGTCGCCAGCCACGACGACGCGACGCTCGCCCATGTCGACGAGGCGATCGAAAACGGTGTCCGTCTCGCCGAATTCCCGACCAGCTTCGACGCCGCCAAGGCCTCGCATGAAAACGGCATGAGCGTTCTGATGGGCGCGCCGAATATCGTGCGCGGCAAGTCGCACTCCGGCAACATCGCTGCCCGCGATCTCGCCGAGCGCGGCGTGCTCGACGTTCTCTCCTCCGATTACGTGCCGCTCAGCCTGCTCTACGCACCCTTTCTGATCGCCGACGAAGTCGAGAGCATCTCGCTGCCGAAGGCGATCGCCATGGTCACGTCGACGCCGGCGCGCACCGTGAGCCTCAACGACCGCGGCCGCATCGCAACCGGGCTGCGCGCCGATCTCGTCCGTGTCTTCCGCGACGAAGGTGTACCGGTCAGCCGCTCCGTCTGGCGCGAAGGGCGCCGGGTCGCATGACCGCGCACGAAACCCATCCCTCGCACGAGCCCCACGTCGTTCCCGGCACCGAGCACGGCATCATGGTGGTCGTGGTCGGCCCCTCCGGCGCCGGCAAGGACACGCTGATGGCGGCCGCCGCCCGGCATTTCAGGCAGCGGCAGGACGTCCATTTCGTCCGCCGCGTCATCACCCGCGATCACGATGCCGGCGGTGAGGATCATCTCGCCGTCTCGCCCCAGGGCTTCGCCTCGATGGAGCAGGCCGGCAGCTTCTCCGTCTGGTGGGAAGCCCATGGCCTGAAATACGGCATCCCCTCGGAAGTCTCGGTGTCGCTGTCAGCTGGAAGCCTCGTCATCGCCAACGGCTCACGCTCGGCGCTGCACCATTTCCACGCCGTCTTCCCGCGCCTGAAGGTGATCAACGTCACCGCGCGCGCAGACGTGCTGGCAAGCCGGCTCGAGGCCCGCGGCCGCGAGACCCACGAGGACATCATGGCCCGCCTGGCCCGCGGCCCGCTCACCGTGCGCGGAGATTACGACGTCGTCGATCTCGACAATAGTGGGTCCTTGGAACAGGGCGAACGCCGCATGGTCGAGGTCCTCGAGAGCTTCCTGCAAGAGATCGGCTGACGACGATGCGGCCGATCCGGCCAAATCGACCAATCCGGGTTGTCGAGTATGATCCGCGTTGGCCCTCGTTCTTCCAGGCAGCGCGCGACGAACTCCTGTCGCTCGCGCCCGGCCTCATCCTTACTGTCGAACACATCGGCAGCACCGCCGTCCCCGGCCTCGCCGCCAAGCCGAAAATCGACCTCGACGCCGTTCTGATCGACGCGGAAGCTGTCGCCACCTTGGCCGATAAACTCGCACTCTCCGGCTTCCGCGCCCACGGCGACCCGCATGGCGACGGCCGCCTGCCATTCACCCGCGAGCATGAAGATTACGGCCTGCGCCTCTACCTCTGCCTCGAGGCCAACCCCGCCCACCACGACCGCCTCCTCTTCCGCGATCACCTGCGCCTCCACCCGGACCGCGCCGCCGAATACCAGACGCTGAAGCAGCGCCTCGCCGAAGAAGCCGCCGGCGACTGGGACCACTACACCGGCGGCAAGAGCGCCTTCGTAGCCGAGACGCTCCGCCGCGCCGAGGCCGAGAGATCAGCCTCACGGGGATAATTTTATTGCGCGGCGAAAGAAATCGCCGCGATATCAGCCGCTTGGGAATTTCGTCGTCCCCACTCATCCCCGCCGCAATCATCGCTCCCATACTGATAGCGTCATTGGACAGGGAGCCGGGTCGCGAACCGGATCTAACACATCAGGGCGCGAGCCCGGCGTCCGGTGATGGTTGTTGAAAGGTGGATGATCGGGTCGTCAGGACTTCCCATCCATCCGGAAGCGAAAGGCCGAGAGACGCTCCTGTCGGCCTGGATATCCGGAAGCCTCGATATGATCGGGCAGGCGATATTGCCTGACAATCCTATTTTATACCGACCGTTGCCTGCCCATTCCCTGCCTGCCATGCCGTCGCGGAGAGCTATCCGGCGCGGGGTTTTGTGGTGTGTGGTTGGCGCTCCGCCTGCTGCCGCTTTTTATTGAGGTCTTACCGTGAGATACCCCCCTCTGCCCTGCCGGGCATCTCCCCCACAGGTGGGGAGATTGGCTGGGCGCAACCGCTCGCTCCACCTTCATTGGTTGGCGAGACCTCACCACGAGTCGATCTCCCTCCTTGTGGGGGAGATGTCCGGCAGGACAGAGGGGGGGTACTCCACGGCACGCCGCCAACGATCGACCGGCAGAAGCCCCAAGTTGAACCTGGAATGAGCAGCCCAATCCCAACACACCGCTTTGCACCAAGCTCCAATCTCACTGTCGAAAATATGATAGAATTCTGCGCTAGAAGCGCGCCACTGGCATCGTCATGCGTGTGCCTCGCCAACAATACCTATGATCTATCCAATGAGAGCAAAATGGGCGTCAGAAACGTTCTGATCGAAGGCGTGTCCGGCACGGGCAAGACCTCGGTTGCGTCAGGCTTGCAGCAGCGCGGCTATCACGTCGTCCATGGAGACCGAGAGCTAGCCTATAAAGGCGATCCGGTGACAGGCGAGCCCCTAAGCGATGCCGCGCGGCCGCGGGGTGCGGCTGATGTCGCCTTCGGTCACCGGCACCATCTCTGGGACATCGACAAGGTGAAAACCCTGGTCGCTGACCAAAGCAATGCGATCTCCTTCTTCTGCGGCGGCTCCCGAAATTTCGATGGTTTCATCGATCTCTTCGACCACGTTTTCGTCCTCGAGATCGATGCGGACACGCTGATGAAGCGACTGGCAACGAGGCCCGACGACGAATTCGGCGCAAGCCCCGCCGAACAGCAACTTGTCCTGCGGCTGCACGCGACCAAGGAAGACATACCGTCCGCCGCCACAGTCATCGACGCCACCGCGCCGCTTGCCTCCGTCATCGACGACATCCTGGCGAGATGCGCCGAAAGGGCCCAAGCATCGAAGCGGTGATGGGGCTCACCCGAGGCGAGGCGTAACGCCGACTCTAATCCCCTACACCAACCCAAGCCGAACCAAGCTCTCGGCGCAGGCAACGATCGCCTCCTCCCGCGAGCGTGGTGCCCAGCCGAGCAGGCGCTCGGCCTTCTTGCCCGTCGCGTTCATGTCGTAGTTGAGGAGCGGCACCACCGCCTTCAGCTGCGCATTCGTCTCGCCGGCGATGCGCACCTGCTCGTCGGGCCAGACATCGGCCGAGACCTTGGCCGCCGCATCACCCAACCTTTGTCGCAGCAGCTTCGCGACCTCGACCATCCATAGGCTGTCGCCGACGGTGGCGAGGAAGCGCTCGCCCTTGGCGGCGGGGTCGGTCATGGCGCGTAGGTGCAGGTCCGCCACATCGCGCACGTCGACGCAGCAGGAGTTGACGTTCACGCAGCCCGGCTGCCCCTTCAGCATGTTGGCGATCAGCCGGATCGAGTGCGAATAGTCGGCGCCGAGAACCGGGCCGTAGACCGCGACCGGGTTGACCGCCGAAAGCTCCATGCCCTGGCCCTCGCGGGCTATGAAGTCCCAGGCGGCGCGCTCCGACAGCGTCTTCGACTTCTGGTAGGGCGCGACATTGCCTTCAAGGTTGCTCCAGTCGGTCTCGTCGAACGGCCGCCGGTGGTCCGGCCCGTGGCCGACGCCGATGGCGCCGAAGGCCGACGTCAGCACCACCCGCCTGACGCCGGCATCGCGTGCCGCGCGCAGCACCCTGAGATTGCCGTTGACGGCGGGCTCGATCCAGTCCTCCTCGCGCGTCTGGTCGCCGGATGGGGTCGGCGAGGCGCCGTGCATCACGTAAGTGCAGCCGGCCACCGCTTCCGCCCACCCGTTGTCGTGATCGAGATCGGCGATCGCGAAGGACAGCCGGTCACCGGCATCGACACCGCCGGCCTTCAGGTGCGCCCGCACCTCGTCCTCCCGCCCGGGTGAACGGATTGTGGTGCGCACGCGATAACCGTCTTGCAGCAGCGCCAGCATGCAATATTGCGCGATGAACCCGGTGCCGCCGGTGACGAGAACGAGCGTGTCTTTATTGTCAGTCGTCATAACCTACCTCATGCTTATGCCGCCGCATCGGATCGCGGCGAACTTGATGACGGAAAGGTAGGCAGCCGGGTTCGTACTGTGAATGCTTGAAAATCCGCATGACTTGCGCGATAGTTCGATAATGCTGGCTGATCCCTTCTCCGATGTCCTGAGCCTGACGAAAGCCGAGGCGATCGTCACCGGCGGCTTTACCGCTGGCGGCCCGTGGTCGATCGCCTTTCCGGGGCGCGACAAGATCAAGTTCTTTGCGGTCGTGAAGGGCGGCTGCTGGGTCACGCTGGAGGGCGAGGCGGAGCCGATCCGCTTCGAGGAAGGCGATGTCGGCCTGCTCGCGAAGAAGCGCAGCTTTGTTCTCTCCAGCGATCCCGCGCTTCAGCCAGTCGACGCCATGAGCATCTTCACGGGCACGGGACGGCGGCTGGTGACGCTGGGCGACGGCAAAGATTTCGCCCATATCGGTGGCCACGTCGCGCTCGATCCGCTGAGGGGCGGCCTGCTGTCGGATATCCTGCCCACCTGGATCCACACCCGCGCCGCCTCGCCGCAGGCCGCCATCTTCCGCTGGCTTCTCGACCGGCTGATCGAGGAGCGCGATATCGGCCAGCCGGGGGCGGCGCTTGCCTCCGCGCAGCTGACCCAGCTGCTCTTCATCGAGATCCTGCGCTCGCACTTAAGCGCCGCCGACCGCATGCCCGCCGGCTGGCTGAAGGCGCTGGCGGAACCCAGGATCGCGCCGGCGCTTCGCCTGATGCACGGCGAACCCGCGCGCGTCTGGCACCTGGAGGAACTCGCCAGCGCCTGCGCCATGTCGCGCACCTCCTTTGCCGTCCATTTCAAGTCCGTCTCGGGTATCGCCCCGCTCTCCTATCTCACGGAATGGCGCATGCGCCTTGCCGAACGGGCGCTGCGCGAAGCCCGCACCCCCATCGCCTCCGTCGCCCGCTCGCTCGGCTACACCTCCGAAAGCGCTTTCAGCAACGCCTTCAAGCGGGCGAATGGGAGGTCTCCATCGGCCTATCGGGTGGCGGTGAATGGGCTGGATGCCGGCGATGAGGGTGAGTTGGCATCGCGCGATCCGGCATTTGCGGGCTGATCGCCCCGGCATTTTCGCAGGAGCCGCCGCCAGGTGCCTCCTGCGCTTTCATGACCGGCCGGCGGTGGGCTCCATCACCCCTGTCTCATCCGCTCTCCGCCGCGCATCGCGACCGCGCCGAGAACCACCGCAGCGATCGCCACGGTCAAGCCGTCGGCGATCGGGAAGGCGAACCAGATGGCCGTTCGGTCGAGGAAAGCGGCAATGACGATGATGGCGACCGGAACAAGCACGAAGGACTTCATCAGCGTCAGAAGCCCGGCCTGTAGAGGCCGGCCGATCGCCTGGAAGTAAAGCGCAAGCACCAGCACCGGTCCCGAAAACAGATAGAGCGCCGCCATCGGCTTGAGAATCCTGGCGACCTCCTCGATGACACCGGCGTCGGCGATGAAGGCGGAGGCGATCATTTCGCCTTGTGTCAGAAGCAGCAGCTCGACGGCGGCGCCGTAGATGAAGGCGGTTACCGCGGCGATCCGCAGAACCTGGTCGGCGCGATCCCAGCGCCCGGCTCCGACATTGTTGCCGACGATGCTCTGCATGGCGAGTGCTGCGGCCATCGGCGGCAGGAAGGCGAAACCGAGGATGCGCGTGATGATGCCATAGGCCGCGATCGCCTGCGAATGGCCTTCGCCTGACGACGGCAGCGCAAGAACTACGCAGGTTGCCGTAAGCGCCATGCCCAGGAAGGTGAGACTGACGGGAGCGCCGAGTGCGGCGATCTTCCCCCATTGCCCATACCACGCGTTCCGCCGCAGACCGCCGAGCGGCATCATCTCCCGAGACCGCCGCCGGCCCTCGACGAGGAGAGCAAGACCCGCCCCCTGCGCCAGCACGGTGCTCAACGCCGACCCCGCAACGCCCATCGCAAGCGGTACGATCAGGATGTAGTTGAAGAGGATGTTGATCGATGTCACGCCAAGCGACATCAGCGCCATGCTGCCCGCCCGGCCTTCGTTGCGCCAGGCATCCGCATGGATACCCAGCAGGAACTGCAGCGGCGTGCCGAAAAGAGTGATCATCAGGAACACCCAAGCCATCCTGGCAACCGGCTCCGCAGCTCCCGCCATCCGCGTCGCAAAGGTCCAGCCGCCGGCGAGGAAGAGCAGGATCAGCGCCAGGCCGATCGTGATCGCCAGGCCATGCGCCCGGGCAAACGTCGCGCCCGCCTCTTCGCGCGCACCGGCGCCGAGTTGTCTCGCAAGCAGGCTGGACATGCCGCTGCCGACAAGCGTCGAAAGCGCAATAGTGAGCAGCAGAACGGGAAACGCGACACTGATGGCCGCTATTGCCTCTTCCCCGACAAAGCGTCCAAGAAAGGCGGCATCGACGATGCCGAGCAGGCCGTTCATCGTCATGATGGCCACCATCGGCAAGGCGGTCGTGGCAAAGATCCGGCCCATGGGCGCGGTCAGGAATCGATTGTCGGGTGATTGTCTCGCAGACATCACACACTCCTCATATGAGGCATTTCGATTGAGGAGGGAGCCTGCATTGCCACCAACGAAATGCTTCGAGGGTGAGATGATATCGACGTCGAGCTTTTACCGTGACTTGCGTCCGCAGGCGGCAGGCACTCGAAACCTGTATCGGATCAATCATTTTGGTGTTGATCTGTCAATTCGAAAACCGGCGGATGGCGGAGTGGCGGTAGGTGGAGATGGGTTTGTAAGAGGAAATGTGAGGACTGGGGTGCCCTTCGCCTGCCGCTCAGGGCGTCGCTCCCGCTCCACCCCCTCATCGCCTCGCTGTCGCTCCGGCACTTCTCCCCATCGAGGGAGAGGGGGCTGGTGGCAGCCGCTCTGCCTCATCGTGGGCGTTGATTTCAAGCGGCCTCGTGAGTGACAATATCGCTCAAGGCGCCGCCACGAGTCTCTTCTCCCCGACGGGGAGAAGGTGGCGGCAGCCGGATGAGGGGTGCGCAGACGCCGGCGTTTCCACGCTAAGTCATCGACGCTACAGGGGGGAGAAAATCATGAAAGACACCGTCGCACTGGTCACCGGCGCAAGTCGCGGCGTCGGCCGCGGCATCGCGCTTGCGCTGCTCGCCGAGGGTGCCACCGTCCATGTCACGGGCCGAACGCGCCATGAGACCGACATCCAAGGCAAACGCCCAGGCTCCCTCGAAAGCCTCGCCAACGAAGCCGCCACGCTCGCCGGCCGCGTCGTCATTCATCATTGCGACCACGCCAACGACGCCGACACCCACCGTGTCGCCGAAGCGGTCACAGCCGGCGGAAAGCTGGATATCCTCGTGAACAACGCCTGGCCGGGCTACGAAAACATGGTCGAGAATGGCGATTTCACCTGGCCGCGCGCCTTCTGGGAACAGCCTCTGTGGCGCTGGGACGCCATGATCGGCACGGCGCTCAAGGCAGCCTTCCTGATGTCGCGCGCGGTGGCGCCGATGATGGTCGCAAACCGGCGCGGCCTGATCGTCAACATCTCGTTCTGGGCATCGCGCTTTTACGATGGCAACGCCATCTACGGCATCTCCAAGGCCGCAGCCGACAAGATGGCCGCCGATTTCGCCCATGACCTGCGCCCGCACGATGTCGCAGCCGTCTCGCTCTATCCCGGTCTGGTGCGCACCGAAGCGGTGATGGAGAACGCTGCCTATTTCGACCTCTCCAACTCCGAATCCCCTCAGTTCATCGGCCGCGTCATTTCAGGCCTCTGGCGCGATCCGGCGCTGATGTCGAAATCCGGCCAAGCCCTGATCGCAGCCTCACTCGGCCGCGAATACGATATCGCCGACATCGACGGCTACCGGCCCGTTCCGCTGACCGAGGCGGATTTCACAAGGGGCTGAGCCCAAGAGCTAATCCCTGAATCACCGTCATTGTTTGGCGGAGGCCTTTCTACGAGTCGATCTCCCCACTTGTGGGGGAGATGCCGGCAGGCAGAGGGGGGTAAGCCTCGTGACGGGTCCAATCATTCTGCATGTCAGCGGCCACGAGCACCCCCAGCGAGAGACCTCAATCCCCCTCGCCACGCCCATTGACGATCTCGCGCTTGCCCACATGGTTGGCGGGGCCGACCAGCCCTTCCTTCTCCATGCGCTCGACCAGCGAGGCGGCGCGGTTGTAGCCGATGCCGAGGCGGCGCTGGATGTAGGAGGTCGAGCACTTCTTGTCGCGCAGCACCACCTTTACGGCTTTGTCGTAGAGGTCGTTGCCGTCCTCGGCCGCCATGTCGCCCTTGTCGAACACGGCGCTGTCTTCCTCTTCGCCATCTTCCTCTTCGTCGGCCGTGACAGTGTCCAGATATTCCGGCCGTCCCTGCGTCTTCAGATGCGCCACGACCTTCTCGACCTCGGCGTCGGAGACGAACGGACCGTGGACGCGCGAGATGCGGCCGCCGCCCTGCATGTGCAGCATGTCGCCCTGGCCGAGCAGCTGTTCGGCGCCCTGTTCGCCAAGGATCGTGCGGCTGTCGATCTTCGACGTCACCTGGAAGGAGATGCGGGTCGGGAAGTTGGCCTTGATCGTGCCAGTGATGACATCGACGGAGGGACGCTGCGTCGCCATGATCAGGTGGATGCCCGCCGCGCGCGCCATCTGCGCCAGACGCTGGATCGCCCCTTCGATTTCCTTGCCGGCCACCATCATCAGGTCGGCCATCTCGTCGACGATGACGACGATATATGGCATCGGCGTCAGGTCGAGTTCCTGTTGCTCCTCGATCGGCGCCCCGGTGCTGCGGTCGAAGCCGGTCTGCACCATGATGTGGATCGTCTCGCCCTTTTCCTTGGCCTGCGCCACGCGGCTGTTATAGCCGTCGATATTGCGCACGCCGAGGCGCGACATCTTGCGATAGCGCTCTTCCATCTCGCGCACTGCCCACTTCAGCGCCATTACGGCCTTCTTCGGGTCGGTTACGACGGGGGTGAGGAGATGCGGAATGCCGTCATAGATCGACAGTTCCAGCATCTTCGGGTCGATCATGATCAGGCGGCACTGCTCCGGCGTCATCCGGTAGAGCAGCGAGAGGATCATCGTGTTGACGGCGACCGACTTGCCGGAACCGGTGGTGCCGGCAACAAGCAGATGCGGCATCTTCGCAAGCTCAGCGATCACGGGCTCGCCACCGATCGTCTTGCCGAGCCCGAGCGCCAGCTTGTAGCTGCTCTTCTCGAAATCGGCGCTCTCGATCATCTCGCGGAAATAGACGGTTTCGCGCAGCGCGTTCGGCAGTTCGATGCCGATGACATTGCGGCCGGGCACCACGGCAACACGTGCCGAAAGGGCCGACATCGAGCGGGCGATATCGTCGGCAAGGCCGATGACGCGCGAGGATTTGACGCCCGGCGCCGGCTCGAATTCATAGAGCGTGACGACGGGACCGGGGCGCACATGGATGATCTCGCCCTTGATGCCGAAATCTTCCAGAACGCTTTCCAGAAGCCCGGCATTCTGCTCCAGCGCTTCCTGCGACATGATCTCGCCAACGCGTTCCGGCGGCTCCTGCAGCAGCGAGTTGGAGGGGAATTCGTAGCCCGAGGCATCGACCTTGGACGGCACGAACTTGTGCGCCACCATGCGCGCGGCGGGTGCCAGCGGTGCGATCGCCGGCTGCGAGCGAACCGGCATCGGCGCGATCGGCTGCGCTACTGATGGCTGCGGCTCTATGGCGATCGGCTGCACGATCTGCGGGGCAGGGGCGGGCGCCAGCGTCTCGGCGGCAGCTGCCTGCTGCTTCAGCCTGACGGCAAGCGGCTGGCGGATCGGCGCGCGGCCGGTGGTCGGGGCCGGCGCCACGACAACAGGCGCAGCGGTTAAGACGGGCGCGACGATCGGGGCCGCGACGGGAGCGGGGGCAACGGCAACCGGCAGCGGCGCGGCATAGGGAGCGGCGACCACGGGCTGCTTGCCGGGGCGCCATTCCATGATGCGGAACTGGCTGATGATCGAGTGGGGTTCGGAGACCGTCTGCGGCGCGACGATCTGCACCTGCGGTGCGGCCTCCACCGGCTCGACGGGCGCCTCGCCATCCTCGAAGGACATCACTTCCCAGAAGGCGAAGTCGGAGATCGAGGAGAGGTTGGAGGAGGCGTGGAACTGCGCTTCGCCGTCGGTTTCGGAAACGACGATCGCGTTTTCCTCGACGGCGGCGCCATTGGCTGCCGGCTGGTAGACGTCGAAGGGTACGTTGACCACGGGCGCGCCAGGCGTGACCACGGGCGCGCTGGGCGTGACCACGGGCGCGCCAGGCGTGACCACGGGCGCGCGTGGGCTGGCCGGCTGCGACGCATAGGCGTTGCGCAGCGCCTGCTGTTGAACGTGCGGCTGCGGCTGCGTGACGGCCGGCTGCATGGCGGCCTGGCGGGCGACATAGCCCTGGCGCGGCTGCGCGGCAGGCTGCGGCGTCACGACGATCGGCTGGGCCACCGGCGCCATTACCTTTACCGTCACCGGTGCTGCCGCTTGGGCGGGCTGCGGGGCGGGTGTCGCCACCTGGGCAGGCTCCATCACCCGCTGCTGCACCGGCTCGGCCGGCTGCTTGCGCGGGTTGATCTGGCTCTCCGGCGTGCGGGTAAAGCGGACATTCGGCGCCAGCGAAAAGTGATTCTGCCAGATCGGCGGCACCGGCTTCTCGCCGGCCTGTTCCTGCAGCTGTTCGCCCTGGGTGTCGGCGGAAACCTCGCCGGCATCCGTCAGATTGGTTCTAGGAAAGCGCATACGACAGCCACTCACTCATGATTGGTAACTATTATCCTCTTCCGGCTTAGGAAATGAAGGTTAATAAGTTCCTTCTCAGCGCCCTTGCGCGACAGCTACAGCAAGGCGTAAATCGAGTGTTTTCAGTGACTTGCTTGATAAAGAAAATTTTAGCGATTTTTCGACGAGGCGCCCACGCATCGGCCCGAAAATCAAAATCGATTTTCGGAGAGTCCGATGCGTGGATGCATGAGTGACAGCGTCCTTTGTGCCTTCGCGCGAACGCACGGCACTCTAGTGCGCCTCGTCCCAGTTGGTTGCCGCACGCGCATCCACCTTCAGCGGCACACGCATTTCGAGCGCCGGCATGGTGGCGTTTTCCATCACGGAAACGATGACAGGCATGGCTTTGTCGACGTCCTCATCCTCGACCTCGAAGATCAGTTCGTCATGCACCTGCAGCAGCATGCGCACCCGCTCGGAAAGCCCGACCTCTGATAACGCCGGCTCCATCTTGATCATCGCCCGGCGGATCACGTCGGCGGCCGAACCCTGGATCGGCGCATTGATCGCCGCGCGCTCGTTGAAGGCGCGCACCGAGGGGTTGGAGGAGCGAATCTCCGGATAGTTGATTCGCCGCCCGAAGATCGTCTCGACATAGCCCTTGTCGCGCGCCTGCTGCTTGGTGCTGTCCATGTAGTCGCGAATGCCGGGGAAGCGTTCGAAATAGCGCTTGATGTAGTCGCTGGCTTCCGAGCGCTCGATGGAGAGCTGGTTGGCAAGACCGAAGGCCGAGATGCCGTAGATGATGCCGAAGTTGATCGCCTTGGCGCGGCGGCGGACCTCCGACGGCATGCCTTCGACGGGAACGCCGAACATTTCGGACGCCGTCATCGCGTGAATGTCGATCCCATCGGCGAAGGCCTGCGTCAGCTGCGGGATTTCGGCGACATGGGCAAGCACGCGCAGCTCGATCTGGCTGTAGTCGGCCGAAATCAGCTTGTGGCCCGGCGTCGAGATGAAGGCGGTGCGGATCTTGCGGCCTTCGGCAGTGCGAACGGGAATGTTCTGCAGGTTGGGTTCCGACGAGGAAAGCCGCCCCGTCGTCGTCGATGCCAGCGAGTAGGAGGTATGCACCCGCTTCGTCTGAGGGTGCACATAGCCCGGCAGCGCGTCGGTATAGGTGGACTTGAGCTTGGTCAGCTGCCGCCAGTCGACAATCTTGCGCGGCAGCTCCAGCCCGGCCGCCGCCAGATCCTCCAGCACGCTGGCCGAGGTCGACCACTGGCCGGTCTTGGTCTTCGAGCCGCCGGCAAGGCCCATTTTGCCGAACAGGATGTCGCCCAGCTGCTTCGGCGAGCCGATGTTGAAGCGCTCGCCGGCCAGCTGGTAGATCTCGTCCTCCAGCCGCGCCGCACCCTGCGCCAGTTCGCCCGAGAGCCGCGACAGGATCTGCCGGTCGACGGTGATGCCGCGCTCTTCCATATGCGCGAGAACAGGCAGCAGCGGCCGCTCCAGCCGCTCGTAGACGGAGGTCAGCTTCTCGGCCGCCAACCGCGGCTTCAGCACCATCCAGAGCCTGAGCGTCACGTCGGCATCCTCGGCCGCGTAATGCGTGGCGCGGTCGATATCGACGAGATCGAAGGAGATGTTCGACTTGCCGCTGCCGGCCACGTCCTTGTAGGCGATCGGCTTGTGGTTGAGGAACTTCTCCGACAGCGGATCCATGCCATGCGCGCCGGTGCCGGCGTCGAGCACGTAGGAGATCAGCATCGTGTCGTCGAAGTTCTTCGTCTCGACGCCGTAGCGCTTCATCAGCAGGTAGTCGTATTTCAGGTTCTGCGCGACCTTGAGCACCGATTGGTCCTCGAGCAGTGCCTTCAGCCGCGGCAGCGCGTCGCGCATCGGAATCTGGTTCTCGGCCATGCCGCCGCCGAGCAGATCGCCCACGCCGGTCTTGTGGCCGAGCGGCACATAGGCAGCACGGATATTGATACCCGTGGGGCTCTTGGAATTGTCAGCAATCGCCATCGAGAAGCCGACGAGCTCGGCCTGCATCGCATCGAGCGAGGTCGTCTCGGTGTCGAAGCCGATCACGCCGGTCTCGCGCGCATCCGCGATCCACCTGTCGAGCGTCGCGACATCGCGGATCGTCACATAGCGCGAATGGTCGAAGGGCAGGTTGGCGAAGGCGTCGGCCCGCGACTTGGCAAAATCTGATGGCGTGAAGCTGCCTTCGGGCGCGGTGGAGCCGTTTGTCTTAGTGGGAACAGCGACGGCATCGCCGACGACCTCAGGCGTTCCACCGGCAACGGGCGCCGGCTCGGTTACGTCGAGATCCGGCCCATGCGCATTGGCGCCCCACTCGACCGGCACGTCGACGGCGTCGATCGCGCTCGCGTCGCATGCGCAGGCCTCGGCCACGCGCCGCGTCAGGCTGGTGAACTGCATGGCCTTCAGGAAGCCGATGAGCTTCGGTCCGTCCTGCGCCTCGAGAATGAGGTCGGCGACGGCAAGCTCCAGCGGCACGTCGGTGCGGAGCTTCACGAGTTCACGCGACAGCCGCGCCTTGTCGGCATTCTCGATGATCGTCTGCCGGCGCTTCTCCTGCTTGATTTCGGTGGCGCGCTCAAGCAGCGTGTCGAGGTCGCCATATTCGGCAAGCAGCGTCGCCGCCGTCTTCGGGCCGATGCCGGGAATGCCAGGCACGTTGTCGACGGAATCGCCGGTCATCGCCTGCAGGTCGATCATCTTTTCCGGCGGCACGCCCCATTTCTCGATCACGTCGGGGATGCCGATCTGCTTGTCCTTCATGCTGTCGTACATGTGGACGTTGTCGGTGACGAGCTGCATCAGGTCCTTGTCGGAGGAGACGATCGTCACGTCGGCGCCGAGCGCTTCCGCCTGCCGGGCATAGGTGGCGATGATGTCGTCGGCCTCGAAACCCTCGGTCTCGATGCATGGCAGGTTGAAGGCCCGCGTCGCCTGGCGGATCAGCCCGAACTGCGGGATCAGCTCTTCCGGTGGCGCCGAGCGGTTGGCCTTGTAGGCGTCATAGAGATCCTTGCGGAAGGTCTTCGACGAATAGTCGAAGATGACGGCCAGATGCGTCGGCGTCACGCCCACCGACGTATCGCGGGCCTCGGTCAGGAGCTTCCACAGCATGTTGCAGAAACCCGAGACGGCGCCGACGGGCAGCCCGTCGGATTTGCGCGTCAGCGGCGGCAGGGCATGGAAGGCTCGAAAGATGAATCCGGAGCCGTCGACAAGAAAGAGATGATCGCCTTTTTTCATGGCAGCATGGATAGCGCGCCGGCCCTGCGAGGTCCATATAAAGTTAGGGTGCCGGCGCGTTGCGCACATGCTTGGGAAGTGCTGGAAAACGCGCGGAAACGGCCATAACCCCTCAATAGCTGCGGCTTGTTTCAGGCGTTTTTCGCCCGTACATTAGGCGATGGCCAAAGGGAGTCCGAAATGTCTGGAGAACCTGAATCGCAGCGATATTTTTTTCAATCAGCTCTCGATGTTGATCGACGGCATGAAGGGGTTGAACAATCAGATCGGTCGGCAGGTCGAGGCGGTGGGTCGGTACGACAAGGAGTTCGCGAAGATCAGGATAGAGATCGGCGGAATGAAGTCCGAGCTCGGGCAAATCAAAATAGACCTGAACCAGTTTCGTTCCCGCGTTGATCTTCAGATGGAAGCGATCTTGCGTCGATTGGATCTGCAGGACAGCGTCATGCATGACAGTGTCGATCATATTCGGGAACTCCGCTCCGACAGCCTGCGCCAGTACAACGAAGTCATCAACGCCGTGCAGGACAGTTATCAAAACCGGATGTCCGTCAACGATATCGAGGAGCGCCTCGCCGAACTCGAACGCCTCATCGGCCCGCGCCTGCCGCCCGCCGCGTGAGTCTCGCACAAGTCGCTCACCGGACTGTTACCAAAATGTAATAGTCAATTCTTTTCTTTCCCTTGAAAAGCCACATTCGGAACTACAAATAAATATCACCGACGCGACATTGATCACGTCGAGGGTCTGATTGCCGGCTCGTCCCCCGCCGCATTGGACTTGGACAAAGGCCTCATCCCCTCTCCGGGCCTTTGTCCCCTATTTGAAGCCGCCATAGCCTTACCTCCAGGCTATGGCGGCTTTGTTTTTCTGCACTATCTCCAGCTGTATGAATATGAATGCCTGTCTTTCAAAGCATCGCATACGATTTGTTGCATTGCTCGTGGCTGGGTTTTGCGCCTAACTGAAAAAATGGGAACGGAACGAATGGACTCGGGAGCCTATCTCGCCAGTCAGCTGGCCAAGGGCTTTGCCCGCTCGCTGCAGCAGCGCGCGGCAAGGTTGGGTTTTTCGCCGGGTCAGTTTCCGATTCTGCTGGAGCTTTGGGCCGAAGACGGGCTGACGCAGAAGCAGCTGCTCGCCCGTGTCGATATCGAGCAGGCGACCATGGCCAACACACTGTCGCGCATGGAGCGCGATGGCCTGATCGAGCGCCGCCCGCACCCGTCGGACAAGCGCGCCCAGCTGGTGTTCCTCACCGACCGCGCGAAAATGATGGAAAACGATGCGGTTCTCGCCGCCCGCGAGGCCGACCTCGCATTGTTCGATGGCTTCAAGACATTCGAGCGCGAACTGACGCTCGAATACATCCGTCGTTTGCTGGAAAACGCCAAGAAGCTCTGAGGTTTGGGTGTGGTCCCGGCGCGATTAGCACCCGGGATGGGGCCGGCGCCTTATTCGGCGGCGGCGAGGTAGATCTGGTTCTGCGAGGATGCGGCCAGAGCCTGCACGCGCGCTTCGGTCTTGGCGATCAGCTGATAGAACTCGTCCTGCGCTTCGACATCGAGTTGAATGACGGCGTTCACCTCGTCCGGCGTATCGCAGACGCAGGCGATGGCCGATATCGGGCAGATGCCGCCGGGATAACGCTTGCCGTTGCCGGTGTAGGCGCGGCGACCCCAACGCTCGGAATAGACGGTCTCTTCGCGATCGATATGAAGGATCGTGCCCTTGCACGCGGTCACGATGCCGGCCTTGCCATAGGCAAACCAGTGGTAGTTCAATTTCCGCAAGATATACTTGCCGGTGATGTCTTCCCCGGCCAATTCGGCGGGATCTTCAATCATACGGATCATGACGTCTTCCTTAACGTGCACGTAATATCCGATATCTATGTTTCAGCTTCAAGACGAAAAGGTCAGCTTTTGGAGCCACTTAGTCACAAGTTGTTTCGAATTCTTACGAATTTCGCCGCTTTTTCGCCCTTTGAGCGCCATCGGCTCAGCCTCGGAACGCAACTTCCAGGTTTTGCCTGTCCTGCGCGACCACCCGGCAATGCGTCTCGAAGCCTTCGCCCTTGATCATCAGCACGAACTCGGCCGGGATTCCCGTCGAGTTCGAAACCGAGAGTGCGGCGCTGTCGGCGCCAAGCGAGCGGATGGTGCAGTCGATCGTCGAGCGACGGTCGTTGAAGAGGATCGAGCCGGCCTTCAGTACCCGCCGGCGCGCGCCGCTCGGTTGATCCGAGCTGATCGATTGCCAGCAGAGGCAGCGGTTGCGGCCGCTGCGCTTGGCCTCGTACATGGCGGCATCCGCCTGGGCCAGCAGCGTGTCGATCTCCTTGCAGACGATCGACAGCGCCGAAATCCCGAAACTCGCCGTCACCTCAAGCGAACCGAACTCGCCGACGATAGGCTCGGCCGAAATCGCCGCCCGCAGTCTCTCGGCAACGGCGAGTGCGCCCTCGCGGTCGACATTGGGCAGGATGATCGCGAATTCCTCGCCACCAAGGCGGCCGAACAGGTCGCCGCTTCGAAGTACCGAGCGGCAGATCGAAGACACGGCCTTCAGCACCTCGTCGCCGGCCGCGTGGCCATGCGTGTCGTTGACGGTCTTGAAGTGGTCGATGTCCAGCACGATGCAGGCGAGGCTTTTCTGGTTGCGCAGTGCAGCCCCGATCAGCTGGTCCGTCTCTTCCTTGAATGCGCGGCGCGTCAGTCCCTCGGTCAGGCTGTCGGTCGCCGCCGATTGCATTAGTTCGATGCGGTCCATGGCAACGCCGGCGATCTCCTCCAGAACGGTGAGATCCTTGCGCCCGAAGGAGCGCGCCGTGCGATCGATGGCGCAGACGGTTCCGACGGTGTGGCCGCTCTTGGTGCGCAGCGGAACGCCGGCATAGAAGCGGATATGATTTTCACCTGTTACTGCGGGGTGGGCGGCAAAGCGCGGGTCGCGGGTGGCGTCGGGCACGATAACGGCTGTATCGAGGTCCACCACGAAGCGGCAGAAGGAATCCTCGCGCGGCACTTCGCTGTTCGAGAGACCGGAGCAGGCCTTATACCATTGGCGGTGCGCGTCGATCAGCGAAACCAGGCCGATGTCGACGGTGAACACTTCCTTGATCAGCCGAACGATCCGCTCGAAGCCTTCATCGCGCGGCGAATCGAGCAGGTCGAGCTGCTCCAGCGCCGCCAGACGCTCAAGTTCCCGCTGTTTCACATCCGCGGAAGACGTACCGAATGCGCGCGCAACAACCATTGCAAACGTGCTCCCCACTTAAGTCCGTGTAGGAGATGCGTCGCATATAATCATGAACAAATGAATATTAAGCATCCCCGTTTCTCATCGGTGAAGGCCCGGGGCAGGGGTGTTAAGGCTGCGGATAGGGGCTCCCATCCTTGTGAACGAACCGGCCATCTGCGTTGGCGCTCATCATGTCGATGTCGGAACAGGTGGTGAGATCGGCCATGTCCCGCGAGCCGATTTCCAGATAGATCGCCACCGCATCGGACCGGTTGATCAGGTGATGGCCGTTGCCGGTGTTCTTCGGAAACGCCGCGCAATCGCCGGCACGAAGCTGAGTCTCGCCGTCATTCTCGACCAGCACCACCTCGCCCTGAAGCACATAGACGAACTCGTCCTCATGCGAGTGCCAGTGCCGCTGGCTCGACCAGTTGCCCGGCGGCAGGTGCATCAGGTTGATGCCGAAATCGGAAAGCCCGCCGGCGTCACCCAACCGCTGGCGGATCCGCTCGGCGCAGGCCGCCGCATGCGGCTCCGGATAAGGCGAGCCCTTGACGCGGGGCACGGTGGCGACGTCGATCTTCGGCATCAGATTATCCTCCGCAACATGTGTTCGGCGGGTGGCTTGGCTGCCCGCCCGCTCAACCGCCCTTCGGTTTCTTCGTGGTCTTCGTCATGTTCAGCGCGATCGCCGCCCGCACGAGTGCCGTAAGCGCCGGCGCGTCGATCGTGTCTCCTTCGTGAAAGTCGATGGCGCGCCGGGCATTGCCCTCGAGGCTGGCGTTGAACAGGCGGGAGGGATCATCGAGCGATGCGCCCTTGGCGAAGGTCAGTTTCACGGCGGTCTTGTAGGTCTCGCCGGTGCAGATGATGCCGGAACGCTCCCACACAGGAACGCCGCGCCACTTCCACGTCTCGATCACCTCTGGATCGGTATCCCGGATGATCCGCCGCGCATTGGCCAGCATCGCGCCGCGCCAGTCGGTCAGCTCCGCGATCCGCTGGTCGATCAACTGCGACGCATCGGCTTCCTCGCCAACGGCACCCTTCGCCTTCTCCGCCATTCCATCCTCCCCGTCGATAAGCTCATGCGAATACTGCGCAATCTAGGAGATTCGCGGCCGAGGGGAAGAGGGTTTCCTTTGTCTCCGCCTCCGTCGTCGTGCTACCACTCCTGCGGGATTCGAGGAGGTTCACTCATGACGCAGGTGCCTGCCGCCAATTGGGCGGAAAGCTTTCACTATGGTTTCAAGGACTGCCATTATCCGTCCTCGCTCGAGGAAATCAGTGCGATCGTCGCCCGGTCGGCGGCGGTAAAGACGCTCGGCTCGCGCCACTCGTTCAACGCCATCGTCGATGGCAGCTCCGCCATGTCGCTCGAGCGCCTGCCGAACGATCCTGTCGTCGAGAATAATGGCCGCCAGGTCTCGGTCGCCGGTCATTGCACTTACGGCGAGCTGGCGCTCTTCCTGCAGCGCCACCAGCTTGCGATCCACAATCTCGCCTCCCTTCCGCACATCTCGATCGCCGGCGCCATCGCGACCGCGACGCACGGCTCGGGCGACGGCAACGGCAATCTGGCGACGGCGGTCTCCGGCCTCGAATTCGTCGCCGGCGATGGCAGTCTGGTGAAGGTGAAGCGCGGCGACGTCGATTTCGAAGGCATGGTCGTTCATCTGGGGGCGCTCGGCGTCGTTACCCGCGTGACGCTGGATGTCCAGCCGGAATTCCAGGTCGCGCAGCACGTGTATGAGGGGCTGAGCTGGGATGCGCTGCTCGCCAATCTCGATGCCATCATGGCCGCGGCCTATAGCGTCAGCGTCTTCACCCAATGGGGCGAGAAGGCCGGTGCGGTCTGGCTGAAGGAAACGGAAAAGAGCGGCAATCATCCCGATGCCCTGCAGGGCGCGGTCAATGCCGACATCAAGCGCCATCCGATCATCGGCCTCGACGCCGAAAACGCCACCGAACAGCTGGGCGCCTTCGGCCGCTGGTCGGATCGGCTGCCGCATTTCAAGATGGGTTTTACGCCAAGCAGCGGCGCCGAGATTCAGTCTGAATACCACGTGCCCCGCAAGCATGGCGCCGCCGCCGTCGAAGCGCTCTTGTCGATCCGTTCGAAATTCGCGCATCTCGTGCAATCGGGCGAACTCCGCACCGTCGCCGCCGACAGCCTGTGGCTGAGTCCGCAGTTTAATCGCGATACCCTGTCGATCCATTTCACCTGGGTCCGCGACCAGGCGGCGGTCGATGCCGCCGCCGCCGAGATCGAGCAGGCGCTGGCGCCGTTCTCGCCCTTGCCGCACTGGGGCAAGGTCTTCACCCGCCGCCATGTCGGCAGGAACTACGAGAAACTGGCCGACTTCGCCCGCCTGCGCGAACGCATGGACCCGGAGCGCAAGTTCTCCAATCCATGGCTGGAAGAGGTCGTCTTCGGCTCAACGAACTGAACCGGATCGTGCGGCATCTTGCCGGCGTTGGCGCTCGCCGCCGCGCCGGTATATGCTGTTGCGAACAAGCAAGGGACGAAGACGTCCCTGATATCGGTATGGAGTAGAGATTGGCGGTCGCCTTCACCAAGGAAGAAAGCTTCGAAACGGCATCGGAAACGCTCATTCCCGATCGCCCGATCTCGCCGCATCCGAACCTCGTCACCGAGGCCGGGTTGAAGGCGCTGGAGCTCAATCTTAGCCAAGCGCGCGAGGCCTATGAGGCGACGTTGGGGATCGACGACATCAACGAGCGCCGCCGCCAGGGTGCCGCGCCGTTGCGCGATGCGCGCTACTTCGCGGCCCGCCTCGGCACCGCCCAGCTCATGCCCGCGCCTACGTCCAGCGATGCCGTCGCCTTCGGCAGCCTCGTCACCTTCGAGCGCGAGGACGGGCGCGTGCAGACCTATCGCATCGTCGGCGAGGACGAGGCGGATCCGAAGGCGGGATCGATCTCCTACGTCTCGCCGGTGGCGCGTGTGCTGATCGGCAAGGCCGTAGGCGATGTGGTCGATGCCGGCGGTCAGGAACTGGAGATCATCGCGATCGCGTGAGCGGGGCTTTCCCCGCGACCGACAGCCGGCCTTCATCCGCAAGCCTGTCGGCCCGCTCGTTCCCCTCGGTGCCAGCATGGCCCTTGCACCATGAAATGGTGATCGTCGCTGATCCCGAGAGTGCCGCGTCGATCGCCCTCCAGAGATCGGCATCGGCGATGCCACGGCTTCTGAGCCGGCTATTGGCGGTGATCTTCTTGAAACCGTTGTTGCGCCAGATCGGCCGCCACTCGTTGCAGCCCTTCACGGCATAGACCGAATCCGACCAGATCGTCACCACTGCCTCAGCCGCATGAGCATTGATCCATCTCGCAGCCTCCAGAACGGCGGTCGCCTCCATCGCATTGTTGGCCGTCTTGCCAGCTCCGCCGCAGTCGGATGCGATCTCGACGCCATCGCGGTAGACGGCAAAGCCCCAACCGCCATTGCTGGAGCTAGGCTCGCAGCAGCCATCGGTGAAGATCTCAAGCTTGTCGTGAGCATCGATGGCGGTGCGAGCGGTGTCGGGATTATCGGTCATGTCGTCGGCGGAACGTCTGGCAAATCGGCGGGAATGCGCAGTCTATCCGAAACGCCCGGCCTTGTCTTCCGCCCTAGATGATGCCCGCCTACTTCGACGTCGACACCACCTGCGGATAAAGCAGCACTGTCTTCTGCTGCTTCTCATGCGCCGAGAGATAGCTCTCGCGCGCCGCCATCTTCACGCTCGGCTCGATATCTGGTTTGCCGAGAAGCAGCCCCTGCATCTGCTCGCAGCCCTCGTTGGTCACGATCTGGCGCTGCAGTTCCGTTTCCACGCCCTCCGTCACCACCTGTATGCCAAGGCTGTGGCCGAGCCCGATGATGGCGCGCACGATCGAGCGGGCGGCGGCGTCGTGTTCGAGGATGCCGGTAAAGCTGCGGTCGACCTTGATCTTGTCGAAGGGCAGCGCCCTTAGGTTGGAGAGCGAGGAGAAGCCGGTGCCGAAATCGTCCATGACGATGCGGACGCCGAGACCATGCAGCCGCATCAGCGTCGAGATCGTCGCCACCCGGTCACGGATGAAGGCGGCCTCGGTGATTTCAAGCTCCAGCCGCTGCGGCGCAAGCCCGGTCTCGTGCAGAATGGCGGCCACCCGGTCGTAGAGATTGGGCAGCATGAACTGCACCGGCGAGACGTTGACGGCGATCGTCAGCGGCTGCGGCCAGCGCGCCGCCTCGGTGCAGGCCTGACGCAGCACCCATTCGCCGAGCTGCACGATGATGCCGCTCTCCTCGGCTATTCTGATGAAGACGTCGGGCTCGGAGCTTCCATGTCCCGGCCGGTTCCAGCGCATCAGCGCCTCGTAGCCGCTGATGCTGCCGGTGCGGCTGTCGAGGATCGGCTGGTAGTTGACGAAAAGCTGGTTGCGGGTGATCGCGTGGCGCAGCTCGTTTTCGATCTCGCGCCGCGCCTTGACGGCGGCATCCATCTCCGCGTCGAAGAAGCAGGCCTTGCCGCGCCCGGCATGCTTGGCGCGGTAGAGCGCGGTATCGGCGTTGATGCAGAGAAGCTCGCCGGTATCGCCATCGGCGGGGTAGACCGCGATGCCGATGCTGACGCCGACGGCGGTCGGGTCGCGGGCGACGTCCATTTCGGCCGCAACGCCGGCAAGGATCGCGTCGGCAAGGCCGCGCGCGCCATCGGGCTGCGACTTGCCGCTCTGGATGATGGCGAACTCGTCGCCGCCAAGCCGCGCGATGGTGGCGCTGTCGTCGGCCACGCGCTGCAGGATCGCGGAGACCTTGCACAGAAGCCGGTCGCCCTCGGCATGGCCGAACAGGTCGTTGACGGCCTTGAAGCGATCGAGATCGAGATAGAAGACAGCCACCTGCGCGCGCTTGCGCTGCGCCACCTGGATTGCTTGCCTGAGACGCGTGTCGAAGAGAGAGCGGTTCGGAAGCCCGGTCAGCACGTCATGCTGGGCCAGATGCTCGATCATCTGCTCGGCGCGCTTGCGTTCCGTGAGATCGCGCACGGCAAGGATATCGCAGCTGCGGCCGCGATAGATCATCCGCCGGAGCATGAGTTCGACCGGCAGTTCGGTCTCGCCGTGGGTGGTCAGAAGCGTCTCGTGGTGGACGCCGGATTGCAGCCCGCCTGGGGGCAGCAGCAGGAAGTCCGGTTTCTGGCCGCGCAATTCGTTGAGCTGCCAGCCGGACATCTCGAGAAAGCGCTCGTTGGCGTCGAGGATCATTCCCTCGTAAAGCACCAGCAGCCCTTCCATCGTGGCGTTCGCCAGACCCTTGAGGTCGGTGAGGTGGCTCGCCAGGAACACCATGCCAAGCGATGCGAGAATGAGCGCGGTCGAGACCGCCATGACGACACCCGCCAGCGCCTTCGGCTCGACGATGGCTGCCGTCATCTGTCGGCCGGGCTCTGGGATCAGCGTGATGAAGCTCATCGACACGAAATGCGCGGCGGCGATCGCCAGCACCATTGCGGTTGCGGAGAGCAGCACGCGCTTGGAGCCGGATAGCGAACGGAAGATCAGGAAGGCAACGCTCGCGAGCGCTGCGCTGATGACAAGCGCCGAGAGTGTCGCCGTCGCGTTGAAGAGAATGTTGAACTGGCCCTCGACCGCCTGCATGCCCGTGAGGTGCATGGCGGTGATCCCGAGCGCCATCAGCGCGCCGCCCTGCGCGAAGGCGAAGCGGCTGGTGCCCTCGGTGGCAACCAGCAGCGCCAGATAGGAGACGCCGATGGCGATCACAACCGAGAGTGTGGTGAGCCCCAGCCCGTATGCGATCGAATAGCCGCCGTCATAGGCGAGCATGGAAATGAAGTGGGTGGCCCAGATGCCGACGCCGATGGCGAAGGCCGACGCCATGATCCAGTTGCGTTGCTGGGCGCGATCGCATTGCTGCGCTCGGAAGAGCAGCAGCATGGCGGTGAGATTTCCGATGAAACAGACGACGACGGCGGCAATGATCAAGCGCCAGTCATGATTGTCACGAATACAGGCGATCACGGTAAACATCAGCCACCTCCAGCACCAATCTCCGGAAGTTATCAAGCGTCTTCTTAAATAACTATGAATTGCAAATTGCAACTTTTCCCTGCTCTGAACGAATGTTCTCGCAGAGTCTGGCGTGCGCTCGCATTTCGTTTTTCACCTCGAAAGCGCTGATACTTTGGTCTATCGTCCGGCAAAAATTCAAGAAGGAGTCGGAAATGCCTGACCTGATACCGGTTCTCGCGCGCGCGGACCAGAATTTGCCCTCGAGCCTCGACAAGCTGTTCGAGCTGTTGCGGATCAAGTCGATCTCGACCGATCCCGCCTACAAGGATGATTGCCACAAGGCAGCCGAGTGGCTGGTGGCCTATCTCCGCGACATCGGTTTCGACGCCTCGGTGCGGACCACGCCCGGCCATCCCATGGTCGTCGCCCATCACGATGGCGCCAACTCTTCGGCCCCGCATGTGCTCTTCTATGGTCACTATGACGTTCAGCCGGTCGATCCGATCGATCTCTGGGACAACGACCCCTTCGAGCCTTCCGTGCAGGAAGCGGCTGGCCGCAAGATCCTGACCGGCCGCGGCACCGCCGACGACAAGGGCCAGCTGATGACCTTCGTCGAAGCCTGCCGCGCCTATAAGGAAATCAACGGCGCGCTGCCCGTGCGCGTCACGATCCTGTTCGAGGGTGAGGAAGAATCCGGCTCACCATCGCTGAAGCCATTCCTCGAGGCCAATGCCGCCGAGCTCAAGGCCGACTATGCGCTGGTCTGCGATACCAGCATGTGGGACCGCGACACGCCGGCGATCGCAGCCGCCCTGCGCGGCCTCGTCGGTGAAGAAGTGGTCGTCACCGCTGCCGACCGCGATCTGCATTCCGGCCTCTTCGGCGGTGCCGCCGCCAACCCGATCCATATCCTGACGAAGATCCTTGCCGGCCTGCACGACGACACCGGCCGCATCACGCTGGATGGCTTCTATAACGGCGTCGAGGAAACCCCTGAAAACATCAAGGCTTCCTGGGAAACGCTGGGGCTCACCACCGAGGGCTTCCTCGGCGAGGTCGGCCTGTCGGTTCCGTCAGGCGAGAAGGGCCGCTCGGTGCTGGAACTCACCTGGGCCCGCCCGACCGCCGAAGTCAACGGCATCTGGGGCGGCTATACCGGCGAAGGCTTCAAGACCGTGATCGCCGCAAAGGCGTCGGCCAAGGTCTCCTTCCGCCTCGTCGGCACGCAGGACCCGGCCGCCATCCGCGACAGCTTCCGCGCTTACGTGCGCTCGAAACTCCCCGCCGATTGCTCGGTCGAGTTCCACCCGCATGGCGGCTCGCCGGCCATCCATCTCTCCTATGATTCGCCTGTTCTGACGAAAGCAAAGACGGCGCTCTCCGACGAATGGCCAAAGCCCGCCGTCGTCATCGGCATGGGCGGCTCGATCCCGATCGTCGGCGATTTCCAGAAGATGCTCGGCATGGAATCGCTGCTGGTCGGCTTCGGCCTCAGCGACGACCGCATCCATTCTCCCAACGAGAAGTACGAGCTGACGTCCTATCACAAGGGCATCCGCTCCTGGATCCGCATCATGGAAGCGCTGGCGGCGTAATCGGCGTCGATGAAATGAAAAAGGCGCACCGATTTTTAAAGATCGGGGCGCCAGAGGAACAAAAAGGCCGGGTTGAAACCGGCCTTTCGTCATTCGCTTCGCATCAGTGCCAGTACATCCGTGGTCAAAGTGAAAGCGAATATTGCAGTCAGACTGCCCGCGAAAGGTTAACGGAGCGTTAACGATAATCTCGCGACTGTCATGTCGATCAACCGGCGCTCCATGGTGCGGCTTGGCGATCGACGACTGCATCCGATGACCAAGATATCGTGATTGCGCCGCCGCTTTTCAAGGCCCTGGCGCTAGAACCGTTCAAGCTGCGTTCATCAGCGGATGCTATAAGTCATTGAAAGAAAAGTTGAATCACTCTCGCCAAACTTTGGCCGGGAAGCTGTTCACTGTTGTCTTGATAAGGCGATAAGCCCGAAAGTTTTCTGAAGGGGCGGCGTTTCGGCCGCTCTATCTAGGGAGTGCAAGCGTGAAGACCACATTGATGAAGATCACCGCCGTCGCAGCCTTGTTGCTGGCCCCGGTGGCAGCTCAGGCCGCCGAAGGGTTCGCGACCGCCAACGTCAACATGCGCGCCGGCCCGAGCACGCAGTATCCTGCCGTAACCGTCATTCCCGCCGGCGAATCCGTCGAAATCCACGGCTGCCTTGCCGATGTGCCCTGGTGCGATGTCGAGTTCTACAATGGTCGCGGCTGGGTCGCCGGCCGCTATGTGCAGGCGCTCTATCAGCAGCGCCGCGTCTATGTCGATCCGCAATATTACCGCCCGCTCGGCATCCCGACGGTCGTCTTCAGCGTCGGCAATTACTGGGATCGCTACTACCGCGATCGGTCCTTCTACGGCCAGCGCGACCGCTGGCGCCGCAACCCGGTCTATGACCGCCCGGCAGCCGTCCGCCCGCCGCCCGGTCCTGGCTTCGACAATCCAGGCCGCCCGCGCCCTGGTTACGATTACAACCGCCCGGGTTACGACAACAATCGCCCGCGTCCCGGCTTCGACAATGGCCAGCCCAATTTCGACCGTGGCCCCGGTCGCGGTCCCGATTTTGGCCGTGGCCCCGATCCGCGCCAGGACAATGGTGGCCGTCCGGGCCGCCCGCCGCAGTTTGACGATCAGTCCGGCCGCGCCGGCATGCCCGGCCAACCCGGTCAACCGGGCCAGCCCGGCCGGCGTGGCGAGGGTGGCCGAGGCGGCCAGGGAGGACAGGCCGGCCAGCCAGGTCAGCCCGGCCAACCCGGACAGCCGGGCTTCGATCGTGGCCCGGATCGTCGCGACCACGACCGCCGCCGTCCGCCGGTCTGCCAGCCGGGCGACCCCAACTGCGGCCAGAACCAGCAGTAATCAAGCACCTGAAATAAAGAAGAAGGGCGGCCGCAGGGTCGCCCTTTTCCGTTCTTCTGTTCGATATCGCGAAGCGCCCGCTTATCCTTGGCCTATGCCCGTGACAGGCATGGGGGAGGGCGCTTCGGTCGCGGTCTCACGCCGTCCGTGTCAGCCGCTGCCGATCAAGATACCCGCGCCCAGCACCAGTCCGCCGCCGACGACGACCTGGAAGGCGGCGCGCAGGAAGGGGGTTTCCATGAAGCGGTTCTGGATGAAGGCGATGGCCCAGAGTTCGAAGATGGCGATGATGACCGCCAGCGTGGTCGCCGTCCAGAAATCGGAGATCAGGTAGGGCAGCGTGTGGCCGAGGCCGCCGAGCGCCGTCATGACGCCGCAGGAGAGGCCGCGCTTGATGGGCGAGCCACGGCCGGAGATCTTGCCGTCGTCGTGAGCGGCTTCGGTGAAGCCCATGGAGATGCCGGCGCCGACGGAGGCCGAGAGGCCGACGAGGAAGGTCTGCCAGGTATCCTGCGTCGCAAAGGCCGCGGCGAAGATCGGCGCGAGCGTCGAGACGGAGCCATCCATCAGGCCGGCGAGACCGGGCTGCACATAGGTGAGCACGAACTGGCGGCGGTTCTTCTGGTCCTCTTCCTTGCGCACGTCCTCGGGCGTGTGCTTGTCGCCGAGCATGCGGGTGATGTCCTCATGCCCCTGCTCTGCCAGCGCCAGATCGCCGAGCAATTGCCGCGTCGAGGCATCGCTGACGCGGCCGGCGGCCTCGATGTAGAAGCGGTAAGCCTGGTTCTCCATGGCCTCGGCTTCCTGACGGATCTTCTCCAGTGACAGGTTGGCGCGCAGCCAGTCCGGCTTGCGCTCGTAGAAGCCCTCGACATGCTCGCGGCGGATCAGCGTGATGCGCTCGCCGAAGCGCTCACGGTAGAGCGTTATCAGCGAATTGCGGTGGGTGTTCTCGACTTCCGCCATCTCCTCGAAAACCTTGGCCGAAGCCGGATAATCATTGCGCAGGCGGTCGGCATAGGCGAAATAGATGCGCGCGTCGTCTTCCTCGGAGCCGATGGCGAGCGCCAGGATCTCCTGCTCGGACAGGCTGTCGAAAGAACGCTTGGGTGATCTGAAAATACGTTTGAGCATGCTGGCCTCTTTTAGAATAATTCTAAAATAGGCTTCGCATACGCGGCGGTCAAGCCCGCGGCGCGGTCGCGGGAGGCTGATGTGCATGTTCCGCCGAGCGGCCATGTCTAGCGAAAGCGAAAAACAGCTCCCCGCAGTAACCGCAAGCACACCCGTAAACTAGTTTTATGTATTTTATGCACGTCCAGGTATATTTCATCTTCTTTATTTACAAAAATAGCCTAAAAATCAGCCAAAAAGCTGGTTGAAATTTGCAACTCTCGGGTTGAGATATTTAAAAACCTCGGCATAGTGTTCAGATAAATTTAATGAAATGAACGGGAACTATCAAAGTGCCAGATCCGGTGGATATTATTGTCGGCCAGAACGTCAGGACGTTGCGCGCCAAGCGACGCATCTCCCAGCTGGAACTTGGAGAGGCGCTCGGGCTGACGTTTCAGCAGATCCAGAAATACGAGAAGGGTACCAACCGCGTTTCGGCGAGCAAGCTGCACCAGATCGCGGTTTTTCTCGGCGTCGATATCTCGGCGCTGTTCGAGGGTGCGGATACGACGTCGCGGCCGGGCCTCAGTGCCGAGGCCTACGAGCTTGCCGTGACCTACGACAAGCTGCGCTCGACCGCTGGCAAGGAAGCCGTCATGACCATCGTGACGCTGATGTCGGGTGAAGACGTCTACGCCTGAGATTTGGGCGTGACGTGACCGGCCGGGTGTAGCGGTTAGTGAAAATCGCAGTCGTGCAAAGCGACCAGCAGCTGATCCTGCGTCTGATGACCGGCATGATAGAGATCGATCGCGATATTGGCGATCGA
>Ga0308158_10001069_pt1 | contig 32091 bp, 23 predicted proteins | sample PhyBR2_FD_201038 | JGI IMG/M metagenome (GOLD analysis project Ga0308158, IMG submission 201038) | Phyllosphere microbial communities from UC Gill Tract Community Farm, Albany, California, United States - DLSLB.R2 | ecosystem: Host-associated > Plants > Phyllosphere > Unclassified | place: USA... | reverse complement strand
TCATAGTCGGCAACCATTGGCCCCACTCTTCCGTTCGGTACTGTCGTCCTCAACCGGGGATGACACGTTGGGCAAGTCAGCAGTTTATGACTCGGACGTCCCTGCCATAGCTGATGGCCACATCACGAGAATTCGAGTGGACCCATCCGTGATTGACCCATCCTTCCTCGCTGACTACTTACGCAAGGGTTTCGGCAGGGTGCAGTCGAACAGGCTGTTCACTGGCTCAACGGGCCTTATCGAGCTGACTCCCGAGGATGTTCAGCACATTGTTGTGCCCACGTTCCTGTCCATTGAAGACCAGAAGTTGAAATCGAAGGACTTGCGCTCCGTAGAACCTACTGCAGCAGCCGCGATCCATGACGCGCATGAGTCGTAGCATCAAAAGCAGACGGAGTTTGCCGGCTTCGACGTGGCTGAAGTCATCGTGGACGAAGACCTCTAATCCGCCGAAGGGCTGTTTGGGTCAAAGCCTCGACAGCCCTTTGGTTACGCGTACAGTAGCAGTCGCCCTGAAGGCCGGTGAAGGGGAGTTTTCTGAGCTACCGGGCTTCAGGCGGCGTTGATGACAGCCGAGGGGAATCGAGGAATGTCGAGTCCGTGAAAGCACACGTAGCAGCAAGAGGACTTAAGCTTCCGACGTCTCAACCGCTGAGCTCAAGATGAAAATATCCTCGTACGGCTGTTACTGCCGACCGCAGCCGCCCTCGTGAACACATCCGCTGGCATCGGTCGATGGAGCTTCCAGGTGATGGCGATGGGCTTCTCCCCTGCGTGCTGCACGTAGTCCACCTGGCCGAGGCAGGTGTACGGCATTGTCAGCTCGGTCTCGTCGTACGCGGTGTCCCTGGTAAAGATAAGCACCCTTGAACCGTGCGTGGCACGGTCAAGGTAGCGGCGCCCCGTCGGGCTGGCGGGTGACGTCGCGTTCTGCGACTCCCACAGCTCAGGGCTTATGGCGTAGTCCTTGTACATTGTGGTCGCCGAGTGCTTCTTGTCGTCCTTGTTTAGGGTGACGAAGAAGGCGTCCGTGGAAGTTGCAGGGCACCATGCAACACCCTCCCGATGCTGCACGTTCTTTCCCTGCTCCAGCGAGCCATACTGCAACGCTGCCAGAACCTCTTCGCGGCGGTAGGTGGCATGCGAGAGCAGCGGGATGTGCTGCAGCCCTGCGCCAAGGCTCTTCGCTGCATGTTTCGATGCCGCCACTCCCAGCTTTACCACCTGGCGGATCTCGCGGCACACAAACTGGTAGCGGCGCAGGTGGTCCAGGCCGTCGTCGTACGTTGTGAATCCACCGCAGTCATCCCACAGTGTGTAAAAAAGCATGCGCGCAAAAGCCTGCTCGCGCATGCCAATCTCCGCGTAGCGCGGCGCACCGGCGGCAACCAGCATGGAATCGGCGGCCGCACGTCCCGGATCGTCCACATGAATCAGCGCGGCCATGCGGCCCAGCAGCTTCTTTTCCTCCGCGTCCGACAGCTCCTCGAGCTTCCCCCGCAGCACGGTCTCCAGGGGTTACAGCCCCTCCATCAGCCCTGCCTGCCGGAGGTAGCCGGTCCATGAGTCCCTGGTGGACCGGTAGATCGTCTTTACGTCATTCCCCGACCGCTCCAGATAGGCCTCCAGCTCGGTCTCGGCGTACGGGGCGATGTCCCGGACCAGCTGCGCCCGGTTGAACCTGAGCTGCGCCTTTATGTTGTCCAGCACCACCTGCTGCGCCACCCGGTCCAGCACGATCTGCGAGCCGGACGGCAGGTACGGGAACTCGTCCTCGGCAGCTTACTCCAGTTCCTTGCGCCCGTAGCCGGTCAACGCCCGGTAGCGAAGATCAAAACGGAATTCACGGCGCTGCTGGCCGATGAAGTCCAGGACCGTGAGCACCGCTTTGCCCTCCGCACGGCGCAGCCCGCGTCCCAGCTGCTAGAGGAAGACCGTGGCGCTCTGCGTGGGCCGGAGCAGCAAGATAGTGTCCACCTGCGGCAGGTCCAGGCCTTCATTGAAAAGGTCGACGGCGAAGATGCAGTTGATCTCCCACTGCCCCAGGCGCCGGAGGGCTTCCTCCCGGTCAGCATTGTCCGTGGTGCCGTCGACGGCGACGGACGCAATGCCGGCCCGGTTGAACACCTCGGCCATGTATCGGGCGTGCTGGAGGGAGACGCAGAAGCCGATGGCCCGCATCTGGTCGGTGCTGGTGACCTTGTCCCGGAGTTCACGGATCACCTTGGCGGCGCGGGCGTCGTTTCCGGTGTAAAGGACGTCCGCAGGCGGACGTGATAAGACCAGCCAGTAAAGTGAAGGGGTTCGCTGTCAGGGGGTGCATTTACATTTTTTGCTATGACATCCCACACTCCAACCACCTCCAATCGGCCACGTTCGGCGATTGAGCCGATCCTGGCAGCATACGATGGGCGGGTGAGTATGCAGCTGACTGATGATCTAACGGATGAGTACGTACCCAGCAGGATCCCGAGCACGCACCCGTTGCATGAACCACAGCTCCTCACGGCAGCCCGCCGAGAAGAATTCCGGCAAATGGCCAAGGCTTCACGGCTGGCCAAGCAGGCTGCCCTCAAGGGGACTGGGGCAGCATCGATACACCCCATTTACATGCCCCGTCTGAACCCGTACGACCTGATGCCGTTCATCAAGCCGTTAGGTCTCACCTCCTTGTCTCTGTTTAGTGGTGGCGGCGGGTTGGATTTGGGCTTTGAACGTGCCGGGTTCACGCACTCCGCGTCTTATGAATGGATGGAGGAAGCCGGGAGAACACTGGAGCAAAATCGGCCTGACTGGGAAATCCACAAAGGGGCAGCCGGTGACGTCCAAGGCGTCGATTGGAAACGCTTTAGGGGAGAAATCGACGTCCTGCACGGGGGCCCCCCATGCCAGCCTTTCAGCATGGCGGGCAAACAACGCGGAGCACTAGATCCGCGGGACATGTGGCCGGAATTCGTGCGTGCGGTCAAAACAATTAGACCCCGCGCCTTTGTCGGTGAGAACGTCGCCGCACTTTCGATGATGCGCTTTGCAGACTACGTAGACCAGGTAATCCTTTCCCCCCTTTCGCGGGAATACCACATACATCAGGTCACGCTTCACGCGCACGAATTTGGCGTTCCACAATTACGGAAACGCATTTTCTTCCTGGGTTTCCGGCGCAAGTCCGATTCAGCGAACTGGACCAGGCCAGCGCCGACTCATTACCGGCCAGGAACAAAGCCCGTAGAAGGACTTGTAGCAACAATGGGGATACGGAAGGCACTCGGCCTTCCCGACATTGGAATTGATGATCTTTCACCAACTATCCGGAGCGGGCTTTCAGGGCCCCGACACACGACCTCCATCGTGAATAGCGTTGCTGCAGCGAAACGTTTTCGGGCGCTGCAAATCTGGGGCAGCGGCGTGGCCCCCACCCGGGAGGCGGCACAGGCGTTCGTCGCCAAGCACGATGACTATCGACTGTCGGTACCGGAAGTTGGCCTTCTCCAGGCCTTCCCTGAGGACTGGAAGTTCACCGGGGCAACCTACATGCAGCTCGGCCAAATCGGTAATGCTGTGCCGCCGGCCCTAGGTTACGCTGTGGCGACCTCTGTAGGATCCGCCTTGGCCAGATAGTCCCGCACGAGCTCCCGCAGCTTCGCGGCATGATCACTCGTAATTTTTTCAAACGTGCTGAAAAATGAAGCGCTGATATGAGGGTTGTTAAGAGTGGAACCCCGCTTGATGACATAGGTGCATCGGAGCTGAAGGATCTCGGTCATCTTTCCAAGTGAATATCCGGGCGGATGCCTTACCGTTCCATTTCTGGATTTACTGGAGACGGAAGGGTCGACTGCAATATCGGCAGCAGCTAAGTAGTCATGCGCGGTCCACTGATTCTTCATGATCTGACGGGCGTCCGCAATCGAGTAGACGTCTTTGACGCCTAGCAGTTCGACAACCATCCCCGGGGTTACAAAGGAGGGGATCACATCGGCAAGATAGAAATCGGGGGCTACGTAGCGTTCCTGCCGGCTGATCCACGATTCCATATCCAGAGGTGAAGCGTAGTAGCAGTACTCAAGCTTGCTTTGACCAGTGTAGAAGGCGAATATCCAGTGGAGACCGTTGCGCCACTTCTCAATGTGGTCTGGCCCGAAATCACGAACTGTAGACACCGATGTTTTCGTTGTGGATTTCAGTTCGAAGGGTAGGCGAAGCCCGTCGATCTCCAAATAGGCATCGATATCGTGACGTTTGCGGTCGTCCGGTACCGTCAGGTTGAATTTGTCTATCATCTGCAATTCGCGGGCATCGTCTTGGGGCATAGCACTGATCCTCGCATGGTCCCTGGCGAGTTGCGAACTTCACTTTCAGTGACGTGTCGTTCAAGGCATGGCTCGGCGATGGAATAGCTTGATTGTCACTAATGGTGCACGGGAATCGGGAGCGCTTCCGGGAAGACGTTTTCTATGTAGGCCTAATCGACACCCCAGAATGTCTAAGGGACGGCATCACGTAGCTCAGCCCCAAACGCATAACCTCGAAGGCGGCTTCCGCGTCTCGTAAGGCCTCGTCGATCACTACCAGGACGTCGGAGCGGCCTCGAGGCGGTCGTGGCTAATCGGCACGCCGGTGGTGTTGTAGGGCTGGACAGCAGGATGACCTTGGCGCGGTCGGTGATGGCGGCGGCCACGGCGTCGAGGTCGTGGCCCTCGGCGTGGTCCAGCCGGGACGCGGACCGGGTGGGCGGGCAGCCACACGGAAGCGCCGGGCGAGCTGTGCGCGGAGTCCGAGGGCGGCCATGTCCGGGTAGCGGTTCGTCCTGCCGGCCGCCTCGGCCGCCGCAGCGGCTCGTAGTCCATCGCATGCAGCAGCCGGGAAGCGCCGCTGACCCGCGTGAGGAGGGGCACTGTGTCACAAGGCTGGCGAGGAACACCGCGCCGAATAGCTGGCCGCCGATCTGCAGGGGGATGGAGTTGGAAGCGGACGCGGGAGTCCTCGATGTGCAGCAGCAGCCGTATACCGACTTGCCGAGGTCAGCAGATCAACTACGCCGGGGCCTCGACGAGATCAAGATGAACCCGATCCGACAGACTGACGCCCGAGAAGTCAGGGAACCTCACCAGATTTGACGAGGGAAGCTCTCCCGTCAGACGCTCGATGGGAGCCGCCGTATCAGTATCCTGTGCGACCCTCTCTCCCCGCAGAAAGGCATAGATCGACCCTGCGATTCCTGTACCAAGCGGGACAGGAACTGCGTTTCCAATTTGCTTAGCTATTTCTGTCTTCGAACCGCACCATAGGAAGTCGTCAGGGAAACCTTGGAGCTTGGCAGCCTCAAAGTGCGTGATTGGGCGGTTCTCAGTAGGGTGCAAGTAACGGCCCTTCTCCGGTTTGAAGAACTCGGTACGAATAGTGACAGATGGCGCTCCAAAGCGAAGCCGGCCCATGACGTCGCCCGTTCCTGCATTGTGTTGGTCCCACGACTGAGTAGAAAGATACTGAAGAGTTGCACCTTGGGATTTGGTTTTCTCTCTAACTTTCACTTTATATACAGCATTCCGGCTTCGCCCGCTGGAAACTATTGCTTCCTCTTGAGACCAGACAGAAAGCATCCTAGATGTCGTAATACCACTGTCGACTACTTTGTACGCGCCGAACACGTCAAGCTTGCCAGTGGCGTCTCGGGGATTTCCCACCTTCTCAAGAATGACCTCTTGACCATCGTCGAAGCGACAAAGATATTTACCGCGTAGGTTCTTGCGATTCCCGCCGGCTGGAATTGCCTTATAACGGGCAAGAGAGACCGCCTCCGGCCGCCTAGTGAAATGGAGTTCCCTGGTGAAAAAGGGTCCGGCAATGCTCGCAGCTATACCTTCAAGAGTCATTTCTCGCGCACCGGGCAGCTCTGTCGTTGCTAGAGGCAATTTAGCTGTCCTTGCGAATACATCGTCTACCGTTCGCCACGACTGCTTCTTGTTAGCATCGTTAGGTCGAGTTTTACGCGTCGTGCTCATTTGATTGGCACGAGAGTGAGAAGCCTCGGGGTATCTCATAAGACCGACAGGAAGGTTGGAGTCAGTCCTGATGCCAATGACGATGGACCTTCGGCGCGCTTGGCTGGCGCCGTAATCAGCCGCGTTAAGCAAGTATCGCCGAGCACGCTCCCAATCAGTGTCATTCTCGTTGGCACCCGGAGGCTCAACTAGTTGATAGTTGGCAAGATCACCACTTCCGATGCGCTGTTGGAGATCCGCGAACTCAACCGAACGGATAAATCGGTCAACATTCTCAATCACGAACAGTTTGGGTTGGACGGCAATAACAACACGAATGTATTCCTGCCACAGCTTGTTCCGATCAGCGCGAACTTTATGCCGGTTGAGCCCAGAAAATCCTTGGCAAGGGGGGCCGCCGACGACAACGTCAACTTCCCCGGGAACCCATTCTGGCTCCCAGTCTGTGATGTCTCCGCAAAAGATTTCAGGAGGATCATAATACCGTGGCCGCGTAGAATCCGCTCCGAAATTCATGGCGTAAGAGGCGGCTGCCGCTGGGTCCCACTCAACTGCCCCGATGCTACGAAACACCGGCTTTGCCCAACCCTCCGGGCGAAACTGGTGAAAGCCTTCCGATAGGCCCCCACAACCTGAGAACAAGTCGAGGACAGTTATCGGCGCCTCTTCTGTGTTCGCTGTTGGCATTCATACATCCTAACTTGCAGGCGCCCGCCTGGACGTCACTGCGGCGCATGTGGAAAACGGTGTCCTGAGGATGCTCTAACCGAGCGGCGACGAAGCGGCAGTGTCAGGAGGAAGTCGCTATGGCGTCATAGAGCTACCCCGTCACAATCGGCCCATCAATCTGATCTCGTCCAGTACGCCATCCAGCAAACCGGGAACATTCCTTCCGCCCAATACAAGTTGTCGGTCAAGAAGCCGATTCGTCGTCTCACAGGAAGTCTCACTGACGAGCGAACAGCCATGGCAGGCGGACAAATTCAGGCTGGATGTGCCCTGCCGGTCGCTTTCAATGCACACAGGGTCGTTTGAGCAGACGTCCGCATCGTCAAGGGCTGCGAGGAGCAATGGCACCAATTTGTCTGGATCGCCCAGTCTCACCAGACCTCCGAGTGTGCCTTGGGCATCACCAGCTGCTGTATAGACCAGGATGCCTGCAGTGCGGTCTGGCCGGTCAGCGTGCGCGTAGATCCGTTCCTGAAGGGATGCCGAGGAATACCCACTAGCATAGGCGAGACGGCGGATTAACAGGTGCGCGATCGTGTGCAGTGCGACATAGCGGGGCTCGGGAACGTCGAGGCGGTGCGCCCATGGAGTTTCACTGCGCCTGTTCACGAGAATGCCAGCACGTGCTTGGACCTCTGGTCGATTCTCCCACTCGCTAAGGAACTCCTCGTTAAACTGAAGAAAAATCCCCTCTCCATACATCTCGATTGCAGGAAAGGTAGGCTTGCGCTTGCCATCAATTGAGAGGTCTGCCCGGATCATCTCCGCATCGGCGGAGTAGCGGCGGAATCCTTTGAGCGCGCGAACCTCGCGAACCCTCCTTACCTGTCCAACGGCGGTCAGACGAGCGGCGAGCGCTGGGGGGACGCCCTGATGACTGCCAACGGTCCAGCTGTCTACGACAAAGTCGCCCGCGCTTAGGTCTCGTCCGGATGTCTCCAGCTTCTTGAGGAAGGCTGCCCATTCGCCGTCCTTGAGGTCAAGCAGAATGTCGTCGCTGGGTTCATTGCCTCCGGCAGCGACATTTAGGACATCCTTAGCGCTGAGTCCGAGCTCGCCAGCGATCCACTCGGCGACCATTTCAGACTGTGGGCCACCGTTGTCGGCGACGACCTTCTCAAAGAACATGTGACCGCGAATGGCGTCGGTCGATGCAGCCGAGCGAGGGCGCTCCTCGGGGATGTCAAGCGCGGAGATCCGTTCGGCGATGTAGTTGCCGGTCGCACCACGCTGAACTGCAGACAGCTTGTGATCGCACAGGTTACCCGGGATCGGGTCCTGCCAGGGCTGGACCCCCTTGCAGCGGATGCCGTCGCGGGCGAGCGCGTCCTTGGTGACGAGGTCCGACAGGGGCCTAGACCGCTTGCACCCCCCGCACTCCACACGCAGGGATTTTAGGCCTTCACCGTGCTTGGCGGAACGTACGAACCGAAGCTCCTTATAGGCGCGGCAGAAGCGTACGGATTCCGTTACGCCGGCGTCGTGGCCACGGTGCGTCCACATGAACCACGGGATGTCCTGGAGATGGCTGCCCTTCTCGCAGACCGCGACGTAACGCATGGGGACGAGCGAGCCGTCGCAAGAACACCTGTTTGTCCATTTTCCCTTCCTTTTCCCGGTCTGCTGCGACAACCGGGTGCACCGTTCGCAAAACCTCCAAGTGGGGAATCGCCAATACAGCAGACCGGATGTATCTTTCCCTGCACGGCCGGAGTGAGTCGGCGCCTCCCGCAGCGTGCTTGGTCCGAGCCGCTCCACGAGACGGTGACAGTGAATTTCGGGAGCGAAGCGCTTGTCCCACCATGATGTGTCAGGAGCGATGAGGGACTCACCTCGGACATCTACGATGGCCCCAACCCCGAAAGGTGAGACTGTTTCCGACAAACGCAGGTCATGCTTGATCCGTTCCAATGGTTCCCTCCTCAAAAGGCTCGCGCACATCCACGGCCACGTTTGGTTCGACTGATCGCATGGAGTCGGCCACGAGCCAGCCCTCGCCCGACTGCCCGAAACGCTTGAAAAGTGCGGCGTCGGCCTGATTTTGACGGTCATATAGGAGCCGAGAGCCTGACTCTCGCGCATTTCGCGCACGTCGATCCCACTCGTTTAGTAGCACCCTGACCCTCTCGCGCGTATCGTCCCCTTCGACCTTGTCCGCACGCTGAACGAGGCTTACGAACCTGTCGACAAGCGCTTCGATCGTCCCCCTTTGTGTTGCGTCGTCGAGATCGAGTCGACCGGCGGCGTCATTTTCGGCTAGTTCCGGTACCAACTGGCGTACAAGCCCCGTTATGGCACCGGCGAGAGAGCGCTCCCGTGACGCCAGCGACCACGGCGTCACGCTTGTTGGCTCGACATTCCGGTACAGCGTTTCGTGGTAGCCGCGGAAGGTCTCGAAGTGCGAGCGGTCCCGCGCGCGGTTGGACCGGAACAGCGTCGTGACGACACCTTGGACCTTGCCACGCCCTACCCTGCTGGTGGCCTGGATGTACTCTGACGTGGTCTTGGGCTGGCCGACCATCAACATCAAAGCTAGGCGCGGGATGTCGATCCCCACGGAAAGCATGTTGGATGAGAGCACGACATCTACTGCTTGTTCCGAGTTATCCACACTGCGCCTGAGCTCACGCAGATCGTTCGGCAGCTCCTCCGGTCCACGCCGACTTGTCAGCTCGAGAACCCTTCCTGCTCTGACAATGCGGAGCTCGTGGCCGAGCCGCTCCGCTCTCGGTTCAAGGCGTGCGTTGACGTCGTCGACCACGAGGGTTCCGGTACGGCCAAGCTCGCGCAAGCTGTTGTGATACATCACCGCAGTCCAGTACGCGTCACGGCTGACGCCCGGGTTCCCCAACCTATCGAGCACGGCTGGGATCTCCATCAACGGCGAGGCGGCCGAAACAGTGGCTGACATCTGCGATAAAGCTTGAGGCATCAGCCCCAGGTACAGGCGCCCCTCGCCACTGCTGACCGGCTGCGAGAAGAAGGTACGGTCATCATCGAGACCCGACGGGGGGTACAAGGCGACTGCTCTTCCATACAGTCCCTGAACCTGTTCATCTGAGGACCTGATGGTCGCCGTGGACGCGACGATTTTGGGCGACGCTCCTCCTGCGGAGAGCAGCAGCTGAATTACGGCATCGAAGACTGCAACCGTGGTTCCCAGTGGGCCCGACAGCAGGTGCAACTCGTCCTGGATGATCATAGAAGGCTGACGGAACGGGGTATTGAGGCCGAGTAACCGCCCCGCTTCGGGACGGAACTGAAGCCGGGCGAACTTGTCGACGGTTGCCAGCAGGATCGTCGGCGGATTCTCGTAGATCACTTCGTCGACAACCGCGACCGGAAGCTCATCGCTGAACTCGCAGGAACTGTTGGTGCAATGGATGACAACGTCGCGGCCGACAAGCCTGATGCCGTACTCGCTCAATCGCGTAGACCGCGACCCAGGCAACAGGGCATTGCCGCACCACGGGCAGCTCTCAATCTGGAACTGATTTGCTTCCTCTGGGCGCGCTGCCTTATGTAGCCGTTCCAAAGCCGCTTTGGCGTCACGGCGCGATCCCGGGGTCACCTCATTGCCTACCCACAAGCCGATCGTGAAGGCCGCCATCCCTTTGACCCTCGGGTCGCCAAGCCTACCCGGCCGGCGAAGCATTTCCATCGCGCAGACGAGTGAGGCCGCACGCTGGAACTGCTGTGAGGTCAGTAAGCGCAACGTGTACCGGGTCAATACCGCGGTGCCGCTGCCGGCTGGCCCGTCAGCAATTCGGCGGCGGAAGATCTCGATCGCTGCGAGCCCCAGATACGCCTCTGTCTTGCCGCCACCGGTAGGAAACCAGATCAGGTCGACAAGCTCGCGCTCCGCGTGGGTTTCGTCGACGGTCGAGGCAAGTGCGACCAACAGGAACCCGAGCTGAAACGGTCGCCAGCTTGGTTCCGACGGCGCTTCATGTCGAGTGAGCGCCGCCTGCCGCATCTGCAAGCGCATGGCAGCCATCGCGAGGGCGAAAGCCGTGCGGATATCGGACCTGTCGTCCTCCCGAAAAAGGGCGACGGCCTCACGCATTCGACCAAGGGCCACCACAGAGCGGTCAACGATGCGATGGGCGACCGGGGCGTCAGAGCCGAAGGTGTTAACCCGCGCCTTTTCCGAGGCCACCCAAGCCGCGAAGGCGTCAACAAAAGCATCCAAAGATGCCAGAACCTGCTCCGGCGTGGAGTCGAGACGCGAGAGATGGTCGAGACGCAGGGCCTGCGCCTCAGCTGCCAGCTCATCGAACGCAGTGGTCTCGATAGCCGGGACCACGAATGAAGGCACGGGGTCGAGCCATACGCGAGCGCAACGACCGTCAACCATCTCCCAATTGGCGGCCATGCCGTGCCCGACGGCGTAGATCTTTCGGTTGCGGTACCTGAGCCGGAGCTCAGCGGACTCATCGTCGAGATCCAAGGCTCTCGTCGTATCGTACTCGAGGATCGATCCATGTTGATGCGGTGTCACCGCAAGCGCGGCCTGGTAGAGCATATTGACCGCATCGAGGCGGTCGTCACCGGTCGACTGGGCGAGGACGCGTACGTGGACGGTCACGAGGAACGCGTCGCCAAAGGCTCTCCACCGGGATCCGATCTGGATCGGTACGTCGCCTGCTGTCTCGTCGCGGTGCGGCTGGTCGCGGGCAAGCTCAATGCCCTCGAAGAGGAATGGCACTCGCTGCCACCGTGGCGGCCCATCCCCGTCCAAGGCAGTGTACGTCGCGCCAGAGAGGTCGCACAGAATCGACGACTTCGAAGTGACGAAGGAGATTGCGACGGAGGACGGCCGCCAATCCTCCGCGATAGGAACCCCGGCAGCAGCCTCTTCTACTTCACCGGATGAAGAGGAGGCCCCGTCGAGGTCAACCTCATCAACCTCGGGGGTGGCAGCACCCTGGTCCACGACGGGAGCGGCGTTCTCAAGCGGGAAGAGCATACCTACGGCGTACTGCCTGTTCGGCAGGTTCTCGAGGACCTCGTCGTCGCCCGCGTCCGGCCCAAGATATGCAGATCGCAAGTGCTCTAGCACCAGGCTTTGTGCATGGGTGAGGGTCATTTGGCCGCCATCCGCTGTCGTACCAGCCGCTGCAGACGTTGCTTTTCGCCCGTGGACACCAGAATGTGGAGCGAGACCCGCGCCCGGGTAACGGCAACGTAAAAGGCCGCTATGCCAGCACCGTCGAGCGAATCGGGCAGACCGCATACGATGATGTGCTCCGCTTCAAGGCCCTTAGCGAATTTAGGGGCGGTCACGGTGATTCCATCGATTTTCGCGGGCTCCTTGTCCGACGCCGGGTCGATGATCCAGATCTCGCTGCGGCGGACCCCATCCTGGACAATCTGTGCAGCGACGGCCATACCGTCCGAGACCGTGGCCCGTCTATCTGTTGCGTGCCATTGGACTTTTTCGCCATGGACTATCCCCGGGTCGCCGACATCCGCGCCCAAGTACTCCTGGACGACGTGCACGATCGCGCTGGTGTTCCGCACGTTGAGGTCGAGATCGACTGCCACGGCCTCGTCGGCGACGAGCGCAGCAACGTCGCCGTCGTAGGCCCCATCGACATGCGCCTGGTTATTCGGGTCAAGGAACATGCGCCAACGCCCGTTGGCTCGGCCTCCCACTATCACGGAGTCAATCCGGTCCATGGCCTCGGCAGTCATCAAGTCTTGCGCTTCGTCAATCAGTACCACGTCATACCGCTCCACGCTTCTCAGGTTCTCGAACGGGACCACGTCCACTGGACGGCCGTCGAGGTGCGGGGAGAAGTACCTTGTGAGGGCCGGTGACCGGAACGTGACCAACACGGAACGTCCTTGATCTGCTTCTTGTTTGGCAGCCTCGACCAGGACCATAGATTTCCCCGTGCCGGCACCGCCGTAGACGAGCATGCGCTGGTTCCTCGCTAGTGCCCCAAGAACCCTCGACTGTCCGGCGGTTGCCCGGTTCTGCTCCTCGATGACCGCCCCGCGCTGTGCATCGACGACGGGCATCCGCGTGAACTCTCCAAACAGACGCGTCCTCAAGTCGTCGATCCGAGCAAGCTTCTCCCCGGGAGGAGGCGTACGTGCCCCCGCTACGACTGCGTCCAGCGCTGCTGCTAGGCCTGCAGAGGACACCTGGTCACGAGCGAGCCAGTGCGTGGGTAACCAGCCAACTGCATTCGGCGGGGTTTCGATGTCCGGGGTTACGACGATGGCCTCATGAGAGAACCATCCGATACCTTGCTCCTTGAGGATATTTCGGAGCGCGAAACCGGCAGAGCGAGCCTGCTCCATAGGTGAGGTAGCAAGTCTGTGCCAGTCCCTGTGGCGGTCGACTGTGTACCAGACGCCGTCGTGTTTGCGGACGCCTCCCCCCTTAACCTCCATCACGATCACGGTCCCCCGCCATAAAATCACGAAGTCCGCCTCGGCCTGCTGCTTGTAGCCGTGGGAACGGAGGTCCACCGAGTAAAAAGCCACAGCATTAGGGTCGGCGTTTATGTCGCGAAGTAGCCGAGCCACAGATCGTTCCCCGGGGCTCAAGGACTTCTTCTCAATGTCTGCCAGTGTCGGAACCAGGATCATCCCCGCTGCTCCTTCCAGAGCTCTTCGTAGTCGTGGTACCCGAGGAAATTGTTCATAGCACCCCAGTTGTCAGCAACGTCTACGATCAGGCACTCCTCCTTGCCGCCATTCTCCTTGCCGCGAAGTCCTCGTCCGGCCATCTGGATGTAGGCGCCCGGGCTGAAGGTAGGCCGCGCAATGTAAAGGGCACGGACGCCCGGCGCGTCAAAGCCCTGGACCAACAGGTCACAGTTCGCGAGCACCTTGATCTCGCCGTCTTGAAACTTCTTGATGACGTTTCGGCGCTCCTGGCGTCCGGTCTGGCCACTCACCGAGGCCGCCTTCACACCGCGATACCGTAGCGAGGCGGCGAGCACCTGAGCGGACAAGACACGAGGATCGGCCACTCCGGATCCTGTTTAAGGATGTGTTCTACCAGAATCCGCATACGCTCCTCGTTGCGGCCAATGCGCTCGTAGACACTGCGGTCGATGAGACGGCTCGACTGAAGGGAAGTACGTTCCGCCTGACTGAGGTCAATCTCGACGCCCGATGGGAGAACCTCATGGCGTACCCTCGCAAGGACGCCGAGATCGACGAGCTGCTTGTAAGCGTCGGACTCAAAAGCCGTGAGGCGCTTCGTGCCGAACCTCGCGACCAGCTCCTTGGTGCCGCTGTGATCGTCTGCTCGCCCCTTGAAAGGCGTCGCCGACAGACCGACTAGCGGACGCTCCCAGTTGCGCCCGTCGACCCCGAGCCATCGCAAGATCGCGGTGTAGCGCGTTGAGCCCCCAGCCCGATGTGCCTCGTCGACAAACACGGCGGTCGGCCTGCTGAGCCACTCGTACTCAGATTGCCCCATGATGGCCTCTACTTTGGCGTCAGTAGCCACGACGACGGAGAGTTCCGTGTCAGGCTCTTGCACAATGTTGTTCTCCCATAGCCGACCGATAGTCAGGGGTCGCTCGTCGCCTAGGTAGCGCCAGACCGTCTCGAAGGTCTGCACAGCCTGCTCGCACAGCTCCGCTGACTGGGCTATCCACAAGATCGTGCCGGACAGCACCTCGTCGACGAACAACTTGAGCGCCGTCTCCGTAGCCACACGCGTCTTACCTGCACCCGTGGGCAATTCGACCATGCCCTTCTGCGCTGGGCCGTCCGCAGACGGCTGTGTGAGAACGGTCCGCAGGTCTTCACTGATCTTCTTCTGGTAGCTGTGAAATTTGTTGAGTCGAACAGCCCCGGCGACGACGAACTCCGGCGGACGCGACTGATTCCGCTGGCCTGCGAATTCGGTCCCGAAACCCATCTTGCGCACCCAAGTGATCGCCGCAGGGGTGCCCGCCCACGCCGACGGGACGTCCGAGAAGCCCTCCTCCCGAAAGCGGTCTGCGAGGATTCGCAGCGAATCGGAACCGTAAACTGTCAGGAAGAGTTCGGCGACTGACGTGTCGCCGTCCACAAGGCCTTGGACCTCCAACGCCGTCCAAAGGCCGGTCGGAAGCGCATCACGCAAATCATCGGGCCCGATATAGAGATCGAGACGATCAGCGTCGGAGTCGATCCCGTGCGCCTGCTGGCGAAGAAGCTCCAGCCGATGGTCCAAGCCCGCCTTCAGAACGGCCGCAAGCCTTGAGTTGTCGAGACTAAGGCCGAAAGCTTCGTTCACAAATCCCAGGACGCGCCGCTCATCGGCGGCGCTCGAAACAACAAGTTCAGAGCCATCGAGGTGCCATTCCAAGGGCTGGTCCTCAACCCCTTCCTCTGTAGTGACGCGCTTAGCGATAAGGAGGGCACGTGAGACCTTGGAGGAGCCCAGACGCACTCCGAACTCGTTACGCAGCCCGGTGTACACGTCTAGGATCCGCTGAGCGTCCTGCTGCCCGTCAACGACCATGGAGAAAGAGAAACTGTCTTCGAACCGGCGACAACCCACGATCTCGACCATCTCGTCAATCTGCTCTATCGCCACGCGCAGGTACGGGCGTTGACGCGTGCGCAGGAAGTCCTCCTGCTCGTCGGTCGTGGCGAGGTAGACGGTGGAAGGCGCATGCGCCTCAATCGCCTGCTTGACTCGCGCAGGCACCGTCGCGGGTTTCGCTCCCGCCAGGCCGATCTTGCTTGCCGTCAGCACGAACTCGATGAGGATGGCGTCGTCGTCCACTCGCGGGAAGAGCTCGCCCTCAAGCATCTCGCGCAAGATGTGAGGGGGGACCGCATCGAGCGTGTCCGGGAGGTCAAGTACGTTCAGCGCCTGGTGCGGCCCCTTGTAGAGCGGCAATAGGCCGGCGAAACGCACCAACGAGGGCGCGACGACATCACGCAGCGGACGGTATCCGCGGGTGGTACTCAACAGGCCCGCCTGCTCGATCGCCCAACGTGCCGGTGACTCAACTGCAAATGTACGTCCAGTATCGACGTCCTCAAAGATCCATTCCCCTTCAGCAAAGGAGAGTAAGGATGAGGTCCAATTCTCGCGGATTTGTGGTGGCGCACCCGCGTCACGGAGCATGAAGAGCACCGAGAACGGTCCTGGGCCTTCACCGGGGCTCAACTCGATGGACCTTATCGGCCTTTCACCAGGTCCTTGCTTCGCATTGAGCTCGGTGAGCGTCGCCTCAACGAAGGCATCATACGCCAGCTCATCTTCCAGCGCAAAGTCTTTCACCGGCTGCTGCACCACACCCAGCCTGTGGGCGACGTCAGGTACGCAGCGACGACGGTCGAGTAGCCGCGATGCGACATCGTCAGGGAGAACAACGTCAAGGTCGATCACCTGCTGCGGCCAGGCCCAGCCACCGTCACGAGTCGGCACCTTGATCGACGCCCTGGACGAGCTCATCAACTTCGCCGCAGCAGGGGCGGCCACTGACAGAACAGCCTCCCATAGCCTGACGAGGTCGTCGTCATATGGCTCAACAGGAAGAGTAGCTAACCGTGCGTTTAGGATTGCTTCGGGATCGAGGTCCCGGAACCCGCGTCCCCGAAGGAGCACTTCGACGCCTTCCTGAGCGAGGAATTCGGCGTCTACGAAAACGGCCCCTTCTATTTCAAGGTCTTTTTCTTGGTGGAGGAAAATGACGTCCTTATCGATCAGAGCACGCATGCCTGCCGACGTGGGAATCACCTTGGCTGTGGCAATCTCATCAAGACCAGGGTTTTTGGTAACAGTGCGGAACGCATTAGCCGCCGACGTGGGGTCATCACCCTCGGCCCACTCTCGAAGCCAAGACAGAAGCCCTCTCTTCGGCATCTGCTCCAAAGCCGCTTTGGTGTCCCGTGCGCTCGGATCGAAGTTGGAACTGGTCGCGGCTAGGAGCAGATCCCTCAGACGGGACGCCCTAGTGCTATTCGAATAACAGCGCCAATGCGGCACATCGTCTCCAGTGTTCGGAGACATGATCCAGCCCTTATAAACCGGCTCCTCGAACCGGACGGTTAAATCGAGCGGGCGCAGTTCAGCACCGTTGCAGAGTACAGCTTTAGCATTTGGAATTAGCGCGCCCGCTCCCGCGAGTCGCAGGATATGCGATGACAAGTTCTCGTCGCCAAAACCGTGACTTTCCTGGCCACGGCCTCGGGCGGGCATATAGTCCAGGTGTGCTGCGGGGTCGGTTTGGGTCCTAAGCCGAGGCAAAAGACCCACGAAAATTTCGGCAAGCGTTCGAAGCATTTCCCGGTTGTACTCGTTCTTGAGCAGGGTAGTGCGGTCATCGTTTACACTCCAGGGCGCGTTGAACAGCGCAGACGCAGAAGTGGTGTCCTGCAGGCGGAAATAGGACCAGAACTGACCGATTCGCAGAAGATTCTGTTGGATTGGTACCGCAACGGTAACCTTGACCTCGCTGCGCGACACCGCCTCTCCGACCAGCCTGCGCGCCTCGGCCGAGGGAGCGTGCATCCGGCTCTCGACCATCCACTCGCTACCTTCACCATCAGGGCCTTCAATCCTGAGAACTCCCCCGCCCAAGTCTCGAGAGACATGTATAGTTTCGAAGGGGTCAGGACCAATTACACGTACCTTGACTTCACGAACGGCCTCAACGAAAAGCAGGAACTCCGAGTTGAAATTTTCAATTTCCTCGCGAAGGTGCTCAAGGTTGGACGCGAACGGTAGCTTCACGATCGTGGACGCCCAGGCTGCCAGCTCACCGAGGACCGGATCTCCTTGGATTTCTTTTGCTGCATCCAGGAGTGTCGCCGTACGTAGGACCGGAAGTCGCTGCCCAGCTGATACCCCGGCAAGTGCCTGCCGCGCGTATGAGGAGTTGAACTCGAATGAGACGGACCGGCTAATCACTTGCGGCGACTCGCTAACAGCGAGTACTGACTTGAAGCCGAGACCGAAACGTCCAATTTCATCCCCACGCTTGCCGCTGAGGTGTGCGTGCGTGATTGCGACTAATCCAGACTTCGAAAACGGGCGTCCCGAGTTTGCGCAGTAGAGGGTGCGCGAAGCGGAATCCAGTACGATCTCGACCCTTCCGATGCCACCCAAATCGACGTCATCCCCACCAGCCATTGCGTCGGCTGCATTCTGGACGAGTTCGAGAAGTGTGCGATTTGCATACCCCCCCGTTCGGATAGACTCCTCGTGGTTCGCATGCTCAGCGATCAACGTGGGCTTCGCCCTATAAGCAGCTATCGCACTCGCAAACTGATCCTCAATTTCCCGAACCAGCACTTCGTCGGCAATCCAGTCGGCAGTTGTTATCGCCATTCATTCCCCCAAGCTTGTTGGTGCTTCATCGCACCAAATCGACCGCAGCAACTTAAGTAGGCACGAATTCCTACCTCTGGTGTCGCACAAGTTACCTGGCCATCTGCTTAGCCGAAGGTGTTGGTGTCGATCGTAATTCCTTCTTCACCGGGCTGCCGCACGGACACGATATCCTGGCCTAACGCTGGCCTGTTCTTGAGCTGATCTTGATCTTAGATGCGACTTCAGCAAAGAACCTGCCCGCTATGCCAGCAATACCGGGGTGCTCCTGGCTGATGCGTCTGCCCAGTGGCAAGCCACCACGAAGGCTCGTGTCCACCTTCTTCTTCTCATAGACGGCCACTCCGGGAAGGCGCCTCAGCCCGCTGGCACTCCTGCTGACTACGTGCTATCCCGACTAGCCGTCTGCAGCTGCGTGAAGAGCGGATGGTTAGAAGGCAGCTGGGGCCATCTGAGGTGGCCGCCTCGCCGCCTGTAGCTCGGCCCGACCTCACGGCGAAGACATCGAAGGGCGCGCCCGGCCAAAGCCGGACACGCCCTTCAGGTGGTCCACCTGATTCAGTCGACCAGCGCCGGCTGCTTGTCGCCCTCCGAAGAACCGACAAGCGGTCGAACATCCCGATTCCGGTGGTTCATCCAGCAACCACCCGCCAAAACCAGCACGAGCCCAAATGTACTTAGCAGCTGAAGGCGGGAATCCTCGCCGATGAGGCCCACAGCAAAGATCGCCGCGAGGATGACCAGCCCAAGCGATGTGAGCCACGGGAACCCGGGCATCCGCAGGGGAAGCTCCGTCCCGTCGCGGTCGGCGCGGAGCCGCAGCGCCAGCTGGGCCAGCAGCGCGGACATCCACACCAGCAGGCAGGTGGAGCCAACAATGTTGAGCAGGACCGGAAGGACCTTCTCGGGGAAGGCCAGCTCCAGCACCACCGTGACAACACCGAACGCAACACTGGCCAGGACTGCGGCCATGGGAACCCGGGCCTTGGTAACGGAAGCGAGCCAACGCGGCGCCTCTCCGCGCTCGGCCAGCGAGAACGCCATCCGGGAGGCCCCGTAGAGATTGGCGTTCAGCGCGGACAGCAGCGCCGCCACGGCTACGAGGGTGATGGCGGTGGCCGCACCCGGCATGCCGGCGGCGTCCAGGACAGCGGCGAACGGGCTCTTCAGCCCCGCCGAACCCACCGGAACAACAGCAGCAATAACGAAGATGGCTCCGATGTAGAACACCAGGATCCGCCACAGCACCGTCCGGACGGCCTTCTTCACGCTGCGGGCCGGCTCCGCCGTCTCGGCTGCCGCCACGGACACAATCTCGGTGCCGCCGAACGCGAACGCCACCACGAACAGCGCAGTCGCAATCCCGCCGAAACCGCTGGGCGCGAAGCCCTCCCCCATGAAGTTCGACAGGCCCGGCGACTGCACGCCCGGCACCAAGCCGAACAGCAGGGCGAAGCCCACCAGCAGGAACCCGACGATCGCCGCCACTTTGAGCAGGGCGAACCAGAACTCGAACTCGCCGAAGTTCTTCACGCTGGTCAGGTTCACGGCGGTGAGCACCACGATGAACACGAACGCCATCAGCCACACCGGCAGCGCCGGGAAAATCGTGGCCAGCAGGCCCGCCGCACCCAGCGCCTCGGCGGCGATGACCACCACCAGCTGGATCCACCAGAGCCAGCCGACGGTGGCGCCGGCCACCGGCCCGTAGGCCTTGGCGGTGTAGACGGAGAAGGCGCCGCTGTCCGGGTTGGCGGCGGCCATCTCGCCGAGCGCCCACATCACCAGGATGATGAGGGTGCCGGCCACGAGGTAGGAGATCAGGACCGCCGGGCCGGCGGCCTGGATGCCGGCGCCTGAGCCGATGAACAGGCCCGCGCCGATGGCGCTGCCCAGGCCCATCATGGTGAGCTGCCGGGGTTTGAGGGCCGTGCCGAGGGCGCGGGCAGACGTCGTTGTCTGGTGTTCCATAAAGGGGATTCCTCTTACTTGTAGGGGGAAGGGAAGGAGAAAAAGGTCAGGAAGCTGTCAGCGGTGCGTAGGCTTGGAGGAGCCGGAGGACGCGGTTGTTGGAGGCGGGGTCGGCCACGGTGATCCGCACGCCATCGCCCTGATAGGCGCGGACCATGATGCCGGCGGCATCGAACGCATCCACGAGCAAGGCAAGAAGCGGGGCGTCGGTGCGGATCCACAGGAAGTTCCCCTGGCTGGGCTGCAGTTTCCATCCCTGGGCCTCCAGTTCGGCGGCCATCCGGCTGCGCTCCTCCTTCACCAGGGAAACCCGTGCTGCCATCTCCTCCCCCGCGTCCAGTGACGCGATGGCCGCCTTCTGCGCCAGCGCGCTCACGGCGAACGGCAGGGCGGTGCGCCGCAGACCTTCGGCGATGGCCGCCGTCGTAATTGCGTACCCGACGCGCAGGCCGGCGAGCCCGTAGGCCTTGGAAAAGGTGCGCAGGATGCAGACGTTCGGGTACCGGCGGTAAAGCGCCAGGGAGTCGGGGCCGCTGCCGGCGTCGGCGTACTCCACATAGGCCTCGTCGATCACCACCAGGACGTTGGAGCGGACGGACTGCAGGAAGGCCTTGAGGCGGCCATGGCTGATCGGCACGCCGGTGGGGTTGTTGGGGGTGCAGAGCAGGATCACCCTGGTGCGGCCGGTGACGGCGGCGGCCATGGCGTCCAGGTCGTGGCCCTCGGCGCCGTCTAGCGGGACGCGGACCGGCCGGGCGCCGGCCAGCTCCACCAGGATGGGGTACGCCTCGAAGGAGCGCCACGCGAACACCACCTCATCCCCGGCGTCGCACAGGCCGGTGATGATCTGCTGCAGGACGCCCACGCTCCCGGGCCCCACCGCCACTTCCTCGGCTGTGACGCCCAGGTGCCGGGCGATCCGTTCGCGGAGTTCGACGGCGGCCATGTCCGGGTAGCGGTTCATCCTGCCGGCCGCTTCGGCCACCGCGGCGGTGGCGGCGGGCAGGGGCTCGTAGTGGCTTTCGTTGCTGGCGAGGGCGGCGATGTCCGCGCGGAGGCTGCGCCGGCCAGGGACGTAGGCAGGCAAGCCGGTCACCGCGGCGCGCAGGGTGGGCAGCGCGGTCTCGGGTTCGGCCAGGAGTTGTTCAGGGCTCATGAGGACCGATCATGGAAGTGACCCGGAACACATTGCAAGATACGCTTTTGTGCTTGGGACTTCTGCTCAACTTCTAGTACCTCTGGTGAAAATATGACCATCACTGCCGCCCGCACCCTCGATTCCCTCGACGGCCGGATCATCCTTGCCCTCGACAAGGACCCCGAAGCCAGCGCCCTGGCACTCTCCCGGACACTCGGCGTCGCCCGCAACACCGTCCACGCCCGGCTGGCGCGGCTGGAGCGCAGCGGCGCGCTCCGCTCCTTCAGCCGCAGGCTGGACCCCGCCGCGCTCGGCTACGAACTGATGGCCTTCCTCTCCCTGTCGATCAGCCAGACCCGGACGGGCTCGGTGGAGGACGGGCTCGCCGCGATCCCGGAGGTCATCGAGGTGCACGCCACCACCGGCGACGCGGACCTCATGGCCAAGGTGGTGGCCCGCGGCACGGCCGACCTTTACCGCATCACCAATGAAATCCTCGAGATCGACGGGATCGAGCGGACCAGCACTGCCATCTCCATCCTGGAACTGATGCCGCCCCGGTATGACGGGCTGATCAGCCGGCTGTCGAAGGAGGAGTCCACGGTTTCCAGCTAATTCTGGGTGACGCACGCCACAAGTGGGCATTTTGGCAGTTTCCTTATTTCCCCCCTGCCAAAAGTCCCATTCCTGTATTGATGTGTTGCCGATCTCCCTGCCGAGCCGCAGGATTCCTGCATGACTTCACTTACCGTCTCAGGCCGCGTGGCACAGGTTCTCAGCAGCTATGTCAGCGACGTCTTCGGCGTCATGGGCAACGGCAACGTCTACTTCCTGGACGCCGCGGAGCAGCAGGGCCTGCGCTTCACCCCGGTCCGGCACGAGGGCGCCGCCATCGCCGCTGCCGACGCCTACTACCGCACCTCGGGACGCCTCGCCGCAGGCACCACCACCTACGGCCCCGGCTACACCAACGCGCTCACCGCCCTGGCCGAGGCCGTCCAGGCGCAGATCCCCGTGGTGCTGGTCACCGGCGACGCCCCCACCAGCGGCGTCCGGCCCTGGGATGTGGACCAGGCCGCCATCGCCGCGGGCCTCGGCGCGGCCATGTTCACTGTCACCCGCGACGCCGCGGGCGCCGTCACCCGGCAGGCGGTGGAGTTCGCACTCACCCGGCGCACCGCCGTCGTGCTCGCCATTCCTTACGACCTCGCTGCTCTGGAGGCTTCGGACGAAGATCTGCCCGAACCGACGGCTCTGAAGGTAACGGACGACGGCGGCACGGACCTCGCGCGCGTGGCCCGCCTCCTCGCCGGGGCACGGCGGCCGCTGATCCTTGCCGGCCGGGGTGCCCACCTCGCCGGTGCCGGGCCGGAACTGCGCGAACTCGCCGACGGGCTCGGCGCACTGACCGCCGGAACCGCCCTGGCGTTCAACCTCCTCAACGGCGAGGGGTACCTGGGCGTCGCCGGCGGTTTCGGCACCGACACCGCCGCCGGGCTCATGGGCGAGGCCGACGTGGTCCTGGTGGCCGGGGCGAGCCTGAGCCCGTTCACCATGCGGTTCGGGCACCTGATCGGACCGGATGCCACGGTCATCCAGATCGACACCGCGGTGGAGCCGACGAACCCGCGGGTGGATGTATTCGTCCAGGCAGATGTGAAGGCTGCTGCTGCGCGGTTGTTGTCTCTGTTGGATGGTGGCGCTGCTGGCAGCGTGTGGCGTTCGGAGGCTGGCCGGCGGCTGGCTTCCGGGCCGGGCCACGCTCCCGGTTCTTTGGAGACCGTTGATGGGCGGCTGGACCCGCGCGCGCTGGCCGCCGCAATGGATGCTGTGCTGCCGAAGCGCCGCACGGTGGTCCAGGACGGGGGCCACTTCATCGGCTGGGCGCCGATGTACTGGAACATCCCGCGGCCGCAGGACCTGGTGATGGTGGGGACCGCATTCCAGTCGATCGGGCTGGGACTGGCGAGCGCCGTCGGGGCGGCTCGTGCCGTGGAGGATGACCGCACCCTGGTGCTGGCCTCGGGCGACGGCGGCTTCCTGATGGGCCTGTCCGACCTCGAATCGCTGATCGGGGCCGCCCGCAGCGCCATCGTGGTGATCTACAACGACGCCGCGTACGGAGCCGAAATCCACCAGTACGGCTCCCAAGGGCTGAACGAGAAGCCCATGCTGATCCCCGAGGTGGACTTCAGCGGTGTTGCTCGTGCACTCGGTGCGGAGTCTGCTGTCGTCCGGTCGCTGGATGACCTATGGGCGCTGCAGGACTGGATCGACGCCGGCGCTCGCGGGACGTTCGTTGCCGACTGCCGTATCACGTCCTCCGTCCGGGCACCGTGGCTGACCGAATGGATGAACGCCACGCGGGCGGCGAAGGCGTCGGTGGCGGGGTGACCCCGTGACGAATGCCAAGGCATCACGCCCTGGGTTCACCAACGGCGGCCCTGTGCGGGGATGCACGCAAGAACAGCGTTATCCCGCTGAGCAGCGACGCCAGGGCGACGACAACTAACAGCGGCCCCAGACCGAAGCCGGGGATCATTGCACCTGCCACGGCCGGGGCCGCGACGGAGCTGAGTGCCCCCACGATGAGGCAGGCCGTGAAGGCCTCGCCTGCGCGCTCGGGCACCAGTTCGGCGGTCCAAATCGCGAGCACCGCAGATCCTGCCATGTATCCCGCTCCGAAAATACACGCCGAGACAGCCACAGCCGTCAGGGAATCGCTTGCCAACCCGAGCATCGCCAGAGCTACACCGACCGCTCCAAGGCACAGTCCGGCGACCCTCGAACTGCCCATCCGGCGCACGAATGTCCCAGTTGCCACGCCCACCACGCCGCAGAGGCCAATGCCCGCGTAGAACGCCGGGACGGCTCCCGCTGGGAGGGCGCCGCCGTCGAGGACGTCAGCGGCGTAGGTGAAGTAGATGACGACGGCCGCAAAATAGGCCACCGAGTAGGCCGCCGGGCCCCGCAGCGCTCCCAACAATGAGGAGGCACCGTGACGGTGGTTCGCACCTGGGGCTGGCCTGGTTCTCGGAACAAGGCGAAGGTTCACGAGCGCGGCGGTTACCGCAGCCAGGGCGATGCCGACCCAGATCAGTCGCCAGGAACCCAGTACCGCCAGGACGGACAGGCCGCCCAGCAGCACCAGACCACCGCTGGTGCCGGTTGTGATGATCGCCAATGCCCTCGGTTGCTGCCGCAGGGGCACCGCACGGGTCACTATGTCCGAGTAGGGCGCCCAGACCCATCCGCCGGCGCTTCCGGCCAGGATGACACCCGCGGCGAGCAGTCCCGGAGACTGCGCGGATGCCACGATCGCCGCACCCAGGACACCGCTGACTCCGCCCACGGTCGTGGGAGCACGCGAACCGTGCCGGGCAGCGAGGGGCCCTGCCAACAGTAATCCGGCCAAGTACCCCGCGAACGTTGCGCTGGCGATGATGCCCAGCACCAGCTCGGACAAGCCAAGGTCTTCCCGAATATTCGGCAGCGCCAGACCATAGGCGTCGCGGGCCATACCAAAGGCGACGCCGACTACCGCTGCTCCGGCCAGCCCAATTCGACCGCCAGCTGAAAGCTTCATAAGACTCCTCTTCATTCTGGCGCAGCAACGTCGCGCCCGCCGCGGACCAGCACGGGCCCGGAGGCCGCATCGAACCTCTCCCCGAAGGTTTGTAACGGTCGTTACGCTAGAGCAAAACTACCGTTCTGTATACGGCTTACCTATACTGACGTGGTGACCACCGCCCAGCGATCCCCTGCTCGCGCCCGGCTGCTCGAGGCGGCCGATCAGGTACTGTTCGAACGCGGCATCCGGGACACGCCGGTGGACGATCTACTGCGCCAGGCGGAGGTCTCCGCAGCCACCCTGTATACGCACTTCGGCAGCAAGGATGCGCTGGTTGCCGAAGTGCTGCGGGTCCGGTTGTCGGACTGGCAGAGGGTCTGGGACCAGCACATCGTTGCGGCCGGCAATGACCTGGATCGGTTGCTCGCTGTCTTCGACGCCCTGGCCTCCTACCGGGACGCCCACGGCCACCCCTCGCGGTGGTGCGCTTTCCTGGCCGCCGCCAGCGAGCTCCCCCAAGCGGCGGACGAAATTAGCGGCGTCCTGGCTGGCGACACGGTCCTGCTCTCCGATCGCCTCCTGCACCTGTCCCGCCCGCTTGCCGGGACGTCCGCCCAGGACTTGGCCAATGAAGTGCTCGTTGCTTACAGCGGGGCTTTGGCCGGATTCCTCCGCGGTTCCCCTCAGTCCCCAATCGACGTGGGCCGCCGCCTGGCCCGTGCAGCAGCCCAGGCCCACAGCCGTGACTGACGCATTCACCTGATGCCCCGCCTGCGCGCCCTCGTGGAGGCACGGCGGCATCCTTTGGACCATCCTGCGGTCCACCCAGTTCCACGAGTTCGTGCCGATCTCCGTCAAGGGCCGCCTCCGTGGGCCCGCTGGTCTTCGTGCCCACGATGCTTACCCAGCCGGTGGCGGCGCAGGAGGTGGACGCGGCCCTGGTGGACGCGGCCGAGGCCGGGCCGAGGTTCCGCCGTCGAACGCCAGACCTTCCTTGAGTGGCTCGAAGCCCTCGACGCCGGGTAAAAAGCCACTGCCTGGCCTTCCGGGATTTCCCGGTGGGCTCCCTTAGTCCCGGCTGCACTCCTTCTGGCACCGTTGCCCGGCGGCGCCGCACTCTTGCCGTGAGCAGGAAGCGTCATCTGGGTGCTGTCCCCTCAGCAGGCGATTCCCGGTGCCGGCGGTGAGGTGGTCTGAGGGGTGGTGATGGCAGCGATGGCCCCGCAAGCGGGACTGCGGAAGCTCAGGGGAGGATGGAAACCTTGACGGACCCGCCTGCAGGGTTGCCCACCAGATCGATGGCCTCCTGGAACTTCTCCAAGCCGAACTGATGGCTGCAGATCTCATCCATGGGCAGTTGTCCCGATTCGATCATCTTGATCGCAGCGGGCCAGCAGCCCGGACCCAAGTGCGCGCCGAGGACGTCCAGCTCCTTGTCGTCGCCGATGATGGACCAGTCCACGGTGACTGCCGAGCGGAACACCGAGTACTCGACATAGGTACCGAGCTTGCGGAGCAGATTCAGGCCTTGGGCCACGGCGGAGGGGTGGCCGGTCCCTTCGAGGTACACGTCCGCGCCGTAGCCATCCGTCATCTCCTTGACCAGTTTCACGGGGTCTTCGCGGGAGATGTTGATCGTGACGTCGGCCCCGCATTTCTCCGCCAGGGCGAGCTTCTCGTCGGACATGTCCAACGCCACGACCTTCAGGGGGTTCTTGGCCCTGGAGCCCGCGACCATTCCCAGCCCGATGGGCCCGCAGCCAGCGACGACAACGACATCCTCGAAGTGGATGTTGGCCCGCTCCACCGCGTGCAGGGCGCAGGAGAGCGGCTCGGCGAACGCGGCGTGTTCCGGCTTCAGGTTGGACGATACGGGGTGGACCCGCGCCCGATCAGGGATCAGGGTGTACTCGGCCATGGCCCCGTTGAAACCCCGGAAGCCGAACATGTCGTGCGGCGCGCACATCCAGTATTGGCCCCGGCGGCAGTACCGGCACTCCTCGCAGGGCACGATCTGTTCGCAGGCCACCCTCATGCCGAGCTGCAGGCCCCGCCGTGCCAGCGCAGCCTCGTCGGCGCGCACGATGGTCCCCACAAACTCGTGGCCGGGCGTAATCTCCTTTTGGGCCCACGCGGGGCGGTTCTCGTCGCCCCAGAACTTCGGGGCACCGTGGTAGCACTTCACATCGCTGGCACACACTCCCACCGCCTCCACCCGGATGAGCATCTCCCCCGCGCCCGGCGTGGGGACAGAAAGCTCTTCGAGGGCGTAATCTCCGGGACCGTGGCACACCACGGCCTTCATCGACGACGGTAGGGACCAAGCGGCGTTGCCTTCCTTGGCATCGGTCATAATATTCCTCCTGTCTGGGCCCGGTTGGGGGCGGGCTGCGGATGGGCTGTGTGGGGGCGGGCGACGACGACGTTCACGCCTTTCGCCTCGAGGCGTCGGATGTGCTCGCGGTCCGTCTTGCCGTGCACGATGACAGCGTCGAAATCTACGAGGGGTGCCAGGGCGTAGAGTGCTCTCTTCTCGAACTTGGTGTGATCGGCGAGCAGGACCCTCTTGGCGGCGCAGTCGAACATTGACCGCTTCACGTCGACCGTCTCCTGGCTCTGGAAGAAGCAAGTATCGTCAGTGATGGCGGCCGTGGACATGATGTACACATCGGCCCGCAGCTTCTTGATCGCGTCGGTGGTCATGCCTCCCATGAAGGAGTTGCACCAGTTGTAGTACGCACCACCGAGGGCCACCAGCGAGATGCCCCTGGTGGCCTTCAGCTCCTCAAGGATGGTTAGCACGTTGGTGATGACGGTCAAAGGACGGCGAGCCGGCAGGAGCCGGGCCAGCTGGAGGACTGTCGTCGAATCGTCCAGGAAGACCGCCTGGCCGGGTTCGACGAACTCGAGTGCGGCCCGGGCTATGTCGTGCTTTTCTTCCTGCTGTTGACTGGCTCGGTACACGTCGCTGGACTCCACCAGACTTGAGGAGAGCGCGGTGGCCACCCCCCGCGATTTCCGCAGCAAACCTCGCGCCTCAAGCTCGTCGAGGTCCCGGTGCACTGTCATTTGGCTCGTGCCGAAGCGCTCGGCGAGCTGGTCGATGCGAACTGCGCCCTCGGCCATGACCATCTCCGAGATGGCTCGCTGCCGCTCGACCTGCCGCGACAGCCGGCCCCCCTGGGCTGCCTTGTCGGCTTTCATCTCGCTCCTTCTTGTCCTTGTCCCGTCCCGCCTGACCGAGCCGAAGGGCTCAAACGACGGCTCGGGCAGCTTCATCAATCACCTTGGAGAGCGCCTCGATCCGGTGGGCGAAGCGGCCGAGGAAAAGCCCATCCACGCCTCCGCCCAAGGCGGTGAGCAGACCCGGCCCGGCGCTTCCTCCATAGATTACCTGGGCGTCTTTGTACCCGGATCCGGCCAGCCAGTCCCGGAGCCTGCCGCAGACCGCAACGATATGCTCTGCGCTCGCTGGCTCGGCCGCCCCGATCGCCCAGACAGGCTCGTAAGCCACCACAACCCGGGGCGCCGGCCCTTCATTCACAGCACCCGCGGTCAGTCCGAGGGCCGAGGCGAGCTGCGCAATGCATGCCTCAGCGGCTGGCTCTGCAGGTCCATGCTCCTCCTCGCCCACGCAGATCACCGGGACCAGACCGTTCCGGAGGGCGGCAGAGGTCTTGGCCCTGACCACCTCCTCCGTCTCTCCGAAGAGCCGACGCCGCTCGGCGTGGCCCACCTCGACGTAGGCGCACCCGACCTCGACCAGGCAGGTGCCGCTGACCTCCCCCGTGAACGCGCCGCGGTCCTCCCAGTGGAGGTCCTGGGCGCCGAGCCCGACAGGGGTGTCCGCGAACAGCTTGCTGGCGAGCGGCAGAGACGGGAAGCTCGGCAGGACAAACAGGGACACGGCCGCCTGCCTCACCGCCGGGTGCTCCCGGGCGAGCTGGGCCACCTGCCGGCACCACTCCATCGTCTCTCGGTGATTGAAGTAGAGCTTGAGGCTGATGCCCAGGAGTGCAGGCTGCCCGGCACGCCTGTCCATCAGCCGTACCCGCCGGATCCGCAGCCGGGCGACTCACCCATTGTCGGCTTCGTAGTCGTTCATGAGCTTCACCTTTGCTGCCGAAGGGGAGGACTCGTCGAAGCGGTACGTCAGCCATTCACGGGCCAGGCGTCGGGCAAGCTCGAGCCCAATGACCCGCTGCCCGAAGGTGAGCACCTGGGCGTTGTTGCTCAGCACTGACCGCTCCACTGAGTAGCTGTCGTGGGCGGTGACAGCGCGGATTCCTTCGACCTTGTTGGCGGCGATGGCCACCCCGAGTCCCGTCCCGCACACCAGGAGTGCCCGGTCTGCCTTGCCGGCCGCGATCAGCTCCGCTGCGCCGATGGCGATGGTCGGGTAGGGAGTCGTCCCGTTCTCGTCCACGCCCACGTCAGTGACCGATTCGACGAGGTCGCTTTTCTCGAGGTCCGCCTTCAGCGCGTTCTTGTAGGCCAGTCCGGCGTCGTCGCTGCCGACGACAATCCTCAGCTTGTCAGTCATGGATTCTCTCCTTCGAAGTGAGCTGCTCGGCTATCGAGCGGATGATCAGGGCCATGGAGACCGCTCCGGCATCCGGGGTGCCGAGGCTCTTCTGGGCCAACGGGCGGGCACGCCCCATTTTGGGGAGCAGGTTCGCAGTGGCCGTGGCCGATTCCTCGGCCACGGCGGCGGCGGCGCTCCAGGCCATATCCAGGGATTTGCCGGCAGCAACCTCGCCTTCGAGCGCTTGAGCGAAAGGGACAAGGACGTCCACCAGTGTCTTGTCACCCAACTGCGCCTTGCCGAAGTCCATGATCTTCCGGCCGGCCTCGGTGATGGCTCCAGCCACCGTGGCGGCGGAGGGGGCTTCCCGGTCGCCGAGGCGCTGCCCCAGCGTGTTCAGCAGCATCCCCCACAGGGCGCCGGAGGTACCTCCTGCTTTATGGGCCCACGCGTCGCCGGCCAGGGCGAGGGTGGTCCCCGCCCCGGCGCCGCGGGCCACTGCCTGGGAGCCAGCCTGTGCGGCCGCCGTGGCTCCGCGCTGCATCCCGATCCCGTGGTCGCCGTCGCCGGCGATGGAGTCGATGCGCCCCAGCTCTTCAACGTTGGCGTCAACCACTTTCTGGAGCGTCTCCAGGAGCTCTCGGATCCGGCCCGCAGCGTGGTGGGAAACCTCCGAGGCTTCCGGCAGCTCCTCCATCGCATCGAGCTCTGCAGCGGACTGGGCCGCGGCAAGGTCTTGCTTTTCGACCGCTCCCTTGCGGTATGCGGGCGTGCTGGCAGGGGCCCTCCAGTAGTGCTCAAGCTCCTCGTCCAGCCAAATCAGGCTGAGTGACACGCCAGCCATCTGGAAGCTGGTCACCATCTCACCGATCTCGGGGTCGACGATGGTGTAGCCGGCGTCGTCCAGAAGCTGGGCCACCCGCCGGTACACCACGAAGAGTTCCTCGGACTTTACGGCGCCGAGGCCGTTAAGGATAAGTCCGATCCGGCCGCCCTGCGTTCCGTCCGGGGCTTCGTCCAGCAGGGAGCGGACCAGCAGCTCGGCCGCCTCGTCTGCCGTGGGGAGGTCCTCTTCGCGGATCCCGGGCTCTCCGTGGATCCCCATACCCACCGCCATCTTCCCTTCGGGGACGGTGAAGAGCGGCTGAGAGGAGCCGGGGAGGGTGCAGCCGGAAAACGCGATACCGATGGATCGGGTCCGACTGTTGGCTAGGGTGGCGATGCGGACCACGTCGTCCAGGCTGTGCCCAGCATCGGCGCTGGCACCGGCGACCTTGAACACGGCGAGGTCGCCGGCGATGCCCCGGCGCTTGTGCGCCTCGGAGGCAGCGGCGCTCGAGATGTCGTCTGTCACTGCGACTGTGGCCGTGCGGATCCCCTCGGCATTCAGACGCTCCTGGGCTTGGTTGAAGTTCAGGACGTCCCCGGCGTAATTGCCATAGGTGAGGAGGACACCGCCTCCTTTTTGGGCACTCTTGGCCACGGAGTACACCTGCTGAGCTGAGGGCGACGCGAAGATGTTTCCCATCGCGGCGCCGTGGGCGAGTCCGTGGCCCACGAGACCGGCGAAGGCCGGGTAGTGGCCGGAGCCACCTCCGGTGATGACGGCCACCGTGCCGGGTTTGGTCTCCGTCGAACGCACGACGCCGCCGGGGACCTGGCGGACCCAGCCGGGGTAGGCGGCAGTGAAGCCTGCGGTGAGCTCGTCGGCGAAGTCGGCCGGGTTGTTGAAGAGGTATGCCATGTGAAGGATCTCCTTGGCCGGGAAGCCGGCCAGCCAGGCGGGGCCGCCTGCGCCCAAGGGAACGCGGCGGCCCCGTGAGCGCTACTGCGAGAGGGTGAAGGCGGAGGTGTACTTGGAGATGTTGTCTTTGTTGATGAGCGTGCAGTCGAAGGCCTGCTTCTCGGTGTCGGCACCGGTCTTGCCGGTCTTGATGAAGGAATCGGCCTGCTGGACGGCCTTCTTCGAGAACTCGACGACGGGCTGCAGCACGGTGTAGGAGAGCTCCCCGGCCTTGACGGCGTCTGCCGCGTCCGGGGCTCCGTCGAAGCCGCCGACCTTGACGGATGCCAGTTTGCCTGCCTCCTTCAGTGCCGCGATGGCACCCAGTGCCATTTGGTCATTGCCTGCGAGGACGCCTTGGATGTCAGGGTTTGCCTGAAGCATGGTCTGCATCTTGTCATGTCCCTGCTTTTGGTCCCAGTTGGCGACCTCAGAGGCGACCAGCTTCATATCGGGGACCTGCGAGAGGACCGTGGCGTAGCCATTGGAGCGGGTGGCGGCGTTGTTGTCGGACGGCGCCCCCTTGAGCTCGACGTACTTGCCCTTTCCGCCCATCGCCTTGACGAACTCCTGCGCGCCGAGGGCGGCCCCCTGGGCGTTGTTGGACACGAGCTGGCCCTTTGCGATGCCCTGCTGGTTGATCTCGGCATTGATCGTGAACACCGGGATACCTGCATTCACGGCCTTCTGGACGGCGCCCACCGAGCCATCGGCGTTGGCCGGGTCGAGCAGGATGGCAGCGGACTTGTTGGTGATCGCGGCGTCGATGAGGTCACTCTCGGTCTTGGTGTCGCCCTTGTGGCTGGTCACCGTCACCTGGTAGCCGAGCTTCTCGCCTTCCGCCTTGGCCGCGTCCCCCTCGGTCTTCCAGTAGGGGTTCGCGGGGTCGTTCACGATCACGGTCATGACCTTGCTGCCACCCCCACCGCCCGTCGCGGGGCTCGAAGAACCCTGGCCGGATGAGCCGCCGCAGGCGGAGAGGGTGAAAATGGCCACGCCGGCAACAGCGGCGACAGCAGCCTTACGAAACATAGTGGTTCCTTTCGTGGAGCGTTGGTGAGTGGAGTAGA
>Ga0308158_10001064_pt1 | contig 32204 bp, 44 predicted proteins | sample PhyBR2_FD_201038 | JGI IMG/M metagenome (GOLD analysis project Ga0308158, IMG submission 201038) | Phyllosphere microbial communities from UC Gill Tract Community Farm, Albany, California, United States - DLSLB.R2 | ecosystem: Host-associated > Plants > Phyllosphere > Unclassified | place: USA... | reverse complement strand
GAGGCCGGTGCCGGGATTGGGCTCTCCGGTCGTCTGCGCCACGCGCCGGCCGAAGAGGTAGTTCACGTAGAACTGCAGCGCCTCGTACTTGCCTTCGAAGGCGATTTCGCCGCGGCCGTCCTCGAAGCCGCGCCGGGCGGTCATCCGCCAGCCGTTGCCGAGGCGGTCTGAGCACCACACGTCGTTGCTGGGGCCATCCTGCCACTTGCTGCTGGCCGGGTTCCACGCGATCAGGGTGAAGCGAGGATCGAGCAGGCTGTCGGTCTCGGGCATTTCGTCTCCGTCTGGTCTGCCGCGGAAATGCGGTCTGAAGTTCGTCTATGCGGCAGGCGGCCTAGCCGTTCCTGCGGCAGTGGGCCAGCAGCGTCGCACGCCGATCCCGTCCGTCAGGCCGGTCGATCAGCGTGCCGATCCTCGTCGCGCCGGGGCGCGGGGGGAAGTCGGCGAACCCGATCTCGTCGATGTCGACCAGGGTTCCGTCCGGCTTCAGCATGCGCAGGATGCAGGATGCATACCGGCTTTCTCCACGTTCCCATTCGACGATCGTCGTGATGAGCGTGCGCCCCACCTCGTGCCGCACGTAGGTGTGGACGACAGGGTCCGACATCGACATGCCGAGGCTGGTCGATACGTGGAGGAATCCCTCGGTGGACGTCGGCTTCGCCATGACGTTCTGGATGTCGCGCATGTTCAGTGCGCCCCCAGTGCCTGGCCGACCGGCGCGACCGCCTTGGTCAGGAAGTCGTAGACCTCGCTGCCGACGACGATCGCGAACACGCCGCCGCCGATGTGAATGGCGTACCCCTGCATCAGGTCGCCGATGACCTTGGCCATGCTCAGCATGTCTCTTCTCCTTTTCCGTCCCCTGGGGGCCTCATGGAATTCAGATGACCGAATGGGTGGTGACGTGGACCCTGTCCGACGGACATCCGTCGTCCGCAGGCACGACCCGGATGCCTTCCGGAAGCGGAGGCCATCCGCCCGGTGGCGGGATCGCGCCGGCGAGCTGCAGCCCGATCTCGCTCGCATGGGGATCGGCGTACCCGTCCTTCGACGTCGCCTGCCGGACGCGCCGCGCGCCCGCCAGCGGGAACAGCAGTCTCGCCTGCATCCGTGCGAGGAGCAGGAAGGCCCCGAGGCTCGATTCCGCGCGCACGGCCTCGTCCGGCCGACCTTCCGGCCAGATCACGTGCTTCATCGCTTTTCCCTCCCGACGTGCAGTTCACCGCCAGGCCGACGGAAGGAGGACGGCCAAGGGCCGCCCTCTGGGGTTCACCGAACCCAGTACAGGTGCACGAGGCCGACCTGGTAGGTCTGGCCCGTCCCGATCGCGCCGCCCTCGGGACGGATCGTGTCGAAGTCCTTGAACTCGATCCAGAAGGCGTTCGCCCTGGCCAGGTCGATCCCGGCAGGTATCTGGGCGAAGACCTCCTCGAGCGTGGGGCGGAAGAACGAAGGCGCGCTGAACGTGTGCAGCGTGCGGAACGGGTCGGAGATGTAGGCGACGATGGTCGCCTTCTCCTCGGTCAGGTCCTCCGATCGCCACTTGAATGCCTCGGTGCGAGGCTCGCTCGGAGCGTAGAAGCGGACGACCTCGCCGCGATCAGGCTCGCTGACGGGTCGGATCTGGGCGACGAGCTCGGCGAGGCGCTCGTCCGTGATGTCGGGAATGGCCGAGCCGTAGACGGGCTTCGTGTCGGTCATGACGGTATCCTTGCTAGCTGTGTCCGTGCTGGATCGAATGATCGCAGCATGACGTGATGGAATCGAGGCTATTCGCCGAGTATCGTGGCGACGCGGCCGAAGCCCGCTTCCAGCACCCGGCGCAGAGGCGCCGTGTCGGTGCCGACGATGCGTGCATAGCCCATCAGGAAGTCGTATGCGTCGATGTCGATCACGAACGCCCTGTTCAGGTACTTCTCGCCCATGTTGCGGGACAGCGAGAGCTCCAGGTCGTCGTCGACCCCGGCCTCGGCGTGCACGAGCGCGCGATCCGCCAGCCCCATAGCCTTCAGCTTGTTGCCCGGAAGGCGAGATACCGGCACGCTGGTGTCGCGCACCATCAGGTCGTCCGGAATCCCGGTCATCGTCGCCACCGCCTGACGATGCATCGTATCCAGAAGAGGGCGGATCTCGCGGTCGCGTTCGGCGGCACGTTCGAGAAGCGAGTCCCTGGACGGGCCGTCCCCCCGGAAGGTGAAGTGCACCTCGTCGACGTGGTGGTCGTCGTCGAAGCCCGAGCCGGATGCCGAGGCCAGCACCAGCACCGCATGCAGCGGGTCGGCGAATACGTAGAGCGCCAGATCGACGGCCATCTTCTTTTCCTCCTCGTCAGTTCGTCGCCTGGGCCGGCTCGAAGGCCAGCCTCTCGGCATCCTTGATGGCGTCCCGTTCCTCGTCGGTCTTGGCGTGCCAGCAGCCCGTCGTTCCGGTCCAGTCCCACATGATCCAGCCGCCAGAGGGCAGCTGCACCGAGCAGACCGTGAGATCGGGGAAGCGGAAGTACGTGGGGGTCGAGGTGTCGTCCTTCGCCATCGCTCGTCTCCGTCTATGCGCTGATCGGAACGTCGGCGTTCGGCCGCCCGTTCTGCGGATCGTACTGCACCGCGCTGCGGAGCTTGCCGTGACCCAGCCGGATCACCCGCACCGCCGACCTCGGCTCGCTCCGCCGGATGCTGTCGACCAGGAGATCGAGGTCGCGCTCGTAGTGCACGATCGCACGCAGCTGGAACACGCGCTGCGGCGCCGACTCGCGCTCCTTGCTCGTATCTGCGCAGAACACGAACGAGGGGTAGTCAACCTTCTCGTTGTTGAACTCGTTCGCATTGCTGAAGATCTGGCCCACGTCGAATGCCACCATTCGGGCGATCAGGGCGATGTTGGTATCGGTCAGGGCGAGGGGCGTGCCCTTCGGCAGTTCTTCCATTTTTCCGTCCTCCTGGATGTCGTGGTCTATCCTGTATTGGGATTCGGAGCCCGCGGCGGACTCTTGTCTGCCCGTTCCGGCCATTCTATCGGTCATGCCGATGATGCAGGAGAGCGAGGGGCAGGAAGGCAACGAGGAGACCGCGCGGGATCTTCCGTCGCTGTCCCAGCACGATCTCGATGCGCTCGGCCGGTCGCTTCAGGCGGATCTGGTCCGTCTTCGCGACGTGAGGCGTCAGCTCGTCGAGCGCAGCCAGACGGTCGCCGCCGAGCGGGCCCGCCGCCGCGACATCCGTCTCGAGGAGACCTATGCCGAGCGCCGCAGACGTGCCGTCGCCTCGGGCGATGCGCCTCCTGAACCTCCTCCGTCCGTCGATCGCGCCGCCTCCCGGACGACCGCCTCGCGACGCCTGGCCGTCACGGCGATGCCGGCATCCCGTACGATCGTCGGCAGGACGTCCGACATGACGGTCGAGCAGTCGTCCGAGCCGTCGTCTCCTCGTGGCACCGGCGTCTCGGACCATGCGATCATCCGCTACATGGAGCGCGCGCTCGGCATCGACATGGACCGTATCCGTGCGCAGATCAGGTCGCCTCTGGTCGAGAGCGCTATGCAGGCTGGCGTCTCGCGCGTCCGTACCGCGGAGGGCGTGTTCGTCCTGCGCGACCACACCGTGGTCTCTTTCCTCCCCTCTGCATCCCTTCGTCCCCGCAAGGTTTCTCGAGGCAGGCCGGCCGCAGGGTGGAGCGATCGCGATGTTCCGCAGGATGAGGACGACTGAACGCCCGGCATGGGCCTCTCCGTCAGCGGCTGACGTCGATCACCCTGCGGAAGATCACCTGACCGCCGGCGGGTCCGGTGCCGGGCTGCGTGGGCGTCGTCACCGGGCCGGTGCATCCGCGGCTTTCGTTTTCGGGCCGAGCTCCAGAGGTGCTGCAGAGCGCATCCGAGGTCACGCTGCCGTCCGAGCGGCGGCATTCCGCCTGCACGGACCGCGACTGCGTCCCGCCGGCGCACGCGCTCCACTCAGCCACCGAGGTCTGGACCCATGAGTACTGGCAGGCGCTGGTGTCCTGGATCTGCTCGCTGGACGAGGGCTTGGCGCCGACGTCGCACTGGGCGTCCGTGGCCTGTCCGCCATCCGACCTCAGGCAGGTCACGGCCCGGGTACGCGTGGTCTGGCCGCACGCCGACGGCGTCGACCAGGATCCGACGTCCCAGCGGAAGCTGCAGGTCGAATAGTCCGTCGCCTGACGGGTGAGCGGCTCCGGTGCCGGGCACAGTGCGCCGTCGACGGTCGCGCCGTCCTCGCGGATGCAGGTTACGGCGCGCGTCTGGACGCTGTCGCCGCAGGCCGGTGCGGTCGCGCTCCATTCGCCGTAGCTGAGCGTATGGCTGCATGCCGAGAAGTCCGTGACCGTCTCGCTGTCCTCAGGTCTCGTCGACCCGCACTGGGTGTCGGCGACCTGGGTGCCGTCCGATCGACGGCAGACCACGTCGCGCGTCCTGGTCGCGCTGCCGCATGTCCTGCTGGGAGCGCTCCAGGAACCGGCCTCCCACGAGAAGCCGCAGGTGCCGTAGCTGGTGGCGGCGCGCTGGTCGGCAGGGCGCGTTCCCGAGGGGCACGAGCCGTCGGTGGCCGGCTGTCCGTCGGAGCGGACGCAGGTCACGCTCCGGTTCTCGACCGTCGGGCCGCAGGCGGGAACCGCGCCCGACCATTCTCCGGTCGTCCAGGAGAACGAGCATCCTGAGGTCTGATAGGTCGTCTGCGAGGTCGAAGGGCGCTCGCCTGCCTGGGCGCAGGAGCTTTCCGCGACCGTAGTCCCGTCGGAGCGCAGGCAGCCGATCACGCGGGTCTGCGTCGCATCGCCGCATGTCGTCGAGGGAGCCGACCACGGATCGGCCTTCCAGGAGTATGAACATGTGGCGTAGTCGGTGGCCGCTGTCTCGGTGGCGGGCTTCGTCGCCGGATCGCACAGCGACGGGTCGGCGTCCTGCATGTCCGAACGCGTGCAGGTCACGGTGCGCGACATGGTGGTCGCTCCGCAGGCGGGAGCCGGACTGCCGTAGCTTCCCGGAGTCCACGAGTAGCTGCAGCCCGATGTCTGGGTCGACGCTTCGGAGGTGGAAGGCTTGGCCAGTCCCTGGCAGTTCGTCTCGCTTATCTTTTGTCCCGTCTCCGCATTCACGCACGATATGGTCCGCGTTCGGGTCGCGGCTCCGCACGTGTTGGACCACTCGCTCCACGCCCCTGCGGACCACGACGGCGGTGCGTCCGGCCCCTGTACGGACAGGGAAACACCTGTCGTGTCATAGGCATCGGATCCGTCGGAATCGATCTCGATCGTGAAGGTCTGACCTAGCTCCATTACGATCGTTCTGGAGATGGAGACTGCCGGCTGGCCTATTTTTATGGTGCGTCGCGATGCGCCTGTCCAGATCACCCCGATGCCGGTTCCATTGATCTGGTCGTTCATCGATACCGAACCGGTGAAGCGGTAGGATCCCGCCCGAGGCGCCTTGAATTTCAGGATGACGGAGTATGGTCCGTTGTTCGACGGGTGCACGGCCATGCTCTGGTCGGAATTCAGGAAGTATCCCAGTGCTCCGAACCCCGCGGAGCGCTGGTAGACGCCCTCCGACCAGATCGTAGGCGGCCTGGTGACGCCACGCGTGGTCTCGAAGGAGAACGTGCGTGGCGCGAAGAACTCGGCATTGGGCGTGAAGGTCTCAGCCATCGCGGTGCTCGAGAGCAGCATGGCGGCAGCGCCCATGATGCCGCGGATGGCGGTCTTTCGCATGTGACTATTCCCTGACGACGTCGATGACACGCCGGAAGATGATCTCCCCGCCCGATGGACCCGTCGTCGGTGGCGTGACTGGGCCGGTGCAGCCGCGGCTTTCCGATGAAGGGCGTGGCGACTGGCAGAGTCCGTCGGCAGCCACCGTGCCGTCGGAACGGCGGCACTCGGCCGTCACGGTTCGCGACTGGGATCCGCCGGCGCATACGCCCCACTCGCCGAACGCCGTCTGGACCCAGCTGTACTGGCAGGCGGTGGTGTCGGTGACGGCTTCCGACATCGATGGACGCGATCCGCCGTCGCACTGGTCGGCGTCGACCGTGGTGCTGTCCGAGCGCGTGCAGGTCACGGTACGGGTGCGGGTAGTCTGGCCGCACGCCGAGGGCGTGCTCCAGCTGCCGGCGGTCCACTGGAACGTGCATGCCGAGAAGTCGTCGTAGGGCTTGCTGAGCGCCTCCTGCGCTCCGCAGAGCGTGCCGTCCACGGTAGTGCCGTCCTGACGCAGGCAGGTCGCCGTGCGGGTGCGCACGCTCGGGCCGCATGCGGGCGCGGTCTCTCCGAACGCGGTGTACTGCCACTGGTAGGAGCAGGTCGAGAAGTCGGCTATCGTCTCGCTCGTTTCCGGGCGCTGTCCGGTGCAGCTGTCATCGGCCACGGTGCTTCCGTCAGAACGCAGGCACGAGATCGTGCGGGAGCGGGTGGACGTGCCGCAGGTCTTAGAGGGTGCGCTCCAGGATCCTGCTTCCCACGCGTAGCCGCACGTCGCGTAGCTGGTGCCAGGGCGCTGGTCGATCGGGCGGGTGCCGGCCGGGCACGAGGCGTCGGGTGCAGCCTGGCCGTCCGATCGCTCGCAGGTGACGCTGCGGTTCTCGACGGTCGGCCCGCATGCGGCGACGAGGCCGCTCCATTCGCCGGTGTCCCACGAATAGCCGCAGCCCGATGTCTGATAGGACGACTGGCTCGTGACCGGCCTTGCGCCCGCCTGCGCGCAGAAGGAGTCCGCGACCGTGCTCTGGTCAGAGCGGAGGCAGCTCACCGCGCGGGTCTGCGTGGCCGTGCCGCACGTGGTCGAGGGGGCAGACCAGGGGTCGGCCGTCCAGGAGTAGGAGCACAGGCCATAGTCGGTGGCTCCCGCTTCCGTGACGGGCTTCGTCGCCGGATCGCATAGAGCCGGGTCGGCGTCCTGTCCGTCCGAGCGCCTGCAGGTCACGGTACGCGACATCGTGGTGTTGCCGCATGCCGGTGCCGGACTGCCGTAGCTGCCCGGCGTCCACGAATAGCCGCATCCTGACGTCTGGTACGACGTCTCGGCCGTGGCCGGCTTCGGGCCCGCCGCCGAGCATGACGATTCCGACAGCGTAGCGCCATCGGTCGGGCTGACGCACGTGACCGTTCGCGTCCTGGTGGCGGTGCCGCAGGTCTCCGACCACGCTCCGTATCCGCCTGCCGACCATGCGGGCGGTTGCATCCGTTCCGCTGTTCCGGATAGTCCCGACACGGTCAGGCCCGCCGGTGCGCCGCCGCCGTCCGTCACCGTGAAGGTGAGCACGTTGATGCCGGGCTGGAATCCCGAGGCTATGGTGAAGGACGCGAACCCTCCGTACGTCCCGACATGGGCGAGGACGGGGCCACCGTTGAGCGATACAGTCGCCTCGTCATCGCCTGCGAATTTTCCGACTATCCGTGCGGTTCTCGGGTCCAGGCCGGTCAGGTCGAAGGTAAGGGTGTACTGCCCGGGATTGACGGTGAACTGCCCGTTTGGCAGCGCCGAGATCCAGTGGGCGTCGTCGGCCGCGACCCATGCGGGGTGCTGGTAGGTGGTCCCCTGCTCCCCGTTGACCCTGTAGTGCATCTCGGGCTGGCCGTCGGCCATCGGCCGTCCTGCGGCGTCGACCCCCGTGTTGTACAGGCCGGGGATCTGGTCCGCCCATGCGGCCGTCGACAGCAGCATCGCGGCGAGCCCCAGAAGGCCGCGGGTGGCGGTCCTGATCATCACTTCCGCACGACGTCGATGACGCGGCGGAAGATGATCTCGCCGCCCGACGGGCCGGTGGTCGGCGGCGGCGTGACGGGACTGGTGCAGCCACGGCTCTCCGAGGACGGGCGTGCCGACTGGCAGAGCGCGTCTGCGGCTACCGTGCCGTCTGAGCGACGGCATTCTGCCGTCACGACGCGCGACTGCGATCCGTTGACGCATGCGCCCCACTCGCCGACCGCCGTCTGCACCCAGCTGTACTGGCAGGCGGAGGTGTCGGTGACGCGCTCCGACGTCGCGGGGCGACCGCCCTCGTCGCACTGGCCGGCTTCGACCGTCGTTCCGTCCGAGCGCGTGCACGTAACCGTACGGGTGCGCGTCGTCTGGCCGCACGCCGAGGGCGTGCTCCAGCTGCCTTCGGCCCACCGGTAGGTGCAGGCGCCGTAGTCGACGGTCTGCTGCTCGAGCGTCTCGCGAGGCGAGACGCACAGCGCGTCGTCGACGGTCCGTCCGTCCTGACGCACGCACGTCGCGGTGCGCACCATCGTGACGGGACCGCACGAAGCGGGCTTCGTCCATGTGCCGTACTGCCAGGAGTAGGTGCAGGCCGAGGTGTCCATCACCGGCTCGCTCGAGGTCGGGCGGGTTCCCGCCGCGCACTGCGCGTCGGAGGCGGGAGCGCCGTCCTGGCGGATGCACGAGACGCTGCGGGTCCGGGTGGTCCCGCCGCACGCCGAGGGCGTGCTCCAGGTACCGGCGGTCCACTGGAACGTGCAGGCCGAGAAGTCGTCGTACGGCTTGCTCAGCTCTTCCTGAGCGCCGCAGAACGATCCGTCGACGCTCGATCCGTCCTGGCGCAGGCAGGTCGCGGTGCGGGTGCGCACGCTCGGTCCGCAGGCTGGCGCAGGCGCGCCATAGGCGGTGTACTGCCACTCGTACGAGCATGCCGAGAAGTCGGTGACCGTCTCGGTCGTCTCGGGGCGCTGGCCGGTGCACGACGTGTCGGCCACCTTATCGCCGTTCGAACGCCGGCAGACCACGTCGCGCGTGCGGGTCGAGCTGCCGCATGTCTTGGAGGGAGCGCTCCAGGCGGCGGCCTCCCACGTGTATCCGCAGGTCGCGTAGCTGGTGCCTGCGCGCTGGTCGGCCGGGCGGGTGCCTGACGGGCACGAGGCGTCGGGAACGGCCTGGCCGTCCGAGCGCTCGCAGGTGACGCTGCGGTTCTCGACGGTCGGACCGCAGGCGGCGACCAGGCCGCTCCATTCCCCCGTCTTCCACGAGTAGCCGCAGCCCGAGGTTTCGTAGGACGACTGCGTGGCTTCGGGCTTGCCGCCGCCACATGCCGAATCGTTGATGGCGTTGACGCGTGTTCCGTCCGAACGCAGACACCAGACGTCGCGCGTCTGCGTCGCCGATCCGCAGGTCGTCGACGGGGCCGACCAGCCGCCAGCCTGCCAGGAGAACGAGCATGTCGAATAGTCGGTGGCCGTTGTCTCCGTGGCGGGCTTGGTGGCCGGATCGCACAGCGATGCGTTCGCGTCCTGACCGTCCGAGCGCGTACAGGTAACCGTACGCGATATCGTCGTCGCGCCGCATGCCGGTGCCGGGCTGCCGTAGGTGCCGGGCGTCCAGGTGTAGCCGCAGCCCGAGGTCTGATACGAACTCTCCGAGGTCCCCGGTTTCGGTGCGGTGCACAGCGAGTCCGCGACCGTGGCGCCATCGTCCGGAGTGATGCAGGTCACCGGCCGCGTCCGCGTCGCCGCACCGCAGGTGCTGGACCATGCGCCATAGGATCCGGCCGTCCAGGCCGGCGGCGTCGACTTGTCCGCGGTGCCGGATATCCCCGACACCACGAAGGCTGCAGGAGCGCCGTAGTCCTCGACCATGAAGGTGATGGTGTTGAGACCCGGCTTGAACCCGGACGTGATGCTGAAGGCGGTCGGCGAGGAGAAGCCGATCGAGTTGGTCGAGAACGCCTGGCCGTTGATGTAGGCGACGCCGTAGTTGTCGACGCCCCAGCTTCCCGTGATGCGTGCCGTGGCCGGATTGAGCCCGGTGAGGTCGAAGCTCAGCGTGTAGTAGATCCGCGCCTTGCCGTCGACGAAGGGGGCGGTGTAGCTGCCGTTCGCGGTCTCGCCGATCCACTGCGAATCGTTCGTCAGGTAGTAGGCGCCGTTGTAGTAGGTGATGGCGGCATGGCCATTGACCTGGTAGTGCGCATCCGTCTCGCCGTTGCCCGGGAGGCGTTCGCCGGACGCGCTGAGGCCGGTGTTGTAGAGTCCCGGAATGGGATCCGCCCACGCCGCGGTCGACATGAGGAGGGCGCTCAGCCCCAGCAGCGCTTGCCGCGCATTGCGATGCAGTCTCATGCGTAAGAAAACCCCGAACGGAAAACATGCCATCCTTAAACACTTCCTCAACTCTTCTCAAGGAGAACATTTGCAGGATGGTCGTGTCGGGTCTTCTGCCTGTTTTTCTGGCAGCCGCCAAAAAGAGGCGGGGTGGCCGCATGGCCACCCCGGTGTCTTCAGCCGTTGAACTTGCTCATCAGCTGGGCGAACGGATCGTCGCCGAGATCGTTCGACGGCGCCGGCCGGCTGGCGACCTGCTCGCGCGCCGCGCGCGGCAGCGTGCGTTCCGGACGCGATTCCTGCTTGCCGTAGATCGGCATGCGCACCGACGGACCGCGAGCGGTCTGGAACGGCATCTCGATCTCGGGAGCGCTGTCCTCGGGGTCGACCAGCTCGTCGGTGAACGAGTCGAAGAGGTTCTCCGATTCCGGCAGCTCGGCATTGACGGGCTCCTCGCACGGAGCAGTGCGGGGAAGATCGATCACTGGCTTCTCGAACATGTCTTTTCCTTTCACGAATTCCTACGTCTCGAAGCCAGCTGGAAGGTGGCCTTATCTGCCTTTTCCCTTCCACCCGTCTTCTACCCAGGCGTCCTCACGCCATGTACCTGCCTGCCGGCGCATGCCGCAGCAGCACGTCCTCGCGGTCGCCGTACGGATTCAGCGTGTCGCAGGCCGGCCCTTTAGCCGCATCAACCTGGCCATGCCGGCCTGGGATAGGCCGAGAGCCTGCCGGATGGCCTTGACGTCCTCGGTGGTAACTTCCGGCGGTGTGTCGATGTCATTCCTGATCATGTTCAATCCGCTCTTGGGGGCTGCCGCGCTCAGTCATCGAGCAGGGCATCGATCACGGATACCGCAACCTCGCGGCTGGGGAAGCCGCTGTCCCACAGTTCGGCACCGGTTGCGACGCTGAAGGCCTGCCAATGGCTGCCGGAGCCAATCAGTTCGAATCCGCGATGGATGTCCTTGGGCGGATTGAGCTTCGCCTTGGACTTCATCGGTTTGGGTTTCATGTTGTCCTCCGGTCAGGGGGTGATGGGCTTGCCGTCGGCCATCCACCGATGGGCGAGCGCCACGCCATTCGGCCGAGGGGGTTTCAGTCCGTGCAAGGCCGGCATCCACATCTGCCGAAATCCGAAGCGGTCTTGCTGGAGAGCGATCCAGAACTCGACGACTTCTGTTCCCGTCCGGTTTTCGATAGACCGTCGTCCAGCCTCGCGGATTGCGTACGAAGCGCTTGGCGGCCGTCCAGGCGGTCGAAACCATGGTCACGCATGCGTTATCAGGACGTCCTCGCGGTCGCCGTACGGATCCAGCGTGTCGCAGGCCGGTGCTATCGGCGGAAGCATGTCGCCGAGTGACAGCGTGGCGACGACCTCTCCGCCGTCCACCAGCAGGACGTCTCCGCCGTGCCGCTCGAACGCGACGTCCTCGGCGATTTCCGCAGCCAGCCCGGCTACCGCGGTCTGCGCGTCGTCCATGGTCAGGCCGTAGGCGTCGGCCAGTCGGCCCGCGAGGCGGTCCTTGCTCGAGGTTCCGTTCATGGCGTCATGTCCGTCATGCCCCGTGGGTGCAGCACGTCGCCGACCTTCAGCAGGGCGAGCGCCTCGTCGTCGTCCGTCAAGCAGATTCGGATAGCGCCGCGTGCCGGAAGATAGCGCTTCATGCCGAAGCGGAGGATCGCCCGCGCCTGGCTGTGTCCGAAGCGTCCGTCGACGTCGTATCTCGCGATCTTCTCGATACGTCCGATCTCGCCTGGCGACATGCATCCGGCCTCGGTGCGCGGACTGCGCGGACCGCACGCGCAGAGCAGCGTCGTCATGGCGATTGCCGCGACGATGGATTTCGTCATGTCTTTTCCTTCCTCAGGACCGTTCCCCAGCAGTAGCCTCGCCCAAGGTGGTTCATGGACGGATCAGGCCTTCAGGCCGAACCGCCGCCGTGCCTGCCAGGGCTCCATGGCACCGCGGTCGATGAATCCCAGGCGGGCGTTGCGCTCCATCTCGGCGTTCATCTCCCGGATCTCCCGCCTTACGGATTCCATGAGCGCCTGGCGGTCCTCCGGTGTCTGGGTCGCGACCGAGGCGTCGACCGGAACCTGCGACTGGTCGAGCCGTGCGTTCGGCTCCGTCGTCTCGAGATGTGCGATCGCCATGGACTTCGGCTGACGCATCGCGACGATCGATGTCCGCGAGAAGGCGGGCAGCGCCTCGATCCGCCTGCCTTCCGGCGACCGCGGTGCCCGCATCTGGACGACGGAGGTCTGCGGGGTGGCGACGATGACGTCGGTGTGTGCCGATGCCGGGCCAAGGCCCCGGCTCACCAGCATTCTGGTGAGACGCGCTGGAGCTGCCATGTTCTTTTCCTTTCTCGTGATCACTATGCCTGTCGCGCTCAGATACCGTCCGGCGTGTTGCACTTGTCGTGCACCGTCTCGTTCATCGAGGTCATCAGCGGCCTGAAGTTGGAGCCGCGTCCGCGGAACATGGCCGAGTCCGTCACCTCCGTCGGCACCTTCATCGCGTCGAACAGGACGACCATCAGCGGGCGGTACTTCTGCGTGACCTGCACGTGGTAGATCGGTTCGTTGGCGACCAGCTGCCGCGTGCGTGGAAGCGTCGCCGCCGTGGTTGTCGCCCAGCATCCGACCGCGATCGGGGCCGCTGCGTACTTGCCTACGAACCGCTGCCACTGGATGGCGTTGCGCTCGGGCACACCGTCGTTGTTGGCGTCGATGCCCAGCACCGCGGTGACCACGATGCGCCCGTCCCTGTCCAGCGTGAGTCCGGGGTTGTTGCGAACGGCGGCGAAGAGCACGTCGTTGAGCTCGCGTTCCGACATGCCCTCGAGGGATCCGCTCTGGCGGGCGACCATGTCGGACAGCGTGCGCGCCAGACGCTCGGTGCGGATCTTGATCAGGACGAGGTTGCCCATCTCGATGCCGCCCGTCATGAGGATCATGAGCAGCGGCAGCGAGAGTGCGAACTCGATGAAGGCGACGCCCCTGGCGTCCCTGCGCAGTCTGCGAAGCATGTTCACTTGGTCTGGCCCTTGCGCTCGTTGCGGCCGATCGCGGTGGCCTGCAGGTTGATCGTCGCGCTCTTCAGCCCGATGATTCGGGAGAAGAACAGCGGCGTGGGATAGGACGCCTGGTACCGCACCATGTCGCCCTCGCCGCCGAGCGCGCTGTCGAGAGCGACCGACGCGTCCCACTGGCCGTTGCCGTTCCGGTCGGTGAACGGCTCGCCCGGCAGCGTGTCGGTCGAGCGGTCGTAGGCGCCGTTGCGGTTGACGTCCTCGAAGTCCTCGGCGGCCGACTTGGCCGGATCGGCGAACGCCTTGCTCGTGATCGTCATGTTCGATCCGCTCGTGCCGACGAGCGGACTCATCCGGTCACGTATGATCGTCTTCATGCGCTCCTCGCGGTCCTTCGGATCCAGTTCCAGATCGACCGTGGTCTGGCGTGCCGCGTCGGTCACTGCGGCCTCCAGGTTGGTACGGGCGAGGTTGACGTAGCCGAACTCGATCATGCCGCAGATCACCATCAGCAGCACGGGGAAGATCAGTGCGAATTCGACCACGGTGACGCCGCGGACGTCTGCGCGCAGCGTGGATGGATGTGCCATGGAGAACGTCCTTACTTGACGAGGTGGAGGTCGATGAGGTCAGTCGCCACCTCCTCGAACGCGAGCCGCAGCTCGTCGGTATCGTTGGTCTGGTAGTAGTTCTGGCCGGCACAGTTCTTGAAGGCGGTCTCCGTATTGCCTGCGGCGGTCAGGCCGATGATGTAGACCTCTACGTTCTCCGCCTTGGCGGCCTCGCACACCTTGGAGAACCGGCGCATTACCTGCTCCTGGTAGGCCCTGATGTCGGTGGCGGACGACGAGATGCGTCGTGCGCGCATCGGTCCGTATGCACTGTCGAACGTGTTGAAGTTGCCAGCGACGGATTCTCCATCGGTCATGAAGACCAGGGCACGCTTGGGGCGGATGGAGGTCGGAACGTCGCGCTTGAACACGTCGTCCCGCACCAGCAGGCGGTAGCCCCACAGCATGCCGATGTGATGAAGCGTGCCGTATGCCGGCGCCACGGGGTAGTTCGATTCGTCCATGTAGCGATCGTACTCGGAGCGGGTTCTTCCGTACTTCATCTCGAGTGCGGGTTCGGGGCACTGGAAGTTCGGCGTCGCCATCCATAGCGTGTAGCCGTTTCGGGGCGTGCTCCTGTTGATGGGATAGCCGTATAGGGGATTGGGCTGCGTCCAGTCGGCGCTGTCGTTGTAGAAGGGGATGCGCGTGTATTCCACTCGCCACGCTGTCGATGACCCCGGCACGAACGGGCCTCCGTCCTGGGCGCGTACGATCACGTCGTCAGCCGAATTGGGGTTGGCGTTGAGCCCGATGTACATGTCGTAGAAGTGCTGGCGGTAGGCCGGCGTGTTCGCCAGGCGGTTCGCGACGGTCGTGTTCGTCCCCAGATGGTAGAGATTGTTCCTGCGGCCGTCGCCCATGTTCGAGCTGCTCTGATCCGACCGGTAGTCTGCGGGATAGAACGCCGTCGTGCGGTATGACGCGGTGGAGGCCATGTTGGGCATGTAGTGATAGGGCGTCACTGGCGGGTTGCCCTTCTCTCCGGGCAGTGTCCGCGTCACGTCCCAGGCTCCTGGATCCTGGAACCCGACGTTGCTGCTGACGTCCCGGATCGTCGTGTCGTTGTTCACGCAGCCCTTCCAGGCAAGCGGATTGGCGGGGAACGTCGACGAGCTGCCGCTGTAGTTGCCGACATTGGTAAAGCCATCAGACGGCGCGATGGGGACGTTGTACTTCTGCAGGATCGCTCCGACGTTGGTGGTGACGTCGTAGGTCACCATGCCGATTGCGACGTCAGGCCGCTGCGTCTGTCCCTGATGGATGACGTTCAGGAAGGTGCCGACAGCTTCCTTGAGCGCCATCATGCGTGTGCGCCCCTTGCTGAGCCCTGTCTGCATGGATCCGGTATTGTCGAGAACCAGCATCACCTCGAGCGGATGCGGCTGGAGCTCCGCGGTGGCTGTCGCCGATACCGTCGTCGGCTTCACGCCGAAGATCTGCATGAAGCTCATCGGCAGCGTGGCCACGCCCGTCATCTCGGTGACGTTGGTATCCTTGATCTTGGTGAAGCTCTTGGTCAGCTTCACGTCGGTGGACCCCATGAACTCGTCGGGGTAGTTGGCGTCGAAGTAGGCCTGTGCCTGTGCGTCGCGCGCCCTCGTGGAGCCGTCGTCGACTGCGTACGCGCGGGCTCCTGCCAGTGCCGCCGCATCCACGCCGGTCTGCAGTCGGGTCTTGACGACGTACAGCCGGCCGTAGTCGATCCCGGATCCGATCGCGGCGAGTGCCGGTATCATTCCTCCGGCGATCAGCGGCATTGCCGCTCCGCGCGTCGACTTCATCAGTCGCTTCATGACTTCCAGCATCTCTATGGCTCCCTGCCTCCCGTTTTCCTTTCGGAAGGACTCTCTGTTTCACTGCTGAGGAATTTCATCTGCGCGCGTCGACCCGCACCGCCAGGGCCGGCGTCACGCGTTCAGGGCACGACGAAGCGCGCCGGCGCGCATGCGGCCGGCGTCGGTGTCGTCTGGTCTATGCTTGCGGGGTGGTGTGCGCCGCTATGCGGCCGTACCCGAGCCGGTTCCGGACAGCGTCGCGCCGATGGCGCCGACGCAGAGGATGAACGCGGCCATGCCCATCAGGGAAAGACCGACGATACCGAGCAGAAGGTGGAGCAGTATCGCCATTGGCAGGTCCAGTGCGCGCATCTCTTTCCCCTTCGGTCCGATTGTAGGATGGATCGTCGTCGATGGCGAGCGCTTCCGTCGCACGCCGAGGGCGGATCGTCCGCTCACTGATTCCGGCATTCCACCTCCTCGCGGGTGAGCGCCATGGACGACGAGTCGATGACGTAGCGACGGTAGGCCGATTCGCGGGACGGCGAGCTGACCAGCGTCGCGTTGACGGCGTTCCTGATGTCGGACGGCAGGTGTCCGCCGGGCATGAGGCCGAGGCAGTTCGTCGCCACCAGCGCCGCGCGGACCGATGCCTGGTCGCCAGGGTTGCGCAGCGCATCGTCGAGCCGCATCGCATAGAGCAGCAGAGGGCCCTTCGACGGGTGGTCGGGTGGCAGGCTGTCCGAGATGACCTCGCGGGCACGGGTCATCTCGCTCGCTGGCTCGCTGCTGGCTGCGTGGCAGCCCGCCGTTGCCAGCGCGACTGCGAGGAACGGTAGTGTCGGTCTCATTTGGCGTCCTGTGGCGATGCGATGGATGAGGTGGATGTGGACTGGCCCGTCAGCGTGGCCAGATCCTCGAGAGCGGCGCGCAGCGAGGGGTAGCCGAGCGCCCTGGCGCGAGCCTCCTCGCGCTCGTATGCGGCGTCGGATGCGGCGATATTGCGTTCGTGCTGCGCTATCATCGCGTTGATCGATTCGACGATCCCCTCGGCGGATTCGGGCAGTTCGGCCTCGCTGTATGGCGAGACCGACGCCTCGGCCTGCGCCTCCTCTTCCGTGAGCCGGTAGCGCGAGATGCCCGGAAGCCAGTATGCCTTCATGATGTCGGTCCTTGCCGGTTGCGGATCATCGGATCAGTCGGTGGTCGTTGCGCGCGCGCCAGGCGGCCGGGTCGGTGATCCTGCCCTTGCCCCACATGCCGCGGCGCAGGATGCGGGCGACGAACGCGACCGGAGCGCCGGCGATCGTGGTCGCCACCGCCTGGCCCTGCCAGAGCATACGGAGCCCGACCGGGCCCTTGATGCCGATCAGCCACATGAGCTCGCGCTCGTAGACGTCGTGGCAGCAGGTGATCATGAGATGCCAGCCGCCGTTCACGAGGATCGAGCGCAGGGCATCGCTCGAGGCCGGCCCCTGCGGCTGGCCGGACTCGGGCGCGTCGATGCCCCGGAGCCGTCCCCTCACGAGGTCGTAGCCGAGCAGGCCGAACAGTCGGTGCCGCCTGAAGCGGATGGTGTCGCCGTCGACGACCGCCATGCGACGACCGTGGACGATCCGGACGCGCAGGCCGAGGATCCGGCGTATCGTGCCCGCGACCGTCTGGTAGGGGCCGGGGCCGAGGATCGCGTAGGCGAGCACGGCGATGGCGGCCAGCGCTGTGTACTGCATCTTTTTCCCTTCCTTGCCCTCGTTCGCGATACCGGTAGGAAGATCGAGCCTACCCTTGCTGTCCGGCACCTTCCTGCCCCCGGCACATCGGCGTACTGTCCCCGCTGCCGGTGCGCTCCATGCGCTGCATCATGAAGGACGCCTGTCCGTACATGGTGCCGAGCACGTAGTCGCATCCCGTCTGGGTGTCCCGTACCGTCGAGATCTGTACGGGGAGCGTCGATCCTATCCAGACATAGCCGCTGCCCCCGGTCGGACGGACGCAGCGCTGCACCTTGTAGCCCTGCAGCGTGCGTTCCATCCGGCGCTCGGTCGAGAGATCCTCGCCGTACAGGCTCGTGATGACGTATTCGCACCCGGTCGTCCGATCCCGGATCACCGACATGCTCACGCCGCTGCGCGAGCCGTCCTCGGTGCCGAGGTCGACGAACCGTGCGGCCGTCGCCGGCGGCCGCGGAGCCGGAGCCGCCGTCGGAGCCACTATCGGTCCGACGTCGTGGAGTTCGGGAGACTCGAGGTCCTCCTTCGACGTATCGACCGGTGCAGCGCCGGGTGTCGGCCGGGGGCGCATGTCGACGATCTCGCCGGCGCCGCCGTAGTCGTCGTCCTGGCGTCCGAGATTGCTCTGGCCGCATGCCGACAGCGCGGTCGCGATCGCGAGGAGATGGGCTAGGCGCATGCTTTCGTTCCTGTCCGTGCTGGAGCCGCTTCGGGTTTTCGACCTTGGGCGAAAAAATGAAGGGCCCGCGTCTCCGCGAGGCGTCTTCCGTCAGGCCACGGCGCATCTCGGCATGGACTGACGGAAGACGCCGCTCCCGAGGGGAGCGGCGGTCCCGATGGAGGCGGTCCCGGAGAACCGCCCGGCCCGCTTACGCGGCGACCTTCTTCATCGATGCGTTGCGCTCGGCGTGCGCCGACATGCGCGCCGACTTGCGCTCGGCGGCCTCGGTCTTGGCCAACTCGTTGCGGGCGGTCGCGCCGGCGATGCGGTCGGCCTTGGCCTGCGCCTTCAGCGGTGCGTTCTCGACGCCGATCGCGCGGAACTTCTCGACGTTGGCCGACAGGTTCGAGGCGCGGCTCTCGCGGTTGCCCTGGCCGACGAGCTTCTGCGAGGCGATCAGATCGGCGTGTGCGGTCGCGCGTGCGGTCTTGTTGGCGATGCCCTGCTCGCGGAACTTCGCGCGGTTGGCTTCGACGGATGCTGGGATGGGCTTGCTCATGACGTAATACCTTTCATTTTCCGTTCCCTTCATGGGAACACTTTCATTTCGACAGGAATAGGACCAGACGACGCGGAGGCGTCGTCATGAGTGCCACGATCTGTTTCGTCGCCGCGCCAATGCGCAAGCCGCATCCGTCAGTGGAAGCACTCCACGGTGTCCCATAATGTACTTCCGAAGCGCCACAACCATATAGACCGTACGGGCATTGAGGTGCACATATGATGGTCGTACATGGCCGCATACACGATACGAAAGAGGGGAATACTGCAATGATCAGTCTGGGCCGTTCGCTGACCGCTGCATGGGGAACCCGTCGCGGACGTAGTCTTCTCATGTGCGCCGCGTGTCTTTCCGGTCTGGGCGTGTACGTCGGAGCCGGCGGCACCGTGATGGGCGTCGGTCCGTCCGAGGCGGTCGCGGCGGTCGCCAGTTCAGCGGGCGTCTCCGATCCGACGCAGCTGCTCGGCATGCGTTCGCCCGGAGCGCGTGACGGCGACAGTCTGAGGACGACGAAGCCGCCGCGTCTCGAGCGGGTACCGCACGAGCGGGTGCTGACCTCCTTCCGTGACCACGAGGTCACGTCGTTCGTTCCGGACGTCCCGTTCGCCGGCTTCGAAGCGCCGCCGTTCCCGGTGGAGTTTCCGTTCGAGGTCGGCGGATTCTATCCGGGCGTTCCGTCCTGGGGTAGCGGATTCGTTCCCGGTCTGCCGGGCGGCGGTCTCATCGGGGGCGGGTGGTTCATCGGCGGTGGAGGCGGCTTCATCGGTGGCGGAGGCGGGGGCGGCGTGCTGCCCGGAACACCCGGAACACCCGGCGTGCCGGTCGTGACCGCGCCCGTTCCCGAGCCTGCGACATGGGTGTCGATGATCCTCGGCTTCGCCGTCGTCGGCGGTACGCTGCGCCGCAGCCGGTCGATGCGGCGCAGGGAGGTCCTGGCCGCATGACTGGCTGGGTCAGGCCCGCACTGACGCTGGTGGCGGTCGCAGGCATGTCCTCAGCCGCCGGCCTGGTCATGTCGCAGGGGCGTCCGGCCGAGACCCGGCCGCGGATGGCGATCGCGGCTCCCGTCGCGCTACCGGTGAACGGCGGTGACCGCGTCGTCTATCCCGAAGGCAGCAGGCCCGTGCTGGCCGCCGACGGCGCGCCGCCGATCGTCGTGCGCAGCCTCCTGAACGTCGGTCATGCTATGAGCCACGGGGATCACGTGTGGAACGAGGAGGGAGCCGGTCACGGACCGCTCAGGGTAAGGGTCGATCTGGCTCGCCAGACCGTATCCGTCTTCCGCGGGGGCGACGAGATCGGAACGGCCGTGATCCTGTACGGGGCCGACGACCGTCCGACCCCTGCCGGGTCGTTCCCGATCCTCGCGCGTGCCCGTTCGCATCGGTCGTCGCTCTACGATGCGCCGATGCCATACATGCTCCGGCTGACCGGTGACGGCGTCGCGCTGCACGGCAGCTCGGTCGAGAAGGGGTATGCCACCCATGGCTGCATCGGTCTTCCCGAAGGCTTCGCCAGGCGTCTGTTCGACGCTGCTCGGGTCGGCGATCTGGTCACCGTCGTCAGGACGTAGTTAACGGTTGCGCCCCTCGCACATTGCGGGCAGCTTGTTCTTGCCGCCGCCAGAGCGGCGAATCAGGAGGAGAGGGTGCCGCGTCGGATACGGACGACGCGGATGCCCGCAGGACCGTCCGGCTTCACGCATGGGCCGGACGTCCTGTCCCTGTTCTAGAGCAGGACCAGGTCGCTGAACGCCGCTTGCATGCGGCCGTCCTCGATTCCGGCGATCACCGCGAAGCTGCGGTCTGGCCCCAGCTCCTGAAGCCGTTCGAGGGCCTGGTCGTCTTCCATGTCGCCCATGTCCATGTCGATCTCGACCTCGTGCGGATAGGGCTTGGCGACATGTGCGCTGATGAAGTAGCGGCCGTTGGATCGTCCGACCAGCGTCGCATGACCGACGATGGACATCCGCATGGGATCGATGTCGGCGTTCTGCCACCAGACGGGCACCAGCGGGGCCGGGATGCTCAGTCCTGCCTGGATCGATGCGCGTACGGCATCCACCTGATCCGGCCGGATCACGACGATGACCACGTAGTCCTGCACTGCGTCGTCGTACATCATGTCGAGCATGTTCGTCAGCAGGGAATCGTCCCTGCTGCTCTGCATGTTGAGGATGGCGGTGCGTGTCTCGAGACCGACCATGAATCCATGATCGGTGGCGTGCGAGCGCAGCTGCGACAGGCCGTCCGCATTGACCCAGTATGTGAGCGGATGCGTCTCGGCCATGCTGCATGCCTGCTCGAGCGCCTTGTTGCATCCGATCCATCCGGTCCGTAGATCCTGGGGATCGTTGCCGCCGACCACGATCATGGGCGAGATGGCGACGTCGGCGTCGTAGGTCTGCGAAAGACGCTGCATGAGCGTGGCAAGGCGGTTCATGTCGGACAACGGCTTTCTCCTGACGGTATGATGGCGCGGACTCAGTCTGCCGCCTGTATCTGTTCGAGGTCGTCGATCCTGACGTACAGATTTCCGTCGCGAATGGTCGCCAGGGCTGCGAAGTCACTGTCCGGCGGCATGTCGAAGCGTTCCTGATGCGTCCTTGGGAACATCGCAGCGAGAGCGTCGTAGGGGCTGTCGGCCTCCTTCGTGGCTCCCTCGACGTTCAGGACGACGTTGTGGGCATAGGGAGAGCCCAGGGCGACGCCGAGCCGCACGAGGCGGCCCTGATGTCCGTGGAACCGTACGGGATTGGCGACGATCCGGACTTCACACACGCGCGGATCAATGCCCTGCCAGCAGACCGGTACCAGCGCCTGGTGGACGCCTAGGATCGTCCGGATGTCCCGTCGGGTCGCATCGAGCTGGTCGGGGTCGATTACCACGACGACCATGTGCTCGCCCCATGCGTTGTCCCGCACGGCATGCAGCATGTCGCTCAGGAGGCTGGTCTCGCCCATCCCCTGTGTCAGGATCGCGATCGTGTGGAGGCTCTCGTCACCGTCCTCGCGGCTGCCCACCCAGTCTCGGAGATCATCGACGTTGTCGGGCGTGTCTGCCGTATAGCATATTGTCCGTCCGGCCTCGCAGGCCTCGGACAGATCCGAGAGCGAGTTCAGCCAGGGGTACGAGTCGTCGGTGCCCCCGACGATGATCATCGGCGATATTTCGAGGTCGGCATCGAGCGCCGCGGCGAACGCGGTCAGCAGGTCCGAACGCGGACAGGAAGTCGTCATGCTCTATTCCTCGATCGAATGGGTAGGGGTGGGCGCGGGCTTCGTCCAGATGTACGTCTCGTCCCGCGTCCCGTCGGACAGTTCCGTCCAGTGGAGCGGCGTCGAGACCATCTCGTGCGTGCCGCGGCAGAAGACGTGCCGCCGCTTCTCGTGGTCGTAGTAGGTCTCGACGTAGCGGATAGCCGACACGGGCGTTCCCCAGACGAACACCTCGAGGTCGCCGTGCTCCTCGAAGACGGTCTGCACCTGCGCGAGCGTCATCGGCTCGCAGTCGGTGAAGCGCAGCACGAGCGCCGTGTCCCGGGGCTTGTCGGGCATCTCGGAGAACGAGACGCCCATGACGTCCCGACGCAGACGGCCGTGCGCCACCTCGACGGCCTGCACGCCCCAGCCGTTCACGACCATTGGGATGCCGCGGGGGCCATGCACCATCGTCCTTGCGAGTTCTCGCGCCGTGATCGCCTTCATGGCGTCGTTCTCCTGGATGATCTCAGACTTCGAAGGTTATCTGGCCCGTGACGATCAGCGTCAGGACGACCGCCAGCACGCAGCCGAAACAGGCGCTGGTCACCATGAACATGTGCGGGAACCCGGTGAGGGTGTCCTCGTCGATGCCGTCCGGATACTTCCGGATCAGGACGAGGCTGCCGACGACCATGGTGAGCATGAGCGCGCCGATGGCGAGCGTGCTGAAGTGAGCCGTCAGGCCGGTCATGCCATGGCGTCCTGGCGGATCTCGGATTCCATCTCGTGCCGGTCGCGTTCGCGGTCGTCGGAACAACCCAGGCACAGCCCGTCCGGGTCGAGCGAGTAGGCGGTGTCCTCGTACCGGCAGCCCGTCGTGGCGCACGGGCTTTCGCTCCGCCGCGGGCGGTCGCGCATATCGTCGGCCATCTTCTTTTTCCTCGCGTTCAGGGAATGTCGTCCATGCAGACGACCAGTCCCTCGCCGAAGCGCTGGCCGTCCTCGAGCACATCGAAGCGCTCGTGCGGCAGGTCGGTCGCGAACCTCCACCCGTCCTCGCCGTACTCGCCGTTCACCGTCGATGCGTAGCGGGCGAGCTGCGCGAAGTACGGACAGTCGCGGGTGCGGCAGTCGTTCACCAGCAGGCCGCTGGACGTCAGCATGACCTTGCCTTCGCTCGCCTCGTTGTGGATGGCGCCGCGCATCTCGATCAGATCGTCGCTGCAGCCGAAGAAGGCGACCAGCCGGTGGCGATCCATCTCGGCGAAGAGCTCGGGCGAGCCTTCCTCGCGGTACTCGCTGCCGTTTAGGCGCTGGGCTGCCGTGCTGCTGTCCATGTCGTGTTCCCCTTTCGGGGAATCGTACCCCGTCAGGCGGGTCGGCGTCCAGCCTGCGGGCGGCGCGAGGCGAAGACGTGCTCGCAGATTGGATCCACTGACCAGGCGAAGCGGTAGGAGGGACCGAGCTTGGGACAGGCCGGCCAGTCCGCATAGTTCCCGTGATGCCGGGCCAGACGTCCTATGAGGACGGTGCTCTCGTCGTCTCCGTAGACGTGGCCGATGGACACGATGTCCCCGACCTCGGGCTCGCGTCCGTCGAACATGTGCTCGCCCCGCATGTTGCACAGCCGCAGCGCCGGGCGGACGTCGCCGCCGAGCTCGTTGAGCCCGACGATGCCGTAGGTGGCCTTCAGCTCGGCGATGCGCTCGGCATGGACCGTGCTCAGATCCGTGACGACGCGGATGAATGCGGGATCGCTGCGCAGGTCGGGAATGCCATTCATTATTTTTCTCTCAATAGGGAGGTTTTTGATATTTGGCCGTCTATGCTCCCATATGGATAATTGCGGCGAAGCGTTGCCGCGTTCGCCGCGATTTGATCAAAATAGAAAGTCCGAAATCATCATCTGATGAAGTCCGGCAATTCCAATTTGGAAATCCATAGATCCATCACCATTTACGTCTCCCCCGATGTAGGATGACGTCGCATCTGACCATGCTCGAAGCTGACCGGCGGAATTGCTGAACGCACTGCTTCCGATGAAGGAATTTATACCTAGAGCCTTCAGATCGATCAGGTCCTCACCGTGAGTGAAGTCCATTATGAAATCGGAATTTGCTCCTACAGTGCTATCCCCCATGCGGAATACGAAGACGTCGCTACCTGCTCCTCCGGTAAGAGTGTCTTTGCCCGCGCCGCCATCCAGTATGTCGTTGCCGTGCTGACCGAAGAGCTGGTCTGCTCCTGCGGCTCCGCTGAGTAAGTTGGCATCGGAATTGCCGCGGATCACGTCAGCGCCGCTTCCTCCGACTACGTTTTCGATACCTGTCCAGCTTTTTGCCTGAAAGGCTGTGGAGGACGTATACAGACTGAACTGCCCCGTCGTCAGGCCCAAGTCGATTGCCGTTTTTTGCGTCTGATAGGCCAGAATGATTGTGTCGTTCCCACTGCCTCCGTCGACTGTCACGTCGGTGATTTCTGCCGTGATGATGTCGTTTCCATCTCCACCCCGTAGAGTATCGTTACCAAGGTAGCTTCCTCCGGTGAGAATGTCGTCCCCTGCACCGCCATCCAGGATGTCGTTGCCATCACCCCCATTGAGGTTGTCGTTGCCATCACCCCCGTTAAGGGTGTCGACACCACCTAGTCCTTGGATAATGTCGTTTCCCGCCAATCCGGAATAGGCATTGCTGGCGCCGTCGCCCCAGATAACATCATCTTGGCCAGTTCCCGTCCTCGACATGATTGACATCTGTGACTGCGTCAGGATCGTCCCGTCGGCGAATACCAACTGCTCGATGTAGCTGTTGGTCGTTCCCGTCTGCTCTTCTTGGACAACGATGCTATCCGTCGTTCCAAGAATTTTGATGACGAGATCATTTTCGTTGACACCTCCCGTGATCCGAACGTCCTGTTGCAGTATGCCGGCACCAAGGATGATCTTGTCTGTGCCTCCGTAGCCACCGACTTGCGACCGATCGCGAAATGTATCGATCCCATCTCCGAGATTGAAACGATAGATGTCGTCCCCTGCACCGCCATATAGCACGTCGTTGCCTGTGCCGCCGTTCATATCGTCGTTGCCCTGGCGGCCCTCGAGGACGTCGTTGCCGGCTATTCCGGTAAGGATGTTGTTGCCCTTGTCCCCGTGGATGACGTCGTCTCCGATGGTAGGGGTGAGCAGACGCGCCTGCAGTTCGGTGCCTGTGACCGTGCTGCCGTCGACGAAGCGGATCGTGTCGATGCGTGCATTCGGGTCGAATGCCCCTTCTTTCACGACCAGAGTTCCTGCAGGACCGCTACCTCCGATCGATATAATGAGGTCGTTGTGATCTACATCCGTTGATATGGACAGATCGGCGAGCGTGATTCCCGATCCGAACCAGATTACGTCGTTTCCGGCGTCCCCTGTGGTAGGTACGCCCGATTTTATTTCGTCGCTGCCATGTCCGCGCAGATAGATATAGGTGTCATCCCCGGAGCCCCCCGTAAGAATGTCGTTGCCATTGCCACCAATCAGATAGTCGTTACCCGACTTCCCGTCGATGAAGTCGTTGCCGTCGTATCCCTTCAGAATTTCGCTGGTGGGAGCCCCTGACGTATTATCTCCTGTTAACGTGTTAGACGCGGCTGTTCCGTCTATTCTTAGAGAACCTGTCGCAGCGGCTTCGAATGTGGCGTATTCATCCAAGCCGAATACAGTAGATGTTGCAAATGCTTCCCGCATGACATCTATGTATATATTTGATACGCCACCAAATGTAGAAGTCATAATTCTTGCAAGTAAACCTGCATCAGAAGCTGAAATATGACTATTTTCTATGTTATGAACCAATTTTTCAAGGAATTCAGTGATGTCACCAGTTACGCCGTTCGAATGTGCGTCATAGCTAAATAGGCTAGCTAAAACCTCGAATTTGCTATCAAGTGGACCGCCAGCAGGAACCGGCAACAAAGGTAATTGAGTAAGGAATACCATTGCATAATTATCAATCATAAGATTGTATTGAGCATCTATAGCGTCTGCTGAGTTTGATAGAAGAGATCCGTCATAGGTTGTACCAAACATCTTTTCAAGAACAGCCAGATGTTGCATATTCATAAAACTTGAACCAAGTGGGTTGACGTCTTGCGCTCCTGCCCAACGAATAATGAAAGACTCTAGGTTTAATCTAAAACCCTCCACATCGTCATTACGGGCATGAACCATAGCATCGACTGAAAATGCTTTTAGGACGGGATCGTCCTGAACTGCTTTCCCCATGAAAATGAGATTACCGTAAGATTTTAGATAGGGTACCTTGGTTGTTTCCACATCTAATATGAAGTCATCAGGGACTATGCTAACTGAATCACGTTGATCATTCGAGAACCATACGTCTTCGATGGCGCGCATCTCACCAGAAGAGTTTGTATAGGTGCTAATATGAGTTACGGCGTGCCCGTTACGGGATTGATTAACAATTTGAGCAGATAGATTGATAGATACGACTCCGCTATCAACAAGACTGATAAGCTCATTCTGTTCGCTGAAGCCGTTTTGGTTTAAGTCGCGCCACGTAAGAATGTATTCGTAATTTGAATCAAGAATGGATATTATTCCATCATTATTCGAATCCATCTCTGCAAGAGTGGAAAATCCGTTTCCTCTGGCTTCTCCGAATAATTCGGATCCATTGTCGATTGTTCCGTTACTATTGGCATCAAACGCCAGTAACGCATCATCGGATGAAACCCAGCCAGTGCGTTCGGCGGAGCCGTTCGCGTTTAGATCAAAATATATTTTAGATCCCACAAGTGGTGACAATTGCACACCGTCTCCGTTCATGTCTAGAATAAGCGGAGATATTGGTGGATTAGAAAACCCTACGGATACTGATGCCCATAAGTCTGCTACAGTTAGCTGGTGAGTAAAAACTGTGTCGCTAGCTGGAGACCAGTGAGATTCATAAGCATTTCCGTTTAGAATTCTTGTAAAACCATCGTTTTTGGGCTTTTCATATCCACCACCAACAAGTACTGCATCGACGAAGCTATTACTATTTTGAAGTAACACTCTATAGTCGTAGTGCTGACTATCGATATCATTGGCTATTGATGATAGATTGGCCCACTGAGATGAAAGATCATTCCCATAATCTACGTTTTCATAATACCTGACCCCGTCGGTAAGTGGATCAGTTGCATAATCACCTGACTGTTGGTCGTATTCACTAACTGTTACCTTTAGCTTGCCGTACGGGGAATCTGTAATATATACGGGAGTTACGCCAAACTTTAGGTATAAATTGCTTTCTAAAGGATATATGATTTTATCAGCGCCTACCGGGTTATTTGTTGGTCCGGCTCTTATGATGTGCATGCTTCCATCATTTTTTGTATATAACAAGAATTTATGAAAAATAGTCTGCACTGCAACGCCACCGACACCAATGGTTCCCTCTTTATTATCGAGAGGTTTATACACTACCTGAATGTATTCCATTATATATCCTTCTTAATTTCATTAAAGGGAACTATGGGACACATACCCTTTAATCCAAACCATTCTGTTGTTTATTACTTTCCACTGTATCAATGATACTGTTCTAGTATTTCTGTATGCGTATCCATGTATGGATTCGTCAGATTTGCATACTGATATCTTAAATCCTTGTCTTTTAAGGAAATCAGTTATTTCATTGTCAGATGATCCAACCTCAAACCTCTTTTTAAGGCGTAGAGTGACATTGGGCGAAGGGCCATCTGGTACGCCTTTGTAAATTTCCGGATGTTTCACATTGGGGCATGAGGTCTGCCTTCCGCTTTCCGCCTGAGCCCCCCTCAGTATGGGGGGCAATGGATCTGGTTCACTGCATGCCGTGAGAGAAAGCAAAATTGCATAAAACACGGTTGATTTTAGGATGGCCATACGATCTCCATTTTTTAATAGGTAGGGGTGCTATCCAAAAAATGTCAACCGTCGTCTACATGGTCTTATAATTCTATTTTCCCACGATCGGGGTCTTTTCCATGCTGCTGATAAAATAGGAGTTTTAAGGTATGCCTGCGTGCATGCTTCCCTGCCTGTAGTAGTTAGTCGCATTAGTCATTCGTGGCGAATCGTGGTGACGCGCTTGCTGGTACAGATCCATTTCGGTCCTCGGCGACCCGTTGCTTGCTCGACGGGAACATCGAGGTGCGCTTGAGCCCCTCGATGCCCACTACGTCGATCGCATGCCTCACCGCCGCCGTGATTGCCTCCAGCAGCTCGGCCTCGCTGACACGGCGTACGGGTCGCACGTGCGGCTGGACGATTGCCGGCGGACTGAGCCAGGGCGGGTCGGTGCGGTTCATGGTCATGGTCCTATTCGAGATGGATCGTGCGCATCTCGCGGCAGAGGTCGACGCCGAAGCGGCGCCTCTCGAGACGGTGACAGACGATCTTGGTCGCCTTGCCCCAGCCCCATTCGGAGCACGGACGGCGGCTCCAGTACTCGCGGCTGCGACCATACTTCTGTGCATTCTGGCCCTGGGCCATGATGGTGGTTCCTTACGGGAACCGCTCGGATGGGATTGTCCGTGGCGGATCGGCTAGGCCGATAATCGCCTGATGTCGCTGTAGCGTCGCGTGATGGTCATGCCGAAAGTCTCCACGCATGTTCGATGAAGGTCAATACGTAACGGGGATCCAGCCCAGCCAGCAGGCGTCCAAAATAGCCACGGCCCCCACCACGGCGAGGCGTCGCGCCCATCGTCCTGCCGTGCGGTCCTTCCTGTCGTACTCGACGAGGAAGCCCAGCATCAGCTTGAGGCTGCCGAGCGTCATGATCGAGAGCAGGACGCCCGCCAGAGGTTGCAGGCTGTCCCGCAGCCACCAGAGGTAGGCGGCGTCGACGAGCGCGACGAGCGCCACGACGACGACATGGCCGAGCCATTCCGAAGGCGTGCGGTGCTCGCGGGGCATACCGCTGAGGAACCAGACGATCATTCCGAAGATCAGGACGTGAACCACGAGCAGGGTCGCGCCCACGGCGCTCTGCAGCAGCCCGAGCCATGTCACGTGTATCCACATGCGCCTAGGTCCGGAAGATCTGGGGAGCCCCGCACGAGAAGCGCGGACGCTGCTCCTCGAGGCGAACGTCGATGTTTCGGTCGAAGACCCGGTAGGCGTCGAGCAGCAGCCGCATGCCGGCGTCGCGCTCCAGCACGGGCAGCGGCTCGGGCGATGGCGGCACCAGCCCGAAGCGGACGACGAAGCGTCCGTCGCCGTGCGGCCACATCGTGCCCACGTCGTGGCTGCCCTCGCGCGCCGGGTCGACGAGCACGAAGCAGCCGTCGCGGTCCTCGAACCGGATGTCGGTCGGCAGGACCGGGATGTTCGGATCGGCCATGTATGGTCTCCGTCGGGGCGACGCCCGGAGGGGCGTCGCCGTATGGGTCAGGCTGCCAGGCGCTGCGGCTCGTCCTCGGGTGAGGGCAGTGGCACCTGGGAGGAGACGAGGCGGATGAGGCTGCCGTCGACCTCTTCGATGACCTCGTTCCCGGACAGGAAGCAGCCCGGGTAGGGCAGCGGGACGAGGTCGCCGATGCGGCTGCCTGCGATTGATCCTTCCGGAAGGGGAGGCGAGCTATCGTTGGTGCAGACGTACATGCTGTTGCCGCGCAGCTCGAGGCACGGCAGCCCCTTGTCGTCGCCGTAGAGCATCTCGTCGAGCATGATCGTACCGCAGACGTTCTGCAGGGCGATGCCCTCGCTGGACGCGTTGCGGCCCTCTCCCTGTCCGGTTCCGATCGCGACCTCGAACTCCGAGAAGTCGTCGTCGTGCGACCAGAGCCAGCACACGTCGGCGGCCTCGCGGGCGACCTCGTCCATGTCGACGCCGGCGCGCACGAGATAGTCCAGCGTCACCTGGTCGATGGTCGGACGCGGATTGAGCACGTAGGCGATGCTGGGCTCGCCGCCGTATACCGAGTCGTAGCGCGAGTAGCGGATCTCGTCGCCGGGGCGCAGCTTCTCGGACATGTGCTCGCCGATGTCCTCCATGTCGTCCTCGAAGAAGCCCGAGGCGAACGGAAGCGTCACGGTCTCGCCGTCCGCGATCAGGGTCAGGCTCACCGGGTTCTGGCCGAGGTTGACGCTGACCAGGATGGCGTGGAGGAAGGTCTTCAGGCTCATCGTTTTTCCTTTCCGGTATTCGTTCTCAGGCTGCCAGCAGCATTTCCGGGTCGTAGCCCGGCTCGACCGACGGCATGTCGTACATCTCGGGACCGCGCGGATTGAGCAGGCCTATCCGGTCCGCCTCGGCGACCCGCCGGAGGATCTCGGCGGAGACCAGCGTGATCTGCTCGTCGATCTCGGGGCAGCTGCGTACCGGCTCGCCCCACAGCGCGATCTCGCGCACCGTCTTCCAGACCGCGAGGAACTGCGGCGTGGCGTAGGGCACGTGGTACCGGTCGATGTAGGCGACCGCCTGGCTGACGTCGTTGCCGAAGCCGTTGTTGAAGTAGTCGTAGCTGATCCGCGACGCCGACCGGAGCACCTCGGTCTCCATGTAGAGCGTCGGGCCTTCCTTGGTCATCAGCCGGTTTTCGATGTCCGCGAGCAGCGGCTGAAGGGCATGGTTCCCTGCCCAGAAGGTCGAGACCGACATCTGCTTTTCCTTTCCGAAGATTTCCGTTGCCCACGATCCGTCGATCGCGGAGCCGTCAAGGACGGCCCCGACCCCGAGAGATGCACGATGCACGATCGATTACGAGGCGGAGACGAACTCCGTGGCGTATTGCGGCTCGGGCTCGGTGACCGCGGTGCTGCGACGCTCGTCGTCGGCCTCCAGTCCCGCCTTCATGTCGCTGCGGATCTGCTCCTCGATCTCCGGGTCGGCGATGATGCTCGCCGCACGGGCGCGCATCTCCTCCGTCCAGGGATCCCGAAAACGCCGGAAGGAGACCTCTGCCTCGGGGTTGCGCTTCCACTGGAAGGTCTCCGCGCGCTCCCAGTACTCGAGGACCCGGATGGTCTCCGAGGTCATGCTGGTGCCGCCGCGGCAGCATCCGACGTTGGGTGGATCGAGATACCACAGGCCCTTAGCCCGGATTCGCTCGAGGATCGTCTGCTTGTCCCGCGAGCCGCTCTCCATCAGCACGTGGAAGCGCATGTCGCACAGCTGGCAGGCGATCTCGACGATCGCGCAGTCGACCGTGTAGGGGCTGGTCGAGTCCCCGGCCTGGAAGGGGGTCCACCTGGGCACGCCGCCCTGCTGGAAGAAGCTCGGCTTCCTGTCGGCGAGCGCTAGCAGGTCGTCATAGTGGCGGTTCATCGCGTCTGCTCCGTATTCCGTGATTCCCGGGCTGCACGCTCGCGCTCCCGGACGACCCAGCGCTTGGGTTCGCCCCAGCTGTCATGCGTCTCCATGATTTTCCTTCCGCTTCCCGGTTCGTGCCACCACCGCGTCGACGAAGGCCGCCGCCAGCGCCAGAGGCACCTTGCGGCCCGCCTGGTTCCACCATTCCTTGGCGTCCGCCCTGCTCGACAGCCCCCACGCCGCCTGTCCGTCGTCGGCATCGCCGTCGTAGCGCTCGACGAGATCGTCCGCGTCGTGCAGGCCGTCCACGTCCAGAAGTCTGCCAGACGGATGCCGCACCGTCCAGTGCAGCGCGGAGCCGCCGCCGGCGCGGCCGTCATGGACGTTGTGGTGGTCGGTGATTGCGACGATCGGCCAGCCGGTGGCGTCGTGGAGCGCGATGGCGAGCGCATCGCAGCCTCCGAGGGTGAACACATGCTCGGCGGCACCGTCTAGCACGCCGGGCGTCAATCGTTCGACGATGCTCACGAGGCGCGTTCCAGTGACCTGTCGCTTGTCGTATCATCAAGCATCAGCGACCATGCGTCGGTTGTCTTTGTTTCCAAGAATCGTCGGCCGTCTTCCAGAGCATGACGCGCTGAGGCGGCCTTCCTGGCCAACGTCGCTTCGATGGCCGATGCGATCATTTCGAGAGACGAGGTGGCTACAGACATGACCGTCGCGCGATCTTGGCCCGAAGATGCATCGTACGCCGTCACGAACCGCGTCGCCAGATCAGGCAGATGCCTGTCGATCATGTTGGTCGTCTCGATCCGGTCCAGATCGTCGATGCATGACTGGTCCGTCTCCTGGAAACGACGTCGAAGATCCCGCAGACGCCGGATCAGATCGGTGTTCTGCAGACGTGATTCGACCAGGTCCAGCATGTCGTCGCCATGTCTTCTGGGGGCCTGGCGGGCGGGGCCGATCGGCATGTCCTCCGCATGCAGGATCTCGGTCACCATAAGCCCCATGTCCGAAGCGCATCGGCGCCATGACGTGATCATCCACACGACATGCCATTGTACGCCGGAGATTGTTGGCGGGACGTTTCCCGTCCCCTCGAAATCCGATACTACGAGGGCTATATGTCGTTGGAGACTGCGGATTGCCCGTTCGGGAGAGACGTGCTGTTCGTGGTCGACGTTTTCGGCTTTGGAGAAGTCGATGTTCAGGGCATCACGGAATCGCCGTGCCACCGATGCGCTCAGCGTCCCGAACTCGGCTGCCCGTTCGTCGCCTTTT